>CAJDTY010000007.1_pt1 | contig 63953 bp, 55 predicted proteins | sample 7390291 | NCBI WGS metagenome assembly CAJDTY01 (sample SAMEA7055671, study PRJEB34461) | soil metagenome | biome: terrestrial ecosystem; feature: Peninsula; material: soil | place: Antarctica | collected 2016 | reverse complement strand
ACCATGGGCACGATGGCGAGCACCATGGGCACGATGGCGAGCACCATGGGCACGATGGCGAGCACCATGGGCACGATGGCGAGCACCATGGGCACGATGAGGATCATCCAGGCCACTGAGTGAGGTTGGCCAGCGGCCTGCCCGCGTACCATCCCGGCCATGTCCATCCAAGATCACACCTCACCTCTGCGTCGCGTGCTGGTCCGTGCCCCTGTGGCGGAGGACACCTCGGCGTGGGACAGCTATGGATGGCGATCCGCCCCGGATCCGGCCGTGGCGGCCGACCAGCACGCCGCGTTCCGCGGGGCGCTCGAGGATGCGGGCGCTGAGGTCTTGGTTGGCCGAACGCGGGTAGCCGGCGATCCCGACGCGATCTACGCCTACGATCCTGCCCTGATGACCGACGCCGGCGCCATCCTGCTCCGCCCGGGGAAGGAGGGTCGACGCGGCGAGCCCGATGCGTACGCCACCGACCTGCGGTCGGCAGGGATCCCAGTGGTGGGCCGCCTCAGCGAACCCGCGATCGCTGAGTGCGGCGACATGTTCTGGTTGGATGCCACCACGCTCCTGATCGGGCGTGGCTATCGCACCAACGAGGCGGGCATCGCGCAGCTGAAGGTGCTCCTATCCCCGCGCGTCGACATGATCGCCTTCGATATGCCGCATCTGCACGGGCCTCGCGAGTGCCTTCACCTGATGTCGTTCATCTCACCGCTCGATCGCGACCTGGCTATCGTGTATCTGCCAGTGATGCCTGTCCGGCTGGTGGAGCTGCTCCGCGATCGAGGGATAGGCTTCGTGGAGGCCCCCGAGGAAGAGTTCGACACGATGGGACCCAACGTGCTCGCGCTTGGCCCGCGGATCGCCCTGGCGCTCGAGGGCAACCCAGTGTCCAGACGGCGGATGGAGGACGCGGGCGTGGACGTCCGCACCTATCAGGGATCGGATATCTCGCTCAAGGGCGACGGAGGCCCCACCTGCCTCACGAAGCCGCTCGTGCGGGGGTAGGCGAGCCCGGCTCGTCCCTGGATATGCTCACGGCACTATGAAGTACACCTATTGGGTCTTCATCCACGTCGCCGGGGTGCTCGGACTGCTCGCCACCCACGGCGTCTCGGTCTTCGCGCTCTATCGGATCCGCGCTGTGGTGCCCGACCGGACCAAGATCACCGAGCTGATCGCGTTTTCGGGAGGCACCGTCACGCCCATGTACATCTCCCTCGCCGTGCTGATCATCGGGGGGGTGGGCGCGGCGCTGAAGGTGAGCTACCTGACCACGGCCTGGCTCGAGCTGTCGATCGCGATCCTCGTGCTCACGTTGGTGGCGATGTATGCCCTCGCCCGCCCTTACTTCCGGAAGATCACCGCCTCCTGCGGCATCCGCCCCTCGGGCGTGCCACGCGTCAGCGACGAGGAACTCACGGAACTGATCCGGGGGCCGCGCGCCCACGTGATCGCGACCGTCGGGACGGTAGGACTCGTCGCCATCGTGTTCCTGATGGTGGTCAAGCCCTGGGCTTAGGTCCGATCGTCATGCCGGCGGGAGCGGGCGGGCCGCCGGACCCTGAACCACGGCACCGTCGGGTCCGAACCGAGATCCGTGGCAGGGACAGCTGAACACGGCGTCGCCGGCGTTCCAGCCGACGGTGCATCCCAGGTGCGTGCACTTGGCCGAGAACAGTTGCAGCTCACCCTCCGTGCCGACGAAGGCCGCGAGCTTCTCGCCGCCACGTTCGATGATCCCCCCTTCACCGGGCGCCAGCTCCGACGCTACCTGCACCACGGTCCGGGCCACCAGCACGTCACGGTCGGCCCGATCCACTACTTGCTCGGGCACGGGATTCAGGAAGAACCGCTTGGCACCCTTCATTCCCTTGTTCCCCACCACGATGAGGTCGGCGTCGGCCTCGGCGGCAGCTCCGAGCAGCTCGTTGGCAGGATCGCCGCTCCGCAGGTCGATCATCGTCTCGACGGCTTCGGACCCGTAGATGGCCACGGTGTCCTCGGTGATCAGATTGCCCGTGACGGGGTGCCCCACGAACGCCACCGTCACGCGGGCGCCGAACGCCTCGGCAAGGTCGTAGCCCTTTCGCGCGGCGCGGTCGGCGGTCGGCGAGCCGTCGGTGGCGATCAAGAGCCGGCGATAGATCGGCCCGTCGTCAGGCCGTGGGCGCTCCGAGACGATCAGCAGATCCCGAGGGGAATGATGAGACAGGCGCTCGGCGACCGCCCCGAGCGTGTACCGCTGGCCTCGACCACCGCTCACCACAACCAGGCCCACATCACGCGCCTCGGCGACCTCCATGAGCACCTCGGCGGGCGGGCGCGCCCCATGCAGTTCGGAGAGCACCTTCTTGACGCCGGCATGTTTCGCACGTTCGACGTCCTTGGCGAGCCGCTCCGCGGCGCCGTCGGGGTGCTCCCACACGTGCACCACGATGAGCTCCGCCTTCCCCGCCTTGGCCACCGCCGCGGCGACCCGGCCGGCTTGCGCAGCTCGATCGGTGCCATCGGTGCCAAAAAGTATCCGCTTGTACACCACGCTCGCAGCTCTCCCTCGTCCTTCGCGGGAGGAACGCTATCACCGGCGCCAGGGCCTTCATTTCCTCGGGGGCCGGGGTTATGGTGGCTCAGAAGGGAGGGACCCGAGGCCGATGAAGCCGTTCCCACGCTTCACGCCCACGCCGGCCGCAACGTCGGCGGACGACGACGAGTCGCATGACCCGTACCTGCTGCATCCACGGCACGTGAACGGGTGGAGTCGACTCCCCGATCGCATCCATCTTCGCCGGGCCTTCCGGCTCAAGGTGCGTATCAACAACACGAACCTGCCGCGCCCCCACGCGAGCTGACGGCAACAGATCCGGCGTTCGGTAGCCTGACCTCATCATGGCCGAGCGCCTCTTCAACTTCTCCGCGGGGCCCGCCACGCTGCCTCGGTCCGTGCTGGAGGAGGTCCAGCGAGACCTCATGGATCTTCCGGACGTGGGCGCCTCCGCCTTGGAGGTCTCGCACCGCTCGCCCTGGTTCACTTCGGTGATCGACGAAGCCCTTGCGAACCTGCGAACGCTCTTGGACATCCCCGACACCCACTCGGTGGTCTTCTGCCAAGGCGGCGCCACCCAGCAGTTCTCCATGGCAGCCATGAACTTCCTTCGCGGCACCGGTCTGACGGCCGAGTTCGTGGTGACCGGCTCCTGGGGCGCCAAGGCGGTCAACGAGGCCCTCAAGGAGGGTGACGTCCGCGTCGCCTGGTCCGGCGAGGACGATGGGTTCGTCCGCGTTCCCACGCAGATAGAGCTGAGCGAGACGCTCACGCGCAGAGCGGCCTATGTGCACATCACCTCGAACGAGACGATCCACGGCGTGGAGTTCCCCGGCGACCCGTGGATGCCCGAGGGGGTGCCCCTCTTCTCCGACATGTCGTCGGACTTCCTTTCCCGTCCCGTGTCGTTGGATCGGTACGCCTTGGTGTACGCAGGCGCTCAGAAGAACGCGGGCCCCGCTGGCGTGACCGTGGCGATCGTGCGCAACGACCTGCTCGAGAGGATCCCCGAGGGCCTGCCGGCCATGCTCGATTACCGGACGTTCATCGAGCACGGATCGCTGTACAACACCCCGCCGGTGTTCGCGATCTACGTGCTGATGCTCGTGACGCGCCGGCTCCGTGACGTCGTCGGCGGCCTGGAGGCACAGCTCGAGGTGAATCGGGTGAAGTCGGGGCTGCTCTACGACGTCATCGACGGGAGCGAGGGGTTCTACCGAGGGCACGCCGAGCAGACGAGCCGCTCCCTGATGAACGTCACCTGGCGTTTGCCCGTCGAGGAGCTCGAGCGGACGTTCGCGGCCGAGGCCGCAGCCGCCGGGATGGTGGAGCTGAAGGGTCATCGGAGCGTGGGAGGGATCCGGGCCAGCGTGTACAACTCGATGCCGCTCGCCGGAGCGCGGACGCTCGCTGACTTCATGCGAGCCTTCGCCGCCGCCCACGCCTGAGCCGGCGCTTGCGCCGCTCAGTCGGGCGGGATCAGATCGAACTCATTGCCCTCGGGATCGGCGAGGCACCGCCAGCGGTACGTGTCCAACTCACGTTCCACACCGTCCCAGGATCCACCCGCCTCCATCGCCCGCTCGGTAGCGACCTCGAGGTCGTCGGTGAACAGATCCAAGTGGAGCCGGTTCTTTCCGGCCTTGGGTTCGGGCACGCGCTGGAACGCAAGTTGGAGGCCATCGGACGTCTTGGTGAGGACCAGGTAATCCTCACCCGCGAACCATCCCTGGACATCCACCCCCAGCACCGCGCACCAGAAGCGGGCGAGCGTTTCCGGGTCGTTGGCGTCGAGCACCAGGTAGCCCACGCGTGCCCCGGCCACCGTCAGGCCCCGATCAGTTCGTCGACGGCCTGCCCGAAGACCTCCGTATGCCGGTCGACGTCCTCGACGACGGTCGCGGGCGACATCAGCGACATGTTGTGGAACGGCGTCATGAGGATGCCCCGGTTCAGCAGGTAGAGATGGATCAGCGGGTCGAGTTCCTCGTCCTGGCCCGCCGCGGCCTGCGCCCCGCTCTTGGCTTCGTCCTGGCGGAACAGGTACTCCACCCGGCAGCCGATCCGCGTCACGTGCCAGGGCAGCTCGCGGGTGTCGATCACGTCCTGCACCCCGGCCTCGAAACGCGTCCCCAGGCCCACCATCCGCTCGAAGGCATCATCGGTGAGGACCTCGCCGAGCGTTGCGCGCATGGCGGCGAGCGAGAGCGCGTTGCCGGAGAGCGTCCCGCCGGTGCCGCCCACATCGGAGTTCCTCCAGTCGGTCAGGGCTACGATCCGATCGGCGACCTCACTCGTCATGCCGAACGCCGCGCTGGGGATGCCGGCTCCGAGCGTCTTGCCGATCGTCACGATGTCGGGCGTGAGGCCCCAGGCTTTGGTGCACCCGCCCGGGCCCGCACAGATCGTGTGCGTCTCATCGATCACCAGCAGGGTGCCGTACTTGGTGCATAACGCACGCACGGCATCGTGATACCCGGGTTCGGGCAGCACGATACCGATGTTGGTGAGCGCGGGCTCGAACAGCACGGCGGCCACGTCGCTGGGCGCGAGCGCTCGCTCCAGAGCACCGAGGTCGTTGATCTCTACCACCTTGGTCGTCAGATGCAGGGGGAGGGCCTGCCCGATCAGTCCCTCGCGCGGCTCGAGGTTCCCGGCCTCGTCCAGCTGCGCGAACGTCTCGTCGACGGTCCCGTGGTAGTTGCGGTTGTGCACGACCACCTTCGAGCGTCCCGTGATCTGGCGCGCCCAGCGCAGCACGAACCGGTTGGCATCGGTGGCGGTAAGGCAGAACTGCCAATGGTCGACACCGAACCTGCGCGTCATCTCCCCGGCCACCCACGCCGCGTCCTCTGTTGGGAGCATCAACGTGATGCCCTTACCCGCTTGCTCCGCGATCGCGTCCACCGCCACCTTGGGGCCGTGGCCCGCCATCCCTCCGGTGTCCCCGAGGCATAGATCGATGAACTCGTTGCCGTCCACGTCGGTGAAATGCGCCCCCTCCGCCCTGTCCACGAAGATCGGGTAGTCACCGGGCCAGCGCACCATCCAGTTCATCGGTACCCCGAACAGCAGATGGGCCTTGGCCTCTTCAGCGAGCACGCCCGAGCGCGGATGGCGTTCGCGGAAGGTCCGACGTTCGCGCTCCATGAGTTCGCGAAGGCGGGATCGATCGATGAGGTTCACGTGGAGGGACCTCCAGGTCGAGGGCTACGGGCGGGTCAGTTTAGCGCTGCGCACCCGCCCGGGCGCCGGTAAAGGTGACTCACGGGACGGCCGATGGGACGCCTACGATGCAACCCCAGCTCGACGACCTTCCACGACGCCGCATGCCCGATGCGCTCGACCGGCGTGTTACCGACCTGCCCGTCGAGCCATCTCCGAACGGGAAGCCGCGGCGCCGGGATGCCGACGGCTGGCTGGACAGGTGGGTGGCCACGACGGCCGACCTGACCCGGCTCACCACCACGCACCCGATGATGGACGCGGTGATCGACGAGCAGGACGGCCGCCGGATACGCGTGGGCGACCGGTGGCTCACGGACTGGGCCTCGTGCAACTACCTGGGCTTCGACCTGGACGAGGAGATCATCGCGCGCGTGCCGGAGTACCTGGCGAAGTGGGGCACCCATCCGTCGTGGTCCCGGCTCCTCGGCAATCCGCGGATGTACCCCGAGATCGAGGAACAGCTCACCGCACTGGTGGGCTCGCAGGACTCGCTGCTCCTGCCTACCATCACCCACATCCACATGTCGGTGATCCCCGTGCTGGTAGGCGACGGCACGATCTTCCTCGACGGGCGCGCCCACAAGACGATCTACGACGGCGCCATGGTCGCCGCCGGCCACGGGGCGAACGTCGTGCGGTTCCGTCACAACGACCATGAGCACCTCGAAGAGTTGCTCAGGGCGAGCGACCCCGGCGCACCGCGCATCATCGCGATGGACGGCGTGAATTCGATGACGGGCAACGCCCCCGACATCGCGGAGTTCGCTCGGGTGGCGCGCGAGCACGACTCGCTGCTGTACGTCGACGACGCTCACGGCTTCGGCGTGATCGGCGAGCGATCCTCAGATGAGTTGTGCGACTACGGCACCAAGGGCAACTCGGTGGTCCGTCACCTGGGCGTCGGCTACGACAACGTGATCCTGGTGGCGGGCTTCTCCAAGTCGTATTCGTCCCTGCTCGCGTTCATCGCGCTACCGACGCGGCTCAAGGAGGCACTGAAGGTCCTGGCGCCTCCGTACCTGTACTCCGGGCCCTCGCCGGTGGCGTCGCTCGCCACCGCGCTCGCCGGCCTCGAGGTCAATCGCATACGTGGGGATCAGATCCGCGCCGACCTGTGGCGCATGACCCACCGTCTGCTGGACGCGATCCACGGCATGGGGATCCATACGCCCAACGGATCGGGATTCCCCATCATCGAGATCCCGCTCGCGAACCATGAGGAGATCGACGAGGTGGGCAGGTACCTGTTCGAGCACGGGCAGTACGCCACCATGGCCGCCTATCCGCTGGTGCCCAAGAACGAGGTGGGCTTCAGGATCCAGACCACCGCCGCCAATACCGACGAGGAGGTCGACGAGTTGATCGCGGTCCTGGGCAACCTCCAGGAGCGCTTCCAGCTCGAACAGGCCGTCCCTGCGCGCGCCTAGGGACCTTCGTACACGTTTCCGCTGCTCACGCGAACCGAGGCGCCCCAGTTCCATCCCGCGTAAGCCTTCAGTCCCCCCGGCAGCCGACCGATAGCCTTTTCGTGAGGAATCGAGCCTGGTATCTGTACGCCATCGGCGCGGTAGCGGCCACCACGATCTATTTCCTGTCGGGCCACCACAGCTGGGTCTTCAACCTGATCGGGCTGTCGTCTCCAGTGCTGATCCTCGTCGCGGTGCGGATCCACAAACCCGAGCAACGGACCCCCTGGTACCTGTTCGCGCTCGGACAGTTCCTGTTCATCGCGGGAGACGTGGTGGCCTACAACTACAGCGCCTTCCACGGCGCCCTGCCGGGGATCTTCGGTCTCGACGCCGGCGAGACCCCGTTCCCGGCTGTCAGCGACCTGTTCTACCTGTCGGTGTATCCATGCCTGGTGGCCGGGCTCGTGCTGATCATCAGGCGCCGCGGGGCGGGCAGGGACCGCGGCAGCTTGATCGACGCCGCCATGATCGCGATCGGCGTCGGCACCCTGTCCTGGGTCTTCCTGATCTCGCCGTACATCACGGACCCCTCGCTGAGCGGGCTCGTGAAGCTGACCTCGATGGGCTACCCGGTGATGGACATGCTGCTCCTGACCGTGGCCGTGCACCTCGCGGTCGGCAGCGGCCGCCGAGTGCCCTCGTTCTACCTGATGGTGACCGCGATCATCGCGTTGTTCGTGACCGACGCGATCTACGGCTGGATGCTGCTGCACGATGGCTACATGCCCGGGAGCGGCTTCCTGGAGATCGGCTGGATCACGTTCTACGTGGGGTTCGGGGCCGCCGCCCTGCACCCCAGCATGCGACATCTTTCGGACCGCTCACCCGAGGCCGAGGCGAAGGTGGGCATGGGCCGGCTGGCGCTCCTGGGCGCCGCCTCGTTGCTCGCGCCCCTGACCCAGGCGATCCAGGTTTGGCGGGGAGAACCGAGCAATCTGCCGGTGGTCCTGAGCGCCACGATCATCCTCTTCATGCTCGCCGTGACCCGCATGGTGGGCCTGGTGCGCGGGCAGCAGCAATCGGCGGACCGCGAGCGAGCCCTGCGTGAAGCGGGCGCCGCACTCGTCACGGCCACCAACCGGGAGGGGATCCACGAAGCGGCGATCGAGGCCACCCGCTCCCTGGCCGGTCAAGATGCCGCGATCCGCATGTGCGAGGAACTCGATGGCACCGATGAGTTGGTGGTGGTCGCGGCCATCGGCGGGACGGCCAACGCCATGGACGCCCGGTTCCACCTGAGCGAGCTCCAGGCGTGGAAACGGGAGCGCCTGTTGGAGAACGACGCCTACACCGTCAGGACCTACGAGAGCACCCTGCGTACGCCTCTGCGTCTGCATGCCGGGGAAGACGGTTCCGTCATGGTGGCTCCGCTCTTCATCAGGGAGGAGCTGCGGGGGCTGATGATCGTGGCGACGCCCGAGGAGATGCCGCGTACCGTGGCCGACTCGCTGCGTGCGCTCTCCTCGCAGGTGGCGCTCGCGCTCGAGAGCGCCGCCCTGACCGAAGACCTGCTGACGCAGCAGAGCGAGAAGCGCTTCGCCTCGCTCGTGCAGAACTCCTCGGACATCGTGACCGTCGTCGGCGCCGACACCTCCGTGCGCTACGCGAGCCCGTCCGCACACAGGGTGCTGGGCTACGAGCCCGCGGACCTGGAAGGCACGCGCTTCATCGACCTCGTACACCCCGACGACAAGACGCGGGTGCTTTCGTTCCTCACGGCCAGGGGCGACGGCGAGGGACACCCCGGCCTGATGGAGTTCCGGGTACGCCGCGACGACGGCGAGCACCTCGTCGCCGAGACCCTGCGCACGAACCTCATGCACGATCCGAACGTGCGAGGGATCGTCCTCAACACCCGGGACATCTCCGAGCGCAAGGCGTTCGAAGAGCAGCTGTCGCATCAGGCCTTCCACGACTCGGTGACCAACCTCGCGAACCGGGCACTGTTCCGCGACCGCGTCACGCACGCGATCGAACGGCAGGAGCGCGACCACAAGCCCATCGCGGTGCTGTTCATGGACCTGGACGACTTCAAGACGATCAACGACTCGCTCGGCCACGCGGCGGGCGATCAGCTCCTTCGCGAGGTCGGGGATCGCCTGAAAGCGATCCTGCGCTCGGCTGACACGGCGGCGCGGCTCGGCGGCGACGAGTTCGCGATCCTGTTGGAAGACGGAGGCGAGGGCATCCAGGCCGTGGACGTGGCCGAGCGCTTGATGGAGATGCTGGAGGATCCGTTCACCCTCGAAAGCAAGGAGGTCTTCGTGCGGGCGAGCGTCGGTATCGCACTGGCCGACGGTCAACAGGCCGGCGACGTCGAGGAGCTCCTTCGCAACGCGGACGTGGCGATGTACATGGCCAAGGAGAAGGGCAAGGGGCGCTACCAGCTTTTCGAGACCGCGATGCACGACACCGCGCTCAAGCGGTTGGAGCTGAAGGCCGACTTGCAGAGGGCCCTGGAGCACGAGGAGTTCGTGCTGTTCTACCAGCCCGTGATCGAGCTGGAGAACGGAAAGATCACCGGTGTCGAGGCGCTGATCCGCTGGATCCACCCCGTGCGCGGCGTGGTCCCGCCTCTGGACTTCATCCCGCTCGCCGAGGAAACGGGACTGATCGTGCCGATCGGACGCTGGGTGCTCGCCGAGGCCGCGCGTACGGCCGTCAAGCTGCAGGACCGCTTCCCCGCAGAACCCAAGTTCCACATGGCCGTGAACCTTTCAGCCCGCCAGCTCGTACGCCCCGAGATCGTCGATGAGGTACGTGAGGTGCTCGCGAACACCGGCCTTGACCCGACGGCGCTGGTGCTGGAGATCACCGAATCGGTGATGATGCAGGACATGGAGCTGTCGATCGAGCGGCTCACCGAGCTCAAAGGACTCGGCGTGCGTCTCGCGATCGACGACTTCGGCACAGGCTACTCATCGCTGAACTACGTGCGGCGGTTCCCGGTCGATATCCTCAAGGTCGACAAGTCGTTCATCGACGGCGTGAGCGAGGGTGGCGAGTCGAGTGCCCTCACCGCGGCGGTGATCGAGCTGGCGAACATCCTCAACCTGAAGCCGGTCGCCGAAGGCATCGAGCGCGCCGATCAGCTCGAGCGCCTCCAGGAGCTTCACTGCGATCTGGGCCAGGGGTTCTTCTTCGCCAGGCCCCTCCCCACCGACGAACTGACCTCGTTGCTGGGCGAGCGGGCGGCCATGGAGGCCGAAGCCAACGCGCTCGCCCAGGGCTGAGCATCCGGCCTCCGAGTACTCGCGCCGCGGCCCGCTACCATCGGGACCTTCATGCGCCCGCACCGCGTCCTCTTCCTCTGCTTCCTCGTCGCCCTCTCGGGGCTCTTCCAAGGCGTCCCCGCGGCGCGAGCGCGCACGGCGACCACGGCTCCCGCAGTCCGCGCCTGGTGGACCTCCCGGATCGACTCTCTCGTCGGCGACCTGCCGGTAGGCGTGGTGATCAGCTACCAAGGCCGGGAGCTGTATGCCCACAAGGACTGGGTGGCGCGTCCACCCGCCTCCAACGAGAAGCTCCTGCTGTCGATGGCCCTGCTGAGCCACGTTTCCGCCGACACCACCCTCCCGCTCCGCGTGCTGGGCACGGCCAGGCTCAGGGGCGGCGTGCTGAAGGGCGACCTGTGGCTCACCGGGCGCGGGAACCCCGACGTCGGGCGGAGGGACCTGGGCGCGCTCGCGAGCGCCCTGGCGGCGAAGGGTATCCGCAAGGTCGCGGGCCGCGTGATGGGCGCCACGGGCCCGTTCGCCAGGGACTGGTTCGCCCCGGGATGGAAGTCGTACTTCCCGAAGTACTACATCGCGCTCCCCACCGCGCTCACCTACCGAGGCAACGTCGACGCCAAAGGCCGGCACGTCGAGGACCCCGAGCGCCTCGCCGCCGCGGCGCTCACCACGCAGCTCTCGCGCGCGGGCGTGAGGGTCAGCCACAAGGCCGGCGCCGGCACGCCGCACGGGCACCTCGTGAGCTTGGCCACCGTCCGGAGCGACCCGCTCCGGGGGATCATGCGCCGGATGGACGTGTGGTCCCGCAACTTCTCGGCCGAGGTCCTGGGCAAGTATCTGGGCGGGAAGGTCCGCGGCGCGCCCGGCACGATCGCCAAGGGTGCCGCGGCGATCGGGTCGTTCGCGGCCGCCCATGGCGCCGGCAGCGTTATCGCCCACGATGGATCCGGCCTGTCCTACGCCAACCGAATCACCCCCGATCAGATGGTGAGATTGCTCACCTTCGCCGACGGGCAGCCCTGGGGACAGACGCTGCGCGGCCTGCTCGCCCGCGGCGGTCAAGGCACGCTGAAGGGGCGCTTCAAGGACGTCAAATTGCGCGCCAAGACCGGCACGCTGGACTGCATCTCGGCGCTCTCGGGCTGGGTGTGGCTCGAGCGGCAGCAGGACTGGGCCGAGTTCTCGATCCTGTCCAGCGGGATCACAAAGTCTAGGTCCGTCAAGATCGAGAACGCGATCGTCCGCCTCGCGAACACCTATGCCGCGGTGCCCGCGTAGGCTGCGTCAGCGAGGCACGAATGTCTTTGCGTAGCGCACGATGGGACGGTTCGCGCACTGGATCTGATGCTCGCCCGTGGCGCCGTCCCAGACCCAACCGTTGCGCTCGTAGAATCGTCGTCCACGTCCGTTCGAGGCCAGGACCCAGAGCGTGGCGCGGGTGAACCCGCGGCTCAGCAGGGTCTCCTCGGCCGCGCGCAACAGGGCCAGGCCCGTGCCGGTCCCGGCCACGTCCTGCGTGACGTAGAGCGTCAAGATCTCCCCGGTGTCCTCGGTGGCATCGTCGTCACGCGAGGCCGTGGCGCTCACGAACCCCACCATCGAGCCCGCGCGCTCGGCCACCAGGACGTCCGCTCCGCTCTCGGCGAGCTGCGCAAGCCATTGCTCCTCGCGGTCGTCGGCGGAGAGCTCGGCCAGGAGGTCATCGGGGAGCTGACCGCGGTAGGCCCACCGCCAGCTCGCCACGTGCACCACGGCGATCCCACGCGCATCATGGAATGTCCCCGGCCGGATCGCGACGTCCATCCCCGCTCAGTCCTCCCGGGACTCCCGGGGATGCAGCAGACCGAAGGTGTAGGACTCGACGAGCGCCTCCCACGAGGCCTCCAGGATGTTCTCGCTCACACCCACGGTGGTCCACTCGCGCTCGCCGTCGGACGTGTCGATCAGCACACGCACCACGGCGCCCGTGCCCACCGTCTCTTCCAACACGCGCACGCGATAGTCCTCCAGCGTCATGTCGTCCAGCTGCGGGTATTCGTTCGTGAGCGCCTTGCGCAGCGCGTTGTCGAGCGCCCCCACCGGGCCGTGGCCTTCGGCGGTCTCTATGTGGCGCTCGCCGTTCGTGATGACCTTCACGGTCGCCTCGGCGACCGCGCCCTCGTTCCAGCGCTCCTGGACCAGCGCTTTGTAGCTCTCGACCTGGAAGAACTCCTGGGTCCAGCCGTGCGCGCGGCGCATCAGCAGCTCGAGTGAGGCGTCGGCGACGTCGAAGGTGTAGCCCTTGGCCTCGAGCTCCTTGAGCGAGGCGAGCAGGGCCGGCACGTCGGCGTCGGCGAGCTCCACGCCGAACTCGGCCGCCTTCATGCGCAGGGTGGCCGCGCCGCCCAGGTCGCTCGCCACCACGCCGCGGCGGTTGCCCACCGAGGCCGGGGGCACGTGCTCGTAGGCCTCGGAGAGGCGCGCGATGCCGCTGGAGTGCAGGCCCGCCTTGTGCGTGAACGCGTAGCGTCCCGCGTACGGCTGGCGCGAGTCGGGTGCGAGGTTCGCGACCTCGGCGACGTAATGCGCGACCTCGGTGAGGTGTTCAACGGCGCCGGCGGGCAGGCAGTCGGCGCCCATCTTCAGCACGAGGTTGGCCGCGATAGGGATCAGGTCGGCGTTGCCGGTGCGTTCGCCGTAGCCGTTCACGACGCCCTGCACCTGAAAGGCTCCGTGCTCCACCGCGATCAGGGAGTTGGCGATCGCGCAGCCGGCGTCGTTGTGCACGTGGATCCCGAGCGCCGCGTCCACGCGCCCACGAACTTCATCCACGATGCGCGCGACGTCGTGGGGGAGCATGCCGCCGTTCGTGTCGCACAGCACGAGCCGCTCGGCGCCGGCGTCTTCCGCGGCCGCGAGCACGCGTAACGCGAATGCCGCGTCGCTCCGGTACCCGTCGAAGAAATGCTCCGCGTCAAAGAACACGCGCCGGTCCTGGGAGCGCAGGAAGGCGACCGAGTCCCGCACCATGGCCACGCCCTCGTCCAGATCCGTACGCAGCGCCCCGGTGACGTGCAGGTCCCATGCTTTGCCCACCAGACACACCACCTCGGTGCCGGTGTCGAGCAGCTCGCGGAGCACCGCGCTGTCCTCGGCACGCTCCCCCGCCTTGCGCGTCATCCCGAACGCCGTGAGCGTGGCGTGGATGAGCGTCTCCTTGGTGGCGAGCTTGAAGAACTCGGTATCGCGCGGGTTCGCGCCCGGCCACCCGCCCTCGATGAACGGCACGCCCAGCTGATCGATCTTGTGCAGGATCCGCATGCGATCCTCGATCGAGTAGGACAGGCCCGTGGCCTGCGCGCCGTCACGCAGGGTGGTGTCGTACAGCTCGACCCGGAGCGGCTCCGCCCGGAGTGACTCGCTGGCTTCTTGGCTCACGACGTGGCTCCCGCCGCCACAAGGTCGCCGACCTCCGACGTGCTGAACCCCATCTCGCCCGCGCGCATGCTCTTCATCTGGGTGGTGGTGGCGCGGATCCCCCGGTCCACCCGATCGGCTGCAGCGGCCTCACCGAGCTGGCGCAGGAGCATCTCCATGGCCCCGATCGCGGCGAGCGGGTTGATCGTGCCCTTGCCGGTGTGGTCGGGCGCCGTGCCCCCGATCGGCTCGAACATGCTCACGCCAGTGGGGTTGATGTTGCCGCCCGCCGCGACGCCCATGCCGCCCTGGATCATGGCGCCCAGGTCCGTGATGATGTCGCCGAACATGTTGTCCGTGACGATGACGTCGAAGCGCGCCGGCCAGTCCAGGAAATAGATGCAGGCCGCGTCGACGTGTACATAGTCGGTTTCCACGTCCGGGAACTCGGCCGCGAGCTCGTCGGTCACGCGCTGATAGAGGTCCCCCGCGAACGTCAGCACGTTGGTCTTGTGCACGAGCGTGAGCTTCTTGCGACGGTGAGGCTGCATCGCCAGCTCGAACGCGTAGCGCACGATGCGCTCCACGCCGTGGCGCGTGTTGATCGACTCCTGCACCGCCACCTCGTGCTCGGTCCCCTTGCGATGGAACCCGCCGGCGCCGCTGTAGAGCCCCTCGGAGTTCTCGCGCACCACGACGAAGTTCACGTCCTCTTCGCCGTGGCTGGGCACCAACGTCTCCACGCCCGGGTAGCGCACCACCGGCCGCAGGTTCACCCACTGGTCCAGACCGAACCGAGCCTTCAGCAACAGATCACGCTCCAAGACGCCCGGCCTCACGCGCGGGTCGCCCACGGCGCCGAGGTAGATCGCGTCCAGGCCGCGGAGCCGCTCGAGCTCCTCGTCGGGCAGGACCTCGCCCGTGCGCAGGAAGCGCTCGGCGCCCAGGTCGAACTCGATGAGATCCGTGGCGAAGCCCTCGCGCACGGCGGCGAGAACCTTCAGCCCCTCGCGCACCACCTCGGGGCCGGTGCCGTCGCCGCCGATCACGCCGACGCGGTAGGTCCGCTCGGTCACGGCGTCTCCTCGTTGGACGCGGTCGCGGAGGTGACCTGGAGGGCGCGGTTCACCGCCGCAAGGAACGCGCGCGCGCTCGCCTCCACCACATCGGTGGCCACGCCCCGGCCGGTCACCCGCCGTCCGTCGACATCGATCTGCACCACGACGTCGCCGAGCGCGTCGGTGCCTCCCGTGACGCCGGAGACGTGGAAGCTCACGAGCCGGCACTCCACGCCGGCCGCGCGCATGATCGCCCCCATCGCGGCATCGATCAGCCCGTCGCCCAGGGCCGACTCCTCGATCACCTCGTCCTGGCCGCGGCGAAGCCGCACGGTCGCACGCGGCTGCATGTGGGTGCCACCGCCCATCCGGAGGCTCTCCATCACGAGGAGATCCTCGTCCGCGGCCCCGAGCTCCTCGGCCACGATCGCGGTCAGGTCCTGGTCGGTGATCTGCACCTTGCGGTCGGCAAGGTCCTTGAAGCGCGCGAACGCCCTGTTCAGCGGTCCGTCCTCCAACTGGATACCCAGCTTCTCCAGGGCGTCGATGAACGCGTGGCGCCCGGAATGCTTGCCCAGGACCAGCGAGTTGCTCTCGAGCCCGATCTCGACCGGGTCCATGATCTCGTAGGTCGCGCGGTTGGAGAGCACGCCGTGCTGGTGTATGCCGCTCTCGTGCGCGAACGCGCTGGAGCCCACGACAGCCTTGTTGGGCTGCACGCTGTAGCCGGTCATCATCGACACCATGCGCGAGGTGCGCACGATCTCCTTGATGTTCAGCCCGTGCTTCTTGCCGAGCGCCCGACCGCGCGTGCGCACCACCATCGCGATCTCCTCCAGCGAGCAGTTACCGGCGCGCTCGCCGATGCCGTTCACCGCGACCTCCACCTGGCCGGCCCCATTCTCGATCCCGGCGAGCGAGTTCGCGACCGCAAGGCCCAGGTCGTTGTGGCAGTGCGTGGAGATCACGAGGTCATCGGCGGTGGCATCGCGCACCGTGCGGATCAACTCGCCGTACTCGGTGGGCGTGGCGTAGCCCACCGTGTCGGGCACGTTGATCGTGGTGGCGCCGCACTCCACCGCGACGCGGTAGCACTCCATCAGGAACTCGAGCGCGGTGCGCGTGGCGTCCTGCGCGCTGAACTCGACGTCCTCGGTGTAGCTCTTGGCGAGCAGCACGTTCTCGCGGATCGCATCGAGCACCTGCTGGTAGCTCATCTTCAGCATCGACTCGCGCTGCACGTCGGAGGTGGAGATGAACGTGTGGATCCGCCAGCGATCGGCGCCCTTGAGCGCCTCGGCCGCGCGCTCGATGTCGCCTGTTGCCGTGCGCGCGAGCGCCGCGATGACCGGACCCTTCACGCTGGAGGCGATCTCGGCCACCGCATCGAACTCGCCGGGGGAGGAGATCGGGAACCCGGCCTCGAGGATGTCCACGTTCAGCCGCGCGAGCTGCTCGGCGATCTCGACCTTCTCGGCCTTGGTGAGCGCGATGCCGGGCGCCTGTTCCCCGTCGCGCAGGGTCGTGTCGAAGATCCGTACCTTGCCTACGTTGCCTTCGTCACTCATTCCGGTACCACCTTCTCGTCGCTCTCCAGCCAGGGCATCATCTGGCGCAGCTCGCGCCCCACGCTCTCGAGCTGGGACGCGCGCGCCTCGCCCCTAAGTCGCCCGTACTCCGGGAAGCCCGCGTCCGCCTCGGCGATCCAGCGCCTCGCGAAGCTCCCGTCCTGGATCTCGGACAGCACGCCCTCCATCTCCGCGCGGGCATGCTCGTCTACCACGCGCGGGCCGCTCACGTAGTCGCCCCACTCGGCGGTAGTGGACACGGAGTGCCGCATCCAGCTCAGGCCACCCTCGTAGATCAGGTCCACGATCAGCTTCACCTCGTGCAGACACTCGAAGTACGCGATCTCGGGCTGGTAGCCGGCGCCCACGAGCGTGTCGAAACCGTTCTTGATCAAGCTCGACAGGCCGCCGCACAGCACGGCCTGCTCGCCGAACAGGTCGGTCTCGGTCTCTTCCTTGTAGGTGGTCTCGATGATCCCGGCGCGCGCACAACCGATCCCCGCGCCATACGCCAGCGCGCGCTGCAGCGCCTTGCCCGTGCTGTCCTGCTGCACGGCCACGAGGCCTGGCGTGCCGATCCCCTGCTCGTACGTCCGGCGGACCAGCTGCCCGGGACCCTTGGGCGCGATCATCGTGACGTCGACGCCGGCAGGTGGCGTCACGGTCCCGAAGTGGATCGAGAACCCGTGCGCGAACATCAGCATGTCCCCGTCCTTGAGGTTGGGCGCGATGTCTTCGGCGTAGACCTTGGCATGGCTGGTGTCAGGCAGCAGGCACATGACGACGTCGGCCTCGGCGACCGCGTCGGCCGTGTCGAGCACGCGAAGACCCGCCGCCTCGGCCTCAGCTCGGGAAGCAGAGCCCGGGCGAAGGCCCACGCGCACGTCGAACCCGGACTCCTGCAGGTTCTGCGCGTGCGCGTGTCCCTGGCTTCCGTACCCCAGGACCGCGATCCTGTCGGCCTGCAGAGCGGCGGCCTCGGTGTCCTTCTCGTAGTAGATCGTCGCCATGTCCCTGGTTCCTTCTCGTGTAGGTAGTCTTGTTCAGACTAGTTGGCGGCACGAAGCGCCGAACGCTCCCTGATGCCCCGTTCCCCTCGTGAGAGCGCGATGCGTCCGGTACGCGAGATCTCCACGATGCCGTACTCGTTCAGCATCTCGCGCAGGGCCTCGAGCTTCTCGGGGTTGCCGCTCGCCTCCACCGTCAACGTCGAGGTGGTGACGTCCACGATGTTCACGCGGAAGACCTCGCAGATCTCCATGATGCGCGCGCGCACGTCGCCCTTCGCGTGCACCTTGGCGAGCATCAGCTCGCGCTCCACCGCGGAGCCCTGCTCGTGCTCGAGGATCTTGATCACGTTCACGAGCTTGTTGAGCTGCTTGGTGACCTGCTCCAGGCGGGCGTCGTCCGCGTTCACCACCAACGTCATCCGCGAGAGGCCCTCGGTCTCGGTCGGACCCACGGCAAGGGAGTCGATGTTGTAGCCGCGCGCCGCGAAGAGCCCCGCCACGCGCGTGAGCACGCCCGGACGGTCCTCCACCAGCACGGAGATGGTGTGCAGGGTGCTCATGCGATCGGTGCCTCCGCCGGGTCGATGGTGTGCTGCAGGCCTTCGGGCCCCAAGATGATGTCGTCGTTCGAGGCGCCCGAGGGCACCATCGGGAAGACCATCTCGCCCGGATCCACCCGGAAGTCGATCACCACGCTGCGATCGGTGATCGAGTATGCCTTCTCGATCGCGGCGTCGACCTCGCCGGGAGAATCCACGCGGAGGCCCACGGCGCCGTAGGCGTCGGCGAGCTTCACGTAATCCGGCACGTTCGGGTCAAGCCACACGCCCGAGTAGCGCTCGTCGAAGAACAGCTCCTGCCATTGGCGCACCATGCCCAGGTAGCCGTTGTTCAGGATCGCGGTTATGAACGGGATCTTCTCAGTGGCGCTGGTGGCGAGCTCCTGCGCGGTCATCTGGAAGCAGCCGTCGCCGTCGATCGCCACTACGCGCTTGGTCGGCTGACCGACCTTGGCGCCCATGGCCGCCGGCACGGCGAAGCCCATCGTGCCCAGGCCCCCGGAATTGATCCAGTGGCGCGGCTTCTCGAAGTGCCAGTACTGCGAGGCGTACATCTGATGCTGCCCCACGCCCGAGACGACGATCGTGTCGTCGTCGGCGAAGTGGTTCAGCCGTTCCACGCAGTACTGCGGCTTGAGCGGTCCGTCGGACTGCTGGTCGTAGCGATAGGGGTGGGCCGTCTTCCACTCGTTGAGCTGGCGCAGCCACGCGCCGCGGTCCGGCACTCCTTCGCCGTCGTCCTGACGCTTGGCGAGCTCCGCCGCGAGCTTGCCGATCACGTCCTTGCAATCGCCCACTATCGGCACATCGACGGCGCGGTTCTTGCCGATCTCGGCAGGGTCGATATCGACGTGGATCACCTTGGCGTGAGGCGCGAACCCGGCGAGCTTGCCGGTGACACGGTCGTCGAAGCGCGCGCCGAGCGCCACCAGCAGGTCGGCCTGCTGCATCGAAGTGACGGCGGTGTAGTTGCCGTGCATGCCGGGCATGCCCAGGCACAGCTCGTGAGAGTCGGGGAACGCACCGCGCGCCATCAAGGTGGTGACCACCGGCAACTGCCCGTCCGTGGCGAGCGCGTACAGCTCCTTGTCGGCGTCGGCCTTGATCACACCGCCGCCCACGTACAGCACCGGCCGCCTGGCCTTCATGATGAGCTTGACGGCTTCCACGACCTGACGCTGGTTGCCCTTGGTGGTGGGCTTGTAGCCGGGCAGCTTCACGCTGTCGGGCCACACGTAGCTGGTCTGGGCGATCAGGACGTCCTTTGGCAAGTCGATCAACACGGGGCCGGGCCGGCCGGTGCGCGCGATGTGGAACGCCTCTCGCACCGTCTCCACGATCTCGGCCGGGTCCCGCACCAGGATGTTGTGCTTGGTGACGGGCATCGTGATGCCGGTGATGTCGGCCTCCTGGAAGGCATCGTTGCCCACCACGGGTGTGGGCACCTGGCCGGTGATCGCGACGAGCGGCACCGAGTCCATCTTGGCGTCGGCGAGCGGGGTCACGAGGTTGGTGGCGCCGGGACCCGAGGTGGCCATGCACACGCCGACCTTGCCCGTAGCCCACGCGTAGCCCTCGGCCGCGTGGCCGGCGCCCTGCTCGTGTCGGCAGAGGATGTGGCGGATCGGCGAGCGGTCCACCAGCGGGTCGTAGATCGGCATGGAGGCGCCGCCGGGGATGCCGAATACCACCTCGACGCCCTCGCCCTCCAGGGCTTTGAGGAGCGCGTCCGCGCCGGACATCTTCATCGCGCGACCGCATCCCGGTCCTCGACGGGACCGGTCTCTACCCGCCGGACGCGGGCCTGCAGGCGATGGCTCAGGTTCCGGCACGCACGCTCGAACTCCCAGGGGGTCCAGTCCCGCCGGCGCATCTGGAGGACCTCCTCCTCCTGGTCCTCGCCGAAATCGAAGCCACTGCCCAGGTAGACCACCTCGGAGGACAGGTAGCGATCCACGACGGCGCGCGTCGAGGGCTCGGCGGCCTCGACGCTCACCTGTCCCGGACCCTCCCAGAGCACGCTGGCGACGACGGTGCCGTCTCGCTCGAACTCGTACCGCATGGTGGTCTCCTCTCCTCCGGACCTCGGTCCGATGTTCTCCTGATGTTCTTCGGGCGTTCGGGGGGAATGATGGATACAAAAAACCCCGCGGGGTTCGCGGGGTCGTCGGCGCGGCGAGCAGGCCGTTTGGGCCTGGCCGCGCCTACCTAATAAGTACGAGGACTCTGTGTCCCCGGTCCTTGGCGTTCTGCATGGTCCTAAGAGTTTAGGGGCGTGAGCGAAGCTGTCAACTCAAGTACGGGAGTACAGATAGCGGCCCTGGACACGTCGCAACCCGTGGACAGGTCGCCCCCGATCGAGGTCGGTGAGATGCGGGGTCCGGACCGGCAAGCGCAGGAGCCCTTCCCGATGGAGTTGGCTACGTTTCTCGTCTTGTCCGCACCGAGCTCGACCCTCGGCCGAAGCCCACTCGTCTAGGCTGCTGAAGTCGTGAGGGCGCGATCCTGAAAGGCATCGAGTTATGGAACGCGAAGCAAGCTGGCGGCTCGACGAGGTCGCGCATGCCGGCCCCGAGCACCTCGACGCGGACTACGTCGTGGCATACGACAAGAAGTCGCCAACCGACTGGAGCGAAGACGTTTCCACGCTGCTCGCGCTCGGCGTCGGCGCGTCGAGCACGGTCGTCGACCTCGGCGCCGGCACGGGGACATTCGCACGCGCGATCGCGCCGCAGGTGGCGCGGGTTGTCGCCGTCGACGTGTCGGAGGCGATGGTTGCGACGATGCGTGCGCGCGACATCGAGGCGGTGTGCGCGGGGTTCCTCAGCTATGACCACCAGGGTGATCCGCCCGACGCTGTCTTCACGCGGAACGTGCTCCACCATCTGCCGGACTTCTGGAAGGCGATCGGGCTCGAGCGCGTCGCGCGCCTGCTCCGGCCTGGCGGGGTGCTACTCCTCAGCGATCTCATCTACTCCTTCGAGCCGGGCGATGCCGATGCGGCGATCGCCTCGTGGCTTGCCGCTGCACCCGTGGATCCTGCTGAGGGGTGGACGGCCGCACAGCTCGCAGAGCACGTCCGGGAGGAGCACTCGACGTTTTCGTGGCTCCTCGAGCCCATGCTTGAGCGCGTAGGCTTTGAGATCCAGGCCCGGTGGCTGAGCCCGACTCGCATGTATGGCGAGTACACGTGCGTCCGGTTGTAGCCGGATCCGGCGACCGAAGCCGCGCGATGAAGCACCCCTCGCGACATCAGCTTCGATCCCTGAGCGGCCTAAGGCCTAGCCCCGCATATCGCTCGCCGCGGATGACAAGAGCTGATCCGCTCTGGTTCCGCCCTCCCTTGTCCACGGGTCACCACGCTTCAGTCTCCCCACATCGAACGGTGCTGACAGGGGTAGGGTCGCCGCGTGGATGAGGGGCGGAGAGGAGGCCAGGGCGAGCCGATCGACAAGTGGGCGGCCTGGCTACTACACCGGCGCGACGGAGACGACGCCGAGCAGCATCAGAAGGCTTTGGAGCATCTGATCCCCATCCGTGACCGCCTCCTCGACAACGCTCACATCGCGAAGGGTGATGTCGTACTCGACGTCGGGGCCGGTGATGGGCTCATCGCGTTCGGCGCTGTCGACCGCGTCGGATCGGACGGACACGTCATCTGCTCCGACGTGTCGGCCGACCTCGTCTCGCACGCCCGATCCATCGCTCACGCACTCGGCACCGAGGAGGTGATGTCCTTCGTTCAGGTCGGGGCGGAGGATCTGTCCGCGGTTGCTGCCGAGTCCGTCGATGTGGTCACCACGCGCTCGGTGCTGATCTACGTCGACGACAAGGCTCAGGCATTCCGCGAGTTCCATCGCGTGCTGAAGCCCGGCGGTCGCATCTCGACCTTCGAGCCGATCAACAACTACTTCCCTGAAACTCTCGACGAGTTCTGGGGGTTCGACGCGCGTCCCGTGCGCGATCTCGTGGCCAAGGTCGCAGAGTACGAAGGGCGGGTAGAGTCGGCGTTCGAGTATGACCCGATGATGAACTTCACTGAGAAGGATCTGCTCAACCAAGCCGAGGCGGCGGGGTTCGGCGAAGTCCACGTTGAGCTGCTCGTCGACCTCCATCCGGGAACGTGGGTCGTCGACTGGCAGCGGTTGCTGAATACCTCACCGAACCCCAACGCGCACACCACCGGGGAGGCGTTGAGAGGTGCCCTCACAGAGGCGGAATTCGTCCGCTTCGAGCAGCACATGCGTCCCCTCGCCGATGCGGGACAGGGAACCATTCGCTCGGCCTTCGCCTACCTATCGGCCGTCAAGAACTGAGCGGGGAAATTCACCGCCTCACAGACCTGCGTGCTCGCTTCGGGCCTCGTGTCGTTGGACCGCTAGGCTTCGTGTTTGTTTGAGTCCAGGGAGCCTGACGAGTTGCCTCGGTAAGACGTGCGGACGCCCCTTGCGTGTAGTCCTCAGGGAGAATGATGGATGAAAGGCAGCCACGCGGGCCGAGCAGCGTCCCCTACTTCAGTGTCGGGGACCGGTAGCCCGACCGAGGCGGCGCAGCAGCCCGGCCCGCGTCGAGTGCAGGGAGCGGTAGTCCTCCGGGGCAGGCGATCGACGGTGTCAAGCCTCGCCTCAGGGGCCCCGCGCCTCTGACTGGGGTCTCGTTGATCGCCTGGTAGTCGGCGAAGACCGCCTTCTGCTCGTCCTCCGGAAGCCTCGCCCACTCCTCGGGCGACCGCGGCGTCGGCGACTCGCCTTGATGGATCAGCAGCATGTACTTCATCGCTTCCTCTTTCTCGGGGGCGCGCAAAAGACGAACGGGGAGCGACGAAATCGACAGCTCCGCGCCGACGAGATTCTAAGGCCCGCGACCGGCGGGCGGATGCGGCGGGGCACACTGGCTGCAGCTGACGGCGCTGGAAAGGCTGCACACGCTTAGCGGACTTGCCGCCTCTTCCGCTCGCGCCGCCAGCTGATCTGGAGGAACACGATCCACAAGACCTCGGCCAGCAGGATGGCCGGTAGAACGAGCCAGGGATCGATGAACCAGGCTGGGATGGCGACGATCAACCAACTGGGGAGCCGAACGCGCCACGCGAGCCGATCCCGGCGCAGCCGATCGATCGCCCGCTGGCTGCGGAAGAGGGCCATGCGCAAGGGGGTCGCGCGCTTGAGCAATGTGAAGTTGCCCATCCGCTCCTGGCGCGTGCCTTCCGGGCGGATGACGAACGATGCGGCCTGGGGAACAGCAACCCGCTCGAGCGCCGTGCGGATCGCGATGAAGACTGGGTCGGTATCGCGAGCGAACGCGAGCAAGGTCATCCGCTGTGGGACCGGTTCCTCGGCATCGCCCCACTCGAACCACAAGAAGTGGTGCGCAGGGACGTGCTCCGGACGTTCGATGGGGGTGTGCTCGAGCCTGATCAGCGGCCTGTGATCGTGCTGGCGACCCAGCGACCACCGCGTGATGTGAGAGAACGAAAGCGACTCAGAGGGACCACGCGCAGTCAGGATCCTGCTGTCCGTGACGATCCGGTCCCTGCCCCGAGCCAGGACCACCTCGTCACGCTCCCGCTGGGACTCCAGGAACGCGTCTCGATCCGCATGCTGCTGCTCAAGGCGCTTCCTGTCTTGATCACGCCGCTTCCGCCGCCGCCGTTCGGTTCGAGGATCGGACCGGCTAGCGCCGCGCCGATTCACTCGTCCTCGGGCCGCCATACGATCCGCTCGTCGAAGGCTCCCACTCGCTCGGCCTTCGCTTTGCGGATGCTCTCGACGGCTTCCTCGGTTGAACCGATCGTTCGCGCCAACGCTAGCGCCACCTCGAGCACGTCAGCGAGCTCTTCGGGATGCCGCGATTCGGCAAGTTCTTCCGTTTCCTCGCGTAACTTTTCCATGAGGAGCCCGAACATCTCGGATACCTCTGCCACGCGGTACCCGGGATCGTCCAGACGCTGACCGAAGGCTGTGCGCCTTGTCCCGGATCAGCTTCTCGCCCATCGCGACTCAACGTACCGTAGCGTGGCGCCCATGTCGGCACGCAAGACCGCCCAGGGAACCGGCCTCGTCCTGCTCGTGCTGGCGTCCGGGCAGTTCCTCATGACGCTGGACAGCTCGGTCATGAACGTGTCGATCGCCTCGGTGGCCAGGGACGTGCACACCGACATCACCGGGATCCAGACCGCGATCACGCTCTACACGCTGGTGATGGCCTCGCTCATGATCACGGGCGGCAAGATCGGCACGATCCTGGGCCGCCGGCGCGCCTTCGGCATCGGCCTCGTGATCTATGCGTGCGGCTCGCTCACCACCGCGCTCGCGCCGAGCCTCGGTGTCCTGGTCTTCGGCTGGTCGTTCCTGGAGGGCGTGGGCGCGGCGCTCATCATGCCCGCGATCGTGGCGCTCGTGGCCGGGAACTTCCCCGCGGCGAAACGCTCGAGCGCCTACGGCACGATCGCGGCTGCAGGCGCGATGGCGGTCGCGGCGGGGCCCCTGATCGGCGGCGCGGTCACCACGTTCTTCTCCTGGCGCTACGTGTTCGTGGGCGAGGTCTTCGTGGTGATCGTGATCCTTTCGGTCCTCAGGCGCGTGCAGGACACGCCGCCCACGCCGGGGACCCACCTCGACCTGATCGGCTCGGGGCTCTCGATCGCGGGCCTCGCGATGTTCGTGTTCGGGGTACTGCGATCCGGGACGTGGGGGTGGATCCAACCCAAGCCGGGAGCGCCCGTCCTCTTCGGGCTCTCGCTCGTGCTGTGGCTTGTGCTGGGCGGCCTGCTCGTGGTCTACGGCTTCGTCCGCTGGGAGGCATCCCTGGAAGCCGGCGGCCGGGAGCCGCTTGTGCGTCCGTCCATGCTCGCCAACCAGCAGCTCACCGGCGGACTCACCGTGTTCCTGTTCCAGTTCATGGTGCAGGCGGGGGCGTTCTTCGCGATCCCGCTGTTCCTGTCGGTGGTGCTGGAGCTGAACGCCCTGCAGACCGGCGTGCGTCTGGTGCCGCTGTCCGTCGCGTTGCTCATCTCGGCCGCGGGGATCCCGAAGGTGTGGCCACATATGTCGCCTCGCCGCGTGGTGCGGGCCGGCTTGATGCTCGCCGTCGCCGGAGCCACCGTCATGGCGGCCGGCCTGGACCCGGGCGCGGGCGCCGAGATCGTAGCCGTCCCCTTGCTCCTTATGGGGCTGGGCGTGGGCGCGCTCGCCTCGCAGCTGGGCGCCATCACGGTCTCGTCCGTTCCCGACGAGAAGAGCGCGGAGGTGGGCGGCCTGCAGAACACGGTCACGAACCTCGGCGCCTCGCTCGGCACGGCCCTGATCGGCTCGATCCTGATCGCGAGCCTCACGTCGGCGTTCATCGTCGGGGTGCAGGACGATCCCGCGATCCCGCAGGAGGTCAAGTCCCAGGCTTCGGTGGAGCTCGCGAGCGGGATCCCGTTCATCTCCAACACCGACCTCAGCGCCGCGATGAACGCGGCCGGCGTTCCGTCCGAGGTCGCCCAGGCGGTGCTCGACGAGAACGCGCATGCAAGGCTGGAAGCATTGCAGGCGGCGATGGCCGCCGTGGCCCTGATCGCCGCGCTCGCCCTCTTCTTCACGGAGCGGATCCCGAAGGTCCCGGTGGGTACGGGACCTGCTCCTACCAGGTGATTTGACGCTATGGTCGCTCCGCGTTACACCTACTTCAGTTCCGGAAGCAGTCTCACGGAACATCGCACCAGCACCTCCGCAGTCTCGACCTTCCCGGCCGGACGCGGCCCCGGATCCAAGGAGCATCATGCGGCGCGCCTCGCGGACAACGGTGGTCTTGACCGTTGCGCTCATCGTTCTGGCAAGCATTGCCGTGGCGCAGGCAACGCTCCCTGCCGAGCAGCCCGATGTCACCGGCATGATCTCGGGCAAGGTACGCGCGATCGCCCAGGCGAGTGGAGACATCTGGCTTGGGGGCACGTTCGGCACGGTCCAGGACAGCAGCGGTAACGCGATCCGTAGTGTCGACAACCTGGTGGCGTTCAACAGCAACACCGGCCAACTGGATACCTCGGTGCATCTGCCCGCGTTCACCGAGGCAAGCGGTGCCATCATCTACGACATGTCCCTGGGTCCCGACGGCAACCTCTACGTGGCAGGGAAGTTCACACAGGTCGACGGTCTCAACCGTAAGAACGTGGCCGCGATCGACCCGGACACGGGGGCCCTACTCCCGTTCAACCCCGGGACCGCCGCGGCCACGAGCATCCTGGCCACGGCCTCCGCCGTGTACGTGGGCAACAGCAGCCTGCTGTCGTTCCAGCTGAACGGCGTCCCGACGCCGGACTACTCCCCGCCCACGGTGCAGACGATCGCCTCACTGCGCGCGCACACCACTCCGCCGCAGTTCCGGCGCATCGCTGAGGTCGGCCGCACGCTTGTCGCTGCCTGCCAATGCGACACGCTGCATGACGCTCGCGGCACCCATGACGTGAAAGCCGTCGTGCAGATCGACGCCGATACGGGCAACCTCACGGGCTGGGCTCCAGGTGGGCTCAACCCAGCGGGTGCCGCGTTCGGCATCAGCCTGGTGGTGCACGACGCGCCCGTCGGCGGGCTGCCCACGATCTATCTCGCGGCCGGCGGCTCCGACTTCACGGCGGCCTACGACCTGGCCACGGGCGCCGAACGCTGGAAGACCGACACCTCGGGATCCAGTCAGGCGATCACGTGGTGGCAGGGCGACCTCGTGGTGGGCGGCCACTTCGACTGGACCAAGTCCCCCACCGCCGCAGCGGGGTGCGGCAACAACGCCAACCCCAACACCGACTGCTACCACAGCCCCAAGCTGGTGGCCCTGGATCCCGCAACCGGTGCCGTGCGCGTCACGAGCGCCAGCGACCCGTGGAACCCCGGCATCTGCTGCAAGTACAACGGCGTGTGGGCGCTGCTCACCGATACGAACGGCAGCGACCTGCACGTAGGGGGGGAGTTCACCGAAGCTGGGGGGACCTGGGTGCTGCAGAGCGGAGTCTGGCAGCTGCACGGGGCACCCAAGCACAACTACTACGCGCGCTTCTCCCCGGATCCCTCGCTTCGAACGATGACCGTCACGGCCGCGGGGTCGGGATCGGGCAGGGTCACGAGCTCGCCGGCAGGGATCGACTGCCCGGGCGTCTGTGAGGCGAACTTCGCCATCGGCACGACCTTGACGCTTAAGGCCGCCGCAGCCTCCGGGTCCACCTTCTCGGGATGGGGCGGGGACTGCGCGGGCACCGGGACGTGCAGGGTGAGCATGACCACATCCCGTGACGCGACGGCCACCTTCGCCCGGCATGCGGTCTCTTCGTGCGGCAAGCTCGCGTTCGTGAGCGACCGGAGAGGCAACGGCGACATCTTCACGATGAACCCCGATCGTTCGCAGCTGAGGGACCTCACCGACGACCCCGCTCCGGACACCAACCCCGCCTGGTCGCCTCGATGCGACAAGATCGCCTTCGCGAGCGCGCGCGGCGGCGACACGAACATCTTCGTGATGGACGCCGACGGCACCAACCTCAAGCCCCTCACCACGTCCTCAGGGGCGGACCTGCAGCCCGCCTGGTCGCCCGACGGCACGCAGATCGCGTTCACGAGCGAGCGTACCGGGGATCGCGAGCTGTTCGTGATGGACGCCGACGGCGCGCGCCAGACACAGATCACGTCCAACACCTGGATCGACCAACAGCCCGACTGGTCGCCCGACGAGGCGAAGCTGGTCTTCGCGAGCGATCGTCGAGGCGCGATGCAGATCTACACGATGAACTCGGACGGGAGCGGTCGCGCGCGCATCACCACCGGCAGGGCCGCCGCCGATCAACCGGCATGGTCGCCGAGCGGCAGCCGTATCGCCTTCGTGAGCGACATCAGCGGGAGGCGGCAGATCTGGTCGATGAACGCCGACGGCTCGGGCCTGTTCCGGGTCACCCGGCGCCGCGCGAGGGTTGCGCACCCCTCGTGGTCGCCGGGCGGCAAGCGCCTGGCTTACGGGAGCACGGGCGGCGGCAACCGCCAGATCTGGACGATCACCACCTCAGGGACCAGGGCCACTCGGGTCACCACCGGCAAGGCGGCCGATACCGCCCCCGACTGGAGCTGACGCGATCCGCTCAGCCTGCGAACCGCCACGCTGCTCTGCGTCCAGCGCGGCAAGGAAGGCATCGAGGTTTGGCTGAACGTTGTAGGTGGGCTCAAGGAATCCCTCGAGCGCCTCGATCGTCTTGTAGCCGTTGCCGGTCACGTAGACGACGGTCTCTTCGTCCGGACCGATGATGCCCTGGTCGCACATCCGCTTGAGGTTGGCGATCGTCACGCCGCCCGCCGTCTCGGTGAAGACACCCTCGGTGCTCGCGAGCAACCGGATGCCCTCGCGGATCTCCTGCTCGGTGCACCACTCGATGTGTCCGCCCGTCTCTCGCGCCACCTTGAGCGCGAAGAAGCCGTCGGCAGGCGAGCCGATCGCGAGGGATCGTGCGATCGTGTCGGGCTTCACGGGCGTGATCTCATCGGCGCCGTCCAGGAAGGCTTGCGCGACCGGGCGGCACCCCTCGGGCTGCGCGCCGCTCACGCGGTAGGGCTTCTCCTCCACGGCGCCGACCGCGATCAGCTCGCCGAACGCGCGGTGGATCTTGGTGAGCAACGCTCCGCTCGCGATGGGTACCACGACGTGGTCGGGCAGGCGCCAGCCGAGCTGCTCCGCAGTCTCGAACCCGAGCGACTTGGACCCCTCGGCATAGTAGGGCCGCATGTTCACGTTCACGAAGGCCCACGGCAGCGCCTCGGCGACCTCGCTGCACAGGCGATTCACCTCGTCGTAGTTCCCCTTGACGGCGACCACCTTGGCGCCATAGGCCTCCGTCGCCAGGATCTTGGCTCGCTCCAGGTCCTCGGGAACGAACACGTAGCACTCCATGCCGGCCCTGGCGGCGTGCGCGGCCGTGGCGTTCGCGAGGTTCCCCGTGGAGGCGCACGAGATGGCCTCGAACCCGAAGGCTCTCGCCATCGTGATCGCCACCGAGACCACACGATCCTTGAACGAGTTCGACGGGTTCACCGAGTCGTCCTTGATCCACAGCTGCCTCAGCCCGAGCGCGGCGCCGAGGTTCTCCGCCTTGCGCAGCGGCGTGAAACCGGCCCCGAGATCCACGCGCTCCAAGCCAGGGCCTCCGGGCAGGAGCGCCTCGTATCGCCAGAGGGAGTGCGGTCCGTGTTCAGCCTGCTTGCGGAAGACGTCGCCGTCCACGGACTGCAGGTCATACGCGGGCTCGAGGGGACCGAAGCACTCCTCGCAGATCGTGAGGGCCTCGACCGGGTACTGCTGGCCGCACATGCGGCATTGCAATGCGGCGGGTGTGGTGATCTCCGGGGCGCTCACCAGGTCACCGCCCCGTGGTCGGCAGAGCCCACGACGCGCGCGTACTTGGCGAGTGCACCCTGCGTGTACTTGGGCTCGGGCGCGGTCCACTCGCCGCGGCGACGCTCCAGCTCCGCGTCCTCGACGAGCAGGGAGATCGTGCGCGCGTCGGCGTCGATACGGATGCGATCGCCCTGGTGTACAAGCGCGATGGGCCCGCCCACGCACGCCTCGGGCGCGATGTGGCCCACGCTGAAGCCCTTGGTCGCCCCGCTGAAACGCCCGTCGGTGATGAGCGCGACCTCCTTGCCGAGCCCCGCACCGGCCACCGCGGCCGTCACCGCGAGCATCTCGGGCATCCCCGGCGAGCCCTTCGGGCCCTCGTAGCGGATCACCATGACGTCGCCCGGCACGATGGCGCCCGAGGTCAGCGCGTCGAACGCCTCCTTCTCGGAGTCGAACGGTTTCGCGGCTCCCTCGAACACGAGGCCCTCGGCCCCGGCCGCCTTCACCACCGCGCCGTCGGGCGCGAGGTTGCCGCGCAGGATCGCCAGGCCGCCCCATGGGTGGATCGGATCGCTCGGCGGGTGGATCACGTCACCGTCGGGCGCGGACACGTCCATGCCGGTGAGGTTCTCCGCGAGGGTCTTGCCGGTGACCGTCATGCAGTCACCGTGCAGGTGCCCGGCGTCCAGCAACTCCTTCATGACCACCTGCACGCCGCCCACGCGGTCGATGTCGCTCATCACGAACCTTCCCGCGGGGCGCACGTCCACGAGATGCGGCACCGTGCGTCCGATCCGGTCGAAGTCGTCGAGCTGCAGGTCCACGTGCGCCTCGCGCGCGATCGCGAGCAGGTGCAGGACCGCGTTGGTGGAGCCCGCGAGCGCCATCACCACCGCGATCGCGTTCTCGAAGGCCCGCGTGGTCATGATGTCGCGCGGCAGCGGACCACCTGCTGCCACGAGCTGCGCGGCGCGCACGCCCGACTCGCGTGCGAAGACCTCCCGGCGATAGTCGACGGCCGGCGGGCTGGCCGCCCCCGGCAAAGACATGCCGAGCGCCTCGCCCACCGCCGCCATGGTGTTTGCCGTGTACATGCCCGCGCACGAGCCGGCACCCGGGCATGCGGCACGCTCGATGTCGCGAAGCTCGGTGTCGTCGATCGTGCCCTTGGCGTGCGCGCCCACCGCTTCGAAGACGTCCTGGATCGTGACGTCGCGGCCCTGGTAGGTGCCCGGGAGGATCGTGCCACCGTAGAGGTAGACGCTCGGCAGGTTCATGCGCGCCATGGCCATCAACATGCCGGGCTCGGACTTGTCGCAGCCGGCGATGCCCACGAGCGCGTCGAAGCGCTCGGCGTGCATCACGAGCTCCACGGAGTCCGCGATCAGATCGCGGCTCATCAATGAGGCCTTCATCCCCTCGTGACCCATCGCGATGCCGTCGGAGACCGCGATGGTGGTGAACTCGATCGGCACGGCGCCTCCCTGGCGCACGCCCTCCTTGGACAGCGCCGCGAGCTTGCCCAGGTGGTAGTTGCACGGGGTGACCTCGTTCCAACTGGAGGCCACGCCCACCTGCGCCTTGCCGAAGTCTTCCTCGGAGAACCCGACGGCGCGCAGCATGGCCCGGGCCGGCGCGCGCTCCGGGCCTTCGGTGACCTCCCAGCTGCGGGGACGATCCTTGCCGGCTGCCATGACTGATCGACTCCTCGAGAACGTCCGTCGGGGGTAGCTCCTCACGGTACCAATCGCGGACAACCGGGCGTCAGCCGCGGGCACTGGCGCTACCCTGTGGCCCAACGCCATGACCGCTCCCACGATCCAGATCCCGCCCGACGCCGGCCGAAGCTGGTGGCTCCGCGAGACGCTCGCCGCGGACCCCGGTGAGCCCGCGCCGTCTCTCTCGGGCGATACCAGTGCGGACGTCGTGATTCTTGGTGGCGGCTATACGGGGATGTGGACCGCCTATCACCTCAAGCAGCTCGACCCGGGCGCCGACGTCGTGATCTTGGAACAGGACATCTGCGGTGGCGGCCCCAGCGGACGCAACGGCGGGTTCCTCAACGGCTTCTGGAACGACCTCGACGAGCTCGCCGCGACCGTCGGCGACGATATGGCGCTGAGGATCTGCCGGACCGGCGAGGAGAGCGTGGACGCGATCGGCGCCTTCTGTCGCGAGCACGATATCGACGCGTGGTTCCGCAAGGACGGCGAAATCTCGGCCGCCGCCTCCGACGCACAGGTGGGTGTGTGGGCCGACCTCATCATCACCGCCGACCGTCTGGGCGTTGGCGACCACTTCCAGGTGCTCACGCCCGAAGACCTTCGTGCGCGTGTGGACTCCCCGATGTTCCGGGGCGGCGTGTACTCCCCGTTCGGCGCCACCGTGCAGCCCGCCGCGCTCGCGCGCGGGATGCGCCGCGTGCTCCTGCAGATGGGCGTGCGCATCTTCGAGGGCACGGCGGTGACGCGGTTCGGGGCGGGGTCGCCCTCGCGGGCCGAGACGCCCGGGGGCACCGTGAAGGCCGGGGCCGCCGTGCTCGCGTTGAACGCGTGGGCCGCGCGCTGGAAGCGCTTCCGTCGCGCGATCGTCGTGCGCGGGAGCTACATCGTGCTGACCGCGCCCGCGCCGGACAAGCTCGAGGCGATCGGCTGGACCGACGGCACCGGCGTCTCGGATTACCGCGCCGCGCTGCACTACCTGCGCACCACCCCCGACGGGCGCATCGCGTTCGGGATCGGGGGGATGCCGCCCAACCTCGCGCGCTCGATCGGGCCGCGCTTCGCCTACGACGAAGCTGCGCTGCGCGTGGCGGCCCGGGACCTGCAACGCATGTTCCCGACCTTCCGCGACGTGCCGATCGAAGCGGGCTGGGGAGGGCCGATCGACGTGTCGGGGCTGCACCAGCCGTTCTTCGGAACCCTGGAGACCGGCACGGTGCACTATGGGATGGGGTACACGGGCAACGGGGTAGGCCCCTCGCACCTGGGCGGGCGGATCCTCGCGCACCGCGCGCTCGGACGCTTCAGCGAGGTGCTCGAGCTTCCTTTCGTGGACATGGAGCCCATGCGGTTCCCGCCCGAACCGATCCGGTCCCTGGGCACATTGATCGCGAACCACGCGATCCGTCGCAAGGACGATTTCGAGGATCGCGGCGAGCAGGCGAACCCGCTGGTGGATTTCGTCGCGCGCCTGCCGCGACGCCTCGGCTACCGCCTGGGCCCTTAGGACCCGGCAACGCGGCTCAGCCGGCCGCGATCAGCGCCACGCCCGTGAGCGCCATCACCACCCCGAAAACCTGCACGCGTCCGAGCCGCTCGCCGAGGATGCCGCGCGCGAGCAGCACCGTGGCCACGGGGTAGAGCGACCCCAGCACCGCGATCAGGCTGAGCAGGCCACGTTGGGAGGCCAGCACGAACAGCAGGTTGGCGCCGCTGTCGAGCAGCCCCACCACGACGAGGGTCCCGAGGGCCCGCCCGCCCATCGCGAACGAGGGCCGGACCGCCAGGAGCGGCATGGCGAGCATGGTCAGCGCGCCCACGCGCACCACCAGTACCGCCCAGATGGCGCGCTGCGCGCCGATGTCGTGCAGCAGCAGGACCAGCACCCCGATCGAGACCGCAGCCGCGATCGCCAGGAGCACCGCACGGGGACGCACCCGTGCTCCGGCTTCATCGCGGTGGCGCGCCGCCAGGATCACACCGGCGATCGCGAGGACCACCCCCGCCAGTTGCACGAGGGAGGGGCGCTCCCCGCGCGCGAGGCCCACGGCCACCGGGACCACCGCTCCCATGGCCGCGATCGGCGCCACGACGCCCATCGGCCCGATCGCGAGCCCCGAGTAGAGCGCCGCCAGCCCGACCATGCCCACCACCCCGGCCACCAGCCCGAGGCCCAGGATGTGCGCCGGCGGGGCCGGCTCGCCTGTCGCGAGCACGAGACCGAACGCGAACAGCAACCCCACGCCCTGCGATATCGCCGCGACCGGGAAGATCGACAGGCGCCTGGTCCAGAGCCCCCCGAGGAAGTCGGCGGATCCCCAGCCCGTGGCGGCGGTGAGCGCCAACACGATCCCGAGCATCGCGCGATGGCTCCGGCGCGTGCAGCCTAAGCGGGCGGCACGACGCGCACGCCGTCCTTCCAGACCTGCGCCACCCGCTCGGGCAAGGCCGCGAACGCGAACGGGTCTCCCTCCACCACCGCGAGGTCGGCGCGCTTGCCCGGGGCCAAGGTGCCGAGCTCATCCTGCAGTCCCATCAGCTCGGCCGCGCTCGAGGTGGCGGCCACGAGCGCCTGCTCGGGCGTGAGGCCGTGATCGACCATGTGCTGCAGCTCGTTGAGGTTGGTGCCGTGAGGCGCCACGGGGCAGTCGGTGCCCATCGCCACGCGGACACCGGCCTCTGCCGCAAGGTTGAACGCGTCGAATTCCGGGCGACCGAGCCTGCGCAGCTTCTCGCGGACGGCCTCGGGCAGGTGCGGATCGTTCGCGAGCTCCTCGGTGGTGTCGCCGGCGGTGAGCGTGGGCACGAGCCAGGTACCGCGCTCTACCATCATGGCCGCGCCTTCCTCGTCCAGGAAGGTGCCGTGCTCGATGGAGCGCACCCCGGCACGGATCGCGCGCTTGATGCCCTCGGGACCGTGTGCGTGCGCCATCACGGGCGTCCGCAGATCGGCGGCCGCGCGCACGATCGCGTCCACCTCCTCCTCGGAGAAGTTGGGCTCCATCGGGTCGTCGCTCGGCGAGAGGAACCCCCCGCTGGACGCGATCTTGATCACGTCGGCGCCCGCTCGGATCATCTCGCGCACCGCACGCGTCACCCCGTCCGCGCCATCGCACACCCCGCTCGGCATGCCGGGATAGTCGATGCCCCAGAGGCCGACCCCTCCGCTGGGCAGCCACGCGTCGCTGTGCCCGCCGGTCATCGAGAGCATGTTCACGCTGATCTGCATGCGCGGGCCCGCGAGCACACCCTGCTCCACGGCCATCTTCAGTCCGGCGTCGGCGCCCGAGGCGTCGCGCACCGTGGTGATCCCGAGTGCCAGGGTGCGCCGCAGGTTCTCCGCCATACGGAAGAAGCGGAGGGAGAACGGCTCGTTCAGCACACGCGCCTCGTCGAAGTCCTCGTAGCGCATAGCGAGGTGGATGTGGCAATCGAACAGGCCGGGCAGCAGCGCCATGCCTGTCACATCGACGGCCTCGTCGCCATCGAGGCCAGGACCGACCTCGACGATCCGGTCGACCTGGATCACGACGTCCGCGTCGGCGATCGGCGCGCCCGTCCCGTCGAACACGCGACCACCTCGGAACACGGTCCTGGTCATCGATGCCCTCCCTCGCAACGGCTCGGCGTAGACTCCGGCCCGGACCCTACCCCAGGAGCTCCCGATGGACATCCGACTGCACGCTGCCGACCGCGCGATCCAGGAGAAGGCCCGCGACTTCACCCGCCAGGTCCTCATGCCCTTGGAAGATGAGTGCGAGGAGCACGACGGTCTCACGCCGGCCAGCCACGCGGCGGCCAAGCAGGCGGTCCTGGATTGGAGGTTCAACGCGATCAACCATCCGGTGGACGACGGTGGCCAGGGCTTCGATCTGTTCCAGCAGATGCTCACCGAGGAACAATGGGGACATGCCACCGGTGCCCTCTGGGATATCCCGTGGCGCCCCTCGATCCCGTTGCAGCGCGGCACCGAGGCGCAGAAGGAGCGCTACCTGCGCCCCGCGGTCCGAGGTGAGCGCCGCGACGCCTACGCGATCACGGAGGAGGACGCAGGATCAGATCCGTCGATGGTCGCCACCACCGCGCGCCGCAACGGGGACGGTTGGGTGATCGACGGGGAGAAGTGGCACGTGACCTCCGGGGACGTCGCCGACTTCTTCGAGCTGCACGTGCACGTGGACGGCGATCCCGCCAAGGCCACCATCTTCCTCGTGGACAAGGCCGCACCGGGCGTGCGTCTCGTGCGCACCCCCGCGTACATGCACACCTTCGTCTTCGAGCACCCGATCTTCGCGTTCGACGGGGTGCGCGTGAGCGACGACGCGGTCCTGGGCGAGGTGGGCGAGGGCTTCGAGCTCACCAAGGACTGGTTCGTCGAGGAGCGCATCATGATCGGAGCCCGGACGGTGGGCGCGTCTTCACGCGCGCTCGAGATTTCCCTGGCCTTCGCGAAGGAGCGTGCGCAGTTCGGCAAGCCCATCGTCGAGTTCCAGTCGATCGAGTTCATGCTCGCCGACATGGCGGCCGAGCTGATGGCGGCCAAATCCCTGCTCTACCGGGTGTGCTGGGAGGCCGCCCGGGGCGACGCGAGCCGCAAGGAGATCCACGCGATGGCGAGTGCGGTCAAGCTCGTGTGCTCGGAGACCGCGGGGCGGATCGTCGACAAGGCCGTCCAGATCCACGGCGGTCGGGGGTACATGCGCGAGTACCCGGTGGAGCGCCTCTACCGCGAGGTGCGGGTCGATCGCATCTGGGAGGGAACGTCGGAGATCCAGCGGATCGTGATCGGCAACGAGCTGCGCAAGCGAGGGGCCGGTCTGTATACCGGGTGGCCAGCGGAGACGGACGAACCGGCGTAAGGTCGCACCGACGAGCCGAGAGGAGATGCTGACGATGTCGATGGATGAGGGCCCGCGCACCCCCGGCGGGCGCATGGGCGGGATGGATGAGGAGCGGCTCATGCAGGAGGCGGAACGCGAGCGTCTGGCCAAGGAGACCGAGGAGATCCACAGGCAGGAGGCGGCCGAGCGAGGCGAGCCTGTCCTCGACAAGTCCCCCTGGTGGAAGTTCTGGGCCTAAGACCGATCACGCACGACCGACGCACGCACGACCCGCTCACGTGCCGGCGAGGCACCCCTTCACCCGCGAGGGCAACCCCCGGATCGTGAGCCCGGCGCCGCCCTTCACGAAGTCATATCGCACGCCCTGCCAACTCCCCGGAAGCCCCTCGTAGATCTTGCGGGCGCGATCGCCCTCGTTCCATTGGAACCCGCTCCAGTCGGGTGATCGGAACCCGCGGGTGTCGTAGGGCGCCACCGCCACGACACCGCGCCCGAACCGCCGCTGCTCCACCAGGAACCGCCCCTGGTACCGGGGATCCTGAGCGTCGTACAGCTTGATGTACCAGCGCTCGATATCCTGCAGGTACCCCTGATCCGAGGGTGGAGACTCCGGCCCCACGAAGTAACGCATGTCCACCACCACGAAGTCGCCCTCGGTTGGCGAGGCGAGCCGGATCAGCCCCAATGGGTCGGTGGACCGCGGGGATCCGGCGACGGGCGTGACCCAGCCGTTCATGCACGTCGTCGTCACCGGCCCTCGGGTCGGCGGCGGCACGGCCGGAGTGGCAGGCGGGGTGGGTGAGGCCGTCGACGCGGCGCTCACGGGCGGCGCCATGGTCGGGGTGTTCGTCGGCAGCGAGCCGTTCGTGAACCCGTTGGAGGTGGGCGTGGACGCGGACTCGCCGCGATCCGTGCACGCGGCGCCCAGCAGACCGAGCACCACGATCAACGGGATGAACCTGCGCACCTGCCGCTCCGAACGCTCCTCGAGGTCGCGTCGAGGATACCGACCCCGTCCCCACGTGCCGCCGCCACTTGCCGCTGCCACTTGATAGAACTGGTGCCCATGCCCGAACGCGTACATGACGACGAACGCGGCGACGCGCACCCGATCCCCATCAGCCGCCGCCGGTTCCTCACCAGCTCGGCCATGGCGGTGGCGGGAGGCGTCCTGTTCTCATGCACGGGTGGCCGTCCGATCCCGTCGGTCAGCGATGCCACGCCCACGGTCGACACCGCCACACCCATCAAACGCGTGCTCTACGTGATGATGGAGAACCGGAGCTTCGACAACGTTTTCGGCGCGTTCCCGGGTGTGAACGGCGCCCGGTTGGGCGTGCGCGACGGCAAGGAGGTGCCGCTGCGCGCGTGTCCCGACTGGTTGCCCGGAGACCTCCCGCACGACCGGGCCGCCTACCTCAACTGTCTGAACGGCGGGAAGCTCGACGGGTTCGGGACCGGCATCTACGGCCCCGTGTGGGCTTATTCGCAGCTGCACGAGGCACAGATCCCCAACTATTGGCGATGGGCCCGTGAATACGCGATCTCCGATCACTTCTTCGCCTCGGCGGGGGGGCCGTCCTATCCGAACCATTTCTTCTTCATCGCCGGCACCTCGGGCGGCGTGATCGACAACCCGGAGAACATCGAGGTGCGCGTCGACGGCGACAGGAAGTTCAAGAGCTGGGGCTGCGACGCCCTGGGCAACGACGTCTTCGTCTTCGTGAAGGACGCGCAGGGCATCCTGTCCAAGCACGACACGTGTTTCTCGTTCCCCACCGTTGGTCAGCAGCTCACCCAGGCGGGCATCGACTGGACCTTCTACTCGGCCGCGCCCGGCCAGACGGGGTACTTCTGGAACGCCTACAACGGTATCTCGGAGGTGTTCCACTCGGATCTGTGGCACGAGCACACGCGGCCGGTGGATCAGCTGGTCGCCGACATCGAGGCCAACGACCTGCCGGCGGTGACCTGGATCACGCCGCGGTTCGAGCTCTCCGACCACCCTCCCGTGAGCAGCGGGTTCTCACACAACTGGCTCTCCGACATCGTGAACGCGGTGATGAAGAGCGACATGTGGGAGCACACGGCCATCTTCCTGACATGGGACGAATGGGGTGGGTTCTACGATTCGGTCATGCCGCCTGTCATCGATGACATCGGCTTGGGCCTCCGTGTGCCGCTCATCACGATCAGTCCCTACACCCCACGCGGGCTGATCGACGACGAGGTGGGCGAGTTCTCCACGCCGTTGCGGTTCATCGCGGACAACTGGGGCCTGAGCCACCTCACGCCACGGATCGCGAAGACACATGACATGTCGCACATGTTCGACTTCAAGAAGCCGCCACGCGCGCCGGTGGTCTCAGGCAAGCGCGCCCCCACGTATGGGAGTCCATGGGATTTCCCCACCGACTTCCCCGACTGGCCCGCCGGCACGGTGCCCACCACGAACCCCTTCTAGACCGGATCCAGGGTTGCTAGTCTGGTACAGACTAGATACGCGGGATCACGAGCGCGTCCACGGCCACGGCTCCCCCGGCGGAGACGATCACCGGGTTCACGTCCAGCGCCTCGAGGTGCTCGCCCAGATCCTGAGCTAGGACCGACAGCCGCGCGACGGCGCGCGCAAACGCCCCGACGTCGGCGGCCGCCGACCCCCGCATACCATCCAGCAGCGGGCGCGCCTTGAGGCCGTCGATCAGCCTGTGCGCACGATGCTCGTCCAGTGGAGGGAACGCGAGCCGCCGATCCTTGAGCAGCTCGACGAGGATCCCGCCCGCTGCCACCAGGATCATCGGCCCGAACTGCGGGTCGCGCACGACGCCCAAGGCTACCTCGACGCCGGCGGGCGCCATGGGCGCGATCACCACCTCGGGACCGAGCCGCGCCGCGAGGTCGCGGTACGCGGCGCCGGCGGCGCCAGGATCGGCGAGCGCGAGTGCCACACCGTCCACGTCCGACTTGTGCCGGATCCCGGAACCTGTCGTCTTCATCGCCACCGGGTACCCGAGCTCGGCCGCGGCCGCAAGAGCCTCGGCCTCGCCGGACGCCTCGCGCGAAGGGATCACCGGCACACCGTAGTCGGCCAGAAGCCGCAACCCCTCGGCTTCACCGATCTCACCGTCCTCGCCGAGCCTGGCCAGCCAACGACTCCGTATGTCGTCGTCCACAGGTTCCGGCGGCAATATCGGCGGTAAGGCCGCATGGTCGCGGTGCCGCAGCAGCAAGCGCAGCGCGGTGAGCCCCGAGGCGGTCCCCTCCAGGACCGGGATGCCGCCGCCCCGCAAAACGGCCGCCTCCTCGATCGCCACGGCGCTCGCGAGGTTGGCGAGCACGCAGAACGGCTTGGTGGTGCGGGCGAACACATCCCTGGCGATCTGCAGGTACCCCTCGTCGTAGGGCTCCTCCTGACGGGTGAGATCCACGGCGAACGCTACCGCCGCAGTCTCCGGATCATCGTGGAGCGCCACCAGCGACTCGCGGAAGATCCGATCGGCGTCGATGCCCGTGCCCCAGGCATCGAGCGGGTTCTCGGCGATCAGGCCGGGGTCGAGCATGTCCTGCACCCTCAACCGGGTTTCCTCGGAGATCCGTGCAAAGGGCACCCCGAGGTCGTGCGCCACGTCCACGAAGAGCGCGCGCTCCCCGCCCGAATCGTGGATGCTCGCGATGCCGCGGCCGCGCGTCACGCGTCGCGGACAGGAGAACAGCTCCAGCGCGTCGGCCATCTCGTCCAGGGTCCGGACCTCCAGCACGCCATGGGCCTCGAACAGCGCCTCGTACGCACCGTGCTCACCCGCGAGCGCGCCCGAGTGCGCGGTCACCATGGCCTTGGATCCCTCGGTGCGGCCCACCTTCAGCGCCACCACCGGGAGGTTCCGTTCGGCCGCGCGCGCGAGCTGGGCCCGGAACTTCGCGGGATCGCGCACGGTCTCGAGCAGCAGCGCGAGCACGTGCGTGCTCTCGAGCCCGAGCGCGTACTCGAGGTAGTCGGCCATCGTGGAGACGATCTCTTGGCCGCTCGACACGATGAGGTTGAACCCGATCCCGCGGTCGTTGAAGGCGAGCGCGGCGAACGCCGACCCGCTGTGGGAGATGAAGGTGACCGGTCCGGGACGGAGGTCGGCGGGCGTGGTGAAACCCGTGGAGCGCAGGTGATGCTCTTCGTTCAGGAACCCCATCCCGTTGCCCCCGCACAACGGGATGCCGGCTTGTTGCGCGATCGCCGCCACCCGGTCCGCAAGAGGTGGTGCGCCGGGCGCCGGCTCGTCCTCGTGCAGGGAGGAGAACGTCACGGCCGATCGTGCACCCGCTGCCACGGCGTCCGTCAGTGCCTGTTCGATCCGGTGGTTCGCCACACCCAGGATCGCGAGGTCGGGCGCCTCGGGCAGGTCGGCAGCCGAGGCGTAGCAGCGCCGGCCCAGGATCTCCTCGTAGCCCGGGTTGATGGGGTAGATCGTGCCTTCGTAGCCACCCCGGAGCAGCTCGAGCATCATCTGGCGCCCGAGCGAGCCTTCCTTGACGCTAGCGCCCACGACGGCCACCGACCGCGCCTCGAGCATGGGCTCGAGACCGGTCCCCTTCGTCCCGGGAGCGGTATCGGTCGGGGCCACGCGACTACTTCTTGGAGATGGCCTTGTCCTTCTTGGCCATCCTGAAGGCCTGCCAGCCCGGGATCCCGTTCACGCCGCCCCCGCCGTGCGTGGCACAGGAGCCGTGGTACAGCCCCTTGACGGGCGTGCGGAAATCCGCGTAGCCGGGCGAAGGACGCATGTGGAACAGCTGATCCACGCTCAGCTCGCCGTGGAAGATGTTCCCGCCGATCAGCCCGAGATCCTGCTCCATGTCGTAGGGTCCGATCACCTGGTAGTCGATGATCGAGTCCTTGAAGTTCGGCGCCAACTCGTTGTATCCCTCGAAGATGCGATGAGCGTAGGCGTCGAGTTCGTCGCGATGCGGCTCGGTGTTCCAATCGTCGGGCACCCACTGCGTGAACATCGAGAACACGTGCACGCCTTCGGGCGCGAGCTTCTTGTCCAGCGTGGTCGGGATCGTGCCGTCCACGAACGGGGCGGTGGAGGGCCTGCGTTCGATGTGCGCGTCCTGGAACGCGCGCTCGGCATACTGCGGGCTGAAACACAGCTCGACCGAACCGGTGTGGTGCGCCTGCTGCTCTTTGCCCGGAGCCGCCACGAAGTCCGGCAGCTCGGAGATGGCCACGTTCACCTTCACGGTGCCCGAACGCGTCTTCCACCGTTCGATGTCCCAGACGAAGTCGGCGGGGAGCTCGTGGCGCTCGAGCAGGTCCAGGAAGGCGATCTTCGGGTGGATCGTGGTGACCACGACGGGTGCGCGCAACTCCTCGCCGTTCTCCAGCGCCACGCCGACGGCCTTGCCGCCGCGCACGAGGATCTTCGCGACCCTGGCATCGGTCCGGATCTCGCATCCGAAGGACTCCGCCGAGCGGCGGATCGAGTCCGAGACTCCCCCCATGCCTCCCTGCTGGAAGCCCCAGGAGCCGAGGTGGCCGTCGCCCACGTCACCGATCGAGTGGTGGAGCATGACGTAGGCGGTGCCGGGCTCGTCGGGACCCGCCCAGGTGCCGATCACGCCGTTCACCGTGAGCATCGCCTTGATCGCGGCGGACTCGAACCAGTCGTCGAGCAGGTCGGTCACGCTCATCGTGAACAGTCGCGTGACGTCGGCCACGCCGCGCTGACCGAGCTTGCGCATGCTCCAGGCCGACTGCGCCTGCGGCAGCAGATCCCCGAGCTTCGTGGAGCCCACGTGGGGCGGAACGCTCAGCAGCAATGGGCCCAGGACGTCGGAGACGCCCTTCATCCAGGCTTCCCACTTGGGCAGCGTCTCGGCGTCCTTCTTCGAGAATTGCGCGATCGAGGCGTAGGACTTGGCGGCGTCGTCCGCGTATACGGTGATGGCACGGCCATCGGGGAACGCCTGGAAGTATGGGCCGAAGGGGGTGACGTCGTAGCCGTGCCGCTTCAGGTTCAGCTCGCGGATGATCGTGGGCGGCATCAGCGACATGACGTAGGAGTACGTCGTCACGCTGATCTCGGGGTGCTCGGCGAACGGAGCGCTGGTGTCGGCGGCGCCGCCGGTCTTGCCGCGGGATTCAAGGACCACCGTGCGTGCTCCCTCGCGGGCGAAGTACGCGCCCGACGTGAGGCCGTTGTGACCACCGCCGATCACGATGGCGTCATACGTGTTCGAAGCCATACCCGTCAGGTCCTTCCCCTCGAGGCCCGGCCGGCCCATGCCTGCCGGCTCCCCGCCGCGACGCCGGGCGCCGCACGGCGGACCGCGGCATCATGGCTGACTCTGAACCTTCAGTCAACCCGAGGCTCGCGGTGGATCCGGTTGGACTTGCCTGCTCACAAGGGTAGAGTTGGCCCGGCGTTCAGCTCGAGCCATCGCGGCGGGACGCGCCCAACTGTACGGCGTTCAAGTCCAAGGAGAGTCCGGATGAGTCGCACCCGAGCCAAGACCAAGGACCGGCACCAGGAGATCCTAGAGGCCTCCGCGCAGGTGATCACCGAACGCGGGCTGGCCGAGACGCGGATCTCCGACATCGCCGAGCGGTGCGGCGTCTCCCCCGGCCTCATCCTGTACTACTTCGCATCGAAGGATCGCCTGCTGGTCGAGACGCTCACGTACGCGAGCGACAAGTACTACCTCGCGCAGGCGCGGGATCTGCGAAGGATGGATTCGGCGCGCGACCAGCTCGACCGCCTGATCGACCTTTCGGTGCCGGGCCTGCTCCCCGACTTCGAGCGGTTGGAGGAGTGGGCGCTGTGGATCGAGATCTGGGCGCGGGCTCTTCGCGATCCGGGCATGGCCAAGGAGCGCGAGGTCCTGGACAAGCGCTGGCGGCAATCGATCGCCGACATCGTCGTGCACGGCCGCACGACGGGAGAATTCCCACCCGGCGAGGACCCCGACGAGATCGGCATGCAACTCGGCGCGTTGATCGACGGCCTTGCGATCCAGGTATTGATGAACGACGCCCAGGTCAGCCCCGTCCGGATGCAGCAGGTGTGTCTGGACGTGGCCGCCAAGCTGATCGGGTTCGCGCTGGAACCCGTCGCCGCTCCGTAGCGAACGTGGCCCGATCCCGGTATCAGATCGCGAGCTCCACAGGGCACGCCGGCAACGGACACGCCGCTTGCTCGCAGAGCCGGCAGACGCGCTCTGCGTGGGCGTCGTCGCGCACGATGCCTGCAAGGATCCGTTCCAGGATCGGGCCAAGGGCACGACGCGCGTCGGCGTCGAGCGATCCCAGGACTGGGTCCAGCACGTTCGCTCGCGCTGCGAGCAATGAGACGACGCTGCGATCCCCGGCCGCGGTGAGTTGCAAGGACACCGTTCGGCCGTCGGGGCCGGGCCGGCGCACGAGGAGGCCGCCGGCCTCCAGGGCGTCCACGGCGCGCACGGCGCCGGACTGACTCAACGCCAGTCCCCGGCGTAACGACTCGATCGAGCGGCCGGGGTCGTCGTGGATCAGCACCAGCGCGGCGGGCCCCGAGCCGGCGCGGTCCGTGGCAGCCACGACCGCGGCCTCCATCGCATCGGTGAGGCTGAGTGCGAGGGCCCCGAGCAGGTTCGCGGTGCGGGCGTCTCGCTCGCTCGCTCCCACGCTCATCCTGCCAGGGCATCTCGCCAGGCGTCGACCAATGCGCGGCCATGCGCGCCGCCGGGATCCTTGTCCGGGTTGTAGCAGCCGATGGACGCGCCGATCAGGGCGCGCGAGGACACGAGCGGACGCATCACGGCGAGAAGTTCATCCCAGGACATGCCGCCGGGCATCAGATAGTCGGTGGCCGGGAACACATCCTGATCCAGGACGTCGACGTCGAGGTGGAGCCAGAACCCTCCAGGCGCCTGCGCGAGGCCCGCCTCGATCGTCCGTGCGACATCCCCGTCCGGCGTTTCCGCGCGCAGCGCGTCCAAGCCGAACAAGCCGACCCCGGGGTCGAGCGTCCCCTCGTCGCGAAGCCGCCGCAATGTGGGGTACTCCTCGCGATCGCGGTATCCGATCAGCGCGACGTCGGACCCCTCGAGAGATCTGCCGCCGGCGCTCCCGACCCAGGCCTCGGGTCCGAAGCCCAGCGCCACCGCCACGGGCATGTCGGCGGCCTCGCCGGTGGGCGAGGTCCGCCCGTCGTAGATATCCAGGTGACCGTCCAGGTAGGCGAGGCCGATACGGCCGCGGGCATCTCTCGCTCCGGCGAGCGCACCCGGAAGCGTTGCGCAGCAGCCGCCCGCGAGGAATGGGCGGTGGCCGCGCCCGAGGGAGTCGGCGACGGCCCCACGGAGCGCGGCCGTCGTGGCCAGCACGTCAGGGCTCCCCACGATTCCGGTAACAGGATCACGCTCATCGCCGTGGATCCGCACCGGCAGGTCGCCGGCGTCGGGGCCGCCGAGGACCTCGACCAGACCGCTCTCGCGCAGGGCCGCAGGCCCGTGCTCCGTGCCGCCTGAGCGACCGACGGAATCGATGGGGACGCCGATGAACGTCATGGGTTCCATGGGGCGAAGGATACATGACTCATGCATGTATCCTTCGAGCGCCTTCAGGCGTCCCAACGCACATACAGCTGCGCGGGGCCCCTGTACTCCCAGCCGGTGTAAACCGGAGCTCGCCCGGGGTCGAGGCGGAGGCCGGGCAGGCGGTCCAGCACGCGACGCAGGCCCACGCGCATCTGGACCCGGGCGAGCTGATGGCCCACGCAGAAATGCTTCCCGTAGCCGAAGGCCGCGTGGGCGTGGCGCGGACGCGCGAGGTCGAACGCGTCGGCCGTGGGGCCCCAGACCGTCTCGTCGCGGTTCGCGGACGGGACCATCAAGCCCACGGCGTCGCCCTCGGGGATCTCGACGCCGTGCAACATCACGCCGGGGCCGGCGGCGCGTCCCTGGGTCCCGATCGGGGAGACCCATCGAAGGCCTTCGTCGACGGCCTTGCGGATGAGGGTCTCGGGATCCTCGCGCACCACCGCCAGCTGGTCCGGATGCGAGAGTAGGCCCACGATCGTGGTGCCCAGGCCGTGCCCGGGCTCCTGCAGCCCGCCGATCAGGGCCAGCTTCAGCGTGGGCATGAAGCCGGCCATCCTCTCGTCCAGGTCGCCCGTCTCGGCCTGCAGCATGTCGGAGACCATCGTGCCGTCGGGATGGGCGAGCTGGTCCTCGAACTGCACGCGCAGGACGCGATCCGCCTCGGCGGAGGTGGCGTCGGCCACGCGCTGCTTCTCGGGATCGCCCTCGTAGTTCGACGTACCGCCCGCGATCTCGTGGAACCAGCGCCGCAGGGTTGGGGCGTCGAGCCCTCGGAGCCCGATCACCTCCGCGAGCGAGAGCACCGAGAGGGGCTCGCAGAACGCGGACATCAGCTCTATCTCACCATCGCGCGCGAAGGCGTCGATCAGCTCATCGGCGATCACAGAGACGATCTCGGGGGCCCGCTCCTCCACCTTGCGCGGTCGCAGGGTCTGTTCCATGGGCACGCGCATCCGCTCGTGCTCATCACCGTCCACGGTGAGGACGCTCATACCACCGAGCGTGCGATCGAGCGGCGATCCCGGCATCGACGCCGGGTACCCGCCCGGATCCTCGGCGCCGCCCACGACGTCCGCCCAGCGGGTGATGAACCACAGCCCGACGGAGGGGATCCAGCAGACGGGCGCCTCGCGCCGCAGCCGCGCGTAGACGGGGTACGGATCGCGTCCGAGCTCTTCGACGGTGACGTCGTCGGCCGCGGGGGCGCGGCTCACGACCCGCACCCTAGGACTGGGACACCGGTTGCCAGATCGTCAGCCATTGGGTGTCCTGCTCTTCGGACAGGCTCGGATAGTCGTGCAGTTTCGCCGCGTCGGCCTCCGACGGGGAGACCAGAGGGCTGTTGGCGACGTTCTTCAGGTAAGCGGCGTCGGCAGGCTCCTGCGCCGCGTTGGCGTCCGCCAGGATCACGTCGCGCGCAGCCGGGACCGGCGACACGTAGTTGATCCACTCCTCCATCATCGCCATCGTGGGCTCGCCGCCGGAGCCGCACGCGGCGAGGATCGCCGCGAGCGAGAGGCTCCGGGCCCCAACGCCTCGCAGAAGTCACGGCGACCGAGGCGTCGCTGCGTGAGCCCCCGAAGGAACACCGGGTCGTTCGGCTCGAGCGGCTGTGCCATGAGACTCCTCCTCGCGTCTCAGTCGAGCGGGAACGTCGGCATGTGCGCACCCAGCGACACGCCGACTGTCTTCAACTCGGTGTAGGCGTCCATCCCGTGGATGCTCAGCTCCCTCCCGAAGCCCGATGCCTTCATGCCGCCGAACGGTGCCTCGTTGAACAGGAACTCGCTCGTGTTGACCCACACCCCGCCGGCCTTGATGTCATGTGCGGCGCGATGCCCGGTGGTGAGGTCGCTCGTCCAGACGGTCGCCGCGAGACCGAACGGCGTGTCGTTGGCCTTGGCGATGCCGTCGTCGTAGTCGGAGAACCGCCCGATGCATGCCACCGGGCCGAAGATCTCCTCCTGGGCGATCCGCATCGAGTTGTCGACGTCGACGAAGGCCGTCGGGGCGTAGAACAGGCCCGGCCCGTCACCGACCCGTTGCCCGCCGCAGGCGAGCGTCGCGCCCTCCTTCTGCCCGATCTCGACGTAATACTCGATCTTCTCGAGCTGGCGGGCCGAGGTGATGGCGCCGTAGTGACTGTTCTCGTCGGTGGGATCGCCGACGACGATCTTCTTCGCTCGCTCGACGAATCGCGCCACGAAGTCGTCGTAGATGGCGTCTTGCACGAAGATCCGGGATCGTGCATCGCAGACCTGGCCGCTGTTCGCGTAGATGAGGAACAGCGACCCGTCCACCGCTTGCGCGAGGTCGGCGTCGGCGAAGACCAGGTTGGGCGACTTCCCTCCGAGCTCCAACGTGATGCGCTTGAGCGTGTCGGCGGCCGTCTTCATGATCGACTTGCCGGTGGTCGTCTCGCCGGTGATCGAGATCTTGTCCACGCCGGGGTGCACGACGAGCGCGTTGCCAGCCACCGACCCGGGTCCCGTGATCACGTTGAAGACCCCGGGTGGGAACCCGGCTTCCTGGACGAGGTCGGCGAGCATCAGGGCGGTGACGGGCGTCTCGCTCGCAGGCTTCACGATCACCGTGCAGCCTGCCGCCAGCGCGGGCGCGATCTTCCAGGCCGCGATCGCGAGCGGGAAGTTCCACGGCACGATCAGGCCACAGACGCCGACGGGCTCGCGGCGCGTGTACAGCAGATAGTCGGCCGGTCCGGGGATCGTCGAACCGACGTATTTGGTCGCCGCTCCGGCGTAGTAGTCGAAGCACCCGACCGTCCCGTGTATGTCGAAGTCGGCGTCGAACAACGTCTTGCCGTTGTGAGCGGTCTCCGCCGCCGCGAACTCGTCGATGCGCGCCTCGAGGAGGCGGGCCAGCGTCCCCAGCATGGCGGCGCGGTCCGGGGCGGCCGTCGTGCGCCAGGCCCCTTCGAACGCTCGCCGCGCAGCCGCGACAGCCAGGTCCACGTCGTCGGCGCCGCCCTCGGGGACAGAGGCGTAGACCTCCCCGGTGGCCGGGTTGAGCACGTCGAAACGCTTCCCGGAGCGCGCGTCGGTGCGCTGTCCGTCGATGAACATCTGGAGCACGAGCGGCTGGGTCATGGCGTGGTCTCTCCCCTGTTCACGCGATGGCGCGCATCGTGTCGTCGAAGGCCTCGAGGCTGCGGTCCACGTCCTCGTCGGTGTGCTGCGCGGACATCGACCACTCCTCGAACCAGGCCGAGCCCATGGGGATCACGCCGCGGTTCAGCATGCCGAACCAGTAGTCGTCCCACTTGGACACGTCGTTCTTGGAAGCCTCGCGGAAGTTGTTCGGCTGCTCCTCCAGACCGAAGAAGATCCCGCCCAGGGTCTCGAGCTGCACGACATGGGCGGAGACCCCGGCCTCCCGGGTCGCTTGACGCATGCCGTCGGCCATCCGTGTGGCCAGGCGCGTCATCTCCTTGTACCTGTCGTCGGTCATCACCTTCGTGAGGCATGCGAGCCCTGCCGCCATCCCGAGGGGGTTGGCGTTGTAGGTGCCGAAATGGACCGCGGGGCCAAGCGGACTGATCTGCTCCATGAGGTCCCGGCGCCCGCCGAAAGCTCCCACGGGCACACCGCCGCCGATCGCCTTCGCGAGCGTCACGATGTCGCCCTTGACGCCGAACAGCTCGGTGGCGCCACCTGCGGCGATCCGGCAGCCCAGCTTCACCTCGTCCATGATCATGACGGCGCCCTTCTCGGTGCAGAGCGCGCGCACGCCTTCCAGGTACCCCGGGAGCGGCGGGATGACCCCGCCGTTCGTCATGGCGGGCTCCACGATCACGCCGGCCACGTCGCCGTCGTGCTCGTCGAAGGCCCGGCGCATCATGTCGAGGTCGTTGAACTGGACCACCGCAGTGAACTCGGTGGAGGCGGGGAGCAAGCCCGCGGAGTCCGCCGTGGCGTTAGGGCGATCGTCGGGCCCGGCCTTGTCCGCGGGTGCGCCACCGATGGAGACCAGCAGATGGTCTGTCCCACCGTGGTACTGGCCCTCGATCTTGACGATCGTCTTGCGACCGGTGGCCGCGCGTGCGAGGCGGACCGCCGTCTGGGTGGCCTCCACACCGGACTGCGTGAACCGCACCATGTCGATCACGCCCTCGTAGCGGCGTATGATCTCCTCGGCCAGGTCGCCGGCGAGCGTGGTGGGCAGCCCGTAGAGCGTGCCGTGGTCCGCCTGCGCCTTGATCGCTTCCACGATGTGCGGGTTCGCGTGACCCGCCACCATCGCCGCGTAGCAGAGCGAGTAGTCGATGTACTGGTTGCCGTCCAGGTCCCAGACGCGCGAGCCCTTCGAATCGCCCAGGTACAACGGGTAGGGCGCTTTGAACTGGATCGCGCTCGCCACGCCGCCGGGGATCACCTTCGAGGCCCTCTCCCAGGCTCGCTTGCACTTCGGCGTGCGCCGCTCGTACTCCTCGACCCCGTAAGTCATGTCGACCCCTCCTCGTTCGTGCCGCAGCCGGGAAGGAACATCCGGCATCGGCGATCCTGTCTCGATCTTCTCGGACCGCGCAAGGTTCTCTCGCCTCGCGGTACTCATGACGCTGCGCCCCGCTCCACGCACTCGAGCACGCGCTCGGGGGTGATCGGCAACGTGGTGGGCCGGGCCCCCACGGCGTCGGCGATCGCGCTCGAGATGACCGCGAGCGGCGGACCGATGGGCGGCTCGCCGATGCCGCGCGCCCCGAACGGTCCCAAGCCCTCGCCGGACTCCAGCACGATTGCCTCGATGTCGGGCACGTCCATCGCCGTGGGGATCAGGTACTGGAAGAAGCCGCCGGTGAGGTTCACGCCGTCCTGCATCACGATCTCTTCGAGCAGCGCCTGTCCGATGCCCTGGACGGCCGCCCCCGCGATCTGTCCCTCCACGCTCAGGGGGTTGATCGCGCGCCCCACGTCGTGGCTCGCGAGGTACCGCAGCACCTTCACCTCGCCCGTGTCCAGGTCCACCTCCACGTCCGCGAGGTGCGTTCCGAACGTGAAGTCGGGGAAGAGACGTTCGCCGTCGAGGTCGCGAGTCACCTCCTTGCCCTTGGGTCCGAAGAAGGTCCCGAGCGCCTCGATCGGGATGTTGCGCCGCCGGCAGACCTGCAGGGCGGTGATGACGGCCGTCATGCCGTCGGGCCCGGAGATCCCCTCGGGCGTCATCGAGAGCGACTCCACCAGCTGGCCGGTCTCTTCCGCTGTCGCTCCCAGGATCTGGTCGCGCAGCATCACGGCAGCCTCGTAGGTGGCGTTGCCCGACATCAGCAGCTGACGCGTGGCGGTGGTGGTGCCGGCGAGTGGGTTCAGCGCCGAATCGCCGAAATGCACGGTGATGCGGTCCACGTCGACGGCGAGGACCTCGGACGCGATCTGACCGAGGGAGCTGGCCTGGCCGCCGCCGATGTCCGGCACCGCGCAGCGCACGGTCAGCGAGCCGTCCATCTGGAACCCGATCCAGGCGGCCGCCGAGTCGTTCAGCCAGACCAGCCGGCCATAGGACTGCATGTTGGAGGCGATCGCGCGGCCGACGGCCTTACGCGGGCCTGAGGGCTCGGGCTTGCGGCCCGCGCGTTCTCGCACGGCGTCGATCGTCTCGGCGAGCTGCACCTCGGTGATGATCTCCTGGCCCACCGGGAGCCGGTCGCCGCGTCGCAGCGCGTTGCGCTTGCGGACCTCGCCCGGATCCAGACTCAGGCGGTTCGCGAGCTCGTCCATCTGGGACTCGTAGCCCAGCACTACCTGCATCCCGCCGAAGCCGCGGAACGCCGACGTGGGCGGGTTGTTCGTGTATGCGGTGGTGGCACGGATCCGTGCGTGCTCCAGCCGGTAGGGCCCACATGCGTGCACCGAAGAGTAGAGCAGTACCAGCGCGGACAGGTACGCGTATGCGCCGGCGTCGGAGACGATCGTGATGTCCTGGGCCAGGAGGGTGCCGTCGTTCATGGCTGCGGTGCGATAGGTCATGTGGTTGCGGTGCCGCTTCGCGCGGGCGAGCAGCGACTCGTTGCGCGTCCACTGCATCCGCACCGGCCGCCGCGTGTGCGCCACGGCCAGCGCCAGGTACGGCTCGACCGTCATGTCCTCCTTGCCGCCGAACCCGCCGCCTACGTAGGGCGCGATCACCCGGACCTTCGAGTCGGGGACGCCGAGGATCTTCGCGACGTCGCGGTAGTGCTCCACCACCTGGGTGGCCACGCGCAGGTTCATCACGCCGTCGTCGTCGTACCAGGCGACGCCCGCCTCCGGCTCGAGATAGGCGTGGTCCACGAACTGCGTCCGGTACGTGCCCTCGATCACGAGATCGGCCCGGGCGAACGCGCCGTCGACATCGCCGCGGTCGATGCGCCACTCGGCGAGGAGGTTCCCGCTCTCGTGGATCGCGAACGCGCCTTCGGCGAGCGCCTCGAGGGGCTCGGCGATCACGGGCAGTTCCTCGAACTCCACCTCGACGGCCTCGCAGGCTTCCGCCAGGACGTCCTCGGTCTCGGCGATCACGAGCGCGATCGGCTCGCCGTGGAAGCGAACGCGCTCGGTGGCCAGGATCTGCATGCGGGCCTTCAGGGCGCCCACGGCGATCGTCTGGCCGGGGACGTCCACGCTGATCTCGTTGTTAGGCACGTCCTCGCCGAGGAGCACGGCGACCACGCCGGGGACCTGACGGGCGGCCACCGCATCGCGCCGCGTGAGCCGCGCCGACGGGACCACCGAACGCACGAGGCGCGCGTGCAGCATGCCCGCGTAGGCGAGGTCCCCGGCGAACCGGGTGGACCCCGCGATCTTCTCGGCGGCATCGTGACGCGCGAGCGGCTGATGGACCACGCGGAGCTCGTCAAGCTTGGACGTCCGGATCTCGTCGCTCACCCGTCCGCCCCCTGCACGTCCTCGATCGCGTCCACGATGTGCTGGTAGCCGGTGCAGCGGCAGAGGTTCCCGTGCAGCTCCTCGCGGATCTCCCCGCGCGTGCGCGTGCGGCCGTCGGCGAGCATCGCCGAGGCGCACATCAGCATCCCGGGTGTGCAGAACCCGCACTGCGCGGCATGATGCCGGTGGAAGGACTCCTGCAACGGGCTCAGCCCGCCGTCGTCGTCAGTGAGACCCGACGCGGTGGTGATGTCGGCGCCTTCGCACTGGGCGGCTAGGACGATGCATGCGCTGGCGGGCTCGCCGTCTACGAGGACCGCGCACGCGCCGCAGACACCCTCGCCGCAGCCGTACTTGGGGTCCATGACACCGGCCTCATCGCGCAGCCAGCGGAGCAGCGTCAGGTGACCGCCCGCCGACCGCGTGACGCGTCGCCCGTTCACGGTGAGGCTGGTGGAGATCACCTCGCGCTGCCGGGAGGCGCTCACGCGGCCTCCTCCGCACGCCGGCAGGCATCTGTCAGGACTCGGATGCTCAGCACGCGGGCGAGGTGACGTCGATGCCCAGCGGTGGCGCTCGTGTCGGTCACGGGGTCGAGCCCTTCGATCGGGGGGATCCGATCCGCGAGGTCCCGCGCGCGCGCCCCGGTGACGGAGGACTCCACGGCGCCGAGGCGCAAGGGCCGCTCGAACACGCCCGCCAGCGCCAGCCGCGACTCGACGATCTCACCGCCGGCCAGGCGGACGAGTCCGGCAGCCGCCACGATCGCGAAGTCCCCTGGGCGCCGTGACACCTCATGGAACCCCCAACCCCAACCGGGGCCGAGGGTGGGCACCCGGACCGAGGCGAGCAGCTCGTCATCGGCGAGATCGGTGGTGAAGTACGAGACGTGGAACGCATCGGCGCGCACGGCTCGCGTGGTGATGCCGTCGGTGACCTCACACGTGGCGCCCAGTGCGGTCATCGCCAGGGGAAGTTCCGCGGAGGGATCGGAGTGGGCGAGCGAACCGCCAAGAGTCCCGCGCGCACGGATCCTCGAACTGCCCACCCATCCCGCCGCGGCGGCCAACAGGGGTTGGTGTGCGGTCACCAGCGGATCGGCTTGCAGGTCGCGATGACGCGTGAGCGCCCCGATCCGCAGGTAGCCGTTCTCCTGCGTCACGCCGCGCGCCTCATCGACGTGCGAGACATCGATCATCACGTCGAGATCCAGGAGTCCCAGGTTCATCATCGGCAGCAGGCTCTGGCCGCCGGCCAGGACCTTCGCATCGCCATCGGCGCCCCGCAGCGCCTCGGCCGCCTCGGCCAGGCTCCCGGCGCGTTCGTAGCGGAACGGCTTCACGAACACTGCTGCCCCCTCCAGGACGTCCTCATGCTGATCGGGACGATGCTAGGGCCACGTTCTCACCAGTCACAAGCCTCTTCCACTCAGCGAGAACCTCCTCACCCGTTGAGAGGGTAAGGCTGTACGACGTTCCGGAATCGGCCTTCGTGTCCCGACTCGAGACTCAGCTACCCCTCTCTTCACGTCGAACGAGCAACTCACGCGGGTACGGTGTCTTGAACGGGTTGTGCCGGGTGTGGCTCATCGGCCGAGAACGGTGCCCGGTTTCGGAACTGGCCCGACCGCTCGGGTCAATCCTTGCGACCGGTGAACGCGAGCCGCACACCGACCGCGATCATCATCAGCCCGCCGGCTCCGCGCACCATCTCGAGCCGCCTCGGTGAGCGTGCGAACCAGTCCCGCGCCGTCCCAGCCACGATGACCCACGCGCTGTCGGAGACCAACGCGATCGCCACGAACAACGATCCCAGTAGCAGGAGCTGCGCCGAGACCGGCCCGGCGTCCGCACGACGAACTGCGGCAGGATCGCCGCGAAGAACACGAGGGACTTGGGATCGGTGGCGCCCACAGCGAATCCCTCGAAGAAGATCCGTCGATCGCTCCGAGGGATCATGGCCGTATCGAACGCATTCGAGTGCGTTCGGCGATCCCGCATCGCGCGGAACCCCAGGACGATGATGTAGGCCACGCCGATCACCTTCACCAGCGTGGAGAGAGGGGCCGAGCGCTGGATGATCGCTCCGATGCCGACGGCGACGGCCGTCGCCTGGACCAGCTCGCCGAAGGTGTTCCCAGCCACCGTGGCGAGCCCAGACCGGCGCCCGAGCGCGACGGATCGGCTGATCTCGAACAACACGCTCGGACCTGGGATCACGATCAGCACGAACGCTGCCGCGGCGAACGCGAGCAGGCGGTCGATCGGCACCATGCCGACGAGTATAGGAGGGCGGCCCGATCATCTCTTCTCAAGTAGAGAACGACGCGCCGCCACAACCGCTCTGCCTGGGCTTCGGGTAAGTCGCATTCCCCGCAGCAGTGGCCAAGCCGTGATGCGCGGAACACGGAGGCCGATCCCGGAACGTCCTACAGCCTTACCCCTCAAGCGCTGAGGGAGGTCAACGGAGCGAACTCAAGGCCGTGCGCCTCGGCGACGCCGGGGGTCGTGACCTGGCCGTCCCAGGTGTTCACGCCCAAGGCGAGGGCAAGATCGGCGGCCACGGCCACTTCGAGGCCGCGGTCCGCTATCTCCACGACATAGGGCAGCGTAACGTTCGTCAGGGCATAGGTGGACGTGCGGGGCACCGCGCCCGGCATGTTGCCAACGCAATAGTGCACGATCCCATCCACCACATAGGTGGGGTCGGCGTGCGTGGTGACGTGCGAGGTCTCGAAGCAGCCGCCCTGGTCGATGGAGATGTCCACCAGCACGGCGCCGGACCGCATCCGCGGGAGCATCTCCGCGGTGACGAGATGCGGCGCCCGCGCGCCGGGCACCAGCACCGCCCCGATCACGAGATCGGCGTCCATCACCAGCCGCTCCACCGCGAGCTTGGAGCTCATCACGGTCTGGATCCGGCCCCGGAAGTTCCTGTCGACGTCGCGGAGGCGCTCGACGTTCTTGTCGACGATCGTCACCTCGGCCTCCATGCCGGCCGCGATCTGCGCCGCGTTCGACCCGGCCATGCCGGCGCCCAGCACCACAACTCGCGCAGGGGCCACGCCCGGAGCGCCCCCCATCAGCACCCCGCGACCTCCCCTGGGACGCTCTAGTGCCGCGGCGCCCTCCTGCGGCGCCATGCGCCCGGCGATCTCGCTCATCGGCGCCAACAGAGGGAGCCGGCCGTCCGGTGACTGCACGGTCTCGTAGGCCACCCCGCGCACGCGGCGCTCCACCAGGAACTTGGTGAGCGCGCGATCGGCGGCCAGATGCAGGTAGGTGAAGAGCACCTGCCCTTGCTTGAACCGTTCGAACTCGGCGGGCTGGGGCTCCTTCACCTTCACGATCAGCTCGGCGGCGGCGAAGACCGCGTCGGCGTCGGGCGCGATCTCGGCGCCTGCGGCAGCGAAGTCGGTGTCCGTGATCGCCGATCCGTCACCCGCCGTGGTCTCCACGACCACCCGGTGCCCCGCGTGGACCAGCTCGCGCACACCCTCGGGCGTGGCCGCCACCCGATACTCATGGTTCTTGACCTCCTTCGGGACACCGACGATCACGGGTGGCTCTCCACGTCGTCCAGGGCCGCGCCGATCCCGGCGACCAGCTCCTGGATCCCCGCGGCGTCGAGCGTGAGGGGCGGCGAGACATGGATGGCCCCGGTCGCGAGCATCCTCGTCATGATCCCGGCGCGGCGACACGCCGGCACGATGCGGGCGGCCAACCCGGGCTCGCCCACCAGCCGGTCGGGGTCGATCTGCACGGCGGCCATCGCGCCGCATCCCGCACGGACCTCGTTCACGAGGGCGTGCGCGGTGAGCGGCACGAGCGCGGCCTCCAACTCGCTCTCCAGCTCGCCCCCGCGCGCGATCAATCCCTCGCGTTCGATGATGTCGAGGTTCGCCAGGGCAGCGGCCGAGACGCTGGCGTGCCCGGAGTACGTGTAGCCATGGCGCCACATGCCCGCGCCCTCGGCCCAGAACGGCTCCCATACCCGCGGGGCCGCGATCACGGCCCCGAGAGGCAGGTACCCGCTGGTGATGCCCTTCGCGCACGTGATCAGGTCGGGCTCCAGCGCCCACCGTTCGCTCGCGAACCAGGCGCCCGTGCGCCCGAACCCCGTGATGACCTCGTCCGCGATGAACAGCACGCCGGAGTCGCGGCAGACCTGGCGGGACTTCTCGAGGTAACCGGGCGGCGGCGCATAGATGCCGCCGGCGCCCACCACGGGCTCGCAGAAGAACGCGGCGACCCGCTCGGGCCCGGCCGTCTGGATCGCCTCGTGCAGCGCACCGGCGTCGTCCCACGGGACCTCGATCACATCGGCGAGGAGCCCTCCATAACCCTCGAGGTTCGCGGGGATGCCCGCGAGCGAAGTGCCCGCAGTGTGCATCCCGTGGTAGGCGCGTTCTCGGCGGATCAACACGGTGCGCCCGGGCTCACCCCGGAGCTGCCAGAAGTGCCGCGCCATCTTGGTGGCAGTGTCGATCGAGTCGGAACCGCCGCTCGTGAGGAAGACCGTGGAGTCCGGCACCGGCGCAATGGCCGCGACGCGTTCCACGAGTGCGTCGGTCACCGGATTCGTGAGGTCCTGGAAGGTGGAGTATGCCTCCAGCTGCCGCATCTGCGCGTTCACCGCGTCGGCGACCTCCGTGCGGCCATGGCCGATCATCGAGTACCAGAGGCTCGCGGTGGCATCGAGGTAGCGGCGACCCTCGGCGTCCCAGACGTGGTACCCCTCGCCGCGCACGATCGGCAGCTCGCCCTGCGCCCGCACCGCAGCCATGGCGGCGAAGGGGTGCCAGAAGCGCGTCATGCGCCCACACCGTGGATCATGGCGGGCTGTTCCTTGGCAGCCTCGGGCAGCGCCGGAGCATCTCTCGGTGTTTGGCCCGCCTCGAGACCCAGCACCTCGGCGGAGTTCACCTTCAACATCTTCTCGAGGTACTCATAGGGCACGCCCACATCCAGCAGAGCGGTCATCAGCATCCGCAGCCCCTCGGGATGTGGCGGCCCGGCGAACTGCCCCAGATCCGAGCCGAACACCAGGTTCTCTCCCTTGAACTCCTTGATCCATTCGCCGAGCTCGCCGGGTTGCTGCTCCCAGAAGATCGGAGAGGTGCACGTGCACGCGACATATTCGAGGATCGCGCCCTTGTCCATCAACTCGCGCTGGACGTCGAGATCGAGCTTGCAGAGCGACCAGTTCGCGTGCGTCACGATGAACCGGCGCGGCGAGACGCCGGCCGCCAGCGCCGCGTCCTGCAGCGCCCGGATCTCCGCGAGGGAGAGGTGGCCCGTGGCGAGGCAGACGTCGTGCTCGGCGACCACCTCGCAGATCGTGCGTGCGGCCTTGGTCAGGGTCTTGCCGTCCTCTTCGAAGACCGTCACGCCATCGCCCGCGAGTTGCTTCTTCGGCCGACCGAACTGCGGGTAGTCGGGGATGTTGAAGAAGTCGGCGTGGTACTTCGAGTGGTTCGAGGGCATCCACACGATCTTCGCGCCGTAGTGGATCGCGGCCTCGGCGACGTAAGGGTCCAGGCCGCCCACCGAGCGGTTCAGCACCACGGCGCCGAACGACTCCACCTGCGGATACATGCGATTCACGTAGTAGGCGCGCCCGGTGGTGGAGGCGTCGTGATCCTTCAGCACGAAGGCGCGCATCCCGTACTCGATCGCGTACTCGGCGAGCGCGGCATCGTCGATGTGCCGCTTGAAGAGCGCAGGCGCGGTGTGCGCGTGCATGTCGATCGCGCCCTTCATCAGCTCGAGGTCCGGTCGATCCATGCAGCGCCTCCTGTTGACTCGGGCGTGGTAGCGTTCTCATCCAGCGAGAACGGCTCTCGTGGTCTGGGAGGCGGATGCTACCATCCGCGCGCCGACGGTCAACCCGGATCCGACCCACCAGGAGGCGCCAAGGTGTCACAGGAAGCTCCAGCGCTCACCCCAGTGATCGTCGCCGGTGAAGACGTGCGTGGCGGCGAGACCGTGACGATCCACTCGCCGTGGGACGGGCGCGAGGTGGGCACGGTCCCCTGGCTGGGCGCCGACGCCGCCCGGGCCGCCGTGGACGGCGCTCATCGGGCGATGAAGGTGGGGCTCCCAGCCGCGGAGCGCGCCGCCATCCTGGATCGGGTGGCGTCCGACGTGGCGGCGCGCCGCGAGGCCTTCGCGCGCATGATCTCCAACGAGAACGGCAAGCCGCTCAAGCAGGCGCTCGCCGAGGCAGATCGCTGCGTGCAGACGTTGATCTTCTCCGCCGCCGAGGCGCGCACCCTGAGCGGCCGCGGCATCCCGCTCGACGCGCACCCCGCCGGCGTCGGTCATCTCGGGCTCACGATCCGCGTGCCGATCGGCGTGGTCGCGGCCATCACTCCGTTCAACTTCCCGCTCACGCTCGCCGCGCACAAGATCGGGCCCGCAGTGGCGGCGGGATGCGGGGTCGTGCTGAAGCCCGCCGACAAGGCGCCGCTCGCCGCGATCGAGCTCGTGCGCGCCTTCCACGCCGCGGGGCTTCCGCCCGCGTGGATGTCGGTGCTGGTGGGCGAGCCCGGAGAGATCGCCGACGTGCTGATCGAGGACGACCGCGTCCGGCTGCTGACCTTCACGGGCTCGGCGGCGATCGGTTGGGACCTGGCTCGCCGCGCGCCGCGCAAGAGTGTGACCTTGGAGCTCGGGAACTCCACGCCCGTGATCGTGTGCGCGGACGCCGACCTGGAGGCCGCTGCGAACGGCGCGGCCTTGAGCGGGTACGCGTTCGCGGGACAGTCGTGCATCTCGGTACAGCGCGCGATCGTGCACGCCGACATCCACGACGAGTTCGTGGCGACGCTCACGCGCGCGGCCGCGGCCCAGAATGCCGGCGACCCCGCCGACCCCGACACGGACGTGGGGCCCGCCATCACGCACGCCGGCCGCGACAAGGTGCACGAATGGGTCGATGAGGCCGTGGCGGCCGGCGCCACACCGCTCGCCGGCGGCACCTTCGGCGACGGGTTCCTGAAGCCCACCGTCCTGGACGGCGTCGGGACGGACCTTCGCGTGTGGCAGAAGGAAGTGTTCGGCCCCGTGATCTCGGTGACTACCTTCACGGAGGTGGATCAGGCGATCGACCTCGCCAACGGCACCGAGTACGGACTGCAGGCCGGCATCTTCACGCGCGATCTGCCCGCCGCGCTGGCGGCGATCCAGCGCCTGGAGTTCGGCGGGGTCACCGTGAACCAGGCGCCGCAGTTCCGCGTTGACCAGATGCCGTATGGGGGCACGAAGGCCTCGGGCAACACCAAGGAAGGCCCGCACGATGCCGTCCGCGAGATGACCGAGGAACGCATGGTCGTCGTGAAGCTCTGAAGCGCCGAGGGGTAAGGCCATGGCAACCACCGCCGCACGCAACGGGACCGGCACTGAGGGCAAGTCCTCCTTCCAGGTGCTGGATCGCACGTTCTCGATCCTCGAGCTCTTCGACGAGGAGCGTCCCGAATGGACGACCACCGAGGTCGCCCGCGCCCTCGGGCTGCCGGTGCCCACCGCGCACAGGATCCTCAGCGCGCTCGCGCGGCGGAGCTACGTGAGCCAGCACGACGAGACCAAACGCTTCCGCCTGGGGATCGCCGCGCTGCAGCTGGGCGATCGCGCACGCGCCGTCGTCGATCTGCGGAGCGTCGCGCTCCCGTCACTGCGGAGGATCTCGCGCGACACCGGCGAGACCTCGCTGCTCACCGGGCTGAACCCGCGGCAGGACCGCGGCGTCTGCCTGGAGCGCGTGGAGACTGCGCAGCCCCTGCGTCTGTCAGTGACGCCTGGCCGTCAGCTGCCGCTGCACGCCGGCGCGTCGCAGAAGGTGTTGATGGCCTTCATGGATCCCGATGCCCTCGACCGCGCGCTCGCGCGCCCGCTCGAGCACCTCTGCCACAACACGATCAGCGACCCCGGCCTGCTCCGCGCCGAACTCGAGAAGATCCGCGCCACGGGCTGGGCCAGCTCGTTCGAGGAGACGAACCTGGGCGTGTGGGGCCTCGCCGTGCCGATCCTGGACGACCGCGGCACCGTGATCTGCGCGATCGGCATCGCCGGGCCCAGCGCGCGCCTGGCGCAGGAGCGGATCGCCGATCTCGTCGAACGGATCCATGCCGGCGCCGAGGAGATCGCGCGCGCGCTCGGCGACCACGTGCCGCCGGTCGCGAGTCGTCCCGTCACCAGATCCAAGCCGCGAGCCACCACAGGGAGGAAGCGATGAACCAAAGCTCCGACGCCGGGCCGCACGCAGGGAAGGTGGCCGTCGTCACCGGGGCCGCCAAAGGGATCGGCGGGGTCGTCACCGAACACCTGGCACGCGACGGCGCCCACGTCACCCTGGTGGGCCGAGACACTGCGGCGCTGGAGGAGCATGCAACCCTGATGGACGAGAAGTATCCGGATCGCCGGAGCCTCGTCGTCACCTGCAACGTGACGAACGAGGAAGAGGTGGCCGCCATGGTGGCCGCCACGGTCAAATGCTTCGGCGGCATCGACTTCCTGATCAACACGGCCGGGGGCACGGGGCCGATCGAGACGCCCGCGCAGGACTACCCGGTCGAGGAGTTCCGCTCGATCCTGGACCTCAACGTGGTGGGCACGTTCCTGCCGTGCAAGCACGTGATCCCGCATCTGATCGAACGCGGCGGCGGGCGCATCGTGAACATCGCGGGCACCTCGGGCCTGCGCGGCTACCGGATGCGCTCGGGGTACTCGTCGTCCAAGTGGGCGGTGCGGGGCCTCACGCGTACGCTCGCGCTGGAGCTTGGGCCGCACGACATCACGGTGAACGACGTCTGCCCCAACGTCACGAACGGCGCCCGCATGGACAAGATCGTGCGAACCAAGGCCGAGCGCCTCGGCAAGACTCCCGAGGAGGTCTACCAGGACTTCGCGTCGCTCGCCGCCGCGATCGCCTTCCTGCTCTCCGACGGCGCTAAGAACATCACCGGCCACGACATCCCGGTCGACGCCGGCTGGGACGTCTGAGCCGACCCTGTCAGGAACCAAGGGTGTCGGGCGCGAATGAAAGCCTTAATCGCTAGCGTTTGAGTGATAGAAATGCACTCATGGGCGAGCTCCTTCCCTACATGGTCACAGAAGAGATCTCGGACCTCGCCGGAGAGCTCGACGCGTGGAAGCAGGTCCTCGATTTCCGTGTGCTTCCTCGAACTTGGGAGGCACGCCTACGTCGGGACCTCGAGGCCGAAGCCGTCGCGGCGTCGACGCGGATAGAGGGGGTCAACGTCACGGTGGACGAGGTGCGGCGGATCCTGGCTGGCGATCAGCCACCCGACGTGGGGCCGCAAGATCGTGAACTCGTGGAGGGATATCGAGATGCCATGAACTTCGTCCTCCGGCAGGCGGACGACCCTGCCTTCTCGTGGGACAGGGGCCTGATCGTAGGCCTCCCCGATCGCGTGCTGGCCGGACGCTACGACCACGGAGCAGGCAGGCTCCGGACCGACAAGCAGGTTTCGGTCAGGGACCGACGGACGGGCGAAGACGTGTACCTCCCTCCACCCGGAGAGCAGGTCGACGCCCTCGTGGAGGAGGCCGCCCTGCAGATCAGGGCGGATCGCTCCCACAGCGCCGTTGCAGCCGCCTGGATCCACGTGGCGATCGCGGCGATCCATCCCTTCAGCGACGGCAACGGACGATCTGCACGGATCCTCGCATCGCTCGCGATGTATCGAGGTGGGTTCAAGCGGCGCGAGTTCACGTCTCTTGAAGAGTGGTGGGGCCATCACCTAGACGACTACTACGACCTCTTCCAGTGCCTGGGATCGGAGTTCGATCGAAGGTCGGACGTGACGCCATTCGTGAAGGGTCACCTCAGCGCCCAGCTCCATCAGATCCGGGCACTCGACCTGCGCGTAAGGGCTGAGCAACAGGTCTGGATGGCCGCAGAGGAGGCCGCCGAAGACACAGGGATGGACCGGCGGGTTGCGAACGCTTTGTGGGATGCCTTCTTCGGACGAGACGTCACAGCCGGCTACTATCGATCGCTGGCCGACGTGAGCCCTGCCACCGCGACCAAGGATCTCGCCGGCGCCGTCGCTGGACGGCTGCTTGCGTCGCGAGGCCAACGGCGAGGGAGGCGGTATTCCGCTGGCGAGAGGCTCTTTGCGGCCGTTGCCGAAACCCTCTCCATCGACATCGATTCAGCGGGATCGGCCAGAGATCGGATCATCACCGAGCTCGGGAGGCGACTCACGTCGTCCGCGGAGACCTTCGGATCTACGCGAAGGCCATCCTCGGAGGTGTGACGATGTCCTTGCGCCTAGACGCCGAGCGCTGCGGCCTTCGCGAACAGGGCGTCGGTCTCTTCCAGGGCGGGGCGCATCCCGCAGCGCGCGAAGATCTCCAGGGCCTGCCCCAGGATCTCGGAGGACTCGCCCGGACGGGACATCGCGAGCAGACACCGACCACGGCCCAGCAATGCGAAGCCCTCCTCGGGTACCATCCCGAAGGTCTCCCACCGCGAGGCGGCTTCGGCATAGCGCTCCGCGGCGGTCTCGAGGTCATCGCGCGCTTCGGCGAGCGCTGCGTTCGCGGCAACCAGCGCGTGATCTGCGCAGGGATGGCGAGGACGAAGGTGACCTACGAGGCGCTCGGCGAGCGTGGCATCGCCGATCGTGATCGCTGCGCGCACCAGCGCGGGGACGTTGGGCGCGAACTCGTACGCATCCCCGACGTCCGGCGTAGCCTCGATCCGTTCGAGCAGCATCCCGGCTCGCTCTGTGTCGCCAAGGGCCGTCCGGCAGACCGCCGCTCGTCCGAGGTCCTGGGCAGCGACGTCGATCCGCCCTGATGCGAGCCCCCCGGACTCGAGTCCATCCAAGAGTTCGGCGGCATCATGCGCTCGCCCCCGAAGCACCAGCGCCAGCGCCTGCGCGCCGCGGATCTCGATCAACGCCAACGCGTGTCCAGCGGCCCGCGCGCGCTTGGCGATCTCCGAGGCTGAGGTAAGCACCTCCTCGAGCTCACCGGCGCCCAGGAGGGCGGACAGGGTGCTCGATTCGATCAGGAGCACCACCTGGTGCAACCCACGAGCCTTGGCGAACGCCTTACCTTCTCGGAAGCACTCCAGCGCGGCCCGAGGGCCTTGGAACTCCAGCAGGCCCACGCCGAGGTTGTTGTAGGTGATCCCTGCCTCCAAGCCCTGACCGGAACGGATCGCGAGCCCGAGACCCTCTCGAAGGTCCTCGAGACCGCCCTCATCCCCGAGCGTGCAACGAGCCATTCCGCGTGAGCCCAGGACCCCCGTGGGACGAGCCAGCCCCAGGCCGGCTGAGAGCTCAAGCGCCCGTTCGACGAGTGCGAGGCCCTCTTCGGACCTGCCGCTGAAGATGCTGTAGTCGGCAACGTCGACGAGTGCTTGGACGAGCTCGGGGCCCGGCGGCAACGGCTCCAGAAGCGCGAGTGCCTGCTGACTGACATCGACCCCCCGCGCGTCGCTCAAGCCTTGGAGCACCGGGTGGAGCGAGCTCATCGCGCGTGTCGCCGCGAGGATGTCGCCACGCTCGCGGAACGTGCCTATCGCTTCCTCCAGCGCCTCCGCGGCCTCCGAGAGGCGGCCCGATTGGAACGCGGCTTGCCCGAAGCGAGCAAGTGCATCCGGGCGCTCGTGATGACCCGCCGGGGTGAGCCGAAGCGCCCGCTCGAAAGGCGTCCAGGGCCCCGGAGGTGTCCAGACCGAGTGCCCGTTCATCGGCGAGCGTGTGGAACCGGAGCGCCGGGACCTCAAGCTCGGCGGCCTGCTCGGTTCGCCCCGCGGCTCGGGCGAGCTCCATCGCGCTCGTGTAGTGGTAGGCAAGCACCTCGGCGAGATCCTCGAGGCGTTCGGAAGCCTTGGACTCGATCCATGCCGCGGCCGCGACGTGCTGGGAAGCCCGGGAGGCTCGTGGAAGCTGGGCGTAGGCGACGTCTCGGGCCAGGACGTGCCAGAACGCGTATTCAGCCTCACCCTCCATGGATGATCGGCGGGCGGGGCGCACGAGCTCCTTGCGTGAGAGCTCGCGCATCGCCTCGTCGACCTCGGGCTTCGGACAGGCCGCCCATCGCCGCGACGGCACCTGCCCAGAAGACTTTGCCCAAGACGGCGGCATCGGATAGCAGCGCCTTGCGCTCGCAGGTGAGCGTGTCCAGCCTGGCCGCGATCAGCGCCTGGATAGAGTCGGGGAACGGGATCTCTGCTCCTGGTGCCAGTTCCCACGTGGGACCCTTGGGGACGAGGAGCTCTCTATCCTTCAAAAGGCGAACGAACTCCTCGGCGTAAAGGGGGTTGCCGTCCGCCCGCTCAAGGATCGGGACCTGCAGCTCGGCCGGGATCACGGAGGCTTCAAGCAGGGCCGCCAGCAGGCGCGCGGTCTCCTCATCCGAGAGCGGAGCCAGGTTGATGGACGTGGCGTTGCGAAGGCCTCGAGCGTAGTCGGGGTGGCGTTCGAACAGCTCGGGTCTGGCAGTGCAGACGACGAGGAGCGGCACGCCCTCTGCCCGAT
>CAJDTY010000019.1_pt1 | contig 71059 bp, 76 predicted proteins | sample 7390291 | NCBI WGS metagenome assembly CAJDTY01 (sample SAMEA7055671, study PRJEB34461) | soil metagenome | biome: terrestrial ecosystem; feature: Peninsula; material: soil | place: Antarctica | collected 2016 | reverse complement strand
GATGCGTTCGATAACGCGATGGCCGAATCGGGCATCGGCCTCTACAAGACCGAGCTGATCCGCCGGCGCGGGCCATGGCGCACGCCCGATCAGGTGGAGATCCAGACTCTCGAATACATCGACTGGTTCAACCACAGGAGGCTGCACGGGCGAGATCGGCCACGTCCCCCCGGCGGAGTTCGAGGAGGTTCTACTCTGCGCGGGTCGAGGAGCAAATCAAAGTACTGAAAGTCTCTACCGACCCAGCATGCTTCAATGGCGGGTATCTCCGTGGTCTGTGTGAGTCCCACCGTGAAAGACCTGGTCGCCGGCTCGGGTCTCGTCTTCGAAGATGCGGGCGAGCACGAGCTGAAGGGCGTCCCCGACCGCTGGCGCCTGTACCGGGTGGTGGGCTGACGTGGTGATCCCGGAAACGCATTACGCGAAGGCACCCGATGGGACCTCGATCGCGTTCCAGGTCGTGGGCTCGGGTCCGATCGACCTCGTCTTCTCCAACGGTATCTGGTCAAACGTGGAGTTGATGTGGGAGCAGCCGCTATTGGCGCGGTTCCTAGACCGGCTGGCATCGTTCTCGCGGCTGATCCTGCTCGACATGCGGGGGGTCGGCTGTTCCGACCGTGGACCCGAGCCGCCCGTGCTGGAACTGCAGCGAGACGACCTCGCGTCGGTCATGGATGCGGCGGGCTCGAGCACAGCAACGATCTTCGGGGTGGCGCGGGCAGCGACGATGGCGATGCTGTTCGCCGCCACCCACCCCGAACGGACGGACGCACTGATCCTGTATGCACCCATCGCCAAGCGGATCCGCTCCGAGGACTTCCCCTACGGATGGACCGCCGATGAGCAGGATTCGTTCTTCGAGAGGTTCGTGCGGGAGGTTGGCACGGGCACCAACCTCGCGCTGCAGGCACCGTCGGTCGCCGACGACGAGCGGTTCGTCAGGTGGTGGGGTCGGTTCGAGCGATTGGTCGCAAGCCCCAGCGCCTATGAGGAGCTCGGCAGGATCTTCTCATCCGTCGATATCCGATCGGTGTTGCCGGCGATCCACGTGCCCACGCTCGTGCTGGCGCGCACGGACGACGCGATCGCCGACGCCCCGCAGGCGCAGTATGTCGCCGAACAGATCGCGGGCGCCCGTTACGTCGAGCAGCCCGGCGTCGATCACATCCCGTTCGTCGGGGACGCTGACGCCTTGCTCGACCAGGTCGAGGAGTTCGTGACCGGGCGGCCACCGACGGCAGCGTTCGAGACCATCCTGTCGACCGTGCTGTTCACCGACATCGTTGATTCGACGGCGAAGCAGGCCGCGATGGGCGACCGCGCGTGGAAGGACCTGGTGTTGGCGCACCACGCGGTGGTTCGCAACTCGCTGGATCGCTGGCGCGGCGTGGAGAACGACACGGCCGGCGATGGCTTCTACGCGACGTTCGACGGCGCGGCGCGCGCGATCCACGCGGCACAGGAAGTGACCGAGCGCGTTCGCGACCTCGGGATCGAGGTGCGGGCGGGCGTCCACACAGGTGAGTGTGAGGTGATCGAGGGCAAGTGCGGCGGCCTCGCGGTCTCGATCGGCGCCCGTGTAGCCGCCAACGCAGGGCCTTCGGAAGTGTTCGTCTCCCAGACGGTCAAGGACCTGGTCGCGGGCACGGGCATCGCGTTCGACGACGCCGGCGAACGCGAGTTGAAGGGGGTGCCGGATCGTTGGCGCCTCTACCGGGTGGTGGACGCGTGAACGACGTCGTTCCAGAGACGCGGCGTCCCTCGCCGATCTAAGCAAATCTCCCTGCCCGATCACATTGACCGGCCCGCCAAGACGGTGGGATGGTGCAAGTCCCGAACGCGAGAGGAGTGGACATGCGGCTCGAGCATCTCGCCGACCTGGAGTTGTCGTACACGACCAACTTCTTGCTGGTGCAGCCGTATGGAGGCGAGGAGGGATCCGGCTACGGGGAGGGAGAAGGTCGGATCGAGGGGGCCATGATCCACGGCGCAGTGCGATGGGTGAACCATCCGCGCCGTCGCAGCGACACGGCGATGCTCCCGAACACCGACGGCTTCATCCGGACAGACGATGACGCACTGCTCCTGTTCCAATTCGACGGCCGCACCATCTGGTCGGAGGACGGCTCCCGTGGCGGCCAGAACCTGCGTGTCCTGTTCGAAACCGAAGACGACCGCTTCCGATGGCTGAATGACGCCCTCTGCGTGCTGGAGGGTGTCGTGGACCCGAAGCGCCTCGTCATGTCCGCGAAGATCTACGTCTGTCGGAACGAGCTGCTCGAGGATGGACCGCACTCCGGTACGCGCCCGAGGTGAGCGCTAGTCCGACGCTCGGGCCGTGACCGGTTGTCCCAGTGTCATCGATCTGTGGGTCTGAGGGGCCGCGGGCTGGTGTTCCGAACACGCCGGTGGCTACCATGGCTCATGGCCTGCCGTCATTGTGGCTCGGACGTGCCCGTGGACGCGCGGTTCTGCCCCGCGTGTGGTGCTGAGCAGACCGCAGGGCCACAAGAGGAGCGCAAGGTCGTCTCGATCCTGTTCGTGGACGTCGTGGGCTCCACCGCGCAGGCCGACGGCGTCGACCCGGAGGACGTTCGCGAACGGAACCAGCTCTACTACGCGGAGACGCGAAAGCGGATCGAGCACTACGGCGGCGTCGTGGAGAAGTACATCGGCGACGCGGTCATGGCGGTGTTCGGCGCACCGCTCGCGCGCAGCGACGACGCCGAGCGCGCGGTACGGGCCGCACTCAGCACGCTCGAGGGCGTCCGTGAGCTGAACGAGCGCCACGCCGGACTCGACCTCGAGATCCGCGCCGCCGTCTGCAGCGGCGAGGCGATGGTGGCGATCAACGCCGCACCCGGGGACGCGCTCGCGACCGGGGATGTCGTGAACACCGCGGCTCGGCTGCAATCCGCGGCGCCGCCGGGCCGAGCGGTCGTGGGCGAGGACACCTACCGGCTCACCCGGCATGCGTTCGCGTTCGAGGAGCTCCCGCCGGTCGAGGCGAAGGGCAAGCGCGAGTCCGTGGGGGCGTGGCTGATCGGAGAGTCGCTCGTGTCGCCTGCGAACCGGCCCACATCCAGGACACCGCTCGTCGGGCGGGACCGAGAGCTCCTGATGATCCGCACCGTGTGGGATCGCGCGATGAACGCGAGCCGTCCGCACCTCGTCACCATGCTGGGCCCCGCCGGTATCGGGAAGTCCCGGCTCGCGCTGGAGGCCGCGACGGAGATCGAGGCCCAGGGAGGCAGGGCGCTCTGGGGTCGCAGCCTCCCCTATGAGGAGCAGACGCCGTATCGCGGCGTCGGCCAGATCGTGCGCCTGGCGGCCGGTATCTTCGACAACGATCGGGTGGACACCGCGCGCGACAAGCTCGCCGCGACGGTGGCCTCGCTCTTCCCGGAGGCCGAGAAGGCCGAGGCCACGCGTTACCTGTCCCTGCTGCTCGGCCTCGGGCTGGATGAGCCGGCCAGCGAGGTGATCCACCTGCAGTTCGCAACGCGGCGGTTCGTGGAGCACCTCTCGGAGCGCGAGCCGGTGCTCCTCGTGTTCGAGGACATCCACTGGGCCGACGACGCGCTGCTCGACCTGATCGACTACCTCGTCACGCACGTACAGGATCACCGCATCCTGTTCCTCGCGCTGGCGCGCCCGGAGTTCCTCGAGGGGCGACCGAACTGGGGCGCCGGCATGGCCGGTACCACGATGCTCCCCCTCGAGCCGCTGACGGCCACCGAGTCCTCGGAGGTGATCGGATCGCTACTGACGGCGGCCCACACCTCCACGGTAGAAAGGGTCGTCGCAACGGCCGGCGGCAACCCCCTGTTCATCGAGGAGCTGGTGGCCTCCCTGGCGGACGACCCTCTTTCGCAGGAGCTCCCCGGCACCGTGCGCGCGGCGATCTCAGCAAGGATCGACGCGTTGCCTCCGGAGAGCCGCACCGCGCTGCTGCACGCCAGCGTGATCGGGCCGACGTTCTGGCGGGACGTGCTGGCGGACGTGGGCGAGCTGCCCGACGTGGACGAGGCTCTCGAGGCCCTTGAGGCCCGCGGCCTGGTGCTGCGCCGTTCGCAGAGTCAGGTCGAGGGCGACGTCGAGTTCGCCTTCAAGCACGCGCTGATCCTCGACACGGCGTACGGGACGCTGCCGCGCGCGACGCGGCGCGAGCTGCACGCCGCCACGGCGGCGCACCTAGAGCGGTCGGTGCCCGACCCCGCCGAGATCGGCTGGATCCTGGCCCACCACTGGCGCGAGGCCGGCGAGCCGGCCCGTGCTGTGATCTACCTCCTGCAGGCGGCGAAGCGAACGGCGGACGCTCTTGCCGTGGAGGAGACGTGGGAGCTGTACACGAGTGCGCTGGACCTCGCGGCGTCCGATGACGAGCGGCGTGCTATCCGTCTCAAGCGCGGCCTCTCGATGACCGAGCTCGAGGACTACTCGCGCGCGAAGCGCGAGCTCGGCGAGCTGATCCCGGAGCTGGCCGGGTCTGAGCGGATCGAGGCCCTGCTGGCCCACGGCCACAGCTCGCTGTGGACCGAGGACAGCGAGGAGACGATGACGATCGCGACGCGCGCCGTGGAGCTCGCGGAGGGCAGCGACGACCCGGAGCTCCTGCCGGCCGCCCTCGCCTTGCTGAGCGGCGCGTATGGGATGCGGGGCGACGCCGGCGATCTGGATCGCGCGATCGAGGTTGGCACCCAGGCGACCGAGGCGTGGATCCCCGACACGCGCCCCCAGGAACTCGCGGAGCACTACCACATGCAGGCGAACCACCGGTACTGGATGGGCCGCTACGACGGCGCGCTCGAGCAGTCACGACTCGAGTTCGACGCCTCCGGCGTCGACCCGCATAGCGCCGAGTTCCTGCTGCGCGGCGCGGGCATGGAGGGGCTCGCGCTCTCGGGTCTGGGACGGTACGAGGAAGCACTCGCCGCGGTGGAGACCGCGATCTCGATCGCGAACTCCATGGGCCGTCCGACGAATGTCGTCACGAACTATTCCACAGGGCCGTTGCGTGACATCTTCGCCGTGGAGGAGGCACACGCCCGCAGCACGGAGATCGCCAGCAAGCTCGGGCCCTCGGCCTTCAACATGCCGTGGCTGAACGCCCGCGCGGACGTGATCGCCGCCGATCTGCTCCTAGGCGAGTTCGGCCGAGTTGAGGTCGCCTTCCCCGCCACATGGGACGACGCGCGGGGCAGCCTCGCGTGGGAGCGATGGCTCGTCAGCGGCCGTCTCTGCTCGATCCGCGCCGAGCTGGCACTGGCGACGAAGCAGCCCAACGACGCCGTCGAGTGGGCACGCCGCGCATTGGAGATGGCGCGCAGCGCCGGCCGAAAGAAGTACGCGGTGATCGCCACGACGACCCTCGGCGCTGCCCTGTCGGCCTCGGGCCTGGCGGAGCACGCGAGGACGGAGCTGCGCAGCGCCGTGGAGGAGGCGGACGCCCTCGGCTCGCCGCTCTACCGCTGGCGGGCCCGGGCGGCACTCGCCGACGCGGTTCGGCGGCTCGAGGGCGTGGACGCCGCTGACGCGCATCTCGTCGATGCCGCCGGGATCATCCATGAGGTCGTGGCCGGACTCTCTCCGGAGCACGCGGCCGGGTACGCGGCCGCCCCGCGGGTGGCTGCGGTCCTCGACGCCGTGTCTTGAGTAACGGTTGAGCAAACCCAGGTTGCTGAGCCCATGGCCTCCTCAGCTCGCGTTCGTGACCGTCACCCCGGCAGCCGCCCGGGCGTTCCGCGCGGCGAGGTGCTTCGCGACGCGTTTCGCGTCCCTGCTCACGCCGGTGACGATGTCCGACGTTGCCGAGTACAGGAAGCTCAGGCCGACGAAGTACAGGCCGGGCTCCTTCGCCACGATCCCGCGTTCGTGCATCGGCTCCTCCCTGTCTCCGAGGACCGGCAGATCGATCCAGGAGAAACCGGGACGGAACCCCGTGCACCACACGATGTTCGCAACGTCGAGGACACGGCCCCCTTCCAGGACAGGCAACCCGTCCCGCACGTCGACGACCCTGGGGACGCGCTCGACGCCGGCGTCCACCAGGTCCTTGGGCTTCACCCGCACGAGAGGCAAGGCACCGGCGAGCGCGGAGGGCCGCATCTTGCGGCCTATCGGCGTGCGAACGGTGAGCACGTGGTGGCCGATGAACCGCACGATCCGGATGAGAAGGACCCGGGCCACGAGGCTCTCGATCCGGAACGGGACGTGGCCGTGCTCCGTGCCGGCCATCCAGGTCGGGTGCGTCTGGACGACCTCCATGGCGATGTCGGCCCCTGAATTGCCCGCTCCCACAACCAGCACTCCGCCGGCCCGAAGTTGCGAGGGATTCCGATACCCGCCGGAATGGATCTGCAGGATGCCCGGATCGATCCCTTCGGCGAACGGCGGCATCCACGAGTGTTGATAGTTCGCCATCGCCACCACCACGTTGTTGGCCTCGAACCGCAGATCGCCCGCCGAGACCAGGAATCGGTCTCCTCGCCTGGAGAGTCCGTCGACCCTGACGCCCGTTCGAACCGGCAGCTTGAACCTCGTGGCGTAGGATTCCAGGAAGTCGGCCATCTGGTCCTTGGTGACGAACGAGTCCCCGCGAGCGGGGAAGCGCATCCCAGGCAAACCGTTGTTGCGGGCCGGTGTGAAGAGCAGCAGGGAATCCCAGCGCTCGCGCCAGGCGTCGCCGATCCGCTCGTGAGCGTCCAGGATCACGAACGAACGTCCTCCCTCCGCGAGCTGATAACCGACCGAGAGCCCTGCCTGTCCGCCACCGATGATCACGGTGTCGAACCGCTCCGTGGATGGGGCCGCACGTTCCGTCCCCCCTTGCTGAGCATGCATGACCGTCTCCCTTCCAGCGTCGCGGGGGTGTCGTCACAGCACGGTAGGCGGAGGAAGGCGTCGGCGCGTCGGGAGAACCACCCAGATCTGCGCGTCGCAGAGGATGGGTGATCTTCGCTATGCGCTGCGTCGCCGATGTCGAGCTGGAGGAGGACGGTGGATCACCAGACTCAGGATCACGAAGGCCGAGTATCCTTCTTCAACGGTGAGTGTTAGAGCGCCTGCAGGCGATCCGCGATCGCGGAGCCTGAGGAAATGGCTAGCTAGCGGGGCAGCTGACGTCGACCAGGGACGACACGCTCGATCGGGGCCGAGAGGCCTTCACCCAGCAGGCTTGGGGGAGGGCGTTCGCCCAGCTATCGGAGGCGGATCGACAAGAACGCCTCGAGCCGGAGGACCTCGACCGGTTCGCCCAGACCGCCTACCTGATCGGCAGGGACGACGAGAGTGTCGACGTCTGGACGCGCGCGCATCACGAGTTCCTGACGCGGGGTGATCCAGAGCGAGCCGCTCGGTGTGCTCTGTGGCTGGCGTTCGCGTTGCTCAACAAGGGCGAGATAGCGCGCAGCTCCGGTTGGATCGCCAGAGCCCACCGCGTGCTCGACGACGGTGCCCGAGACTGCGTCGAGCAGGGCTACGTGCTCATCATGGCAAGCGGGCGCGATCGGCGGCCGTTTCGGCGACGCGGACCTGATGACCATCGCCCTGATGGGCCGGGGGCGAACGTCGATCTTCTTGGGACGAACCGCTGAGGGGGTGGCGCTGCTCGACGAGGCCATGGTCGCGGTCACGGCAGGCGAGGTGTCGCCGATCATCGCGGGGGACATCTACTGCAGTGTGATCGAGGCATGTCAAGAGATCTTCGATCTGCGCCGTGCGCAGGAGTGGACGGCAGCACTGGGCGAATGGTGCGAGGCTCAGCCGGACCTGGTGCTCTACCGAGGTCAGTGTCTCGTGCATCGCGCCGAGATCATGCAATTGCACGGCACGTGGTCGGACGCCATGCATGAGGCGGAGAGGGCGTGCGAACGGCTCGCCCAGCCGCCCGGCCAACCAGCGATCGGCGCGGCCCTCTACCAGGTGGCGGAGCTTCATCGGCTGCGCGGCGAGTTCGTGAAGGCCGAGGACGCGTACCGCCGGGCGAGCCAACACGGGCGTGAGCCTCAGCCGGGACTGGCGCTACTGCGACTGGCCCAGGGTCAGGTCGATGCCGCGCGGGCGACGATCCGCAGGGTGGTGGACGAGGCGCAGGACCGCGTCACTCGGTCGAGACTGCTCGCCCCGTACGTCGAGATCCTGCTTGCTTCGGGTGACGTCGACGCGGCACGCGCCGCTGCGGATGAGCTTTCGGAGATCGCCTCCAACCTCGACGCGCCGCTCCTGCGAGCGGCGGCCGCCCACTCGCAAGGAGCCGTCCTGTTGGCGGAGGAAGACGCGCCGGCGGCTCTCGCCGCGCTGCGCGACGCGGGGGCAGCCTGGCAGGAGCTGGAAGCACCGTGCGAGGCCGCGCGAGTGCGTGTCCTGGTCGGACTCGCCTGCAGGAGGCTCGGGGACGAGGACACCGCGGCGATGGAGCTGGACGCGGCGCGCCAGGCATTCGGGGAGTTGGGCGCGGCGCCGGACCTTGCACACGTGAGGGAACTCTCCCGGGAGGCCGTGCCCGGGGACGCGGGCGGGCTCACCTCACGCGAAGTTGAGGTGCTTCGCCTCGTCGCGACCGGCAAGACCAACCGGGCGATCGCGGATGAGCTGTTCATAAGCGAGAAGACGGTTGCTCGCCACATCAGCAATATCTTCACCAAGCTGGGACTGTCGTCCCGGTCGGCGGCCACCGCGTACACCTACGAGCACGGCCTCGTCTAGCCGCCGCCCTACACAGAACTACCCACGTCGTCCGCGCTTGCGGATATGGGTGCTCCTCCCGATGAGGCCGGAGGGCTGCTTCCCTACCGTCATGGCAGATCGTCGGCTCGAGGGAAGAGGTGCTGCATGGACACGGCTACCGAGATGGATCGGCAGGTCGAGGAGGCGCAGGCGGCCCTGCTCGCGCGGTACGCGCCCGACACACGCGTCCGTCGGTTGCCCTGGTCGCAAGGTGAGACCCAGGTACTGGAGCTCGGGTCAGGCCCCCCACTGCTGTTGGTCCACGGGGCCATGAGCGATGCCTGCAGCTGGACGCCGATCCTTCAGGAGCTCGCCCGGAACCACCGCGTGCTCGCGGTCGACCTTCCTGGCCACGGGTTGGCGGACCCATTCGATTACACCAAGGTGGACATGCTCCAGCTCGCCGGCACGTTCCTCCGGGAGGTGTTGGATGCTCTCGAGCTGCCCACGGTCGATATCGCCGCAAACTCCATCGGCGGGCTTTGGTCGGTCGTGTTCGCGATCGACAACCCCGGCCGGGTCTCGCGGCTCGCCCTCGTCGGCGCGCCTCTGGGAGTGAATCTCTCCGCTCCGCTTCAGTTTCGGGTGCTCGGCCGGGTGATCCGGCTGCCCCTCATCGGACCGATGCTCGGCCGACGCATGCTGTCGATCCCGACACGGGAGAAGGACCGGAAGTTCGCCGGCCAGATCCTCGTCGTCCATCCGGAGCGCCTCGACGACGCGCTGCTCGATGCGGATACGGCGGGTATGCGTCGGAGGGCGAGCGCTGGCAGAGACTGAGGGTGCCGACGGTGTTCCTATGGGGCGAACGCGACCGCTTCTTCGGAGGACCCGAGGCAGGTGAGGCGATCGCTGCGCGGAACCCCAACCTTCGCTTGATACGCATCGCCGACTCGGGGCACATCCTGTGGATCGACGACCCGGACCGGGTCGTTGACGAGATCGAACGGTTCGTCAGAGCCGAACCGACAGGACCAAGGCAAACCGCATGATCGCGCAGGAGATGGAACGGACGCAGGCAGCGTGGGACAGGATCGCTGCGGGCTACGACGCGTTCGTGACCGAGACCGAGGTGAGGTTGGCGAACGAGGCCCTCGGCCACGTCGGGCTCCGTCCGGGTGAGCGGTTCTTGGATGTCGCGGCCGGCGCTGACGGCCTGAGTCTCCCGGCCGCGCGCCTCGGCGCCGAGGTGGCTGCGACGGACATCTCCCCAAGATGATCGAGCGGCTGATCGCACGCGCACGCGAGGAGGGGCTCGATGACTGGAGGCGCATGTCATGGACGGCCACGACCTCGATCTCGAGGGCGAGATGTTCGACGTCTCCGGGTCGCAGTTCGGCGTCATGCTCTTCCCGGACCTGCCCCGCGCGCTCAAAGAGATGGCCCGTGTCACGAAACCTGGGGCGCGCGTGATGCTCATCGTGTACGGCGCCCGAGGAGGTGGAGTTCCTCGACTTCTTCATGGGCGCCTCCAAGCCGTCGTTCCAGGCTTCACGCGTTCGCCGGAGGACCCTCCTCCGGTGGAGTTCCAGGTCTCGGATCCGCGGAGACTGCACGACGCGCTGGCCAGGGCCGGGCTGAAGGACATCCGGGTGGAGGTGGCCGCAGAGAAGCTCGCGTTCCGCTCCGGCCGACAGATGTGGGACTGGGTGACGAACAGCAACCCGATCGGCCAGATCCTGGTCGCCGACCTGACAGGGGAACAGAGGGCCGATGTCCGGGAGGTGCTGAACGGCATGCTCCGCGAGCGTTCCGGAGGGAACGAACCCGCTGTCCTGAGTAGCCCCGTCCACATCGGCATCGGGACGAAGTAGATGGGAAGGAGGGTGGAGGCAGCGGCCGCGACGCCCGGACGGCGTCGACCACGCGACACCGCCCTGCGTGCCCTGGGGGCCATACTGCGACTCACGTCCGCGCAGCGAACCGGTCGATCGGTCAGTTGGGCATCGTCACGGTGACGCGCACCGGCAGGTGATCCGAGGCGCTCGGGGGGCCGATGGCGAAGCTCGCGATCCCCATGTCGCGGCTCACCCAGACCCAGTCGGGACGATCGCACCGGGAGGTGGGCTCGGCGGAGGTCGTCCGGCACGGATCGCCGGTGGCCCCCTCGGCGTCCACGAGACCCGCGGCCACGAACCGCTGCACGTTCGCCGTATCCGTCGTCTCCATGTTCAGGTCGCCCGCCACGATCGCGGGGCGCCCGCGCACCGCCACGAGCAGGGCCTCCACCTGCGCCGATGCATCCGATTCCAGGTGCGCGTCGGCCACCAGGAGCGGCCCTGCTGCCGTCTCGATCCTCACCAGAGAGAAGCTCCTTCGCTGCTTGCCCGCTACGTCCGGGAGAAGACCGCCCGCCACCCGGGTCATGGGCAACCGGGACAGGACCGCGTTGCCGAACTGGGCGTCGGCGGCGGGCTCGAAGATGAACGGCATCGCCGATCGCTGCCGGAGCCGGGCCAGCATGTCGACCGCACCGAACACGGGCCACCCCCGGGCCACCTCCTGCAGGATCACCACGTCGGGATCCGACGCGCCGATCGCATCGGCGATCGCATCGACGTCCACCATGGCATCGATCCCCGTGGCGCCGCGGACATTGAAGGTCACCAGGCGGACCTCGTCACCGACCGCCGTGACCACGGGAGCGCCCGGCCACGAGAACGCCACCGTCATCAGGCAGACGACGAGCGCGATCGCCACCGATACGGCGGCCAGGACGGTGGGCAGCCTGGGAACGGTCCCCGCTTCTGCGCCGCGCGAACGTACGGACAGGAACGCCGTGATCGCGAGCCAACTCGCCGCCGCCGCCGGCACCACGGTTCTGGGGAACGGGAGTGGCACGGTGATGTGGATCTGCCAGAGCAGCGCGAAGACCAGGAACCCGAGCCCCGCCAAGGTCGCGGCCACGACGAGCCGTCCGCCCCGTGCCGCGACGGACCGCGCGGTCGCCAGCGCCAGACAGCCCGTCGTGGCCCCCTGAAGCAGGATCACGCACGCACCGGCCGTCACGCCCTCGGTCCGCGGCAAGACCGCCGCCAGCCCCACCGCGATCAGGCCGCACACGAGCCCCGCGCCCTCGCGGACCTCCTGACCGAGCGCTCCGGAACCTGCGACGGCTCCGAGCGCCGCGCCATCTCCCAGCAGCACGACGACGAGCGCCGCGGGAAACGAGACGCCCACTTGCGACCCCACGAACCCCAGGTTCTGCAGGAAGAGGAACTGAAGCATGAGGTAGGGCCCCGCCGCGGCGAGGGCGGGCGCAGGGATGCCCGGGTCCGGGTCCGAGGGCCCGCGCATCGCCGCGGCCAGCGCGAAGGCTATAAGCGCGACTGTGGCCACCGTCGTCGCCGCCGGGGTCGCTCCAGCCTGCCACACCAACTCCCACGAGCCCGTCGGGGCGCGGGCGGCGGTATCGAGCGCAAGGCCGGCGATCAACGCATAGGGCAGGACCCGCAGCGACCGCCGATCGGACAGCCCGACCAGCGCGGCCGTGGCGCCGACCAGCGCCGCGGCCGTGGCCGTGAAGGCGAGCCAGGCCGGGATCGGGTGCACGAACTGGACGCCGAGGCGAGCCGCCGCCGCCAGGGTGAGCCCAACGAACGTGGTCGCCCGGGGAGACGAGGACACCAACACGATCGCGAGCGCGGGCGCCGCGAACACCAGGACCCCGAGCAGCCCGACCGCGACGTAGCTCGCGTCCTCGCCCATCACGTACAGGCGAGGGAACAGCACGCGCGCCACCGGTGCGAGGAGGACGAACGTGAGCGCGAGCGCAAGCGTGGTGGGCCCCGAGCGCGCGGCTGCCTTCGCGTTCATCACACCTCGTAGATCAGCTGAGGACGAAGAACTCCTTGAAGCCCGGCGTCACGTGCCAGGTCGTCTCCAACCCCTTCGTGAGCGACACTAGGTCGCCGGCAGCGATATCCAGGGTAGGCCCGCCACCCACCTCGATGCGCGCCGTTCCTTCGAGCACGAGGATCGTCTCGTTCTCGGGCAGCGTCCACATGACGGGCTCGGCGTCTGATCCCTCGGGGAGCTGCCAGATCCCCGCTTCCACTCCCCCCTCCGCGCGGAGGGTGTGCGTGAGGCCCCCGACCTCGGGGTCGAGCTCGAAGGCTTCGGTGGACACGTTCGATACGAAGACTCCGGGGTGCGTCATGGCGGTCCTCCTTGGATCGATGCGACTTACTGTGCCGATGCTAGTCGGTGGGTTCGCCGAGTCGCTCCCGGACCACCTGCTCGATCTCATCGACCTGGTCGGGGTCCGTGACCTTGCCCCCGCCACCGTCCCGCACGTAGAACGCGTCGATGACCCGTCCGGTGAACGTGGTGACCTTCGCCAGGTGCACGTCGAGTCGGAGTTCGGCGAGCGCGGCCGTGATGTCGTGCAGCAGGCCGATCCTGTCGGGCGCACCCACTTCGATCACGGTGAAGAAGTCCGACGCCCGGTTGTCCACGGTTACGGTAACGGGGGTATCCGAGGTGACCGGGTAGTAGCGACGCTTCTCGGCCACCCGCCATTCCACGGAGATCTGCCCCTCGATCCCCTTGCGCAAGGTGGCACGGAACTCGCGCCATCGACGCTCGCTCACCTCGGGCTCGTACGCACCCTCGACCTCGAACAGGTCGGCCGCGACGCCGTCGTCGGTCGTGAAGACCTGCGCGGTGCGGATCGAGAGCCCGGCGAGGGCGAGGGCGCCCGCGATCCAGGACAGCAGCCCCGGTCGGTCGTTCGCCACTACGAGGAGCTCGTAGGTCCCGGGGCGCGTCCCGGGCGCGGCCGAAGTGCGAACCTCGTGCGCGCCCACGTCGGGCGCCACGGTCGCGAAATGCCGAGCGGCGCTTGCCGGCTCCACGCTCAGGAAATAGCCCCTCGGCATCCGCAGGACGAACCGCTCCACCTCCACGTCCGGCTCGCCGGCGAGCAGATCACGCAGGCGCCCGATCCGATCGGCGAGCTGCTCCGCGAGCTCGGTGCCCATCTGCCCACGATCGAACACCCGCTGGACCTTGGCGACCAGCTCGCGAACCAGGGCGCGGCGCCACGGGGTCCACGCGGCCGGGCCCGTCGCGGCGGCGTCGGCCTTGGCCAGCAGGTACAGGGCCGCGAGGCGTGAGGGCGACCCCACCGTGGCCGCGACGTCGAGCACGAGGTCCTCGTCGGTGAGGTCGCGCCGCGTGGCGGTGTCCGGAAGGAGAAGGTGCCGTGCCACCATGAACGAGGCGAGCTCGTGGGTGGGCGCGCCGACCCCCATGGCGCGGAGGGTGTCGGTGGCGATGCGCACCCCGATCTCCACATGGCTGCCTTGCCCGATCTTGCCGATATCGTGCAAGAGGGCGCCGAGGAGCAAGCCGTCGATATCGTCGATCTGCTTGACGGCTTCTCGCTCGACCGCGTCCCCGCTGGCATCGGCCTCCGCGAGCATCCGGCCGACGCCGCGCAAGGCGGCGGTGAGGTGTGTGTCCACCGTGAACCGGTGGTAGGGGTCGCGTTGCGGACGGCATCGGACATCCGCCCATGCAGGGAGGTAGCGCGCGAGCAGCCCGAGGCGATCGAGCGTCTCGAGGGCGCCGGTGCCCGGATCGCCAGCGCGCAGGAGTTGCAGGAAGGCCTCGCGCACGCGCGGCGTCCAGACCACGGGCATCTCCACCTCGGCGACCTCGATCGCGTCAAGCAGGTCGGGCGACATCGGAACTCCGAGGGCCGCGCGGGACGCCAGCGCCTCCAGGACACCTGCCGCGTCCAGCGCGTTCCGGGCGATGGGATCCGAAACCGCCTCGGGGTCCAGGTACCGCGTGAACACTGAGTCCACCACGTACGTCACCTGACGCGCGTGCTCGAAGAGCGAACGCATGAGGCCGTCCTCCGCGATCAGCTGCGGCTCATCGCTGAACCCCATCGCGCGCGCGATCGCCGGCTGATGCTCGAGCAGGAGCCGATCCGCGCGCTTGCCCGTCTCAAGATGCAAGGCGCTCCGCACGCGCGTGAGGAACTCGGCGGCGGCGCCCAGCACCTCACGCTCGCGGGATCGCAGGATGCCGGCATCCTCGAGCGAGCGTCCGAGCGCGGCTCCAAGCCACCCGAGCGTCGCGATGTCGCGGAGCCCGCCCTCCCCCTCCTTCAGCTCGGGCTCCAGCAGCTGGGCCGCCGAGCCGTACCGCTCGCGACGCGCATGGGCCGCCTCGAGGAGACGGGCCGCGAAGGGTCCCGGGTCCGCCTGCACGGGGGCATGAACCCGTGCGAGTGCGCCCGCGGTCAGCCCCTCGTCACCAGCCAGGACGCGCCAGTCCAGCATCGCGGTGGCGGTCTCCAGATGCTCTTGCGCAGCCGTGTCGCACTCCGCCGGGGTGCGCACCGCCTGCCCCACCGACATCCCCGCGTCCCAGAGCGGGTACAGGAGCCCTTCGGTGAGCGCGGCGATCGCTTCGGGGGCAAGCTTCCCGTCGTGCAGGATCAACAGGTCGACGTCGGAGTGGGGTAGCTGCTCCCGACGACCGTACCCACCGAGCGCCACGAGCGCCAGGCCCGTCGGCACACCCGCATCTTCGAAGAGCCCTGTGAGCGATGCGTCGAGGATGTCGGCGCGCCTGTGCGCGAGCCACAGGCCATGATGACCGGACGAGTAGGCGCGATCGAGGGCAGCGAGGTCTTCGCGGAGCCGCATCGAAGGGTCGGGTCGGCTCACGTCGAGGACCGGTTCAGACCGCGTCCGGGCCCATCTCGCCCGTTCGGATCCGGATCACCTGTTCCGCCTCGGTGACCCAGAGCTTGCCGTCGCCGATCTTGCCCGTGCGAGCGGCTTTGACCACGGCGTCGACGACGCCCTGCACGTCGGCGTCTGCGACGAGGATCTCGACCCTGACCTTGGGAACGAAGTCCACCTGGTACTCGGCACCCCTGTACACCTCGGTGTGCCCGCGCTGACGCCCGAATCCCTCGACACCGGTGGTGGTGAGACCGTTCACGCCCAACTCGCGCAGCGCCTCCTTCACCTCGTCGACGCGGTGCGGTTTCACGATGGCGGTGATGAGCTTCACGCGTGAGCCCTCCTCGGCGATGAGATCAGAGCCTAGCCGGTGGGTTCGGCAAGGGGCCCAGGGCCGACGACGGGAGGCATCTGCACGACGCGCCATGTTCGCCGAAGGTGCATCCCGGCCGCCTCGTACACACCCATCGCGTTGGTCTCGTTGCCCATGTCGACGTTGAGCTGGGCATGGGCGTAACCAGCCCGAGCCAGGTCCGCGAACGCCCGCCGGAGCAACGCAGAACCGAGCCCTCCACGCCGGGCCACCGGCAGGACACCGAGGTCGGCGATCCATGCGATCTCACCTTCCAGCCGCCATTCGAGGCACGCCCCCACCACCTGCCCCCCGACCTCTGCGAGCAGCAGGGAATCCTCGACGAACCCCGGCGCCTCGAACACCTCCTCGGCCCACGGCTCGAAGGGCGTCCGCACCCACCCGAAGTGGTCGGCGAACGCCTCCTCCAAGACGTCGTGAGCCGCGCGCTCATCGTCGGGCCGTCGCATCGGTCGGATCGTGGCCCCACCCTGCAACGGGCCGAGGTCCGGCACGGGCGCCGGCACGAGGCTGCGCCGCAGATGAGCGAACCGGCGAACCAGCGGATAGCCTCGCGCATCGGCCTCGCGCATGGTGGCGGCATCGAGTTCGCTCATGTCCAACCAGCGGTCTCCTGCTCGGGGGAGGCGTTTGCGAGAGCGATCGTCGAGCGCGTCGACGAGCCACGGGGTGAGTTCACAAGGGGCGTCGGGATGGGACACGACGAACCCTTCCGTGCGGGCGTCTGCCGGCTCGTTCGAGCGCGTGGCGAACTCCACGTACGCGATCATCGAGCCGGCCGCATCCTCCACGACGAGGGCGTCACGCCCCGGATCGAACCAGGGCGCCACCCAGTCGCCACGCATGCGTCCCAGGTTCGGATCGGGGTCGCCGAGCTGGGCGACGTCCCAGGCGTCGAGCAGGGCCGCGACCGCGTCGAGATCCTCCGGTGCGGCGGAACGAGCCTTCAGACCGAAAGGGAGCGCCGCGAGGCTTGCCGTCACCCCGTCGCGGCCTTCTTGGCGACCGGCTTCTTGGCTGCCGACTTCTTGGCCGCCGACTTCTTGGCCGCCGACTTCTTGGCGGCCGTGCGCTTGGCCGCGGGCTTCTTGGAGGCGGTGCCCGGTCCGGAGCCCCGATCCTGCCCGGGCTCGGCGTCGCCGCGCTTCTTGGCGGCCGCCACACTGGCCTTCAAGGCCGCCATGAGGTCGACGACCTTAGCGGTGGGCTCGACGCTGACGAGCTCCACCTCCTCGCCGTTGATCTTGGCCTCGACGATCCTCATCAACGCCTCGCGATACTGGTCCGTGAACTCCTCGGGGTTCCAGTCCGACGTGAGGCCTTCGATCAGCTGGCGCGCCATCTCGAGCTCCTGATCGCGGACCTTGACGTTCACGTCCACGTCGCCGAACTCCGCCGCCCGGATCTCATCGGGCCAGTACATCGTCTCGAGCACGAAGGCATCGTCGCGGAAGCGCAGCGCGGCGAGATGTTCCTTGTCGCGGAAGCTGACCTTGGCGACACCGACCTTGTTGTCCTGGCTCATGGCCTCGCGGAGCAGCGCGTAGGCCTTGGCGCCGGTCTCGTCCGGGACCAGGTAATAGGACTTCTTGTACATCATGGGATCGATCTCTTCGAGATCGACGAACTGCACGATGTCGATGGCACGGCTCGACTCCACCGGCACCGAGTCGAAGTCATCGTCGGTGAGCACGACGTAGCGATCCTTCTCGTACTCGTAGCCCTTCACGATGTGCTCGTAGTCGACGATCTCGCCGTCTTTCTCGCACATACGCTTCTGTCGGATGCGCCCCATGTCCTCGTCGTGGAGCTGGTTGAAGCGCAGCGTCTTCTCTTCGGTGGCCGGATAGACGGCGACCGGGATCGTGACGAGGCCGAAGGAGATGGCCCCCTTCCACATGGACCTTGGCATACGCGAACCCCCTGGGAAGTGTGCCCGCCGGGCGCGGCGGGGACCGTGATTCTATCCCCTCAGGGTGACGCTACCGCGGACTCAGTCCTTGCGTGTCGGAGGGCAGCGGCGCCAGCACGCAGAACTCATTGCCCTCGGGGTCGGCTAGCACCACCCAGCGTTCCTCTCCCGTCTGCCCGACGTTGGCTCGGGTCGCGCCCATCGCCAAGAGTCGATCGACGTGAGCGGCCTGATCGTCCGGGCGCAGATCGAGATGGAGTCGGTTCTTCACCGACTTGGCCTCCGGGACGCGTATGAAGAGGATGTCGGGTGCGACGTCGATCGCGGGACTGCCTTCCGGCGGTTCGATGACAGACTCGTCGCCGGACTCGTCCGTGACGCGCCACCCGAGCGCGTCGGCCCAGAACCGAGCCAGCGCCGCCGGATCGCGAGCGTCAATGTTCACGCATTGGACCCTTATGCCGAGCGGCGCGGAGGTCTCCAAAGTTGCTCCTTCGTTCTTCGGGGCCGTGTGATCATCTGCGTTCGTCGGACACAAGGTAGCGAACGAGCACCCGCTTCGCGCACACCCCCCCACCGACGGTTCTGAGGCGAGTCGAACTGCTTCACCCCCAATATACCCAGCGGGCGGTTGATCGCTCGTCACGTGGGCGCCCGCCACCCGGCTACCATCGACCCGATGCCGGCACGCAAGCGTGGCTCCGGGCCCGCGTTCACCGTCGAGTTCCCGCGTGCCCTCGATGCGCGCCGCGACGGCGACGCCTGGTGGTTCGAGATCGACGGGCGGGAGCTGCGCCTGTCCAACCTGAACAAGATCTTCTGGCCGAAAGAGGGCTACACCAAGGGCGACCTCGTCGCGTACTACCTCAACGTAGCCGGCCTGATCGTGCCGCACTTGGCCGGACGCCCGCTCACCATGAAGCGGATGCCCGACGGCATCGAGGGCGACTCCTTCTACGAGAAGTCCGCACCCTCCCACACCCCCGACTGGCTCGGGCGCTGCGTGGTGCAGAGCGACGACGCCAAGAAGGGCGAGATCGACTACCTCACGATCAGCGACGCCGCTGGCTTGCTGTACGTCGCGAACCTGGGCTGCATCGAGTTCCATCCGCTCCATGCTCGATGCGCCGACACCGCGCACCCGGACTACCTCTTCTTCGATCTCGACCCGTTCCCGCCGTACACCTACGAGGACGTGCTGACGGTCGCGCGCCACATCAAGGCGCTGATGGACCAGCTCGGACTCGCGGCCTACCCGAAGACCAGCGGAGCGACGGGGCTACAGATCTTCCTGCCGCTGGAACGCGGTACCTACACACACGAGCTTGCGCGCGCGTTCGTTGGAGCGTGTGGCCGCTTGATTCTCGACGCGGACCCCGGACGCGTGACGATGGCGTGGAAGATCGCCGATCGCACCGGCAAGATCTTCATCGATCACAACATGAACCGAAGCGGCGCGAACATCGCCGCCGCTTACTCGCTTCGGCCCGAGCCACGCGCCCCCGTCTCCACACCACTTACGTGGGACGAGGTCGAGGGCGGAGGCTTCGAGCCGCAGGACTTCCGGATCGACAACGTCTGGGAGCGGTTCGCGCGTGTGGGCGACCTGTTCGCGAACGTGCGCGAGGGGCCCTTCATGAACCTGAGCACTGCGATCGAGGCGCTCGGGGTGAAGGTGGAGGAGCCGGGCGCGTCCCCCTTGCCCCGGACCGCGTCCAGGTCCGCGCGCGCCAAGACCAGTGAGGAGATCGTAGCGGCCTCCAAGGACCCCAAGCTCATGGACTACGTGCGCAAACGCGACTTCGAGGGCACGCCCGAGCCCGCGCCGGGCGATGCTCCCGAGCGCGCCACGGGAGCCTCCTTCGTGATCCACAAGCATCGCGCCACCGCGTTGCACTACGACGTGCGTCTGGAGCGCGAGGGTGCGCTCCCGAGTTGGGCGGTGCCCAAGGGTTTACCGATCGCCAGGGGCGACAAGCGCCTCGCGGTGCGCACCGAGGACCATCCCCTGGAGTACGGGAAGTTCGAGGGCACGATCCCCGAGGGTCACTACGGCGCGGGTGAGGTTCGCATCTTCGACGACGGCCGGTACGAGGAGGTCGAATGGACCGAGACCAAGGTCTCCTTCAAGCTGCACGGCCGTCGTTATCCCGGCCTGGAGTTCCACTTCGTGAAGACACGGCAGAATTGGCTCGGGTTCCTCGCGAGCGCGCAGGACGCCCCGCTGATCGCCGCGCCCGGTCCCTACCGCCCGATGCTCGCCGAGGGCGGGTGGGCCGCGTTCGACGACGACGCATGGTGGTTCGAACCCAAGCTCGACGGGATGCGGTGTCTCGCCCAGATGGGCACGGGCGAGACCACCCTGCGCAGCCGCACCGGGCGCGACGTCACCGGTCAGTACCCCGAGCTGCACATGGTGCACGAGCTCGTCGACCAGGTGAACGCCGTGCTCGACGCGGAGATCGTGGCCTTCGACGCAGAGGGGAAGAACTCCTTCGAGGAGCTGCAGCAGCGGATGAACCTGGGTGGGGAACGCGAGATCAAGCGGATCTCGGGGCAGATCCCCGTCGCCCTCGTGGTCTTCGACCTGCTCTGGCTGGACGGGCACGAGACGACGGGACTGACGCTCGAGGAGCGACGCGAGTTGCTCGAGCTCATCGTGGAGTCCGACCACCGCCTCCAGGTCGTCACGCACCAGCGAGGCGGGGGTGTCGCGTTCACCGAGGTCGCGCGGGGGCTCGGTCTCGAAGGCGTGATGGCCAAGCGCCTGGGCTCGAGATATCAAGCGGGCAAGCGCACGCCCGACTGGCGCAAGATCAAGCTCCGCAACACCCAGGATTGCGTGATCCTGGGATGGACCCCGGGCCAGGGCGGGCGCGGCGGTTCATTCGGAGCACTCCTGGTCGGAGCGCTCGACGAGGGACGCTGGCGCTGGATCGGTCAAGTGGGTAGCGGGTTCACCGAGCGGACCTTGGCGCATCTTCGCGAACAGCTCGCCCCTTTGGAACGACCCGAGCCCCCCATCGACGACCCGGAACTTCTGGCGGTCAAGGGTGCGACCTTCGTGGAACCCGAGCTCGTGTGCGAGGTGGAGTACCTGGAGATCACCAAGAGCACCCACAAGATGCGCGCCCCCTCGTTCAAGGGCCTGCGGGAAGACAAGACGCCTGAGGAATGCGTGCTGGAACGGGCTCAGAAGGGTTCGTAGCCTGCGCGCACCAGGAGCGCCCGGACGTCGCGCTCGTCGAAGCCTCGGTCCAGCAGCTCGCGATACAGCCGCACGGTCGCGAGCGTCCGCCCGCAACGCGGGCAGAAGGCGAAGTCCTCCCCGAACGGGGTCTCGCACCACGGGCACGCCGTGACCTCGATGTGCCGGTCGGGCTCCAGGCCCGTGTCGCCGAGCGCGTCCACGTACCCCTTGCCGTAGTCCCACTGGATGTACTCGTCCTCGGCGATCTCGAAGGCCGGCTCGTGCATGCGGGGCTCTCCGGTCTTGAGGATGTGCTCGAGGTTGCCCCGCAACAACGCCCATTCGTAGAAGTGGTTCGCGCCGCAATCCTGGCACGCGATCATGACGCCCTTCACGGATTGCGGTTCGAAGACCAAACGCATCGCGCTGAGGTCGACGAGGTCGGCCTCGATGTCGCGCCGTTCCTCGGCCGTCAGATCGAGGGGCTCGAGGTCGTCAGGTTCCATCGCCATCGCCTACTCATCGTCGTCAGCGAAGCGGAAGGCCTTGAAGGCCTCCGCATACGCATAGCCGGCTTCCGCGCCGGTCTTCTCAGCTCGTTCGCGTACCCACGGGGCCGCCGCCTCGCCTTGTTCGGAGGCGTGCTCGGCGAGCGCGGCGACCTTGAGGTCGATCGTGTCGGTGATGTCGACGTACGTGTCGGGCTCCTCGGTCGAGAGCCAGAGGTTCGGCACCTCGAACGGCTCGATGCCCTCGCCCTCCAGCTCGGCGAACATCACGCGCGTGGGAGCATCGGGCATGATCGCGGTGAGCGCGAGCAGGCCCGCCTGTTTGTGGTCCCAGTGGTTGATGTATCCCGAGCCCGACCACAGGCGGGCCGGGTCGGGCGCAACGATCACCTCGGGCCGGAGCCGGCGTACCTCCCGGCACACTTTGCGCCTCGTGTCCGGGTTCACCTCGAGCATGCCGTCGGGCTCGTCGAGGAACGTCACGCTCGACACACCGAGCACCGCAGCCGCCGCGCGCTGCTCGCGCTCGCGGATCGGGGCGGTGACCTCGCGACTCGCTCCGGGTTCATTGTCCCCGGCCGAGCCGTCGGTGCACACCAGGTAGTGCACCGCGCATCCATCCTTGGCCCATCGGGCCGTCGTGCCGCCGCACATGAACTCGGCGTCGTCGGGGTGGGCCACGATCACCAACGCGGAAGAGAACGTCATGACCGTCAGCCTACCCGTGTAGCCTGGAAGCTGATGCGCCAGCCAACGGACGCGCCGCGGCACTACGTCGGCTCCGAGGTCGGAACGCTCCGGCGCGTGTTGCTGCATCGACCCGATCTGGAGCTGCGCCGTCTCACGCCCTCGACGGCACGCGAGCTGCTCTTCGACGGCGTGCTGTGGGTCGAGCGCGCGAGCCGCGAACACGACGCGTTCGCGGCTGCGCTCACGGAACGAGGCATCGAGATCGTGTATCTGGAGCATCTGCTCGCCGACGTGCTCGATCAGGACGCGGTACGAGCGGAGTTGGTCCACAGCCTCGATCCCTCCTTGTTGGGCCCGAGCCTGGGTCCGGCGATCCACGAGTGGCTCCAGGCGATGCCCTCCCCCCAGCTCGCGGCACAGCTGATCGCCGGGATCACCTTCGAGGAGGTGCCCTTCGAGAGCCCGAGCATCGTGGCGAGGATGGAACGCGGGTTCGTCGCGACGCCGCTGCCCAACCACATGTTCACGCGCGACACATCGGCGTGGATCTACGGGGGCGTATCGATCAGCTCGATGGCGATGCCGGCACGCATCCGTGAGTCGCTGCACCTATCGGCGATCTATCGGCACCACAAGATGTTCGCGGACGACGGCTTCCAGATATGGAGCGACGGCGTGCCCGCCCCGATGTACCTGGAGGGCGGTGACGCGCTGGTGATCGGCAACGGTGCGCTCCTGGTGGGGATGGGTGAGCGGACGCGGCCGGCCTCCGTGGAGATGTTGGCCGAGCGGCTGTTCCGTGCCGGGGCGGCCACGCAGGTCATCGCGGTGGAACTACCGCATCAACGCTCGAGCATGCACCTGGATACGGTGCTCACGATGCTGGACCGCGACGCGTTCACGGTGTTCCCCGACGTCGGCGAGAGCATGCCCACCTACATCCTGCGTCCTGGGTCGAACGCGCTCGCGATCGAAGAGGTCGACGACGTGTTCGCTGCGATCGCGGCCGCCTTGGACGTGTCGAGGATCCGGCGCTTCGAGACCGGCGGCGACCGATTCCAAGCCGAGCGCGAGCAGTGGGACGACGGCAACAACGTCTTGGCCGTGGCGCCTGGCGTAGTGATCGCCTACGAGCGGAACGTTGATACGAACGCGAAGCTGCGCGACGGCGGCATCGAGGTCATCACGATCGAAGGCGAGGAGCTGGGCAGGGGCCGGGGTGGGCCCCGGTGCATGTCCTGCCCGCTCGAGCGGGACGACATGGGTTAGGCCTGGTTGGGGAAGCGCTAGCCCCGATCGGCTCGTGCTGCCTCAACATCCTCTACCACCAGTTGCAGGCCCCTGATCGAGCCCGGCGCCATGTCGGTGAGTCCGGTGCCGATCGAGATCGAGCACCCCGATCCCGGAGGCGTCAGCTGAACGAACCGGATCTCGTCGTCGACGACGGCATCGTTGTCCTCCTTGAAGCCGATCTTCTGGGTGTAGAACGCCTTGGCGATGTCTACGTCCTTGACGGGAACGTTCACCAACTCGAGCTTCCAGTCCATGAGGACCACCTCCTCCTGAGATCTCAACGTACGGTGGTGGAGGGAGGTGCGGCAAATGGCCTCGAGGATGAAGAGATCCCGATGATCGATCTCACGCGAGTCGCGGACGAGATCCTGGAAGCCAGCGTGGTGGGCAGCTTCACGAAGATCGGATACGAGACGCGGCGGCGACTGTTCCACTGGCAGGATCTCGACGCGCTGCGGATGGACGGCAGGATCGTCGTGGTCACGGGCGGCAACTCGGGATTAGGTCTCGCGACGGCGACGCGGCTCGCGCGCATGGGAGCGTCTGTGGGGATCGTGGCTCGCAACGCAGAGCGGGGTGAGCGCGCCCGCGAACAGGTCGAGGTGGCTGGGCCCGGCGACGCCCGCTCCTATGTCGCCGACCTGTCCTCGCAATCCTCGGTCCGCGCGCTCGCGGAGCAGCTCCGTGAGACCGAACCGCGTATCGACGTCTTGATCCACAACGCCGGGGCGCTGTTGCCGAAACGGCAGGAGACCGAGGATGGGATCGAGACGACGTTCGCCACGATGGTGCTCGGCCCGTTCCTGCTCACCCGCGAGCTGCTCCCCGTGCTGCGCGCCACACCAGACGCCCGCGTCCTGTGGATCGCCTCGGGCGGGATGTACACGCAGTCCCTCGACGTCGACACCCTGCAGATGGGTCCCGAGGACTACAAGGGCTCGGTCGCCTACGCCCGGGCCAAGCGAGCGCAGGTCACCCTCGCCGAGGAGTGGGCCAGGCGCCTGCGCGACGACGGCATCGCCGTGCACGCGATGCACCCCGGATGGGCCGACACCCCCGGCCTGGAGACCGGCCTGCCGGGGTTCCGTACCGTGTTCGGGCCCATCCTTCGCACGCCCGATGAGGGCGCGGACACGATCGTCTGGCTCGCCGCTGCCGAGGAGCCGGGGCGCGTCACCGGCCGCTTCTGGCTGGACCGTCGGGCGCGGTCCACGCACAAGCTCGTTCCCTCGGGCGCCACGCCTTCCGAGCGTGCCCGCCTCTGGGCCCTCTGCGAACGCCTCACCGGCGGCGAGACCGCGCCTGTCGGTATGCCCGGCTAGGCTCGAGATGCTCGGACGCCGTCACCAAGGAGACCATTCGATGTTCCTCGGGCTACGCACCGTGGTCTACCCCGCCCCCGACTCGACGCCGCCAAGGCTTGGTTCACGAGGGTCCTCGGGATCGAGCCGTACTTCGATGAGCCGTTCTACGTGGGCTTCGACGTAGGTGGGTACGAGCTGGGTCTCAACCCCAACGCCGACCTCGAGACGGGCCCGGTGACCTACTGGGGTGTGCCCGACATCGACGTCGCCCTGGCGCCCCTGCTCGAGGCGGGCGCGAAGGTGCACGAGCCGATCGCCGAGCCTGGAGACGGCATCAGGGTGGCCACGGTCATCGACCCCTTCGGCTCCCCCATCGGCCTGATCGAGAATCCGATCTTTGCTCTGAACCCGGTGGAGGCCGGCGATGGACCGGGACGTTAGGTGGTGCGCCTCTCGCAAGGGTGGGGCCTCTGTCACCAAGCCTCAGAGGACGACGGCAAGCACGTCCTCTGCGGGTCCTCCCTCGGGTGCGATCATGGTGCTCGCCCTCGATCGCGCGATCGACCCGCGGGCCCTGCCGAGCTGGGACCGGAACTCGTCCGATCCGTTCGCGATCATGGTGCCGGCGCGCACGAACTTGTTCTCGACCACGCCTTCCAGGACATCGAGGACGCCCGCCACCTCGGCGAGGCCAGCCTGGACATCGGCGGCATCGCCGAAGCGCTGCACCAGGGTGTAGAGGAAGAGCACGATGGGAAGGGCCGACCCGTAGGGCACGATGACGACGCCGTGCGCGTAGGCGTCGGCGTGCGCGCGGCGCAGCACCTCGTAGGCGGCATCGGGGACCGCCGCCACAGCCACCGGCGCCGTGACCGCGGGATCGACGTACTGGGCGACCTCACGCGCTCGCAGCGCCACGGCCTTTTCCACCGCGCGCACGCGGACCTCGCGCTCACCCGGATCCTGCGCGGCCTCCAAGGCCTCCAGCTCCGCGAGCGCCGTCCACTTGGAGTCGATGGGAAGTCGCCGGCCGTCCGGCAGGAGCAACCCGAACTCGACGACCTTGCCGCCCACACGGAAGTCCGTGATGAGCATCCCGGGCGGCAGCTCTGCGAGGTGCTCGCGAAGGACGTTCTCGCCCGCGCGCCCCTTGCTCGCGCCCCCGGCGAGCACCGTGGACAACCTGCGGATCACCTCACGGTGCTCGGCCTCGGACGCCCGCCGCTCCTGGTCCCGGAGCTGGAGCTGCTCGAGTGAGCGACGGGCACCGTCCAGCCCGGCGCGAAGCTGCTCACCGGCGAGGTCCCGCCCCGCCGCTGCATCGGCGATCCTGCGGAGCTCCACGGCCTGAGCCTCCAACTGGCCCTGGATCCGCACCACCGCCACCGCCTCCTCCGCCGAGGGAGAGGGAGAGGGAGAGGGCCGGCCTCGGCCCGGACGGCGCAGAGCCGCCACGGCCAGTCCGGCCGCAACGCCGGCAACCAGCGTGACCAGCACGATCCCGATCTGTGCGCTCATGGGGAGACCTCCTATGAGGTGAACGGCGAGGGGAGACGTGCCCACCGTACCCCGGTGCACCGACACGATCGCGGAGGCCGCTCTTCGCCCGCGGGACGCCGAACCCCCACCTGCGCCATGATGGTCGACCGATGCCGCAACCCCGACCAGAGACGAAGTCCCCTCCGTTCCCCTCTGTGGGTGCGTTCGTCCGCGAGCACGGACACCGGGCGTTGCGCGTCGCAGGTGTCGTCTTCCTGGTGGTCGCCCTGCTCGCGGGCGTGGGCGGCACGATCCACCTCTTGGGTCGTGAATCGACACAAGCGGTCACCCCGGACAACGTCGACCGGCTCTCCCCTGCGTGGACCGCCGACGCGGGACCCGGATCGGTCTCTGGCCTCACCACCACGGTCGACACGCTCTTTGCGAGCACCCCGGACGGGCTGCTGGCCTACGCGCTGCCGTGCACCGTCACGACGCAAAGGACATGCCCGGCGCTGTGGCAGGCGCGGGTCCCGGACGGTCCGCTATCGGCACCCACGGGCAGCGGCGACACCGTGTTCGCGGGCTCGGCCGACGGACACGTCTATGCGTTCTCCGCGAGCTGCGGCACGGAGCAATGCCGGCCGCTCTGGAACGGGAAGGCCGGTACAGGACCTGTCTCGGCGCCCGGCGTCAACGACGACTTCGTGTACGTGAGCTCGGGCAAGCTTTACGCGTTCCCCGCGCGATGCGGGACGAACGACCGGAACTGTCCGCCCGCGTGGGTCGGTTCGATCCCGGTCCGAGGCGCCGTGGGGCGGCCTGCGGTCGGTGCGGGTCTCGTGGTCGTGGCCTCGGGCTCTTCCGAAGGCGGCATCGCAGCGTTCCCGGCGGTGTGCCTCGACCCGTGCAAACCGGCGTGGATCGGCGAGACCGGCGGACCCGCAACCTCCGTGACGCTCTCTGCCGACACCGCGTACGTGGTTGCACGCGGGGCGCTGATGGCGTTCCCCCTATCCTGCGACGGCAACTGCCGCCCCACGTGGACGGGCACGGTGCTGCCCGGGCGTCCGCAGACCCCTGGGGCGATCGGTGCCCCCACGATCGATGCAGGCCAGGTGTTCGTCGGAGGCAGCGACGGCACGCTCTCCGTCTTCGCGGAGGGCTGCGCGGCGGTAACCTGCAAGCCGATCCGCGCCTGGCCGCTCGGCTCGCTGCCCCTGCTTGCGCCCGTCGTGCGGGACGGCGTGGTCTACGCGGTCTCGAGCGGCGGGGTGATCAGCGCGATCCCCCTGGGATGCGACTCCGCCTCACCCGGGTGCGGCGCGCCCTGGTCGGAGACCGTGGGCACGAGCACCGGCGCCACGCCCGCCGCCGAGGCCGACGCCCTCTACGTGGCCGACGACGCCGGCATCGTCCATGCCTTCACCGTTCCGCCCGCCTGAGGCCCGCATGAGACCCGACTGGGGCCCGGCTGGGCGACCTCGGCGCAAGATGGTAGACGATGGAACCATGAGCGCATCCGGGATCGACCGCGGCAGGCTACAGGAGCTCAAGACGCGAGAAGACGCGCGCTGGGCCCAGACGCACGCCCACTCTCGCGCGCTGTGGGATCGAGCGAAGCCGGTGATGCCCAACGGCGTGCCGATGTCGTGGCTCCGCACCTCCTACGACCACCCGCCGCTGTTCGTGGACGGGGGCGCGGGAGGTCATTTCCGCGACGTAGACGGCAACGACTACGCCGACTTCAACATCGCCGATATGTCGATGTTCGCGGGCTACGGTCCGGCGCCGGTGGTGGAGGCGGTCGCGCGCCGGATGGCCGCGGGGAATCAGTTCCTGCTGCCGAGCGAGGACAGCATCTGGGTGGCCGAGGAGCTCGGCCGGCGCTACATCTTGCCCTTGTGGCAGTTCACCTCGTCGGCGACCCACGCCAACACCGAGGCGATCCGGGTGGCGCGCGTGGCTACCGGCCGGAACAAGGTGCTGTTCTTCGACGGCAAGTATCACGGACACTTCGACGAGACCCTCGTGGGTCTCGAGGATGGCGTCCTCGCCCCCGAGGAGGCGGGCCTGCCCAAGGACGTCACGAACAAGGTGGCGATCGTGCCCTTCAACGATCCTGACGCACTACGCGCGGCCCTGGGGCGACGCGAGGTAGCGATCGTGGTCACCGAGCCCGTGCCCACGAACAACCACGGCCTGCTGATGCCGCGCGACGGATTCCACCAGCAGTTGCGCGCGATCACCCGGGAAACCGGCACGCTGCTCGCCTACGACGAAACGCACACCCAGGTCGTGGGCGCCGGCGGGCTCACCCGCATGTGGGGCCTCGAGCCGGACATCGTCACGATCGGCAAGTCGATCGCGGGAGGCGTGCCGCTCGGGGCCTATGGCATGACGCCGGACGTGGCGGAGGTCCTGGAGCGCCCGGACGGGCGCGACGATGAGAAACCCACCGTGGCCACCGGCGGGACGCTCTTCGGGAACCCTCTGTCGATGGCCGCCGCCAAGGCGACGATGGGCGAGGTGCTCACCCCCGATGCCTACGCCCACACCCAGGCGATGGGCGCCCGCCTCGCCGATGGGATCGAAAAGACGGTCGTGGGCGCCGGATTGCCCTGGACCACCCATCGGTTTTGGCCTCGGAGCGGGGTCACGTTCGCGTCTCGGATGCCGGTCGATGCCGTCGAGGCCCGCGCTGCATTCGACGCACCGCTGCGACGCCTCATGCGCGTGTACCTGGCCAACCGCGGGGTGTGGGACGCGATCGTCGGCGCCGGTCCGACGTGTTCCGTACCCGCCACGGAGGCCGACGTGGACGCATACGTGGGGGCGTTCGGCGAACTGGTGGGCGAGCTCACCGCCTGAGGGTTGCGGGGTCGGGTCGAGGTAGCCTTCGGTATCGATCGAGGAGGGAGATCATGATGACCGTGCTCCGACGTCTCTGCATCGTCCTCGTCGCGGCGGCCGGTGGGTTGCTGGTCCTGGGAGGTCCCGCTCTGGCCCAGACCCTCACCAGCGGGGACGAGGCATCGAGCTTCGTTGTGCTCACGGGCAATCTCGACGTCCCAGAGGGAGCCACCTTCGACGCGGCGGTCATCTTCGACGGCCCGCTGTCGATCGACGGAACGGTGAACGGCGACGCGGTCGCCTTCAACGGTGACGTCACCGTGAACGGCACGGTGCGCGGGGACGTTTTGGCGTTCCACGGCCGCGTGACGGTCTCTCCCGATGCGCAGGTGCTCGGCGATGTGACCTCGAGCCAGACCCCCGTCGTGGCTCCCGGGACCGTCAGTGGCACCGTCAAGCGCGGCGCGGAGCTCAACCTGGGCCGGAACCTGGGATGGCCCGCCCTCTTCGGCCGCGTCCTGTGGTGGGTCATCACCACGGGTTCGGTGTTCCTCCTCGGGCTGGTGCTCACGCTGCTCCTGCCCCGGGCCTCCGACGCGCTTGCCGAGACCGCGCTCCGCCGCGTGGGGGCCTCTGCTGGCTGGGGCGCGGCGGCGTTCCTCGGATTGCCCATCCTCGCAGTGCTCACGCTCGTCACCGTGGTGGCGGGGCTCGTGGGCGGCGGACTGCTCCTTTCCCTCGTGTTGATCTACACCGTGGGCTACACGGTGGGCGCGCTCGCGCTCGGCAGGGCGCTCGTGAAGGCACCCAAGCATCGATTCGTTGCCTTCCTCGCGGGGTTCGCGATCCTGCGCGTGGTTGCCCTGGTGCCGTTCCTGGGAGGCCTGTGCTTCCTGCTGGCGGCCGGATGGGGTCTGGGCGCCCTGATCGTGGCCTCCTTCCACGCGGGCCGCGCCCCGATCGCACCGAGTACGGGCGGTGACGGCGACGCGGCGGTGCCCCCGGTGCCGCCGATGCCCGCGCTGCCATGACGCCGCCGCTCATCCCGATCCATCGGGTCACAGGCTCCCACCGAGAGGTGGGCCGGGCACTGGGGGCGCTCCGCCGCGATCGGATCCGCTCCTCGGTCGCCGCGTCCTTCCAGGAACTGCCCGCGGGCCGGACCCGGGATGAACAGCTCGCGCTCGCGGCCGGATACCGGGCGTTCACCGCGCCGCGGCTCCCATGGCTCATCGAGGAGCTCGACGGGTGCGCAGAAGCCGCAGGCGTGGATCCCCTGGCGTTCTTTGCGTGCTCCATGGAGGAGATCTGGTACGAGCCCTACGGTGCGCGGACCCAGGGCAGGTGCAGCGATTTGGTGGCCGGCCCCGCCGCACGTCCGACGGGCACCTGCTCGTAGCTCACAACAACGATCTGCGACCGGAGATGGAGGAGGAGATCGTGGCCCTGGAGATCGCCGTCCCCGGCGATCCCACGGTGTTCCAACTGGGCGGCATCCCCTGGCTCAGCGTGGGATGGAACAGCGCCGGGCTCTCGCTCACCGGCAACGAGCTCTCGCCCAACGACGAGCGGCTCGGCATCTCTCGCTCGCACCAGGTCCTCGAGATGATGCGCGCACGCTCGCTGAGCGAGATGCTCGCGATGGCCCTTTGCCCCGACCGGGCATCCAGCTACAACAACGTGCTCGCCTCCGCGGACGGCGGGGTTGCGAACGTCGAGGGCAGCGGCACCGACGCCGAGGTCACCGGCCTCGATGACGCGGGTCACCTCGTCCACACGAACCACTACGTCTGCGACCGGATGCTCTCGTTCGAGGGCGACCCGGCGTACGCGCTGCGGTCGGCCGTCCGGTACGGACGCGCCCGCGCGCTGATCGCCGGGGCGGCGCCCGGATCCTTCACGCCGGAGGCGCTGCGCGTCATCCTCGCCGATCACGAGACGACGCCGGACTCGCTGTGTCGCCACCCGCAGGCCGGCGCGCCTGAGAAGACCGTCTTCTGGTGCGTGGCCGACGTCACCGCGGGCGCCATCACCTTCGGCCGCGGCAACCCCTGCGATTCCGCGGCCCAGACGTACGCGTTCGACGACTACACGCCTAGGTGGTCTAGGCTGCGCGACGAACCGCGCATCACCCAGGAGCCAGCCGGTAGAGGCCGCCGCCGATCGACATGACGTACAGCTCCCCCGCCGCATCCTGTCCGAACGACGTCACGCCCTCGAGCACTGCGCCGACCGCCGCTAGCCCGACTACCTGTCCGTCGTGAAGACGCAGCGCCTCCAATTGCCCCAGGCAGAAGTCCGCGAACACATAGGCACCGACCAGATCGGGCATCGCCGAACCCCGGTACACATATCCGCCGGTGACGACGCACCCGCCGTGATCGTGCGAATACTCGTAGACCGGAGGCGTCGACCCGTGCCGCCCGTCGCCCGAGTAGTCGTGCGTCCCCTCGACGCGGTTCCACCCGTAGTTCTCCCCGCCGCTCGAAGCAGCGGGCTGGAGGTCGACTTCCTCCCAGGCGCTTTGCCCGACGTCTCCGATCCACAGATCGCCGGTCTCGCGGTCGAACGAGTAGCGCCATGGGTTCCGCAGCCCGTAGGCCCAGATCTCTGGGCGCGCATCCGGCTCGCCGACGAACGGGTTGTCGGACGGCACCGTGTACGGCGCATCGCCCGAGGAGCGTGGCGAGATCCGGAGCATCTTGCCGAGCAGGGTCGACAGCGATTGCGCGTTGTCGTGCGGATCCCCGCCGCTGCCGCCATCACCGAGTCCTATATAGAGGTATCCATCGGGACCGAAGACCAGATTGCCTCCATTGTGATTGGAGTAGGGCTGTTCGACCGACAGCACCTCCCGACGCGATGCCGGGTCCGCGACCCGCTCGCCCATAGCAAACTCCTCGATACGGGTGTTCCCGTTCACGTCGGTGAAGTCCACATAGAGGTACTGCCCGTCGGGCGAGAACGCCATCCCGAGCAGACCCTGCTCCCCGCCGAGCGAGACCTCCTGCGATAGGTTCAGGACCGACTGGCGATCGACCTGACCGCCACGGATCGCGACGACGCGCCCGGTCTTCTCGGCGACGTACAACGCCGGATCGCCCGCGCGTATGGTGAGCGCCAGCGGTTGATCCAGCGTCGCCACCTGGACCAGCCGGACATCGCCGGCCGCCACTCCTCCCGTTGTCGGCGCCTGGCTCGACGACGGCGACACACTCGCGGTGCCGCCCGGCGATGAGGTCGATGTGGGCGTGGAACACGCGGCCGCTGCCACGCAGATGGCGAGCAATGACGCGAAACGTCTCACGCAGCGATCGTACGCTGGCGCCGCCGCCTGTAGGCGGCCGCGCCCACCGCGAGCAATGTGAGCAACACGCCGACCGAGATGACGGCGACCGCGAGCACCGAAGTATCCGGCTTCAGGACCACGGTGGGAACGCTCGCCGGCGCGACTCCCTGCAGGATCGAGCCCGTGACCCGCCGCGTCTCGTGCGCAGAGCGAACCCGCACCACCGGACCGAACGCGGTCGTCGTCGTCGCGGCGGTATGCGGCGTGCCGCCGCCGACCACCACCGCGCCCACCATCCCGACGTGATAGGTGCACACGTAGGGGTACACGCCGGGGCGCGTGAACCGATAGACCATGCGGTGGCTGGCGCCGATACGCGCGTACGAGCCCCAGGACCCGTTCGCCCCGAGCACGGTGTGCGGGAAACCGTCGCGGTTGACGAACGTAACCGTCTGGCCGGGACGCACCCGCACCACCGTTGGCCCGAAACAGAAATTGTGGATGGAGACACGCGTGCCGGTCTCGTCGGTCACCGGCTTGCCGCAGCCGCCCCCACCGCTGGCGAGCACGACATCCCCCGTCGTTGCGACGATCATGGAGACGACCGCCACGACCATCCCGAATGCTGCGAACCGCCGACCTCGCATCGCGAACCCCCTCGTCGCTCGTCTACCTCCACAGACCGAAGCCGCACCTGAGAAGTTCCGGGTGCAGGGAACTTCCGGGCCCAACGTCCGGTCGGTACAGCGAAAGGAGCGACCGAACCCCGGGACGCCTAGGCTCTCGTGGAGGAAGGGTCTGAAAGAGGCCGGATGCACGATCCGGATCCACGAACGCTGCAGCGAGCGCGCTCGGGCGATCTCTTCGCGTTCGAGGAGCTCGTGCGCGCCTATCAGGCTGAAGTCTTCCGCTTCGCGTGGCATCTGACGCGTGATCGCACGCTGGCCGAAGACGCAACCCAAGAGACGTTCCTGCGCGCCTTCCGGTTCATCGACCGGTGGCGTGGGGAGCAGCGGTTCGGCTCATGGCTCTTCGCGATCGCCCGCAACTGTTCGTTCGATGCGCTGCGCACCCGGCGGCACCTCGCGCTGGATGCTGATGTGGTCGCGCGCACGACGGCCGATGCGAGCGCCCGCGCCGAGCTCGACGCGGCCCTGCGCACGATCTCGACCGAGCACCGCGAGGCGTTCCTGTTGGTGGAGGTGTTCGGCCTGTCGTATCAAGAGACAGCAGACGTCCTCGAGGTGGCGGTGGGCACCGTCAAGAGCCGGATGTTCCGCGCGCGCCAGGCGCTGTGCGCCGCGATCGATGGGGATGAGGAGGCGCAGACGTGAACTGTGGCCACGCGCAAGCGCTCCTCTCGGCGCGCATGGACGGTGAGCACTTGTCCGCAACCCAGCGGGCGGCACTCGAGGCGCACGCCCCCAGCTGCGAAGCGTGCAGCTCGTTCGTCGATCGCGCGGGGCGCGTGCGCACTGCGGTACGGATCCGGGCGGCCGAATCCGTACCCGATCTCACCGGCACCATCATGACGCAGGTCGCCCAGGAGATGGCGCACCCGAGCGGCGAGCGCCGGGGGTCGCCTTCGCCGCGCCGGCGCCGCATGGCGCCGTTGATAGCGGCGGCGCTCATCGGCGTGATCGTGGGCAGCGTCGTGGTCGGCGGACCCTGGGAACGCCCCTCCACCCGGCTCACGTCCGCTGCGGCGGTCGCGAGAGAGGTCCAAGCGATCGCACCGTCGATCGACGCGTTCGACGGCACCTACATGATCCACGAGCGCGGGCTGGCCCCCGACGTGCCTGAGCGGCAGCTGCAGATGCACATCGCCTACCTTGCGCCTCAACGCTTCCGGCTTGATGTCGTCGACGAGACGACGTACCCGTCGACCGCCTGGACCCCGACGGACCTCACCTATATCGACGACATGCCCGCGACGTATCGATCCGGCCCGACCGGATGTCCTAGCGACCTGGCGGCCGGCGTCTGCCCGCCGACGCGCACCACGATCACGCGCACGAGTTCGTTCTCGGCGGCGGCCCCGTTGCCCGCCGATCTGGTCGCGCCGATCGCGACATTCGCTTCGACCAACGGCATCCGGGTGCTCGGTGAAGAAGACGTCGACGGGCACCATACGGTTCGCGTCGAGCTGCCGTTCGCGCGCGCGGCGCCCTTGTTCCCGTTCCTGCGACTCGGGGGTACGTGGCGGCCGTTCTTCGAGGGGGACCGGGTGGTCGCGTGGTTCGACACGTCGGGCTGGTACCCGGTGCGCTACGAGGTGCTCCCGTCGACTGACGCCGCGCGGCAGGCGTGGGAGTCGCGCTTCGGCTTGCCGCGCGAACCGGCAGACATCGCGATCGCCGACGTGATCCTGACGTCGGTGGCGTCGGTACCGCCGGACGCCACCGCCTTCGCGATCCCGGGCCTGCCCACGCCGGAGTCGCTGCCGTTCGCGCAGGCGGCCGCGCAGTTGGGCTACGACCCGATGACGCCGGGCGCGTCGGGCCGGCTCGATCTTATCTCGGTGGTCACTTCACCCGAGGGTGCCTCGGGCACACCCCGCTCGGTGCTGCTGTATTCGTCGGGACTCGTGTACCTGCGGGTGGGCGAAGACCCGATGTGGCAGGGGCCCGGGCCCTTCGGACCGGTGGGCGCCGGTGCGCAACCGGTGGCTTTGAGCAACGGCGGGGTCGCGCTCGTCGAGCCGGCCGGCGACGGGATCGGGCGGCGCGTCGCGATGCGCACGGCGAGCACCGACCTGTACCTCGAGTCCAACCTTCCGTTGGAGGAACTGCTCGCGATCGCGTCGTCGATGCCGGTGCGCGGCGAACCGTTGCCCGCGGCATCGCGACTTGGGACGCCCTGATGCGCGGATGGGTCGCGGCCGTCGGCTTGGGCGTGGCCGGCATCCTGCTTGGCGCCGTCCTCACGATGGCGCTGCAGTCCGCGGCCGAGCCGTCGGGTCCCCACCCGGCGGCGAGGCCGCCAGTGAATGTCGACCGTGCGGAGGGGCCGACGACCTTGCTGGTCTGGGTGCCACGCGGACTGCCGGCCGGGTTCGGGCGGGCGGTCGCACAGGTTCCCAAGATCGGCACCGTCACCGTTATCGCCGAAGACGACGTCTGGTTGCGCCGTTCGTGGTCCGACACGGGCGAGGTGGTCGACGCTCCGCCGGCGACGTATCGGATCCCGATCGACGCGGCCGCCGTCGATCCGGCGACCTTCGCATCGTTCGCCCCGCTCGCCGATCGTCCGAGCATCGACGCCCTCGTCGCCGGCCAGGCCATCCTGGGCGCCACCTCGGCGGAACTGCGCGGGCTGGGACCCGGTGGCATCCTCGCGATCGGTGGCGTCCGCGTTCGCATCGCCGCGATCGTGCCCGATGAGCTGATCGGTGCTGCGGAGATGGCCGTGTCGAAGCGCACGGGCGCGCGGATCGGCATCGCGCACGATCGCTACTTGTTGGTCCAACCCGAGGTCGGCCGCACGACGTCTGCGCAGGCGCTCCGCGCCCGTGTGCGCCCGCTGTTACCGGCCTCGCTCGGCCTCGACCGCGAGGTGCAGGTGCGCGCGCCGGGACAGACGCCGTTCTTCCGGGCCGGCGACGCGGTGTTGCCACCGGTCGTCATCAAGACCCTGTTCGGGGAGTTCGCCGCGCGACCGGGCGCCCAACCCGGGACGATCGAGGTCGATCCCGCGTGGGCAGGCGCTCACTTGCAGACCACCGCGATCCCGCTGCTGGGCCAGGTGACCTGCAACATCGGCATCGTCCCGCAGCTGCGCGCCGCGATGGCGCACGTGCGCGCTAGAGGCCTGGCGGATACCGTTCGCTCGTTCCACGGGTGCTTCGTCCCGCGTCACATCGGATGGAACGATGCGAACATGCTTTCGTACCACTCGTGGGGGATCGCCTTCGACCTTAACCTGTCGACGAACCTGCGGGGCGAGGCGCCGCATCAAGATCCGCGGCTGGTGGCGATCCTGAACCGGTTCGGCTTCCAATGGGGTGGCACCTGGATCGTGCCCGACGGGAACCACTTCGAGTTCCATCGGGCGGTGTGACCCACCGCCAGCGTCGACAAGGGGCATGGACTTCGTCGAGCTGCGTGAGCTCGCGGCGCACGTCTGGCCGAGAGCTTGAGCGCTGCGGCTTAGACCCTCTTGCTGGTGACCCGCACCGCCGCGAATCGAGCAGGCCATCTTCGCCTTCGGTGATCAAACGTTCGTACCACTTGCCTCGGGTGTTTCTAGCGACCCCAGCTTCGGCAGCAACGTGGCTGATGGAGCGGTCAGCATCAATCCGCAGCCAGAGCCGTCCCAGCCTTCCGGCGTCAGCGGGGAGTTAGTGTGAGCAACGAGAGCCTCCTTCTTGTCCGTTTGCAGCTGTCACAACACATCGGACGTGGGGAAGCTCTCCTAACCGCTCCCGAGTCGTTGCCACCAACCTCTGTGAGCAGAACACTTAGGTCTCTATCGGTCTAGCGTGTTCCGTGCGGTACCGGGCGCGCATCAGGCCGAGACACCCTCAGCATCCCGTGTGACCGCGACCCGGGGATCCTCCGTCAGGATCGCGCGTACCTTCGAGGCGTCACCGGCCTCGATCGCCGCGAACAGATCCTGCGATGTCCTTGCCACGGCTTGCCTCCCGTGATGCTATTTGCTTAGGCTAACTATATAGCTATGACCACGTCAAGGCGTACTTCCCCAACGCGAGAGGTGGAGGCGGTGGCAGACCGGCTCCATTCCGCCGCCATCCACCTCTTGCGTCGCCTCCGCGTGGAGGATGGGGCCTTGGGCATCTCCGCCCCGCGACTGTCCGCGCTCTCGGTCCTGGTCTTCGTGGGCCCCATGAGGATCGGCGCGCTCGCCCAAGCCGAGCAGGTGGGGCCTCCCACCATGACGCGACTCGTCGACGCGATGGAGCGCGACGGCTACGTGGTTCGCACCGCCGATCCCAAGGACGCTAGGGCCGTGATCGTGCGCGCCACGTCCAAGGGAACGCGCGCGCTCAAGAAGGGTCGCGCCCAGCGTGTGGCGGCGCTTGCGGCCGGCCTGCGCACCCTGTCCCCCACACAACTCGCGACCCTGTCCGAGGGCGTCGAGGTGTTGGAGCGCCTGGTCGATTGACCGGGCGTGCCAGATCGCCGTGTCATGCGCCTCGCTCGTGATCGGCGAGGACTTCCTCGATGGCGTGTCGCGCGATGTCGGCGAGAACAGGGTTGGTGCTCTGGTAGTAGGGAAGGGCGATCAGCCCGAAGGACAGTGCCCAGCCGCGACCTCGGGCCCATGTCGCGTCGTCGACCGGTAGCGCTGCACGGAATGCCTCGCGGGTGTCGGCGGACAGGTACGTCCACGCCGCCATCACGTCGCATGCGGGGTCGCCCACGCCCAAGGCCCCGAAGTCGATAACGGCGCTCAGTCGGCCGCCTTGGGTCAGCAGGTTCGTCGCAAGGATGTCCCCGTGGAGCCAGACGGCCGGGCCGTGCCACGTTGATACCTGCAGGGCTGCTTCCCAGGCGGCCGTGGCGGCGTCGCCATCGAGTGTGCCGCGCAGATCTGCGACGGCGGCCCGTGTTTCGGCGTCTCGTGCTGCCAGCGGATCACCCCGCCAGGAGTTGTGTTCCCCCGGCGCCGGCCCGCCATCGGGATCGATGCGCTGAAGCGCGCCCACGAACCGCGCCAGGTCCGTCGCCCCCTGGCGTGGATCGGCGATGTCGTCAACGGTCGCATTCTCACCCCCGAGCCACCGGTAGACGGACCAAGCCCAGGGGTAGCCCTCAGCGGGCGTCCCCTTCGCGAGCGGGACAGGTATCGCGAGCGGGAGGAACGGAGCAAGCCTAGGCAGCCACGTGTGCTCCTTCTCCACCTGGCCGGTCGCCCCGGGGATACGGGGCAACCGCACGACCATGTCGTCGCCGAGCCGATAGAGGGCGTTGTCCGTCCCGGCGGAGTCGACCGGTTCGATGGGCAGGTCTGCCCAATGCGGGAACTGCGCGGCGAGTAATCGGCTCACGAGAGATACGTCGGTGACAACCTCGTCGGCGTGCATCTTGCCCGCGGACATGGGCGCCTACCTGCGCGAGGCTTCCCACGCTTCGAGGAGCTCGCGCTCCCGCTCGGCGCCCAGCCCGGCCGCCAACGTGTCCCTGCCCCGGTCCCACGCCAGCGTGTCGGCCACGGTCTCGGCGAAGGGCCGGTACCGCAACCCCGCCGCCACCGCCTTGGCGGCATCCACGACGTGCAGTCCCGGGAACTCAACGTCCCACATGGGCAATGCCTCATACATGTCCTCGCCCAGTCGCTCCCGCAGGAAGGCCTCGCCGGTCCACGCGAGCTCGGTGCCGGCGCCTCCGACCTCGACCATCGCCGGCAGCGCCTCGGCCCATGTGAGCGGTTCCGTGGGACCCACCACGCAGAACAGATCGTCGGTGGATGCCTCGAGGTGATCGAGGGTGAAGGCGCCCAGGTCGCGCACATCCACGACCTGCATCGGTTGGTCCATGGGCTTGGGCGCGAGCATCTGTCCGCCGGCCGCGGCCCGCCGCACCCAGTACGTGAACCGATCGGTGGGGTCGTGCGGGCCCACGATATACCCGGGACGTACGATCAGGCAGCCGCCGGAGAACGCGGCCAGCGCCTCCCGCTCACACGCGACCTTGAGCGGACCGTAGCTCGTCTCGGTGACCTCCTCGATGCTCGGGGCCGGCGGCTCCTGGACCGGGCTCGACTCGTCGGCGCCCGCGGGGGTGTCGTCGGGGTACACCGAGATCGTGGAGACGAGGCCGTAGTGACCAACAGAATCGGAGAGCACGGCGGCGGCCTGGCGGACCTGCCGGGGGACGTACGCGCACGTGTCGAGCGCGATGTCCCAGGTGCGGCCTGCGAGCGCGCCGAGTCCCATGTCGCGGTCGCCGTGCACGTGCTCCACGTCGGGGAAGCCCTCGGGTTCGGCGTGCCCGCGGTGGAACACCGTCACATGGTGCCCGCGCGCCGCTGCATCCTCCACCACCGCCCGTCCCACGAAATGCGTGCCTCCGATGACCAGCAGTTCCACAAGCGCCTCCCTCCGTTCTTCGGCCCACGTTGGCTACGGTTCGGCGCCGGCCACGACTTCGCCGGCCTTCCAGACGGTCCGGGGCGTCGCCAGCGCGGTGACGTCCTCCACCGGGTTCTCGTCGTACAGGACCAGGTCGGCGGTCTTCCCCACCTCGACGGTGCCCGCCTCGGCGATCCTGAGCAGCTCGGCGCCGTTGGCGGTGGCGGCCACCAGCGCCTTCAACGGGGTCATCCCCCACTGCACCATGGAGATCACCTCGTGGGGGGCGTTGCCGTGCGGGTTGAATGGCGTGCCGGCGTCCGTGCCGCACACGTGCCGCACGCCCGCACGCACCGCGCGCCGGTGCGAGTCCACCGAGGCCTCCCGCGTCGCGACGGCCTTCTCCAGCGCGTAGGCCTCCACCTCGTCGGGGTGCTCGGTGATGCCCCTGATCGCGCTGATCGTGGGCGAACGGAACGTGCCGCGCGCCTTCATCTCGCGCGCGATCTCGGCGGTCATGTGGTTGCAGTGCTCGACCGAGTCGACCCCCGCCAGCACCGAAAGCAGGATGCCCTCCGCGCCGAGCGCGTGCGCGGCCACGGTGCGATCCCACTTGTGCGCCTCGTCGACGGCCGCGTGCAGCTCCTCGGGCGTGAAGGCCGTGAAGGTGGGCCCGATGCCGGGCGTCAGCACACCGCCGGTGGCCACCACCTTGATGGCGGTGGCGCCCGCGCGGATCTCCTCGCGCACGGCCTTGCGCATCGCGTCGGCACCGTCCACCTCGCGCGCGAAGGCCACGTTGTGCCCGTGCCCGCCCGTGATCGTCAGTGCCCGCCCGGCCGCCAGCACGCGCGGGCCGGGGATCAGGCCATCGTCGACGGCGCGGCCCACGTCGCAGCTCACGGCGTCCATGCCGCCCAGATCCCGGACGGTGGTGACGCCGCTCGCGAGGTGCCTGCGCAGGTTCGCGGCGGCCTTCAGGGCCGCGAGTGCGGGCGTGAGCGCCCGCGCCTCGCCCGCGAAGTTCGCACCGCCGTCGAACTGAAGATGCACGTGACAGTCGATCAGGCCGGGCGCGAGCGTGCTGCCCTGCCCATCGACGGCCACCGCGGCCTTCGCCGTGCGGGGCGCCCGAGCGTGCGCTCCAACCCACTCGATCCGCCCGCCCGAGATCAGCACGCCCCTTCGGGTGGAAACGTTCCGGCCGTCGAAGAGCGTGACGTCGGCCACGTAGGTGGCCATCAGCTCACCCAAGGTGGGACCGTCTCCGACCCGTCCTCACGGACAAGCTTGGTCCCTGCGAGCATCGTGACCACGATCGCCGCGCCCTCGGGGCCCGCTTCGAGAGAGTGCCACGCGCCGGTAGGGACGACCACCGAGTCCCCGGGCGACAGCTCGTGGGATCCCTCGCCGATATGGACCACACCAGCTCCCGATTCGAGGACGAACACGTCGAGGTGGTCGTGGTGGTGCTTGGGCAAAGCGCCGCCGGGCGGCAGTGCGATGCGGAAGAGCGCAGCTTCCTCGGCACCGCAGGCCGGTGCCCCGAGGCTCGTGACCGTGTTGCCGCCGAGCTCGAAGATCGGGTGATCGGCGGCGCGTTCGACGGGCATGTGGCGGATCCTCCTGGGCCGTGGGTGCGGGCATCATGTCATCCGGCGGGCGGCGGCGAGCGGTGGTGGCGGCAGTCAGAGGAGGTGCTCGATGAAGTCGGACACCCACCCAGCTACCACGATGTGCTCCTTGCGCTCGAAGAGGTCGAGCGCCTCGCGCGCGGCGGACCCGGCCTCCGAGACTCGTCCGAGTAGCTGAAGGGTGACGGCCTTCTCGTAGAGGAACATGGCCAGCTCCAGCATCATGTCGGTCGCGCGCAGCGCGGCCTCGCCGGTCGCGAGCGCCTCAATAGCGCCCGACTCGTCGCCCGCGGCCGCAGCGACGGCGGCGACGATCCCCGACGTGGGGAGCTCGACGAGCAACCGTTCACGGGGCAGAAGGCCCGTACGGCTCGCAGGCTCTCCGCCGCCTGATCTGACCTACCTCGCAGGATCCGGAACCTCGCCACGTTGCGGATCTCGTACGCCTGGTTGAACGCTTCACCCTGAAGCTTCCAAACTTCCACGGACGCGAGGACCTTCTCGTCCCAGCCCTCCGGATCGCCGGCGAACAGATCCGCGAGGGCGCCGGCCGACGTTCGCGGACACCTCTGCGCGCTCGGCGAGGACCATCATTTCGGTCACGCGGTCGCCCCTGAACGTCGTCAGAAGCTCGTCGGCTCGACGGAGGGCCTCCGAGGCGGGGGCGGGCCCGAGAACCATAGCCTGCAAGACATAGCTCGCAGCAAGGGAGCCGACGGAGAGGTTGGGGGCTCGCATCGTCGCCTCGACCGCTCGTTCGGCAGCGGACCGCATCTCCAGCATGCGTCCTTCGAGCCATTCCGCGTTGGCCAGGCCCATGAGCGCGTAGGCGAGCACGTCGTCGCGCCCCGCTTCCGAGGACGTTCTTGCAGCCGCTTCCGCCGCCCGACGCAGCCTGCCCGCATCGATCGATGCGTTTCCCATGATCAGCCACGCGAACTCCCACAGGTCGGCTACCCGGCGGTAGAGGCCCCCCGCTGCCGGGGATGTCTCGCCGCGTAGCTCGGCGGCGATGTCGATGCCGCCGGTCGGGGAAGGGGCCAGCTCGCCCAGCACGAGCGCCATCAACGCTTCGGGTCGAACGGGATCGCCGGGGGGAAGCAGCCGGATGGCCCTCTCAGTCATCTCGGCACCGGCTGCCGGGTCGCCGCGCAGGTACGCGCGGCGGCCGCACGATGCGAACCGCGCCCCGGCCTCGGCAGCCAGAGACCGGGACCGATCGTCCGGGGGTCCCACGGAAGACCGCAGCGTGTGGGCCTGCAGGAGGTGATGCGCCACGATCTCCTCCTGCTCGGCCAGGCGCTCGCCGGCTCGCGCCTTCAGCCAGCCCGCGACCCGCTCGTGCAGCTCGGCTCGCAGTCCCATCGGCATCGCCGCATACGCCGCGTCCAGGACGAGGAGGTGACGGAACCGGAACGCGTCCTGGCCCGGGAACGTCGAGCGATCCGGGCGGATCAGTTCCTTGCGCACCAGTGCCAGGAGATCGACATCGAGGACCTCGGAGGGGACCTCGTCGAACAGCTCGTGCAGCGCATCTCGGTAGAAGACCTTCCCCACCACGGCCGCGCGTTCGATCAGGGCACGCTCACCCGGGGCAAGCCGATCGAGGCGGGCCGCCAGCAGCGCCTGGATGGAGGGCGGAACGCTGAGGGCGCCGAGGTCCGCGGCCGCGACCCAGGTGCCCTCCTCTTGCTGGATCATCCCGTCGTCGGCGAGCATCGCCAGCATCTCCTCTACGAACAGCGGCGTACCCTCCGCTGCGGCGGCGATCCGCGCCGTGACGTCGCCGGCCACCGGCGAGCGCCCGAGCAGGCCGGCGATCAGGTCGGCGCACTCCGCGTCGGAGAGCGGTTCGAGAGAGATCGTGGTGGCGTTGAGCTTCCCGCCGGCCCACGTCGCTCGGACGTCGAGCAGTTCGGGACGGGCCATGCATACGAGGAGGAGCGGGACCTCGCGGGACCAGTCGGCCATGTGCTCGATGAGATCGAGGAAGCCGGTTCTCCCCAGTGGATATCATCGAACACCACCACCGTAGGCCCTTCGCGGGCCACGGCCTCGAGGAACCGCCGGATCGCCCAGAAGGTCTCCTCGGGCGCGCTCGACTCGCCGATCCCCATCAATTGTGCGAGCAACCCGCAGGCACGTTCGGCATGCTCCTCACCCTCGAGGACGGCACAGACCTTCGACTCGACGACCTCGGGCGCATCGAAGTCGGCCAGCCCGGCCGCCTGCTTGAGGACCTCAGTCACGGGGAAGAAGGTGATGCCGTCGCCGTATGCGAGGCATCTCCCCCGTAGCACCTGGGCATCGTTCGTCGCCTTCAGGAACTCCTGGATCAGTCGTGACTTCCCGATGCCGGCGGGCGCCAGGACCGTGAACAGCTGGCAGGATCGATCCTCGACGGTGCGCTCGAACGCCTGCTGGAGCATCTGGAGCTCGCGGGCTCGTCCCACCATCGGCGCGTCCATGCGCCGGGTGTGCCCGGCCGCGTGCGGCGTCACTCGATGAAGGCGGTAGGCCGGGACGGGATCGCGCTTCCCCTTCACCGTGAGCGGTGGCCCGGACCGCCCGCAGGGCATCGTCCTCGTGCACCGCGGGCACGCCGAACACGGCCATCACGGCGTCGCCGATGAACTTCTCCACGGTCCCGCCGTGACGCTCGATGACCCCGCGCATCACGTCGAAGTAGCGGGTCATCACGTTCCGGAGCGGCTCGGGGTCGAGGCGCTCGCCCAGCGCCGTGGATCCCGTCACGTCGCAGAAGACGATGGTGACGACCTTGCGGACCTCGTGGGTCGCGCCCTCCGGAGAAAGGGGCGCGCCGCAGGCAGGACAGAACGCGAAGTCGGGCGGGCATTCCCGCCCACAGGCACCGCAGCTCAGCACCGGCCCAGCCTAGACCAGCATCGTCGCCCGGCTCACGCCGCCGCGCCAACGGGTACCATGCCCCGCGTCGCCCGGGCCATTGGGCCGGGGCGATCTCGAGCAGAAGGGGCGGCGGATGCTGGAGGTCGCGAAGATGGCCGTGGAGGCCGCGCGAAAGGCGGGAGCCGACTTCGCCGATGCGCGCGCCGGCGTGGACGAGACCGAATCCCTCACGGTCCGCAATCAGGAGATGGCAGGCATCGATCGCGCCACATCGACGGGTGTGGGTATCCGGGTCCTCGTGGGCGGTCGCTGGGGGTTCGCCGCCACCTCCCGCCTCGAGGAAGCCGAGGTGGTCCGCACCGCGGAGCTTGCGGTCGCGATCGCCAAGGCCGCGCAGCGCCTGCCGGGCGACCCCGTCATCTTGAGCCCCGTCGAGCCGATCGTGGCCTCCTGGCGCGGCGACGTGAAGGAGGACCCTTTCCTCGTGCCGCTCGAGGAGAAGGTGGCCCTGCTGATGGAGGCCACCCGGCGCATGCAGACCGCACCCGGGTTGAGCTTCGCCGAGGGAGGGCTGGATTTCTTCCGCCGGTCGACGTGGTTCGCCTCCAGCGACGGTGCCGCGATCGACCAGGTCGTCACGCACAGCGGCGGCGGCACCGAGGCCGTGGCGATCGCCGACGGCGACATGCAGCGTCGCTCCTATCCCAACTCGTTCCGTGGCCACGTGAAGGCCGCCGGTTACGAGCACATCCGCAGCCTGGGTCTCATCGAGGAGGCAGAGCGCGTGGGCCGCGAGGCCGTGGAGCTGCTCGCCGCGCCCGAGTGCCCGAGTGAGAACACCACGCTCATCCTGGACTCGGGCCAGATGGAGCTGCAGATCCACGAATCGATCGGGCATCCGGTCGAGCTCGACCGCGTGCTCGGCATGGAGGAGGCCTATGCGGGCTCCTCCTGGCTCTCACCGCGGGATGGGGGCAGTGTGCGCTACGCGAGCGATCTCGTCTCCATCACCGCCGACGCCTCGCTCCCGGGCGGCCTCGGCACCTTCGGCTACGACGACGAAGGCGTGCCCGCGCAGTCCACGCCGATCATCGTGGACGGCATCTTCCAGAACTTCCTCACGAACCGCGAGACCGCGGACGTGGTGGGCCAGACCTCCAACGGGACCAGTCGCGCCGACGGGTGGGCGCATCTGCCCCTGATCCGCATGACCAACGTCTCGATCGAGCCGCGGTCGGGCTCGCTCGCCGAGATCATCGCCGACACCAAGGACGGCATCTTCATGTCCACGAACACCTCGTGGTCGATCGACGACAAGCGCATCAACTTCCAGTTCGGATGCGAGATGGCCTGGCGCGTCACGGACGGCAAGCTCACGCAGCTCTATAAGAACGCCAACTACACCGGGCTCGCCCCGGAGTTCTGGGGCTCGTGTGACGCGGTGGGCGGCCGCGAGGAATGGGTGGTCTGGGGCACGCCTAACTGCGGCAAGGGGCAGCCGGGCCAGGTCGGCCGCGTGGGACACGGGAGCTCGCCCGCACGATTCCGCAACGTGCGCGTGGGGGTGCGCTGATGCCCGGGCTCATCGGTCCCGACGACTTCAAGGCCGTCGCAGAGTCCGCGCTCTCGCTCGGCGGCGTCGACGGGGTCGAGGTCCTGTTCATCCACAACTGGGGCGGCATCACGCGCTTCGCGAAGTCAGAGATCCATCAGAGCACGTTCCAGGAGGACACCGAGCTGCGCGTGCGCGTGGTCACGAACGGCCGGGTGGGAGTGAGCGCGGCCAACGTCTTCACGCCCGAGGGCGCCCTGCGCGCCGCGCGCAGCGCCAAGGAGCTTGCCGACGTGGCGGCTGCCGATCCGATGTGGCCGGGCCTGACGCCGGCCACGGACGTGCCCACGGTGGACCGCTTCTTCGAGGCCACGGCGGACTCCACGCCGGAGCGACGCGCCGACGCCGTGGCCGCCCTGATCGCCCAGTGCGCGCCGGGGTTCACGGCCGCCGGCGCGTACGAGGCGCAGGCCATGGAGATCGGTGTGGCCACCACGGAGGGACAGTTCTGTTGGGCCCCGTCCACGCAGGCGTCGGTGACCACCGTGCTCAACGGCGGCGAGGGAGGCAGCGGGTTCGCCGAGACCTTCGCGGGCGACACCGAGGACCTCGATGCCGCGGCGGTGGGGAGGCGCGCGGGGGAGAAGGCGGTTGCGTCCCAGTCGGCGCGCGCCCTCGAGGCCGGCGTGTACCCCGTGGTGCTCGAGCCCGCGGCCACCGCCACCCTGATCGGGTTCCTGTCTTGGGAGGGCTTCGGGGGGCGCGGATACCTCGAGGGGCGCTCGTGTTTCAGCGGCCGCGCAGGCCAGCAGGTCGCTTCCCCGACGATCCAGATCTGGGACGACGGCACCGACCCGCGAACGCTCGGCGCCCCGTTCGATTTCGAGGGGATGCCCCGGGAGCGGGTCGAGCTGATCCGCGACGGCGTCTTCGAGGGCCCGGTCTACGATCGGCGCACGGGCAAGGAGGCGGAGCTACCCAGCACCGGACACGCCCTGCCCTCGCCCAATCCCGAGGGTCCCTTCCCGCTCAACGTCTTCATGGGCACCGGCGGTGCCTCGGTGCCCGAGATGATCGCGGCCACAGACCGGGGGGTGTTGGTCACGCGCTTCCATTACACCAACGTCGTGAACCCGATGGAATCGAGCATCACCGGGATGACGCGCGACGGCACGTTCCTGATCGAGCGAGGCGAGGTCGTGGGCCCGGTGCGTAACTTCCGCTTCACTCAGTCGATCCTCGGCGCGCTCTCGAGCACCTCGATGATCGGGCGCGAGGCCGAACTCGCGAGCGAGTTCTTCTTCAGCGCCTCGTGTGTGCCGGCGCTGAAGGTGCAGGAGTTCAACTTCTCCGGCGTCAGCGACCACTGAGTCGAATCACCGTTCAATCGTTCAAACGTTTAAACGATCAAACGATTCGTGAACGCTTGACCCATGCTCCTCCCGTACGATTCTGCTTCGGTAACCGACCTCGCATCCGAGCTCGATCGCTGGGGTGAGACCCTCGGCTACTTTGGACCGCTCCCCCGCACCTGGCGTGGGCGGCTCCGCCGCGACCTCGAGTCCGAAGCGATCGCTGCCTCGACCTCCATGTAAGGCGTGCCCGTCACCGTGGACGAGGTGCGCCGGATCCTGGCAGGTGAACGTCCCGGTGATGTCGCAAGCGCCGACATCGACCTGTTGCTCGGCTATCGCGATGCGATGGGCTTCGTGCTCCGCCGAGCCGACGACACCAATCTCTCCTGGGACCGCGAGCTGCTCGTGACCCTTCAGGATCGCGTCCTCGCAGGGAAGTTCGGTGCGGGAGCAGGGCGGTTCCGGACGGGTCCGGCCTTCCTGGTCGATCGCGCTACCGGAAGGGAACTCTTCGCCCCTCCGGATGCATCGACGGTTCCGGACCTCATCGACGAAGTAAGCCGGGCAATGGGATCCGGACACGCGCATCCGGCGATGGCGGCAGCCTGGATCCACATCGCCATGGCGGCGATCCATCCCTTCGCTGACGGGAACGGGCGAATCGCGCGCGTGTGCGCGTCGCTCGCCATGTACCGGGGAGGCTTCCAGCTCGAGGAATTCACCTCGCTCGAGGAGTGGTGGGGCAGGCATCTCGCCGACTATTACGGGGCGTTCGCCTGTCTGGGAGAGGTCTTCGACCCCGAGGCCGACGTCACGGACTTCGTGCGGATCCACATGGAGGCCCAGCTCTGCCAGGTCCGAGGTCTCGACCTGCGGGAGCGAGTGGAGGGGTTGATCTGGGCGGCGATCGAAGGGCTCGTGTCCGACGCGCACATACCCGGGCGAGTCGCGAACGCCCTGTGGGATGCGTTCTTCGATCGCGTGGTTACGTCCCGCTACTACCGGCCCCTCGCGGGGGTGAATCCCTCGACCGCCGCGAGCGACCTCGGTTCCGCGGTCTCCGCAGGATTCCTTCGAGGGGAAGGCGCCGGGAGGAGTCAGCGGTACCTCGCGGGCCCTGACCTCGTGGTGCGCGTGGGCCACGCCCTCGGCCTCACCGTGGAGGCCGGTGGCGAGCCCGGCAGAGACGTCATCGCCGCGGAGCTCGCGCGACGGATCGCCGCATCGGTCGTCGGGGACCGCCTTCGGGGCTAGGTTCGGCGCCCCGACCGACCGAGGCGCTGAGGTAGGCTGGCGACCCGATCACTCGGCGCGAGGAGGAGCCACCATGCAGGTTGCGGACATCATGCACACGGACGTGAAGACGGCCAACACCGAGGACACCTTCGCCGACGTTGCCAAGCTCATGCGTACCAACGGTATCTCCTCCGTGGTGGTCCTTGACGGCAAGAAGCTCTCGGGCATCGTGACCGAGCGCGACATCGTGAACCTGGTGGCGGCGGGCGGCGACCCGCACAGCGTGAAAGTGGTGCACGGCATGACGCGCCGCGACCTGGAGACGATCGGGCCCAAGACCGACACCAACGACGCCGCCGAGCATATGGTGAGCCGCAACATCCGCCACCTGCCGGTCGTGGACCGCGGGCGCGTAGTGGGCATCGTCTCGATCCGCGACCTGACGAAGTGGGCGGCCGAGGAGCTCGCGGGCGGCCACGAGATGCCCGACATCGCGCGCAGCCACAAAGCGCTGCAGGCCGCGAGCGAGCTCCAGAAACAACGCCGCAAGGGCGCCTAGCGCTCATCCGGTCCTTGGTCCGGTCCTTGGTCCGGTCCTTGGTCCGGTCCCTGGCCCGGTCCCTGGCCCGGCTCCTCCCCTTCCGCCGCCCGCTCGAAAGGCTCGCGCGGGCGTTCGAAGCCGCTCAGCTGGGTGATGTCGCGCGGGAACAGCAGCGCGATCGTCCAGTCGATCGCGATCCGCACACGCCGGCCCACCGTGGGCATCGCGAGTAGGTGGTAGGAGCGGTGAACGAGCCAGCCAACGAAGCCACGCACCTTGATGCCGAACACATCCGCGACGCCCTTGTAGCGCCCGAGCGAGCACACCCCGCCGACGTTCTTCCACACGAACGGTCGCAGCTCGCCACCCATGAGGCTGGCGGTGAGGTTGTCCCCCAGGCGCCTGCCCTGGCGCATCGCGTACTGCGCCGTGGGGGGCGACAGGGCACCGCTGGTCACGTCGGGCACGGCGGCCACATCCCCAGCCGCCCACGCCTCAGGCATGCCCACCACGCGGAGCTGCTCGTCCACGCGCACGAGCCCGCGCTCGTCCAGCGGCAGCCCGGAGAAGCGGGCGATCCGCGCAGGCTTCACCCCGGCCGTCCATACGAGCGTGTCGGCGGCGAACGCCTCGCCGTCCGTGAGCCGGACCTCGCCGCCTTCGACGGATCCCAGGCGCGTGTCGAGCCGCACCTGGATCCCCCGTCGCTCGAGCAAGTCCTGCGCGTAGCGCGCGAGGTCCTCAGGGAGCTCGGGCAGGATCCGGCGCCCCGCCTCGACCAGGACCCATCGCATGTCGCCCACGTCAACAGAGGGGTAGCTGCGAGCGGCGTCGCGCGCGAGATCCTCGAGCTCCCCCAGCGCCTCGACGCCGGCGTACCCGGCCCCTACGAACACGAACGTGAGGGCCGCGCGCCGCACGCCGGGGTCGGTGGCCTCCGACGCCACGTCCAGCCGCGACAGCACGTGGTTGCGAAGGTAGATCGCCTCACGCACGGTCTTGAAACCGATCCCGTGTTCGGCGAGCCCGGGGACCGGCAGCACCCTGGACCGCGAGCCTGCCGTGAGCACGAGGATGTCGTAGTCGACCGACGTCTCGTAGCCGTCGGCGATCCGCACGTGAGCCAGGCGCGCGTCGTGATCGATCGAGGTCACCTCCCCCACCATGACGCGCACGTGTCGCAGCAGCGGGCGCAACGGCACCACCGCGGCGCGCGGATCGATCGTGCCCGAGGCCACTTCCGGCAGGAAGGGCTGGTACTGCATGAAGTTGTCCGCGTTCACGAGCGTGACCCGATGGCCCGCGCGCGCGGCTTGCTTCAAGTGGAGCGCCGTGTACATCCCGGCGAACCCGCCGCCCACGATCAGGATGCGCTTGCCGATCGTCCCCATGCCTCCAGCATCCCTGGAACTTCATCGAGTGTCCGCACGGTGGCGTCGGCCTCGGCGAGCTGCGGCGGACTCGGCTCGTCCGGCGCCTCGCCGCGCAGCACCCAGACCGCGTGCATCCCCGCGGTCTTGGCCGGACGCACGTCGTAGTCGAGGCGGTCCCCCAGCATCATCGTGCGGGCCGCTGAGACTCCTGCGGTGTGCAGCACCTGCGAGAAGAGCTTGGGGTCGGGCTTTTGCAGCCCGAGGTCGTCGCTCACGCCCCAGACCTCGAAGAAGCGCGAGAGGCCGTCGCGATCCATCGCCGTCCGCACGGAGGTGGGCTGGTTCGCGATCACTCCGAGCCGATAGCGGCCTTTGAGCGCTTCCAGACAGGCGATCACGTCGGGGTAGAGCGCCGTGGGGGGATAGGACCAGTGCTTGGCGGCGCGCGCCTCCACGGCCCCGAGGTCGGCATCGGATCCGAGGAACCGGCGGGTGAGCCGACGCCGGAAGGAATCCGACTGGGCCGCACGCGCGGCCGCGTACTCGTCTTCGAACTCCTCGTCGGTGAACGCGGCGCCGCTCTCGCGGAGCGCCTTCATCCATGAGCGCGCGTACACGGTGTCGTCGTACATCACACCGCCGATGTCGAAGAACACCATCTCGATCATGGGCGCAGCCACGGGGTCCGTCACAGTAGGCATCCTATCCGCGGCCAAGGGGCCAACTCACCGAAGCGCGAGCTGATGGAAGGCGACGGCAGCCGCGGCGGCCGCATTCAGCGAGTCGATCCCCTCACGCATCGCGATGCGCACGCGCACGTCCGCCGCGCGCAGCCAGCGCTCGGAGAGCCCTTCACCCTCGCTCCCGATCGCGATCGCGGCGCGGGGGTGCGCCGCCGCGTCGAGGTCGCGGATGTCCGTGGCACTTGGGTCCGGCGTGAGCGCCAGCAGCTCGAACCCCGCCTCCCGAAGGAGATCGGGTCCTTCGAACCACGGCAGGCGCGTCCACGGCACCGAGAACACCGCGCCCATCGAGGTTCTCACCGCGCGGCGGTAGAGCGGATCGGCCGCGCGCGGGGTGAGCACGACGGCGTCGACCCCGAGCGCCGCTGCGCTGCGGAATACCGCGCCCAGGTTCGTGTGATCGCTCAAGTCCTCGAGCACCGCCACGCGAGACGCGTCAGCGAGCACGTCGGCAAGGGACGGGAGGGCTCTGCGATGCATCGACGCGAGCGCACCCCTGTGGACCGGGAACCCGGCGGTCACGGCGAGCACCTCGTCGCGGACGACGAACACCGGCGCGTCCCCGGCGACATCCGCGATCGTGGGCAGCCACGCGTCGGTCAGCAGGAACGCGCGCGGCTCGTATCCGGCCGCGATCGCGCGCCGGATCGTCTTCTCTCCCTCCGCGATGAACAGCCCGGCGGCGGCCTCGACCTCGGTGCGAAGCTCAACATCGCGCAGATGCGTGAAGTCGCGCAGCCGTGGGTCGGCGGGATCAGAGATGCGCTCGGGGGTCACGTCCGCGAGGCGCGGCGCTTCAGGTGGGCGAACCGCTCCGCATCGGTGGTCTCGCACCCCAAGCGGAAGTCGTAGCGTGCGCCGTGACAGTCGCTGGCGCCCGTGGCCACCAGGTTCAGCCGCGCGGCCAGGTCATGATAGTAGGCGCGCTGTTCGGTGTCGTGGTCGGGGTGATCGACCTCCAGGCCCGCCATGCCCGCCTCGGCCATCTGCTCGATCAGGACGTCGGGCACCGAACCCTGTCCCTTCCACATGCCCGGATGCGCCAGCACACACACCCCGCCTGCGCCATCGATGAGATCCACGGAAGCCACCGGATCGAGCGCGTGCTTGGGCACGTACGCGATGCCGTCGTCGCTGATGTAGCGCTCGAACGCTTCCTTCTCCGTGGGCACGATGCCGGCCTCGACCATCGCTTTGGCGACGTGGGGCCGCGCGATCAGCCCGCCCCCGGCGATCTCCCGCACGCGCTCGAACGAGATGTCATAGCCCAGATCCTGGAGCTTGCCCACCATCATCTCGCCGCGCCGGAACCGGGTGTCGGTGAGCCGCCTCAGCTCGGCCTGGAGCGCCGCGTCGGCAGGGTCGATCCAATAAGCCAGTACGTGCAGGCTCGCTCCCTCGTACTCGGCCGAGAACTCGATCCCGGGCACGATCTCCAGGTCGGTACCCGCGGCCGCCGCGAACGCCTCCTCGAACCCTTCGGTGGTGTCGTGGTCGGTGACCGCGATGCCTTCGAGCGCGCGCTCGAGCGCGAGCTTCACGTTCTCCGTGATCGTGGCGGTGCCGTCGGAACAGGTGCTGTGGGTATGAAGGTCGTAGCCGCTCATCCATCCAGATTCGCAGATGCTAAGCGGCCGCGTCATCCGCCGAAGGTTCGGGAGGAGCGCAGCCCACGGCGTCGGCGAGCACGCCGAGGCGCGCTGCTAGGATTCGGCGGGCGTGACCTCCGCAGACGAACGAGCCGCCGCGTTCCTGACGTTCATCACCTACCTGCGCGTCGCGCTCACACCGATCGTGATGGCGCTGGTGTTGAACGAAGACCGCTGGACCTGGGCGATCCCTGTGGCTGCCGTGCTCTTCGCGATCGCGGCCGTCACCGACTTCTTCGACGGACTGCTGGCCCGCAGGTGGAAGCAGACCACCACCCTCGGCACGTTCCTCGACACCACCGCGGACAAACTGCTGGTGTCCGGGGTGTTGGTCGCGCTCGTACAAGCGGGACGCGCTTCGGCGTGGGCGGCCTTCGTCATCATCGCGCGTGAGCTGCTGATCCTCGGCCTGCGCGGCGCCGTCACGGCCACGGACGGCACGGTGGTGAAGCCCTCGATCTGGGGCAAGCTCAAGGCCAACGTCCAATTCATCGCGATCCTGCTCGCGATCTGGGGGCCGGACGTAAGCCTCGGCTCCTGGCGCCTGGACCAGGTGGTCATGCTCGTCGCCGTGCTGGTCACGATCGGGTCCGCCGTGGAGTACTTCGCGCGCTTCGGGGGCGTGCTCGTACGCCGGGGGTCCTGAAATGCCTCCGACCGGGCCGGCGTTCATCACAGGGGCCAGCGGGTTCGTGGGCGGCGCAGTGCTGCGTCACCTGGTCGAGGCCGGGCGCGAGGTCCGTGCGCTCGCGCGCAGCGACGAGACCGAGCGCTGGGTCCAGAGCGCGGGCGCCACTCCTGTCCGCGGGGACCTGTTCGACCCCCAAACGCTCCTGGCCGGTATGCGCGGCTGTGCGAGCGTATTCCATGTGGCCGGCGTGAACGCCGCGTGCGTGCGCGACGCCGGCCCGATGCTGCACGCAAACGTGGAAGGGTCCGCGCAGGTGGTGCGCGCGGCCGCCGCAGCGGGCATCGGGCGCGTGATCCACACCTCCTCGGCGGCCACGATCGGCGAGGCAGAGGGCAGCGTGGGCACCGAAGACTCGCCCCATCGCGGCTCGTTCCTTTCCCGGTACGAGCGATCCAAGTTCTTGGCCGAACGGCGCGTGCTCGCGCTCGGGGAGGACCTGGGCATGGCCGTGGTGTGCGTGAATCCTTCTTCGGTGCAAGGACCGGGGCGCACCACGGGTTCGGCGAGGCTGTTCCTGGACCTCGTGACGCGGCGACGCCCGATGATCGTGGACACCTGGCTCTCGCTGGTGGACATCGACGACTGCGCCGAAGGACACCTGCTCGCCGAGGACGCCGGGACCCCCGGATCGCGGTATCTCCTGAGCGGCACTTCCCTGACCACGGCAGATGCCGTAACGCTCCTGCGGGAGGTTTGCGGCCGTCCTTTCCGGACCCTGCGGCTCCCCCGCCCGGCCGTCCGCATTGCGGGTGTGGCCGCCGGCGTGGCCTCGCAGATCTCGAGGCGCGAGCTTCCGCTGTGTCCGGAGGTTGCGCGCACCCTGGTCCACGGTCACCGTTACGACGGCACGCGCGCCACGCGGGAGCTGGGACTTTCGTATCGGCCCGCGCGCGACACCGTGCGGCGCACGCTCATCTGGTTCGAAGCCCAAGGTCTCCTCGCGCCGGGAACCGCCGCGTAGGATGGCCTTCGACCGTTGGCCCCCTTGACGCTGAGGAAGGATCCTTCGTGACCCAAGCCAATCGTCCCGACCGCAACCTCGCCATGGAGCTCGTCCGCGTGACCGAGGCCGCGGCGCTGGCCGCGGGCCGCTGGATCGGACATGGCGACAAGTTGGCAGCCGACGGCGCCGCGGTCGACGCGATGCGGCTCATGATCGACTCCGTGTCCATGAGCGGCACCGTGGTTATCGGCGAGGGCGAGAAGGACGATGCTCCCATGCTGTTCAATGGCGAGGAGGTCGGCGACGGCGACGGCCCCGGTGCCGACGTGGCCGTGGACCCGATCGACGGCACCACCCTGACGAGTCTCGGCCAGCCCAACGCGCTCGCGGTGATCGCCCTCGCCGAGCGCGGCACGATGTTCTTCCCCGGTGCCGCCGTGTACATGGAGAAGATCGCGTGCGGACCCGATGCCGTGGACGCGATCGATATCACCCTGCCGCCCGAGGAGAACGTGCGACGGGTCGCCAAAGCTAAGGGCGTGAAGCCGGAAGACATCGCGGTGACGATCCTGGATCGGCCTCGCCACGCCGAGATCATCGCGGCGGTGCGCAGTGTGGGAGCACGGGTGTACCTGATCTCTGACGGCGACGTCGCGGGCGCGATCGCCGCGGCGGCCCCCCGCAGCGGCGTCGACCTGCTCTATGGGATCGGCGGCACGCCCGAAGGCGTGATCTCTGCGGCCGCGCTGAAGTGTCTGGGCGGGGCGATCCAAGGCAAGTTGTACCCGCGCGATGACGCCGAGCGCAGGCTCCTCTTGGATGAGGGTTTCGACCCTGATGCGGTGCTCACGACGAACGACCTCGTCAGCGGTGACGACGTGTTCTTCGCCGCCACGGGCATCACCGACGGCGCGCTCCTGCGCGGCGTGCGGTACGGACCCGACGGCGCCATCACCTACTCCATGGTGATGCGCTCGCGATCGGGCACCATACGTTACGTCGAGGCACATCACCAGTTCGAGAAACTCGAACGATTTTCACCGATCGCCTACCGACGCTAGCCAAGCGGCGTCGCCGATAGCGCTCGTTCAGCGTATCCTGTCCCCTCGAACCAAGGAGGGGGTACGTGAATGGCAGAGAAAACGATCCTCGTGTGCGACACCTGCGGCCGCCCGGCCGTGGAAACCGTCACGATCAAGGTGGAACGCGGCAACTTCGTGAAGGATCAGTGCGGCATGCATGTCAACGAGCTTATCGCGGGAGGGCGGAAGCCGCGCCCAGGTCGCCGAAAGGCCGTGGTGGCGACACGTGCCACCGCGCCTGCCACGCCAAAGAAGCGCGGTCGCCCTCGCAAGGACGCCAAGGCGTAGTCCAAGGCCTAGGTAGGAAGCGCGTACACCCCGGTCCCGGATCTCACCGCCGACCCCTCACGCACCGCTTGGCGCAGTGCGGCGAGCAGGTTGGTGCGGATGTCGGACTGCATGAACGGATCGAGATAGCCGCGCTTGAGCGCCCGGTCCTGGATCACCGTCCAGTGCAGCGGCCCTCCCTCCTCGCGCAACACCCGCAACGCGGCCTCGCGGAACTCCATCATGGGCCGCCGGCGAGCGGCCGCACCACCTGCTGGGCGAACAGCTCAACCTGCTCGGGTTCGGGGATCGCGAACGGCAGCACCCACGGTGCGATCACGATCTCCTCCACGCCCAGCGCCGCGAACGTCGCGATCCGCTCAAGCACCTGCTCGGGCGTGCCCGACAGCGTGTCGTCGCGCCAGTCCTCGTAGCGCTCGTCCGCCATGGCGGCGCCGGGCATCGCCGCGCGGCCACGTTCGAACACGGCGCGGGCCGCCGCCTCGTCCTCACCCATCAAGCTGTACAGACCTAGGGACAGCCGGAAGCTCGCAGGATCGCGCCCCACCTCCTCACAGGCCCCGTGGGCGGCCTCGACCCGCGCGCCGTAGGCCTCGGGCGACCAGCGCCACGCCGAGTTCCACCCCGCCGCATGCCGGGCGGCGAGCCGCAGCAGTCGGGGGCCGCCCTTGCCGCCGACCCACACCGGGATCGGCCGCTGTACCGGGGCGGGCAGGAGCCGGGCCTCGCACAGCTTCACGGTGGCGCCCTCGTAGTTCACCGGACCCGGGGAAGCGAGCGCCTCGAGCACTTCGAGGGTCTCCTGCAGCAGACCGAACCGCTCCCCCACCGTTCCGTGCGCATAGCCGAAGGCGGTGAACTCGTCCTCGAGCCATCCCGCTCCGATGCCCAGATCCAGCCGGCCCCCGGAGATGCCGTCGATCGTCGCGGTCATCTTCGCCAGGATCGAGGGGTGACGGAACGGTGCGCACAGCACGAGGGTCCCCAACCGCACGCGCTCGGTGATCGCGGCGAGCCCCGCGAGCGAGGTCAGGGGCTCGAGCGACGCGATCGGCTGCGGGTCCGCACCGTAGCGAGCGAAGGAATAGAAGAAATGATCGGAGATCCAGACCGAGTCGAACCCCAGATCCTCGGCGCGTCCTGCCCACGTCGCCAGCGCATCGAACGTGATCGGCCCTTCGCCCGGCAGCGAGAACCCGTAATGCGGCAGGCTCAGTCCGAATCGCATGCGTCGAGGATACGTGGCGACCGTAGTGAGTTAGGGGGCGGGAGAGGACAGCTCGGCACGCACGGCGAGGTCACCGCGCAGCACCACGCGCCCGGAGGCGTCCCGAACCACCACCTGGCGGTACGCGGCCAGGTCCCGATTGAGGTCGCGGGAGACGATGCCCGAACCTCCTGCGTCGACCGTGATCCTGCCCACCTTCAGTACGGGCAACCCCGGCCCCGTGAGCTGCGCGGTGTAGGGCGAAAGCTTGGCGGGCGCCGTTGGGAGTTGGTTCACCATGACGACCGCCATATCGATCAACGACGGTGAGATGAGGGTGAACGCCGACCCCGCACCCGCCCCCTGCTCGGGAGAGAGTCGCGCGATGAACACCTCGTTGCGGGGATCGGTGAACTCAACGCTGTTCACCAGCAGCTCGAAGCGCTCGGCCGCACTCTGCTGGCGGGCCGTGGCCACCTTGGCCTGCTCCTCGGAGCGGGCGGCCTTGCCCGCCATGACCGCGCCCCATCCGAGCCCCGCAACGGCCACCATGGCTGCCACAACCGCGGCGGCCGCCGTTCGACCACCCCTGCGCGCCGGCGCGTGAGTTCCGTCGCGAGGGTTGACGCGTGCCTGCACGGCCTCGGCCACGCGGCCCTCCAGCCCGGGGTCCGGCTCGGCTGGCGCCACCGCGAACGCCAAGGTGGCAGCGGCGGCATCGAATTCTCCCGCCTCTTTGCGGCAGGCGGCGCACCACTGCAGATGACGGCCCAGCGGCGCCCGGTCGGACTCTTCGAGGGCCCCCACCGCACGCTCCGGCAACCGGTCGCGAACCGCCGCGCAGTTCACCATAGCTCCTTGCCGTCGTTGGCCTTGCGCACCTTGATCATGGCCGCTCGCAGGCGCGTCTTGACGGTCCCCAGGGGAATGCCGTCGGCCTCGGCGATCTCGCGCGCGGTGAGCCCTCGGAAGTATGCGCGCGCGACCAGCCTTCGCTCGGCGTCGTTCAACGACTCGATCGCGCGCAGCGCGGCGTCTCGCTCGATCAGCACTGCCTCTTCGTCGAGGCACGGCGCGTCGGGAACCTCATCCACCAACACAAGGGTGGGCCGTGAGACGCCGGTGTCGCGGCGGAGGCGATCCACCGCGAGGTTGTGCGCGATCGTCATGAGCCAGGTGGAGAGGCGCCCGCGCGCGGGGTCGAAGCGCGCCGCCTTGCGCCATGCCGTGAGGAAGACATCCTGCACGAGCTCTTCGGCCGCCTCGCGGGTCCCCAGCAGTCTGAGGCCGAGCCCGTAAACGGGCCGGCCGAAGCGCGCGTAGAGAGCGCGGATCGCATCGTCGTCGCCGACGAGGAGGCCTTCCATCAGCTGTTGTTCCTCCTTCGGGAGGAGAGGACCATCGTGCCGAGCATCCACCCGGGTTCCTTCCGCTATACGAAGAGCGCGCGCCCCGCGGCTTGCCGCCGCCTCTTCCCACGATTATGTGGCCAGGATGCGCTCCCTGCACGGTGTTCGTCCAGCGCGTACGATCGGTTCCTGTGATGCGAACCCCGGTCCGCCGCGCGATAGGCATGGGTCTGGGCGCTGTTCTGGTCTCCGTGGGCGCGATCGGCAGCCTCGGCAGCTTCGGCACGGCCCACGCACAGACCTCTGCCGGGACCACCGTGCTCGGGTTGACCCTGCACGGCGTGGTCGATCCGCTCGTGGCCGACTACCTCGAGCGAGGGATCTCCGACGCCGCGGCGGCGGGAGACGTCGCCGCGTTGATCCAGATCGACACGCCGGGCGGACTCGACTCGTCCATGCGACAGATCACACAGGCCGTGTTGAATGCCGAGATCCCGGTGATCGGCTACGTCGCGCCTTCAGGTGCGCGCGCCGCCTCCGCCGGCGCATTCGTCCTGATGTCGGCGACGATCGCCGCGATGGCGCCCGGCACGAACGTGGGTGCCGCCACGCCGGTGGGCCTGAACGGGGCCACGGGGTCGGACAAAGCCGTCAACGACGCCGCCGCGTACATGCGGTCCCTCGCGGAACAGCGTGGGCGCGACCCCGAGCTCGCCGCCTCCTTCGTGACGGAGGCCACGAGCATCACGGCTGAGGAAGCCCAGGAGCGTGGCATCGTGGAGGTCGTGGCGGCCTCCCCCGCCGACCTGCTCGCCCAGGTCAACGGCACGTCCGTACGACTGGCGAACGGCGAAACGGTGACATTGCGCACCGCCGATGCCACGATCCAGGAGCACCCGATGGGTGGCTTCCTCGCGTTCCTGCATGGCTTGTTGGACCCGAACCTCGCCTACATCTTCTTCTGGCTCGGCTTGGCGCTGATCGTGCTCGAGCTCCTCGTGCCCGGGCACATCTTCTCCGGCACCGTCGGCACGATCCTGCTGATCCTGTCGTTCATCTCGTTCGGACTGCTTCCCGTGCGGCTGGTCGGCGTCGTGCTGCTGGTGGCCGCGGCGGCATTCCTCATCGTGGAGGCCGCCCAGCCGGGGCTCGGGGTCTGGGGCATCCTGGGGCTCATATCCCTCGTCTTGGGCGGGTGGTTCCTCTACGACCGGTCCAATGGCGCTGGTGTCTCGATCTGGGTGATCGTGCCGATCGCCGCGCTGATGTCGCTGTTCTTCGGCGTGGTGGTGGTCAAGGCACGGGCGTTGCGCCAGATGCCTGCCCCGCTCGGACCCGAGGCGATCATCGGGCAGGAAGGGGTGGCCCTGAGCGCCGGTCTGGACCCGAAGGGTGTCGTCCGTATCAACGCCGAACAGTGGCAAGCGGTCTCGGCAGCGGGACGGATCCCGGCCGGCACCAGGGTCCGCGTCACGCACATCGACGGACTCAAGCTCACGGTGGAGCCCGTGGGGTGGCAAGGTGTTGTCGCGGGCGGTGGGGCGACGCCCTCGCCCACCGAGGAGAGAGGAACCAACTAGATGCCAGCGTTGATCGGTCTCATCGTGGTCGTGGTCGTGGTGGTGGTGATCGCCGTGAGCGCGATCAAGGTCGTCCGTGAGTACGCGCGCCTGGTGGTGTTCCGTCTGGGCCGTGTGACCGCCACCAAGGGACCGGGGCTCGTCCTGCTGATCCCGTTCGTGGACAAGGCCGTGTCCGTCGATCTTCGGGAGTTCTTCCTGGAGATCCCCCACCAGACCGCCATCACCGAAGACAACGCGTCGATCTCGATCGACTTCATCGTCTTCAACAAGGTGCTGGATCCCCAGATGTCGGTCCTGTCCGTGGGGAACTTCGCGGGGGCGGCACAGAACATCGCGGCCACCACGCTGCGATCGGTGGTGGGGGACATGTCCCTGGACGACGTGCTCGCCAAGCGCGAGCAGATGAACGAGATCCTGCGCGTGAAGCTCGACGAGGTCACGGAGCGCTGGGGCGTGAAGGTCACCAACGTCGAGATCCGCGAGATCGTGCCGCCCCCCACCGTGCAGGAGGCGATGACGCGGCAGATGTCGGCCGAACGCACCCGGCGCGCGGTGGTGACCGAGGCAGAAGGAGCCAAGCAGGCCGCGATCACGGTGAGCGAGGGCAACAAGGAAGCCGCGGTGCTGAATGCCGAGGGCGAGAAGCAGGCGGCGATCCTGCGCGCCGAAGGGCAACGACGATCTGCGATCCTTCAGGCCGAGGGCTTCGCGCTCGCGCTCGCCAAGATCAACGAGGCCGCGGCGCAGGTAGGCGGCAACACCATGCGCCTGCAGTACCTCGACGCCTTGAAGGCGCTCGGCGTCTCTCCCTCGTCCAAGGTCGTCGTGCCGATGGAGCTGAGCGGCCTGGTGGCGGGCTTCACCGCCCTCACCGAGGCTGCACGGGCCGACGGCGACACGGACACCGACACCGGCTGAAACAGCGACGCGGACTGAATCGGGCGTCAACCGCGGGTTGACCGTCGGAGGTGGGCCGGCTCGGAGGGGATGGTCCTGCGCGGAACCGGTCGCGCCTTTCCGGTGTAGGAACCACCGACAGGAGGCGCGGTGGAGGGCCGACCACTGCAAGACCACGAGCTGGTCGCGCGCGCCCGCAGCGGCAGCGCGGACGCGTTCGGCACGCTCGTGGCGCACCACCAGCAGGCGGCGTTCCGCGTCGCCTGGCTGATCTTGCGTGATACCGGCGAAGCGGAGGACGCGATGCAGGAGGCGTTCATGAAGGCCTGGCGAGCGATGCCGCGGTTCAAGGCCGAGGCACCGTTCCGACCGTGGATCCTACGGATCGTGTCGAACGAGGCCCGCAACCGCGCGCGCTCCACCCGCCGGCGCGACGTCCTCGCGCTGCGCGAGGCCGCGGCCGATCCGGGGGACGCGGCCCCGTCTCCCGAGGCCGCGGCGCTCACTCGAGCCGACACCGAGATGCTCACCAACGCGCTCGAGCAGCTCCCGGAGCGCGACCGCCTCGTGATCGCGTACCGATGGCTGCTCGACCTGAGCGAAACCGAGACGGCCGAGATCCTTGGGATCCGCCCCGGGACGGTCAAGTCCCGGCTGTCCCGCGCGTTGGCGCGGCTCCGGCAGCAGATGAGCGACGACACCGACCCAGTCGCTGAGGTGACCTCATGAGCGTCGCGCGGCTCCGCAGCCTCGACGACGAGGCGCTCGGCGCCGCGATCCGGGCGACCGGGGACGACCTGGCCTGGCCGTCGACGCCCGACGTCGAGCGGGCAGCGCGCGAAGCGGCGAGCTCAGCGCGGCCGCGATCCTCGCTCATATCCACGTGGCCCGCGCGGCCCGTTTGGCCCGCGATGCCTCGCCGCACGCGGCTCGTGGTGCTATTCGTTGCAGCCCTGTTGTTGCTCGGTGGGGCGGCGCTCGCCGCCAAGCTCGTCATCGACCTCGGCGCGGTGACCGTCATCACGCTCCCAGGCCGGCCCACGGCGCTCCCCACGCATGCGACCACAGGCGACCACTCCGGCACGCCGGTCAGCCTCAGGCAAGCCGAACGGCTGACGGGGATCACCCCCGGCTACCCTGCCGCGCTCGGTCGACCCGACGAGGTGTGGACCGAGCAAGGACAGGTAGGCTTCGACCCACTCGACACCGCGCCATGGATCGCGATGACCTGGGATGCCGCGAGCGATCTCCGCGCGATCGCGGACACCGAGCGCGGGGCCCTGCTCATCCAGTTCCACGGCGATGCCCAGGTCGCCGTGAAGGCGCTCTACGAGGAGGACGACGTCCTTCGGCCCGTGCGCTTGGGCGACCTCGACGCCTACTGGATCACGGGTCCGCACGAGTTCCGGCTCCCCGTCGACGGCGGACTCCGGTCGTTCCGCGTCGACGGCAGCGTGCTGTTGTGGCAGGACGGCTCGGATACGTTCCGACTCGAGACGGCGCTCCCCCTCGCCGGCGCGAAGGCACTCGCATCAAGCATTCCACTCTGACGGGAACCTCGCACGCTCGACCGGTGTATCCCGGGTCAGCGTCGAGAGGAGGTCCCGGATGAGGATCCGCAGGTTCGTGCTGATCGTGGGCACCGCCACCGCCGTGAGCGCGTTCGCGCCGATGGCCGGGACCGCCTGGGGCGGAGGGGGCTGCTATGAAGGGGCCACGCAAGGGGAGGGCGATGTCGTCGAGCTCGTCCACGCGTGCTTCTCGCCGAGCACCCTTCGCATCGCCCCCGGCGACACCGTGACCTTCGTGAACCGGGACGGCATCGTGCACAACGTGGGTGGGACGGGTTGGGGACACTACGACGATCTGTCTCCCGGCGCGCGGTTCACGATGAAGTTCGAAGACGACGGCGTGTACCCCTACGCCTGCACGTATCACCAGGGCATGACCGGCGCGATCGTGGTCGGCGACGGCAGCGGGCCTGGGAACGGCGCGGTGGCAAGCGTCACGCTCCCGCAGGACCCGGCGCCCACGGCCGTCGCGGCCGGTCAGGTGGCGAGGGTAGGGAGCGGAGGCCGGCTGACGACCGGTGCGGCCGGCATCGCAGCGGGGCTCGCGATGGGGTTCGTAGCGGGTTACGCGGTCTCACGGCGCCGCAGGTCCTCGGAGCTGCCGGCGAACGTGTGAGCCTGGGTCAGACGGGGACGACCATGCCCGCTTGCTGCATGGCCAGCTCGAAGTCGTGACGTGAGCTCACTGCCTTGAAGGCCGCGTCCACGTCGATGATGCCCTTCTTGAGCAGCTCGAGGAGCCACTGGTCGAAGGTCACCATGCCGTAGAACGCACCGTCCGCGATCACGTCCTTGATCTCGTGGGTCTTGTCGGGGTCCGAGATGCGCTCGGCGATCCTTCCGTTGTTGATCATGATCTCCAGACCGGGCGTGCGACCGCCGTCCACGGTCGGCACGAGCCGCTGGCAGATGATCCCCCGGAGCGTCCCCGCCAGCGCCAGGCGCACCTGCTTCTGCTGGTAGGGCGGGAAGAAGTCGATCACGCGGTTCACGGTCTCGGTGGCATCGACGGTGTGCAGGGTCGACATCACGAGGTGGCCGGTCTCGGCTGCGGCGATCGCGGCCCGCACGGTCTCGGTGTCACGCATCTCTCCGATCAGGATGACATCGGGGTCCTGTCGCAACGCGGCACGCAACGCTCCAAGGAAGTCGGCTGTGTCGTTGCCGATCTCCCGCTGGTTGATGGAGGCCATGTCGTCCTTGTGCAGCACCTCGATCGGGTCCTCGATGGTCACGATGTGCACCGGCTTGGTCTTGTTGATGTAATCGATCATCGCCGCCAGGGTGGTGGTTTTGCCCGAACCGGTGGGACCCGTCACCAGGATGAGACCGCGGTGCTCGTCGGCGATCGTGCGGACCGCGTCGGGCAATCCGATCTCCGCGAAGCTGGGTCCGCCGAAGCGCAGCTTCCGCAGCACCATGCTGATCGAGCCGCGCTGACGGAAGACGTTGACCCGATAGCGCCCCACCTGCGGGATCGAGTATGCGAAGTCGACCTCACCGTTCGCCTCGAACCTGGCCTTGCGCTCATCTGGAACGATGACGTCGGCGATCCCCTCGGTCTCCTCGTTGGACAGTGGCTCACGCGACATCCGCTCCAAGCCGTTGGGCATCCGGATCATGGGCGGGGAGCCGACCTTGACGTGCAGGTCCGACCCCTCGCTGTTGACGAGCTCCGTCAGCCAGCCGTTGAACTCCTCGACGATGGGCGTCGTCGTGCCCTCCATTGCTGCTCCTCAAGATCGGGTACACCGCGCTCGGCTTCCGGCGGCTCTGGCTCACCATCGGCGGGGCGAGGCTCGGACTTCAGTCCGAGTACGCAACCCGTTCAACAGGCAACGTACGCAACCGCCTCTCAGATGGGCGGCTACGCTCCGCGAGCCACGAGCCGACACAAGGATGTCCGCTCCACCTGCGGCTGGAATTCGGTGAGCGCCATGGGCGGCCGTGAGGCACCCAGCATGCCCTCCAACAGACCCAGATGCACCGCGCAGACCAGGGTGCGATGTTCCTCGAGCAGGTCGCGGAACGGGCACTCGCGCAGCGTGATCTCGACCGTGTTCGCACTCCTCCGCCGGAACCGCGGCTCGAACCCTGCTTCCGCGAGGGCTTCCTGAAGCACGGCGAGGTTGGGCCCCGCCGGGCGACGCGTTCCGGGTTTTGGGACCGCACGGCCCACCAGGTACGCACCCCAGTCGCGCGCGAGTGCCGCGGCCCGCTCGCGCTGACGGCCGGTGGTCATCAGCCCCGCGAGGATGTCAGCGAACAGCCGGTAGTCGCGGCCCTCGCGCTCCTCGCGGTCGATGGCGCTGTACAGCACCTGGGGGCGACCCACGGCGCTGCCCTTGCGCGCCTCACTCGCCACGAGCCCGGCCTCCTCCAGCCGCCGAAGGTGCGGCCGCAGGGTGTTCGCGTGCAGTGACAGGCGGGTGGACAGCTCGCGCACGGACACGGGGCGTCCCGAAAGACGAAGGTACCGGTAGGCTCGGTAGCGCGTGTCGTCGGCGAGGGCCTTGTACACCTCGAGTGGGGCGGGCTCGGTCATCGGGTCTCCGTCGTACACTGGATTTCCACGGCCATCGCCGTGTCAACCACTGTAGAGCGTGAGAGGAACCGACGTGGTCACCGAGGCACGGGTTCGCGAGGCACTCCGGGGCGTCATGGATCCCGAGATCGGGCGGCCGATCGAGGACATCGGCATGCTGCAGGCGATCGGCATCGAGGGCGGCACGGTGCAGGTGCGCGTCCTCATCACGATCGAGGGCTGCCCGCTGAAGGACCGCATCACCAAGGACGTGACGGCCGCCGTGGCGCCCCTCGAGGGCGTGGAACGCGTGGACGTGCAGCTCTCGCCCATGAGCCAAGAGCAGCGCGAGGCGCTCGTACAGCAGCTTCGGGGAGCATCGCCCGAGACCGGAGCCGCCACACCGCAGAAGATCCGGTTCTCGCCGCAGACCTCGGTGATCGCGGTGGCCTCGGGCAAGGGTGGCGTGGGCAAGTCGAGCGTGACTGTGAACCTGGCCGTTGCGCTCGCCGCGCAGGGTCACAAGGTGGGTGTGCTCGACGCCGATGTATGGGGGTTCAGCGTGCCGCGCATGATGGGCGTGAGCGGCAAGCCCGTGGGCTTCAACGACATGATCCTGCCTCTGGAGGCCCACGGCGTGAAGGTCATCTCCATGGGGTTCTTCGTGCCGGAGGAGACGCCGGTGATCTGGCGAGGACCCATGCTGCACAAGGCGATCGAACAGTTCCTCGGCGACGTCTACTGGGGCGACCTCGACTTCTTGCTCTGCGATCTGCCGCCGGGCACGGGCGACGTGAGCATCTCGCTCGCCTCGTTCCTTCCCGGAGCCTCGATGCTCGTGGTGACCACGCCGCAGGACGCCGCGCGCAAGGTGGCCGAGCGCGCGGGCAAGATGGCAGAACGCACCAACCTGCGGCCACTCGGCGTGGTCGAGAACATGAGCTACTACGTGTGCCCGCACTGCGGCGAGCGGGACGACATCTTCGGCACCGGCGGTGGTCAGGAGGCCGCCGACACGCTGAACGTGCCGCTGATGGCGCAGGTGCCGCTGCTCCCGGCCTTGCGCGCCGGCGGCGATGCAGGCGTCCCGATCGTGATCTCCTACCCCGACGCCCTGGCCTCGGTGGCGCTGAAGGAGGCCGCTGCCGCCGTGGTCCGGGCCAGCAAGACCAAGGTGGGCAAGCCCCTCACGCTGATGACGAGTCCGGGAGCGCCTGCGACGGCGCATCAGCACTGACGTCCGGCTCATCAGTGGGCTCCTTTGGGGGCTCCTTTGGAGGCTCCTGGGGCTGGAACGCCCACCAGACCAAGATCGCGGCCGAGATCACCGACACCGTGAGCGCGGTCCACTGCGAGCCCGTGAACGGGCCGAAGCGCTTGTCGATGCGCAGCGAGTCCTCCAGGATGCGCGCGAGGCCGTAGACCAGGCCGAACGTGAGCGTGAGAACGCCTTCGCGCCGGGGCCGCTTCATCAAGATCCACAGGAACGCGAAGACCCCCCAGGCGATGACCATGTCGTACAGGGCGGTCTGGTGCACGCCCACGCCCGTGGCGATCAGCTGACCATGACCGTCCAACAGCTTGGCGCCGGATCGTTGGATCGTCTCCAGACGCTCGCCCTGCAGCCCCGCCTGGCATACCTCGTTCACGCAGCGGAAAGGCGGTGCGAGGGTGCCGCCCTTGTACTGCCACGCAAGGAACCACGAGGTGGGCTTGCCCAGGTGATCGCCGATGATGAGGTCGCCCACGCGCCCGATCGCGATGCCGAATGCCAGGCACGGCGCGATGAGGTCGGCGACCTGGAAGAACCGATAACCGCGGCGGCGCACGCGCGGCACGTTGATCAAGGTGCCGCCGGCGATGCCGCCCAGCAGCGAGATGCCGCCGTTCCAGATCGCGAGCGTCTGCCAGACGTTGTCGAAGTCGGAGACATGCGCGATCACGTAGAAGAGGCGCGCCCCGATGATCGCACCGATCAGCGCCCAGAACGCGATCGCGTTCACCTCGTCGGCGGGGATCCCGCGTTTCGGACCGATCCTGCCGAGGAGCCAGGCGCCGAGCATGAATCCGATCGCGATGAAGAGCCCGTGCGGAGAGATCGCGAAGGAACTGCCGAAGCGGAAGCGATCGAGGACGGGCCAGCCGACGGCGCCGAGGAAGGTGGGCATCGTCAGGAGTCTACCGGCGCCCGAATGGCCACAGGCGGGCGACGGCACGCCCCATGAGCAGGCCCGCCGCGACGTCCGAGGGGTAGTGCACCCCCAGGTACACGCGCGAGGCGGCCACCGACAGATCGAGCCCGGTGAGTGCGGCCATGGACCCTGCCCCCAGCCCCAGCTCGCGCCCTGCGACGCGCGTGAACGCGGTGAGTATGGCCGGGTGGCTCGAGGGCCACGACGTCCCCATCGGCTCCGCGATCATCGTGCGGGTGCCCTCGGCGTCGGCGTGGTAGGGCCGCGGCCGGTTCACAAGCCTCTTCACGCCCTGGCCGAGCAACCAGGTGCACCCCGCAGCTCCCGCGGCGTTCAGGGCGGCGCGGCGTTCGCCCAGCAGGGCCAGGGATCCCGCGGCCGCCCCGGCCGCATACAGGGACCCGAGCTCGGTGATCCCGCGGAAGAACCGGTCGGGTCCGGGGCCGTGGCCGGCGTTCACTCGGGTGAACAGCTCGCGGTCAGCCTCGGCCCCCCCGGTGGTGCGCAACGCGAGATGCCCCACGACGGCGACGCCGCCCGCCAGGGCGACCCCCCGCATCACCGAGCGCAGCCTCACCCGTTCCATCCAGCGGCCTCGATCTGGTGCTTCTGCGCGAGCACGCCGTGGCGCAACGCCATCTGGGCGCCGCCCAACATGCGTAAGCTCGCGGCGCCGAAGCCGCCCAGCGGACCTCGGAATCGGAAGTCCACCTCATGACGCAGCACGCTCCGCTCGTAGGGGAGCGAGGCGATCGACGTGGTGATGCGAGCCTCCACGAGCCCTTCGAGCTTGATCATGCACCGCCACGGTGGCTCCCACTCGAGGACCTTGGCGCGCATGGTGGTTTGGACGGCCAAGAAGCCCATGTCCACCTCGTAGTCGACCCCGAGGGCCAAGCCGCCTTCCGGGAGACGAACGCGCATGACGTGGCGGTCCCACTGCGGCAGGTTGCCCGCGTCGCTCGCGACCTCCCACACGCGCTGGGGCGCGGCGTCGACCTCTACCGAGAACTCGACGGTGGTCATGCCGGCGCGCTCCCGCTCGACCAGCCGTTCCACCACACGAGGCGCTGGGACGTGATGCGCACCAATGCGTCGGCGGCTGGATGCAGCGCGGTGGCGAGGCTCCTTGCGGTCTTGGCGCCCGAACCCAGCTCATCGAGCAGAAAGCACGCGCCCGTGCCTTGGATCATGGCGCCCACCATGTCGCGCGCCCGCCACGCCGAGGACTTGTCCACGGTGAGCGCCACGGGCGCGTCGGGGCCGGCGCCCGCGAGAGCGAGTGTTTCGGCCGGCATCGCCACGTAGAGCGCGTTGGCTTCGGCCATCCAGCGCACCGGCAACACCACGGGACCGCGCGCACCCGCCACCGCGAGCGAACCCTCGCCCGAGCGTCCGAGTTCCGAGGCGACCTCGGGCGGCAGCGCCGCGAGCGGATCACCGCCCCCCTTCACGCGTCGGAAGGTCTTGTGAGAGAGAGCGTCACCGCCCCAGCGGCCCCGGCCCTCCTGCACGCCGTCCTCATCGAGCAAGGCGGTGCGCTCCAGATCGACGCCGACGAACACGCGCCCGGGGGGTGTCCACGCCAACGGCACCTGCCGCGCGTCGAACGCGTACCCCGCGAAGAAGCGCGCGTTCTTCTTCGAGAACGTGCCGGTCGCACGCGCGATCGATGTGGCCCCCGCCACGGCCGCGGCCCAAGTGGAGCGGTCGAGCGCGTCATATGTCTTGACGGTGCCGGTGAACGTGACCACCAGCTCGCCGTGGCGGACGAGCCCCGCCACGCCGGGGTCCACCTTCCAGGCGCGCGCCTTCACCGAGCCGCGCGAGGTCGTGAGCCAGAGCCGCCCGCCCGAGTATGCGAAGACCAAGGGCGTGCAGTGCGGGCCGCGGGGGGTGGTGGTGGCCACTGCGCAGAACGGCCCCGAACCCAGGACCCCCTGAACCGCGGTCGACAGGAACGTCACGTGCGCACCTCCCGTTCAGCCCTGCGCCCGGTCCCGGGCGGGAACGCGAGCATTGCGCCGGTCCAAAGGATATGGCTCCCGAGTGAAGCGAGCACACCCCCCGACCACCAGGCCAGTCCACCCCACAGCGCCCCGCCCACGACGGCGCCCGCGATGATGGGCAGGCTCCGGCTGGGGAGGTTGCCCAGGACGTAGCCGAACACGGTGATCAGGGCGGCGGCCTCGGCAGTCTGGGTGGCGCCCAAGCGCCCTTGGAACAGCCCGCGCCAGAACAGCTCCTCGGACGGCACCATGATGAGGAGCGAAAGCACGAGCGATCGGGTGACCAAGACGGTGCCGGCCTGCGAATACTCGGCCTCGACCGCCTGACGGAACGGTGCCCAAAGTCCGGCCACCCACACGAACGCCAACGTGGCCAGGTAGAGGGCGAGCCCGCTGCCCAGGCCCACCGCCAGGGCCACGGTCGCTGCGACGTCGGTGGCCCCCACGGGTCGGCGCGCCAGGACCGCGGCGACGCCCATGCCGCCCAACACGTACGGCATGAGCCGCCACACGTCGCGGCGGCGTGTGGAGACGAGCCACCAGCCCGTCATCGATGCGAGCAGACCCGCGACCATGACTACGACCTGCACGGCTAGCTCGCCAGGAAGCGGGTCTTGACCGCGAGCTCGGCGGTGAACGCGGTCACCACGGCAAGGTAGTAGAAGCCCGTGGCCGACTGCACAGCGGAGGCGCGCTCGCCCTTGAGCGCAGCGCGGGTAAGTATCGCGATCAGCGCCGTGGTCCCCACCATGCCCAGCGCGATCCAGGGCGCGAGCGCCCCCGCGGTCAGGAGCGGGTTCACGGCCTGGGAGGCCCCCGTACCCTCGAACCCGCCACTGATCACCGCCACGACCTCGAGAGCCACCGATACGAGCAAGAGGTTCGTGGCGCGGTTGATGGGCGTCCGCGGCAGGCCACGGTCGGTGAGGTACCAGTGGCCGAGCAACAACCCGTCTACCACGGAGCCCAGGAAGAAGGCCCCCGCCAGCAGCTGGAAGAACCCCATCGCCCAGGACTGCCGGCCTGTGGCTGCCATCGCGCCGAGCACCACCATCGATGCAGGGACAGACAACAGCCCCACCACGCGGCCCGCGCGACCTTGCTTCGCGAACAACAAGACCACGCCTAGGCCGATCACCGCCACGGCGATCAACGACAGCCGGACGACAAGATCGCCGGCATCGTCTCCCTGGAGCCGGCCCGCCTGCGCCGCCCACCAAGTGGCGAGGGCGAGCGCAAGCAAGATGGCGGTGGTCAGCTTGAAGAACCCGCGCTTCACCTCGTTCCACAGGGGCGTGCACCAAAGGAGCGCAACCCCGCCCCCCGCCGCCTCGGCGAGCACGAGCGCCATGACGCCGGCGGACCCTTTCACCCACGGCTCCTTCGCATCGGCGGTAAGCCTACCGGGCACGGTCCGGGGCACCGCTCACGCGCGGCCCGGTACCCTTTCGGGCCATGAGCGACTGGCGGACCTACGACGACGTGGCCGAGATCTACGAGCGGGTGCACGCTCCCCGCTTCACAGAGGTGGCGCGCGATCTCGTCGCACTCACCGAACTGTCCTCGGGCGCGCGCGTGTTGGACGTTGGTACCGGCACGGGCGTTGCCGCGCAGGTGCTCGCGGACGCGGGGTTCGCCATCACAGGCGTCGACGAATCTCTCGGCATGCTCGAGGTGGGGCACCGGGTCCGTCCCGGCCTGCGCCTGGTCGCCGGCCACGCGATCGACCTGCCGTTCCGCGAGAACGCGTTCAACGCCGTCATGGGCAACTTCGTCCTCGCGCACTTCACCAAGGTCGATACCGCCCTGTTCGACATCTTGCGGGTGCTCACCACGGGCGGGCGCGTGGCCTTCTCCTCGTGGGCCGACGGTGTGGACGCTTATCAGCAGACCTGGCGCGAGCTGATCGAGACCGTCGTGCCTCGAGAGATGCTCGCCCCCGCCTATGCGGAGGCCGCGCCCGGGCACGAGCGGTTCCGGAGCCGCGCCATCGTCGAGGAGGTCTTGCTCGCCTCGAACCTGCGCCACGTGCGCACCGAGGTGGTCAAGTACCGCTGGGTCTACGCGCGCGTGGATTACCTCGATGGTCTGAGCCTCTGGGCCACGGGCCGCTTCGTGCGGCACATGCTCGGTGAGCGTGGATGGCAGGACTTCATGACGCGCGCCCACTCCGTGTTCGCCGAGCGCTTCCCCGACCCCTTGAACGACTTCCGAGAGGTCGTTCTGGCGGTCGCCACCAAGGTCTAGCTCAAGTCCAGGACGCGGAACTCCTCGGCGTGAGAGACGCCGATCTTGGCTCCCGCCTCCACGGCAGCCTTCTCCAGGAACTCCTCGAAGAAGCGGATGCCCTCGGCGAGCTGGCTCGCGTGCTCGGCGAGCGCCGCGATCTTGGTGGCGAAGGAGCCACCCACGT
>CAJDTY010000010.1_pt1 | contig 73644 bp, 74 predicted proteins | sample 7390291 | NCBI WGS metagenome assembly CAJDTY01 (sample SAMEA7055671, study PRJEB34461) | soil metagenome | biome: terrestrial ecosystem; feature: Peninsula; material: soil | place: Antarctica | collected 2016 | reverse complement strand
CTGGAAACGGTCCGGCGCCAGTTCGGGCTCGACAAGCCCTGGTACATCCAGTACGCCACGTTCACGAAGCACGTGTTCATCGGGGACGAGTACGGCTGGCCCGGCCTGGGGTTCTCGTTCCGCACTCGGGTGGCGTTGAGGGACATCATCTTCTCGCGGATGCTGGTCACGTTCCAGCTCGCGGCCGGTGCCGCCGTGATCTGGCTCATGGTCGGCATCCCGATCGGCATCCTCTCCGCACTGCGACCCCGTTCGCTGATGGACCGGACCGCGATGACCCTGGCCCTGATCGGCATCTCCGCGCCCGTGTTCTTCCTGGGTCCGCTCGCCCTTTACATCTTCTACTTCAAGCTCGGCTGGTTGCCCGGCACCGGCTACTTCTCGCTCGCCACGTCGGGCTTCGGACCCTGGTTCAGCCACTTCATCTTGCCCTGGACGGTGCTCGCGATCCTGTATGCGGCGTTCTATGCCCGCATGACCCGTGCCAACCTCATGGAGACCATGGGGGAGGACTTCATCCGCACCGCACGCGCCAAGGGGCTCTCCGAGCGGCGCGTGGTCCTCAAGCACGGGCTCCGCGCGGGCCTCACGCCCATCGTCACCATCTTCGGGCTCGATATCGCAGCGCTGCTCGGCGGCGCGATCATCACCGAGACCATCTTCAACATCCCCGGCATCGGCCAGTACACGATCAAGGCGGTCGAGGGCCTCGACCTGTACGCCATCCTGGACGTCACCTTGGTGGCGGCGTTCTTCGTGACGTTCGCGAACCTCATCGTGGACATCGTGTATGCGTTCCTCGACCCTCGGGTGCGGTACGACTGATGGCTGAGCCGCTCCTGGAACTCAAGGACCTCCGCGTGAGCTTCCCCACCGAGGACGGGCTCGTACACGCCGTGAACGGCGTTTCACTCTCGATCATGCCGGGAGAAACGCTCGGGGTCGTGGGCGAATCGGGCTCGGGCAAGAGCGTCACGTTCCTCACCGTCATGGGACTGATCAACCGAAAGTCGGCCGTCGTGGAGGGGGAGATCCTCTTCCAAGGGGAGGATCTTCTGAAGCTCCCGTCCGATGAGCTCAAGAAGGTCCGAGGGTCCAAGATCGGGATGGTGTTCCAGGACCCCATGACCTCGCTGCACCCCTTCTACAAGGTGGGCTATCAGCTCGCGGAGACCGTCCTGGCTCACGAGGACGTCTCGAAGAGGGAGGCCAACGACCGCGCGGTCGAGATGCTGCGCCTGGTGGGCATCCCTCGGCCGGACCAGCGCGCCAAGCAGTACCCCCACGAGTTCTCCGGCGGCATGCGGCAGCGGGTCATGATCGCGATGGGCCTTTCGCTCAATCCGGACCTGCTGATCGCCGACGAGCCCACCACGGCGTTGGACGTGACCGTGCAGGCCCAGATCCTCGACCTGATCGACCGTCTCAAGGAGGAGTTCAATGCGGCCGTCGTGATGATCACGCACGATCTGGGCGTCGTGGCCGAGCACGCCGACAACATCCAGGTGATGTACGCCGGGCGCGTCATCGAGTTCGGCGACGTCGACGACATCTACTACCGACCGATGCACCCTTACACATGGGGCTTGCTGGGATCTATCCCGCGGCTCACCGATCACATCAAGGAGCGGCTGCGTCCCATCGAAGGCTCGCCTCCGTCGCTGATCAACATCCCCGACGCTTGCTCGTTCAACCCGCGGTGTCCCTACCAGTTCGACCGATGCCTGGTCGAGACGCCGGAGCTCATCCCCCTGGACGGCCACCATGCAGCCGCCTGCCACCTGTCCATCGCGGATCGCCAGCAGGTCCTGCGCGAACAGGCGGCGGCCGAGCGATGAGCGTGGAGGTCAGCGAGACCCTGCCCGGGACGCCCGCCCCCAAGGGGGAACCGCTGCTCAAGGTGAGAGGGCTGAAGAAGTACTTCCCGATCACCCGAGGCATCTTGCTCCAGAAGCACATCGGCGACGTGCACGCGGTCGACGGCGTGGACCTGGAGGTGTATCCGGGGGAGACGCTCGGGCTGGTGGGGGAGACCGGGTGCGGCAAGTCCACGCTCGCGCGCGTGGTGATGCGGCTGCACGAAGCCACCGAGGGTTCGGTGACCTTCGATGGCCGCGACATCACTCATCTCAAGGGCGACGACCTGCGGGAGCTCCGACGCGACATGCAGATGATCTTCCAGGATCCGTACGCTTCGCTGAACCCTCGCAAGACCGTGGGCACGATCATCGGCGCTCCCTTCAGGCTGCACAAGATCGTGCTCAGGGACAAGGTCAAGGGCGAGGTCCAAGAACTGATGGAGCTGGTGGGGCTCAATCCCGAGCACTACAACCGCTACCCCCATGAGTTCTCCGGCGGTCAGCGCCAGCGCATCGGGGTGGCACGGTCCCTTGCGCTTCGCCCCAAGCTGATCGTGGCCGATGAGCCTGTGTCCGCCCTGGACGTCTCGATCCAGGCGCAGATCCTGAACCTGCTCGAGGACCTGCAGGACGAGTTCAACCTCACCTATCTGTTCATCGCCCACGACCTGTCGGTCGTCAAGCATGTGTCCGACCGCGTGGCCGTGATGTACCTGGGCAAGGTCGCGGAGATCTCCTCGGGCGACACCCTGTACAAGAACCCCAAGCACCCCTACACGGGCGCGCTCCTTTCGGCGGTACCGGTCGCCGACCCCAACCTCGCCAAGGCGAAGCGGCGCATCATCCTCGAGGGCGACGTCCCGTCACCGATCGATCCACCCACGGGGTGCCGCTTCCACCCTCGGTGTCCCCGCACGAAGGCGCTGGCCAAGGCCGAGGGCATCGCCGAGGGCATCATGCCCGCGTGCCGCGATGAGATCCCCGAGCTCACGCCCCAACACGAGGGACAGTTGGCCGCGTGCCACTACCCGCTCGATGATGCCGACGCACCGATCCCCACCCAGTAGAATCCCTGGCCTATGGTCAACACCGTCGTCATCGTGCTCCAGGTCTTCTCTGCGTTGTTCCTGATCGCCACGATCCTGCTCCACTCGGGGCGGGGAAGCGGGCTCTCAGATATGTTCGGCGGCACATCGAACCTCTCGGGCGGCACGGCCATGGAGCGGACGCTGGACCGTATCACTGTGATATGCGCCGTCATCTTCGGGCTCTCGACGATCTGGCTCGCCTGGAAGTGGAACCCGTAGCGCGCTTCAGGCGTCTCCGGGGCCACTGGTAGAATCCTCGCGCCTCGTCGGAGTGGCGGAACTTGGTAGACGCGCTAGGTTGAGGGCCTAGTGTCCTTTGCGGGACGTAGGGGTTCAAATCCCCTCTCCGACACCATCCGTTGAGCTAGACTGTTACGCGATGAGTTAGCGAACCCTTCTCGTGCACACGCGGCGCCTGTGGGCGCGCGCAGCTGCTGTTCCACGACAAGGAGTTCCACCCATGCTCATCCCACACGCATCGCCCATCGCGCGACCTCCTGCGTTCGGAAGGCTTCAGCCATGAGCACGCTTGAGGTTCGCGACCTGTCGGTGGAGGCCGGCGGCAGCACCGTCGTGCAAGGGCTGACCTTCTCGCTGACCGCCGGAGACAAGGTGGGCATGGTCGGACGCAACGGCGCCGGCAAGACGAGCACGCTGAAGGTATTGGCGGGTGAAGCGCTCAAGGCCGGTGGCGTGATCGAGCGCCGGGGCGCTCTCGGGTACCTGCGTCAGGACCCGCGCCAGCACCGCGAGGACGACGACCTCGCCGGGCTCGAGTACCTCTTGGCCGCCCGCGATCTCATCGAGATGTCCGGGCGCCTTGAGAAGTACAGGATCCAACTAGAGGAGGATCCGTCCGAGCACCGCGTACAACGCTTCTCCGGGCTCGAGGATGAGTACCGCCGAGTGGGCGGCTACCGCGCGGAATCCGAAGCCCGCACGATCACGGCCGGCCTCGGGCTCGCCCAGGATCGCCTGGGGCTGCCGGTGGGTGCGCTCTCGGGCGGCGAGCGGCGGCGTCTAGAGCTGGCCCGCATCCTGTTCGGCGGCTCGGACCTGCTCCTGCTCGACGAGCCCACCAACCACCTCGACGTCGATGCCAAGAACTGGCTCATGAAGTTCCTCGGCTCCTACAAGGGCGCGCTCATGGTGGTGAGTCACGACCTCGGGCTGCTCGACGCCGCGATCACCCGGATCCTGCACCTGGACCGCGACGGTGTCGTGGAGTACCGAGGAACCTACTCGCAGTATCGTGAATCCCGGGCGCGCGACGAGGTGCGTCTCACCGCGCTCGCCGGACGGCAGGAGCAGGAGATCCGTCGCCTGAAGACGCTCGCTGATTCGATGCGCGGCCAGACCGCCAAGCGCGCCCGCAAGGCCAAGACCATTGACACGCGCGCGGCCAAGCTCGAGGCGAAGAAGGTCACGGGCCCGGCGCGCGAACGCAAGGTCCGATTCCGCTTCCCCGAGCCGCCTCATTGCGGGCGCATGGTCCTGGTCGCGGAGGGACTCGCCAAGGGGTACGGCGGCCCGGTGGTCTTCGAGGACGTCAACTTCAGCGTCGAGCGGGGGGAGCGCCTCCTGATCATGGGGCTCAACGGTGCCGGCAAGACGAGCCTGCTGCGGATCCTCACCGGGGAGACCCTCGCCGACGACGGCTCGTTCCGCTTCGGCCACGGCGTCGAGCCGGGCTACTACGCGCAAGAGCACGAGGGGATCCGCGATCGGGTTGATGTTCTCACGCACATGCGTGGGGCCTCGCCTGCGGACGATCAGGCGCTGCGCTCGCTCCTTGGCATGTTCGGACTGCCGGGCGCCATGGCGTTCCAGGATGCAGGCACGCTCTCGGGCGGGGAGAAGACCAAGCTCGCGCTCGCGCAGCTCGTCGCGGGACGCAAGAACTTGCTGCTGCTCGACGAGCCCACCAACAACCTCGATCCCCCCTCGCGCACCGCCATCGCACAGGCGTTGCAGGACTGGCCCGGGGCGATGTTGATCGTGAGCCACGATCCGGAGTTCGTGGAGGCGTTGGAACCGGAGCGCGTGCTGCTTATGCCCGACGGCGCCCTGGACTTCTGGGACGAAGAGCTGCTCGATCTCGTCAGCCTGGCCTGAGTCGCCACGCCCTTCCCGTGCCGTGACCCCCGGGGCTATGCTCCTGCGGACCGTGCAGCCGATCGGGAGGACATCCGCACGTGAACCAGAACGGGAACGTCGCAGATCTCGTGTTCGTGAACGGGGCCGTGTATACGGTGGATGCCGCCCGCACCTGGGCGCAAGCGGTCGCCGTCACGGGCGGACGGATCGCCGCCGTGGGCACCGACCATGAGGTCGGTGCCCTGGTGGGGCCCCGCACCGAGGTGATCGATCTCGCTGGGCGGATGTTGCTGCCCGGGTTCCAGGACGCCCACGTGCACCCGGTGGGCGGCGGGATCGACATGCTCCAGTGCGACCTGCACGCCTTCGCCACCGCTCCCGAGTTCATCCGGGCGATCGCGGCCTACGCCCGCGCCAACCCAGAGGTGCCTTGGATCCTGGGGGGAGGGTGGCCGATGGACGCGTTCGCCGGTGGCACGCCCGACAAGGACCTGCTGGATGAGATCGTGCCCGATCGGCCGGTGTTCCTGCCCAATCGCGACGGTCATGGCGCCTGGGTGAACTCGGCGGCGCTCAAGCTCGGCGGCATCACCCGCGACACCCCCGACCCGGCAGACGGACGGATCGAACGCGATGCGCAGGGTGAGCCGTCGGGCACGCTGCACGAGGGCGCCATGGATCTCGTGGCCTCCCACGCGCCCGTGCCCACGGCCGAGGAGCAATACTCGGGTCTGATGAAAGGGCAGGCCTACCTGCACTCGTTGGGGATCACCGGGTGGCAGGACGCCATCGTGGGCGCGCTGTCGACGGACAACCTCACCACCTACGTGAAGGCCGCCACCAACGGTGACCTCACCGCGCGAGTGGTGGGGGCGCTCTGGTGGGAACGGCACAACGGCATCGAGCAGGTCGAGGAGCTGATCGAGCAGCGAGCGGCTGGACGCGCCGGACGCTTCGCGGCCACCAGCGTGAAGATCATGCAGGACGGTGTCTGCGAGAACTTCACCGCGGCCGTCCTGGAGCCGTACCTGGATGCGCAGGGCAACCTCACGCAGAACCGGGGCATCTCCTTCGTCGAGCCTGCGTTGTTGAACGAGGCCGTAACGAGGCTCGACGCGGAAGGCTTCCAGGTCCACTTCCACGCCCTGGCCGAGCGGGCGGTTCGGGAGGCGCTCGACGCGATCGAGGTCGCACTCGAGACCAACGGGCGTTCGGATCACCGCCATCACCTCGCGCATCTCCAGGTCGTGCACCCCGACGACATCCCTCGGTTCCGTCGGCTGGGCGCCGTGGCGAACGCGCAGCCGCTTTGGGCCGCCCACGAGTCCCAGATGGACGACCTCACCATCCCGTTCCTGGGCTCGCCCCGCTGGACCTGGCAGTACCCGTTCGCGAGCTTGGTTCGCTCCGGCGCCATGCTTGCCATGGGCAGCGACTGGAGCGTCTCGACCCCCGATCCTCTGGAGGAGATCCACGTCGCCGTCAACCGCAGGATGCCCGAGACCTACCCCTACAAGGTGGAATCGTCTGAGGTGTTCATCCCCGACGAGCGACTCGATCTGCCCACTGCCATCGCGGCCTTCACGATGGGCTCGGCGTACGTGAACCATCTGGACGCGGACACGGGCTCGGTCGAGACGGGCAAGTACGCCGACCTCGTGGTGGTGGATCGCAACGTGTTCGATCACCCGGTCGAGGAGATCGCCGCCGCGAAGGTCGAGGCGACCTACGTCGAGGGGACGCCGGTCTTCGTGGCAGGGGAGTCGTGATCGGCCGCAGGATCCTTCGCTTCGCCGCTCCATTCGCTCTGGCCGCTCTGGTGTTTGCGTTCGCGTCGCCGTCGGCTCCGGCATCCGGCACACCCACACCGCACATGCCGCGGCTGGCCTACCGTTGCACCGTGGCGGCGACCGACCTGGGCGGCGCGATCCGAGTGGTTTACCGTCTGCGCTCCGACGCACCCCACCGCCGCTGGCACGTGCGGATGCGCGATCGCAAGGTCGGCTTCTATGCGGGGGTCGTGCGGACCGACGCCGCGGGGCGGTTGGTCGTTCGCGGACGAACACAAGACCTCAAGGGGACCGACCTCCTTCGGGTTCGCGCAAGGAACCTGGCGACGGGCCAGGTATGCGCCGTATCACTCAGCGCCTGAAACCAGGCCGTCGAAGACCGACGGTCACGGAACGCTGCCCCTTCGGGTTGACCTCGGTGCTACCATCACGGGGGAAGATTTGAACGGCCGTTCAACATGTGCACTGCGCGGTCCACCCGGCCGTCTCCATCGCGATCGCACCGCCAGGAGGTTGCCGCGTATGTCCGTGCAGAGCCCGATCGACCCTCAGCTTCTGAACCCCGTGCTCGCGCCGACGCTAGGGCACAGTCGCACGCTGCCGGCAGAGGCGTACACCTCTCAGGCCGTGTTCGAGTGGGAGGTCGAGCACTTCTTCGAGGGCGGCTGGGTGTGCATAGGACGTGCCGACGCACTGGCGCGGCCCGGCGACCAGAGAGCCGTGCGGATCGGCAGCGAGGGCATCCTGGTCGTTCGCGACACCCACGGGAACCTCAGGGGCTTCTACAACACGTGCCGTCACCGCGGCCACGAGCTGCTGGAGCCGGGTACGGCTCGGAACGTGCGCGCGATCAAGTGTCCGTACCACGCCTGGGTGTACCGACTCGACGGCACCCTCGGCGCGGCCCCGAGGTTCGGTGAGCTGGAGGGCTTCGACAAGGCCGAGTACCCCCTCGTGGCGGCGCGCGTCCACGAATGGCACGGCTGGATCTTCGTGAACGCGGACGGGCGCGCCCCGGCGTTCGAGGACTACGTGGGCAATCTCAGCGACCTGATCGCCGCCTGGGAGCCTGAGCGTCTCTTCGTCGCGGCCACACACGAGTATGTGATCGGGGCCAATTGGAAGACGATCACGGAGAACTACCACGAGTGTTACCACTGCCCGTCGATCCATCCGGAGCTCTGCGTGGTCACCCCACCCGACTCAGGGGAGAACTACCCGCACGACGGTCTGTGGGTGGGTGGATCCATGGTCCTGAAGGACTTCGCCGAGACGATGTCACTCACGGGCGCGTCGGGGGGAGTGCCGATCCGCGGCCTCGATCCCAGGAAGCAGCGCGAGGTCTACTACTTCGGGCTGTTCCCGAACCTGCTGCTCAGCCTGCATCCCGACTACCTCATGACCCACCGCTTCGAGCCGCTCGGTCCCGGCCTGAGCAAGGTGGAGTGCGCGTGGCTCTTCCCGCCGGAGGCTAAGGACCGGCCCGATTTCTCTCCCGGATATGCCAGCGATTTCTGGGACATCACCAATCGCGAGGACTGGCTGGCGTGCGAGTCGGTGTACCGAGGGCTCCAGTCCGACGGGTTCCGTCAAGGCCCGTTCGCGTTGAGCGAGGACGAGGTGCACATCTTCATGGCCATGGTGGCCCGAGGGTATCTGGACGGGCACGCCAGCAGGCCGCCGCAGGTACACGAGCCCGACGCCGTGAACGCTTGATCGGCGCGCACTCGTTCCCTGACCTGAGGTCAGAGGAGGCGCTTGCGCAGCATTCTCCGCCCTCCCACGATGCCACCATCGAAGGATCTGGCCCGAGGACCGAGCCGCGGACCGAGCCAAGGACCGAGAGGAGCGCCACATGACCGAGTTCGACATGAGCCTCGTGCAACGAGGTGCTAGGAACCGCCGCACGCCCTACTACGAGGCCACCCAGAAGTACTCGCCGCTCGGCTACACGGTCTACAACCACATGTACTTCCCCATCCGCTTCGACTCGTTCGAGAACGAGTTCACGGCTTTGCTGAACGACGTGACCCTGTGGGACGTCTCGGTCGAGCGTTGCCTGGAGATCTCCGGTCCCGACGGCTTCGCCTTCGCACAGCTGATGACGCCGCGCGATCTGTCGAAGTGCGCGGTGGGACAGGCCAAGTACGTGTTGATCTGCGACGCGGACGGCGGGATCATCAACGACCCGGTGCTCACGCGCATGGACGAGAACACCTTCTGGTTCGCGCTGGCATCCTCGGATGCCCTGCTCTTCGCGCGGGGTCTGAAGAACGCCTATCCGAACCTCGACCTGACGATCAAGGAGGCCGACGTCGCGCCGCTGCAGGTGCAGGGACCGAAGTCCAAGGCTCTCATGGTGAAGATGCTCGGGGAGGCCATCCTGGACCTCAAGTATTACTTCTGGCGCGAGGCCGAGATCGCAGGCGTACCGGTGGTGATCACGCGCACGGGCTGGACATCCGAGGTCGGCTACGAGGTGTATACGACCGACACCTCTCGCGGGAACGAGGTCTGGGAAGCGCTCATGGCAGCGGGCCAGGAGTTCAACATCAAGCCCACGGGCCCGAGCGATATCCGCCGGATCGAGGGCGCCATCTTCAACTGGGGCGCCGACATGACCTATGAGCACAACGCGTTCGAGCTGGGTTTGGACCGTCTCGTCGACTTCGATCTGTCCGATGACGCGTGCATATCGTTGGCGGCCTACCGCAAGATCCAGGCGAACGGCGTCGAGCGCAGGATCAACGGGGTCACGTTCGACGGGGATCCGTTCCCGGCACTCAACAACGTCAAGTGGCCAGCTTCGATCGACGGCTCGGCCGTGGGACTCGTAACCTCGGCGATCTACTCACCTCGCCTGGAGCGTAACATCGGGTACTGCTGGCTCCCGGCGGAGCAGAGCACGCCCGGTCGTTCGGTGCAGGTCGAGACAGAGTGGGGTACGCGCACCGCGGCGGTGGTGCAGATGCCCTTCATCGACCCGTCCAAGCAGATCCCCCTGTCCTGAACTGAAGGGCCAGTCAGCCTCAAAGAGCCTCATCCGACTCTTCCATGGACTTGCGCTGCGGCTATGCCTTGAACGATGATTCAGGCAGTCGGCCTGCAGCAGTCCGGCTCGATAGAAGGGATCTGGATGGTCAACGAGCGGCAGGAGATGCTGGAGAAGAGTGCGACCCTGTACTTCGGGCCGTGGTATCGCAAGTCACCGTTCTTCGAAGCGACCCGTCGTGCAGGTTGCTCGTCCTACGACATCTATAACCACATGTACCTGCCGGGCTACTACGACGACCCCGAGACGGAGTATTGGCTCCTGAGCAACGGCGTCACGATGTGGGACGTAGGGGTCGAGCGCACGGTGGAGGTCAGCGGCCCCGACGCCGACAAGCTCATCGACACGATCACCTGCCGCGATCTCACCAAGTGCGCGGTGAAGCAGGGCAAGTACATGCTGGTCACGGGTCCCGACGGCTCGATCGTGAACGACCCGGTCCTGCTGCACGTGGCCGAGAACCGCTGGTGGATGCAGCTCGCGGACTCCGACGCAGGGCTGTACGCGCTCGGCGTCGCGGCGAGTAGCGGTCTGGACGCGCAGGTCGCGCTGCCCGATGTGCACCCCATGCAGGTCCAGGGACCCCTGTCCGCGAAGACCCTCGAGAAACTCGTGGGTCCCGCGATCTACGACATCAAGTACTACTGGATCGAGGAGTTCGAGATCCGCGGCATCCCCGTGGTCATCAGCCGAACCGGATGGACGGCGATCCCCGGCTTCGAGGTGAACCTGCTCGACGGATCCAAGGGTGACGAGCTTTGGGACGCGGTGGCCGAGGCGGGCGAGGAGTTCGGCATCAAGCCGATCGCACCGTGCGAGGCACGACGGATCGAAGGCGGCATCTTCAACTACGGCTCGGACATCCGTCTGGGCGATACCCCCTTCCACGTGATGGGGCTCGAGCGACTCGTCGAGGATCAGCCGCAGGACTACATCGGCAAGGCTCCTCTGGAAGCTCTTCGTGCCAAGGGCGTCGACCGCAAGCTCGTCGGCATCGAACTGGAGGGAAACGAGCTGCGGGCCGAGATGTCTGAGTACTGGTTCGTGTTCTCGGGTGGGAAGCAGGTGGGCCACATGACGGACGCGGTGTGGTCACCCGGACTGAAGAAGAACATCGGCTACGTATGGGTGCCAATCGCGCTCGCCGAGCCCGGGACGAGACTGGATGTGGAGACCGAAGACGGCGGCCATATCGTGGGCGTCACGTCTGCGATCCCGTTCGTGGACCCGCGCAAGGAGAAGCCGGCCGCGACTCTCAGGTAGTTCACAGGCAGTTCGCCGAACCCACCGGTAGCATGGAGCGAATCCCTCGGGACTCCAACCCCTCTCGAGGAGGACTTCTCATGCGCAAGCTGTTGATCTCGGTCGTCATGCTCTCGGTGCTCGGCACCGCGTGTTCTGTACGGCTCGGCTCCACCGATCCGTCGCCGGCCGTCGCCGACCCGCTATCCCAGCCCACGTTGACCGGTGGCAAGGAGCCCGTGGAGGCCGTCGTGCAACGCGTGCTCCCTTCGGTGGTCAACATCACGTCGGAGGTGGGCCAGGGGCAAGGGGTAGGCACCGGGTTCATCGTGCGGTCCGACGGCATCATCGTCACCAACTGCCACGTGGTCGAGGGTGCGACCAAGGTGACCGCATCCACGTCCGCGGCCAAGCCTGTGTCCTACGACGCCCACGTGATCGGCGCGGATTGCCTGAACGACGTGGCGATCATCAAGATCGACGCCGGCGACATGCCCACGGTGGACCTTGGGTCCTCGAGCGATCTGGTGCTTGGCCAGCGCGTCGTGGCGCTCGGCTATGCGCTCGCTCTCGAGGGCGGCCCCTCGGTCTCGACCGGCATCGTCTCCGGGCTCGACCGCACGATCCAGGCGCAAGACCCGGGCTGCGCCGTCTGCAAGAACGGAGTCCGCACGTACACGGGTGCCATCCAGACCGACGCCGCGATCAACCACGGCAACTCCGGCGGACCCCTCGTCGACATGCAGGGCCGCGTCGTGGGTATCAACTCGGCGGGTGACGACAACGCACAGAACGTCGGATTCGCGATCGCGATCGACTCCATCAAGGCCACGCTGGCGCAGGCGGAGTCCGCGCCCCTCGCGCCGGCCGCGTATCTGGGCGTGCAGACTCAGACCGTGAACGCGGCGGTTGCGGCACAGTTCCAGCTGAAGACCGACTCCGGTGCCTACGTGGTGGATACGCCCTCCGACGGCCCCGCGGGGGCGGCAGGGATCAGACAAGGAGACGTGATCGTCTCCATCGACGGCAAGCAGGTGCTCGGGCAAGACGAGCTCGGCGCCATCCTCGCGGGTCTATCGCCGGCCAAGCGAGTGACCGTGGAGGTCGTCGGCAAGGACGGGGCAACGCGGAGCATCGAGGTGACGCTCGGGAGCCGTCCCGTGCCGGCCAGCATCCCGTGACACCGATGAGCGCGCGCGGCCCGGGTCGCGCCGGAGCCCGTGAATGAGTGGTCCCTTCCTGGCGGGAGAGCGTGCGCTGTTGGTCGACCAGCGTGATCGCACCTATCTCTTCGAATTACAGGAGGGCGCGACCTACCACACGCACTCGGGGACGCTCGCCCACGCCGACGTGATCGGCTATCCGGAGGGGACACGCGTGAGCACCTCCAAAGGCATGGTGCTCGTGGCGTTCCGTCCGCGATTCGCCGACTTCGTGTTAAAGATGCCGCGGGGGGCGCAGGTGATCTACCCCAAGGACCTGGGCCCGATCGTGACCTACGGCGATGTCTTCCCCGGCGCACGCGTGCTTGAGGCGGGGACGGGGTCGGGTGCGCTCACGATGGCGCTGTATCGCGCCGTGGGACCCCAGGGACGAGTGGTGTCCTACGAGCTGCGCTCGGAGCACCGCGCCCAGGCGCGCGCGAATCTGGAGGTCTTCTTCGGGCAGGTGCCTGAAACACTGGAGCTGCGCGAGGGCGACCTCGCGACGGTGGCCGGGACACCAGAGCGCTATGACCGGGCGGTCCTGGACATGCCGGAGCCGTGGGGGCCGCTGCCCGCGCTGGCTCAGGTGGTCGAGCCCGGCGGTGTGGTGTGCGCCTACCTGCCCACCACGATGCAGATCCAGCAGTTCGTGCTCGCATTGCCTCGCAACGGGTTCATGCACATGGAGACCTTCGAGATGCTGATGCGTGGCTGGCATGTCACCGAGCGGAGCGTTCGCCCCGATCACCGGATGCAGGGGCACACCGGGTTCCTCTCGGTAGGGCGTCGTGTCGTCCAGTCCCGTTAGCCTGGACGCACTCCCGAACAGATACCCGAATTCGGGCCTAAGCCTTACGGGCATCGATGCCGTAAACCTGTAGGGAGAGCGCGTCCGCTCCCGAGGATGAGGCGGACGCGGCCGTATACTCAGCGCCCGCGCGGCGGAGGTGAGACCCGGATGCCGAACCACGAAGAGGCCGAACGGTACGAGCAGCAGGTGCTCGAGCTCCAGACCCAGGTGAAATTCCTGGAAGAGGAGGTCGGCTTGCTGCGCCGCCGTCTCACCAACGCCCCGCGCCAGGTCACACTGCTGGAGGAGAAGCTCGTCGAGACCCGCGAGCAGCTCGCCAAGGCCATGGGTCAGAACCAGAAGCTCGCGGACGCGTTGCGCGCCGAGCGCGAGAAGATCGAGTCGTTGGTCGAAGAGGTCGAGAAGCTCTCGCAGCCCCCGGCCTCCTTCGGGGTGTATCTGCGTTCCAATGACGACGGATCGCTCGACGTGTTCACCGCCGGTCGCAAGATGCGCGTGATGCCCGCCCCCGACCTGGACGAACGACGGTTCCGGCCCGGCGTGCAGGTGGTGCTGAACGAATCGCTGAACGTGGTGGAGGTCCTGGAGCCCGACCGCGCGGGCGAGGTCGTGAAGGTGAAGGACCGCCTGGGCGAAGATCGCATCATCGTGCTGGGGCGCGGCGACGAGGAGTACGTCGCACACCTGGCGGGCAACCTGCTCGATGCAGCCCCTCGCGTCGGGGACAACGTGCTCTTCGACAGCCGCTCCAACGTGGCCACCGAGCTGCTGCCCAAGGAGGAGGTCGAAGAGCTCGTCCTGGAGGAGATCCCCGACGTCTCCTACGAGGACATCGGCGGGCTCGAGGCCCAGATCGACGCGATCCGCGACGCCGTGGAGCTGCCCTTCCTGTACGCGGAGCTCTTCCACGAGCACCAGCTGGAGCCCCCCAAGGGCGTGCTGCTCTACGGCCCTCCCGGCTGCGGCAAGACGTTGATCGCCAAGGCCGTGGCCAAGTCCCTCGCCGACAAGGTGCGCGAGCGCACCGGACGCGAGGACGCGCGCAGCTACTTCCTCAACGTCAAGGGTCCGGAGTTGCTGAACAAGTACGTCGGCGAGACCGAGCGGCAGATCCGTGAGATCTTCATCCGCGCCAAGGAGCGCTCCGAAGAGGGCCTGCCCGTCATCGTGTTCTTCGACGAGATGGACTCGATCTTCCGGACACGTGGCACGGGCATCTCCAGCGACGTCGAGTCCACGATCGTGCCCCAGCTCCTATCCGAGCTCGACGGCGTGGAGACCCTGAAGAACGTGGTGGTGATCGGCGCCTCCAACCGCGAGGATCTGATCGATCCTGCGATCCTTCGGCCCGGTCGATTGGACGTGAAGATCAAGATCGAGCGTCCCGACGCCGACCAGGCCCGCAACATCATGGCCAAGTACCTGCACCCGGTGGTGCCGATCCACCCCGACGAGGTCCAGCGCTTCGGAGGCGACGCGCAGCAGGCGTGCTTCCGCATGATCGACAAGACGATCGAGCAGATGTACGAGCCCACGGACCGCAACCGGTTCCTGGAAGTCACCTACGCGAGCGGGGACAAGGAGATCCTGTACTTCAAGGATTTCAACTCGGGCGCCATGATCGAGAACATCGTGCGGCGGGCCAAGAAGGACGCCATCAAGCGGTTCCTGTCCAAAGGCGAGAAGGGCATCAAGACCGAGGACATGCTCACCGCGATCCGGGACGAGTTCAAGGAGAACGAGGACCTGCCCAACACCACCAACCCCGACGACTGGGCGCGGATATCGGGCAAGAAGGGTGAGCGGATCGTGTACGTGCGCACGCTCCTGGGCCACGACGGCGACGGTCGCCAGGTGGAACGCGTTAACGCCGGACAGTACCTGTAAGGTGGCCCGATGGCCATCCCCAAGGTCTTCGGCACCGAGACGGAGTACGGCATCGCGGCCGCGGGTGCGCCCGACTTCAACCCGGTGCTGTCCTCATCGCTCCTGATCTCCACGTACGCGGGCTCGCTCCGGCGGATCCGTTGGGACTACGAGCAGGAGTCGCCCCTGCGTGATGCCCGCGGGTTCGAGCCGATGCCCGCCCGAGAGGGCTCGGACGAGGATCTGGGGCTCGCCAACGTGATCCTGCCCAACGGTGCGAGGTACTACGTCGACCATGCCCACCCGGAGTACTCCACGCCCGAGTGCATCACGCCCCGCGATCTGGTGGTGCACGACAAGGCGGGGGAACGGATCCTCGAACGCTCGCTCGACGAGGTGATCCGCGCGCTCCCCAGTGCCCCGTTGCTATCGATCTACAAGAACAACAGCGACGGCAAGGGCAACTCCTACGGGACCCACGAGAATTACCTCGTGGACCGGCTGACGCCGTTCGGCGACATCGTGCGCGACCTCACCCCTTTCTTCGTCTCGCGCATCGTGTTCACGGGCGCCGGCAAGGTGGGTGCCGAAGCCGCCTGGGACGAGCGCGGGCGTTCGATCTATCAGCTCACGCAGCGCGCGGACTTCTTCGAGACAGAGGTGGGCCTGGAGACCACGCTCAAGCGGCCCATCATCAACACGCGCGACGAGCCGCACGCCGACCCGGAGAAGTACCGGCGCTTGCACGTGATCGTGGGCGATGCGAACATGTGCGAGGTCGCGACGTTCCTCAAGATCGGCACCACCGCGATCGTCCTCAAGATGATCGAGGACGCGTTCCTGCCGGACCTCACGTTGCAGACGCCCGTGCCGTCGTTCCACGAGGTCTCGCGCGACCTCACGCTCACTTCCGAGATCCCGCTCGCGGACGGTCGAAGGTTGACGGCGATCCAGCTGCAGTGGGAGTTCTTCGAGCATGCGCGCAAGTATGTGGAGCGCGAGGAGGACACACCCGAGCACCGCGAGGTGATCGAGCGATGGGAATCGGTGCTCGGCGCGCTCGAGTCGGACCCGTATTCACTGCACGGCCAGGTGGACTGGGTGGCCAAATACCGGCTCGCCACCGCCTACCGCGAGCGTGACGGCCTGGATTGGAGCGATGCGAAGCTCCGCGCGATCGATCTGCAATACCACGACGTGCGCCGGGACAAAGGGCTGTATTACCGGCTGGAGGCCTCGGGTAAGGTCGAGCGCATCACCACGGACGAGGAGGTCGAGGGCGCCATCAGCGAGCCCCCGGTGAACACCCGTGCCTACTTCCGCGGCCGCTGCATCGCGAAGTATCCCGATGCGATCGCGGCGGCATCGTGGGACTCACTCATCGTCGACATCGGGAAAGAAGCCTTGCAGCGCATCCCGATGCACGAGCCTTTGCGAGGGACGCAGGAGCACGTGGAGGCGCTGCTGGCACAGGCTGAGGACGCCGCCGAGCTGGTGCGCCTCCTCCAGGGTTGACTGGTTCGAGCCGAGACCGCGGATAGGATGACCCGCACGAAAGGAGTTGCATCGTGCCGCAGGAGCAAGAACAGAAGAAGGTCCAGAGGAAGGGTGGCGGGTCCGGCGACGGCGATGCCGACGCCGGGCAGCTCGCGTCGACGTCCAAGGCCGCCGAGCTGAAGGAAGAGATGGACGACATCCTGGATGAGATCGACTCCGTCCTCGAGGAGAACGCCGAGGAGTTCGTGAAGAGCTACGTGCAGAAGGGCGGCGAGTGACCCCGCGACGCGACCTTCCGCTTGCAGGGACGCCGTTCGGGGCGAACCCGTCGTTCGTGGACCTGCTCCGTCGCGAGCGGCCCGAGGAACTGCCGCGGCTGCAGGGTGTCATCAACGCCGATGCCATCGCACAGATCCCGCACGGGACAACTGTCTTGGGCTTGAAGTACGCGGATGGCGTGATCGTGGCAGGGGACCGCCGCGCCACGTCCGGGTACAGCATCGCCGATGACAAGACGCGCAAGGTGTTCGCCGCCGACGACTACAGCGCCATCGCCATCGCGGGCGCAGCGGGCATGGCGGTGGAGATGGTGAAGCTCTTCCAGCTGGAGCTCGAGCACTACGAGAAGCTCACCGGCGACCGCCTCTCGCTCGAGGGCAAAGCCAACCGGCTCGGGCAGTTGATCCGCGAGAACTTCCCGCTCGCGATGCAGGGGCTCGTCGTCGTGCCGCTGTTCGGGGGCTACGACGTTCGCCGGGGCGAGGGTCGTATCTTCTACTACGACGCCACCGGGGGTCGCTGGGAGGAGGACGACTACCAGGCCACGGGCTCGGGCAGCCCGCCGGCGAAGAACTCCCTGAAGAAGCGGTGGAAGCCTGGGCTCGCCCGCGCCGATGCGATCCGCGTGGCCGTGGAGGCGCTGCTGGATGCCTCGGAGGACGACGTCGCCACCGGAGGGCCCGACGTCAATCGCAGGATCTATCCGATCACCCTGGCGGTCACCGCCGACGGCGCCGACGAGGTGCCCGAGGACGAGGTCGCTGCGGCGGTAGCCGCCGTTATCCAGGAGCGATCGTAGATGTCGTTCATGCCGTACGTCGCCCCCGAGCAGATGATGAAGGACCGCTCGGAGTACGCCCACAAGGGCATCGCCCGCGGGCGGTCCGTCATCGGAGTGGAATACCTGGACGGGCTGCTGTTCATCGCCGAGAACCCCTCGGCCACGTTGCACAAGATCAGCGAGATCTACGACCGCATCGCCTTCGCGGGGGTGGGCAAGTACAGCGAGTTCGAGGACCTGCGCATCGCCGGCATCCGCTTGGCGGACATGCGTGGCTACTCCTACGGCCGCGAGGATGTGAAGGCTCGGGACCTCGCCAACGCGTACTCCCAGGCCCTGTCCACGATCTTCACCCAGCAGATGAAGCCCTACGAGGTGGAGATCCTCGTGGGCGAGGTCGACGGCGACGCCGCCGGGACCGCGCTGTATCACGTCCTGTTCGATGGATCGGTGACCGACGAACACGATTTCGTCGCCATCGGGGGGCACGCCGAAGACCTCACCGAGACGCTGCGGACACGCTTCGAGGAAGGATGGGACCTCACCACGGCCGTCAAGACCGCCGTGGAGGTGCTGGGCTCCCCCGACGAACGCACGATCGCCGCCGAGGCGGTAGAGGCCGGGGTGTTGGATCGCAAGAAGGGCCAACGCCGCAAGTTCCACCGTCTCGAGGACGGCGAGCTCGCCCAGATCCTGGGCGGCTGAACCGCTACCGTCGTTCGCCCGGGCTCCGGCCCCGATAGTCTGAACGCATGGACCGGCGGATCTTCGGCCTGGAGAACGAATACGGCGTCACCTGCACGTTCCGCGGGCAGCGACGGCTCTCACCCGACGAAGTGGCCCGGTACTTGTTCCGCCGGGTGGTGCACTGGGGCCGATCCTCTAACGTGTTTCTCGAGAACGGCGCTCGTCTGTATCTGGACGTCGGTTCGCACCCCGAATACGCCACGCCCGAGTGCGACGCGATCGAGGAGCTGGTGGCGCACGACAAGGCGGGAGAGCGGATCCTCGAAGGTCTCCTCGCCGCAGCGGAGATGCGGCTGCACGAAGAAGGCATCTCGGGCGAGGTCTATCTGTTCAAGAACAACACGGACTCCGCCGGCAACTCCTACGGATGTCACGAGAACTATCTGGTCGCGCGTCACGGGGAATTCGCGCGCATGGCCGACATCCTGATCCCGTTCTTCGTGACGCGCCAGATCTGGTGCGGCGCCGGCAAGATCCTGCACGGCCCGCGCGGCGCACAATTCTGCATCAGCCAGCGCGCCGAGCACATCTGGGAAGGGGTCTCGAGCGCCACCACGCGCAGCCGACCCATCATCAACACGCGCGATGAGCCCCACGCCGACGCCGAGCGGTTCCGTCGGCTCCACGTGATCGTGGGTGACTCGAACATGAGCGAGCACACCACGTTCATGAAGACCGGCATCACCGACCTCGTGTTGCGGATGGTGGAGGCCAATACCGTGATGCGCGACCTGTCGCTGGAGAACCCGATCCGCGCCATCCGCGAGATCAGCCACGACACCTCGTGCACGCGCAAGGTGAAGCTCGCGAACGGGCGCGAGCTGACCGCTCTGGAGATGCAGACGGAGTACCTGGAGAAGACCGAGAGATTCATCGAGCGCCGCGGAGGCGACGAAGTGGCGAAAACGCTGCTTCGAGAGTGGCGGGACACCTTGGAGGCGCTCGGTGAAGGCGACCCCGACCGGTTAGGCCGCAAGATCGATTGGGTCACCAAACGCATGATGATCGAGCGCTACATGGCCAAGCACAGCCTGGCCCTCGCCTCCCCTCGGGTGGCGCTCCTAGATCTGGCCTATCACGACGTGAATCGCGACCGAGGCCTGTACTACCTGTTGGAGAAGGCAGGGAGGGTGGATCGCGTGGTCACCGAGGCACAGGTGAGCATCGCGATGCGCGAGCCGCCCCAGACCACTCGCGCCAAGCTCCGCGGCGACTTCATCAGGCAAGCGAAAGCCAAGCGGCGCGACTACACCGTGGACTGGGTCCACCTCAAGCTCAACGACCAGGCCCAGCGCACCGTCCTGTGCAAGGATCCGTTCCGAAGCGTGGACGAGCGCGTCGATCAACTCATCGCGCACATGTGAACGCGCGCCGAACCCTCCACGGGACAGCGCTCGGTGATCTGACGGAAGGCATCTTGTTATGGCCCGTCCGTCATCCGTCCAGCTAACGCCGCCATCGGCGGTTGGATGCCGCGATCCTGCCCGCCAGGACGCCTGCGGCGCCCGCTGCGAGGCCGGCCCAGGCGTCATCGGGCGTCACTTCCCCGAGCGCCCGTAGCTCCTCGAGCGCCGGTGCGCCGTCGACCTCCACGAGGTGGTGGCGATCCTCGACATGGGCGGCGCGCAGCTGATCCCACAGATGTCGGCGACGCAGATCGTCCTCCGTCGAGGGGACCGCCACGTTGATGTCGCGCAGGTGCGGGTCCGTCAGGAGCGCGATGGCGGTGGGCAGCACCCGCGCGAGATCGCCGTCGGCAGCCAGGCCGAGGACCGGGATACCTCGCCCGCCCAGCCTGGAGGCCGCACCGAGGACCTGTGGCGAGCTCGGCCCGTCCTCGAGGCTGATCACGACCTCGCCACCCGCGGCTCGCGCCCGAAGCAATGCGGCATCGCCGGCCTCCTCCAGCTCGATCACGTACACCCCCGCGCCCGCCCGAATAGCGCCTGCTCGTATCGCAGGGACCAGACCGGGCGCGGTCACGGTGACCACCGGCAACATCCGCAGGTGGTCAATGGGATCGATGGGAGCTTCCCGGTCGGCAGCCATGTCGCCGATATGATGCCGCACGATGGCAGGACAAGAACGGACAGACCCACTCGAGCGGCTGCTGAACCTCGTGGGCCTCCTGTTGGAGACCAAGCAGCCGCTCACCTTCGAGGAGATCCGGGCGATCTTGGAGCCCTACGGCCAGGAGAAGGTCGACACCGCGAAACGGATGTTCGAGCGGGACAAGGACGTGTTGCGCGCATTCGGCGTGCCGCTAGAGCTCGTGGATATCGACCCTTGGGCCACGGAACAGGGCTACGTGATCCCCAAAGACAAGTACTACCTCCCGGAGATCGCGTTCACCCCGCAGGAGCTGGGCGCGCTCCTGGTGGCTGCCCAGAGCGGCGGGGAGAACTCGACGGCCGAGGCGGCGGCGCGCAAGCTGCTGTACGGTGCCGACGGCGGCGTCCTGGCGGGCCTGATAGGCGGGCCTCTCGCGACGGGCTCGGACGCTCGAAGCGCGCTCGTCCTGGCGGTGGCCAAGGCGGTGGGGGACACCCGGCTCGTCCGGTTCGCCTACCGCACGTCTCAGGGGAGCGAATCCCGCCGCGACGTGGACGCGTTCGCGATGGTCTTCCGCGGCGGGCACTGGTACCTCGTGGGCCACGACCGGGGGCGTGACGATGTACGCGCATTCCGTCTCTCGCGCATCTCCGGGGAGCTCGAGGACCTTGGTAAGGGGGCGTCCCCTCCGCAGGGATTCCGTGCTGCCGACCACATCCAGGGCGGGCCGTGGGCCGCGGCGGCTGAGGAGCGCGCCCGGATCGCGTTCGCGCCCGACGTCGCGTGGTGGGCGGCGGGATCGCTCGCCGGCGCCGTGCCCGCAGGCGAGCGCAGCGACGACTGGGTCGAGGTCGACGTACCGATGGCCGACGAGGGATCGCTCGCCGCGTTGCTGCTGCAGTTCGGTCCGGATGCCGAGGCCGTGTCGCCCGGCTCACTGCGCGCCGAGATCGAGCGGCGCCTGGAGGCAGTTGGTGCCAAAGCGGAGGCGGCGGGTGCCTGAGCGGAGGCGGACGGTGCCCAGGACCAGCGAGCGCCTGGGTCGGATGCTCGTGATCGTGCCCTACCTCGTGCAGCACCCGGGAGCCATGCTCGCGGAGGTCGCGAGCATCTTCGACCTTCCCTCCGATCGGCTCCGGCGTGACCTGGACCTGCTATTCATGTCGGGTCTGCCCCCGTACGGTCCCGGAGACCTTATCGACGTCGATGTCGATGAGGACGATCGGATCTGGATCACGATGGCCGATCACTTCGCCCGGCCGCTTCGACTGACGCGGAGCGAAGCGCTGGCCTTGGTCCTGCGGGGCACCGAGCTCGTGGCGACCCCGGGCATGCCGGAGGCGCCCGCACTCGCGAGCGCCTTGCAGAAGCTGCGCAACAGCCTGGGGCCGGATACGTTCGGCGAGGCCGCCGCGCGGATCCAGACGGCTGCGAACGACCTGCGGACGCCCGAGCACGTCGACACGCTGCTCGCGGCGGCACGCGACCACGCGCAGCTGGAGATCGACTACTTCGCGGGATCATCAGGGACATGGAGCATCCGGCGGATCGAGCCCGAGGAGGTCTTCTCCAGTGTGGGGAACTGGTACGTCGCCGCCTGGGACGTGGACATCGATGCCGAGCGCCTGTTCCGCGCCGATCGCATCCGGTCGGCGGTCCGCACAGGTGAAACGTTCCATCCCAGAGGCCTCGAGGGCGCAGGCCGCGCCCTTTACAGCCCCACGGGTGACGACGTTGCCGTGCGGCTGCGATTGCATCCTCCCGCACGCTGGATCGCCGAGTATTACGCCACCGTCGACCCCGTCGAGCACGATGATGCTCTCGAGGTGACGCTGCCCGCAAAGCAACTGGGGTGGGTGGCGCGTCTGCTCCTGCGCGTGGGTCCCGACGCCGAAGTCATCGACCCGCCTGAGCTCGCCGATACCGTTCGCGAGCTCGCCGAGCGCACCCTGGCGCGTTACCGGAACTGACACCTGCAAGGAGTGGTCACCCTGGGGTAGCCCCGTTCAGGTGCGAGTCGCTCAAGTCCCGAGAACGGCCCACCGATAGCTCGGGTGAGATGACAACGATCCGCACAACGTGCCCCCGATGTGGTGAAGTGGACATGGGTCCCGAGGCCATCCTCCTGTCGGTCCGTCAGAACGGCCGGGAGGGAAGTTATCGGTTCACCTGCCCAAGCTGCAGCGATGACGTGGAGAAGCGCGCCGACCGCAAGATCGTTGCTCTGCTGGTGTCCGCCGGAGTCGACATCGACCAGGCCGAGGGCCTGCAGCCGGGTCATCCGGAGCTCTTCGACGAAGACGAGGACGACCCGCGCGGACCGGTACCCCATGGTCCACCGTTCAACATCGACGACGTGATCGAGTTCCACTACCTGCTCGAGGACGATCGCTACATCCAGGAGTTCCTGGCCTCGAGCGACGGTGCCTGATCGGCCGGACCTCCTCCTGCACACGCTCGTGTAGCATCGACCCGTGAGCGCCTGGATCGCCTTCTGGTTCGTGATCGCGATCGTCACCACGACCGCACTCATCGCCTGCGTGGCGGGCTTGGTGCGGCATGTGCTGCTCCTGGGGCGCACCGCACGGCAGGTCCAGGACGAGATCCAGCCCATCGTGGACGAGCTCACGTGCCAGGGGCGGCACGCCGCCTCGAGGGCCGGCTCGTTCGAGATGCCCAGACGCAACCACCGGACCTGACCGTCCTCACGGGTAGAATCGTCATCGGCACCCGCCGCACATCATGCTCAATATCGGCCCCCAGGAACTGCTCATCCTGCTCGTCGTGGCCCTCGTGATCGTGGGCCCCAAGCGCTTGCCCGAGCTGGGCCGCACGATCGGGCGAGGACTGAATGAGTTCCGCAAGATCCAGGACGAGGTCAAGGACATGGTGAAGTTCGACCTCAGCGAGGATCCCATGGCGCCCTCGTCCGACCCGGCGCCCTATGACGACCTCGAAGATGAACCCGATCACGAGGCGGATCCCGCAGCCGCCGACGAGGAGGGCGCCGCCGAGTTGAGCCACAGCGAGCGCGTGATCGCAGCGATGGAGGACGACGTCGCCACGCTCGACCCGTTGCATGTCGCACCCGAACCTCCGGATGACGACCCGGAGGCCCGATCCCCAAGCACCACGGAGTAGCGGGCGCGCATGCCCAGCATCCCGAAGCTCCTTCGACGCAAGACACCCTCGGAACACACCGGGTCGATGACGGTGGTGGAGCACCTCGAAGAGCTGCGGCATCGGATCGTCGTGAGCATCCTGGCGATCATGGCGGGCGCGGCGGTGGGATGGTTCCTGTACGGGACCTTCACGACCTTCGCCCTGAAGCCGTTCTGCTCCTACGTGACGGGGCTCCCGGACGATGAGCGTCCGGTCACGGGTTGCCGCCTGGTGTCCAACGGACTCCTGGAGCCGGTGATCTTCAAGCTCAAGGTCGTGCTGTTCCTCGGCGTGCTGCTGGCGCTGCCGGTTCTGCTCTTCCAACTCTGGTCGTTCATCGTGCCCGGCCTCACGCCGCGGGAGAAGAAGCTGTCGCTCCCGTTCATCGTCAGTTCGATCCTGCTGTTTGCTCTCGGGGCAACCTTCGCGATCCTCACGCTGCCGCTGGGCCTGGAGTTCCTCCTGGGGTTCGCCGGCGCAGAGGTCACGCCGCTCATCAGCGCCAACAGCTACATCAGCTTCGTGATGCTCGTGACGCTGGCGTTCGGGCTCTCCTTCGAGTTCCCGATCGTGCTGGTGTTCCTTACGATGGTGGGGGTATTGTCCAGCGCCAAGCTTCGCGCATGGCGCCGTTGGGCGATCCTGGCCATCGCGGTGTTCGCGGCGGTGATCACGCCCAGCTCGGATCCGTACACGATGCTGGCGATGACGATCCCGCTCGTGGTGTTCTACGAGGTGTCTATCATCATCGCTCGACTCATGAAGAAGTAGGGGACCCGATGGCGATCAAGGGAAAGAGCAAGACCAAGAACCGGGCGAAGTCGGTGGCGCGCGCGCCACGGCGCGAACCGGTGGTCGTGAAACCGCCGCTGTTCGGGCGGCGCTGGATCCAACTCACGGCGGCGGGCGTGGCGGGCGTGCTCGCCGCGCTGGCCCTGGTGTGGGTCACCAATGGGCTGCGACAGAACGACCTCGACAACGCCACGGTCGACGCCGCGTCCACTCGCCTCACCGCGGCTCAGACCTGGCAACGCGATGTGACCACCGTGATCGGCAAGGTCGGCACCGTCCAGCAAGGGGGGATCCCACCCCTTGTGTTCGCCGAGATGAACGCGGCGATCGACACGATGAAGAAGGACGGCACCGTTCCCCCCGAGGCGGTCGCAACCTTCCAGGACGCCTCGGACGGCGCGCGCGCGGCCGTCGATGCGCTGACGAAGTTCGACGTGGCAAGCACTGTGGCCGATCAGGGATTCAACCCGATCGATGCGCTCGCGTTCTCGGATTCTCGCGACCGGCTGGTGAACGCGCTCGAGCTTTACGGAACGTCGGCGGATCTCGCGAAGCTGGCAGCGCAGGCCCCTGAGGCGCAGCAGCCGGCCCTCGTCAAGGTCGCCGATGCACAGCGTGCCCGGGCCAACACGGAGTTCCAGCTCGCGTGGAACCGGTACAACGAGGCGCTCGTCGCGGGCGGCATCAGCGCCGGGATCCCCGGTGCCGGGGGCGGATCCGGTCTGGGCGGGTAGGGAGAGACACCTGTGGCAGGCGGCAACCCCCTCATGGTGGTGGCGAACCCCACCGCGGGCGGTGGCAAGGCAGGCAAGCTGATCGGCAGGGCGGACGAGATCCTGCACTCCTTGCGCATCGCGCACCAGGTCCGGGTCACCGAGTCCCCGGCCGACATGGAGTCCACGGCACGTCAGGCCGCCGAGGACGGCGCGCCGGTCGTGGCGGTCCTTGGTGGGGACGGGACCGTGTCCTGCGCCGCCAACGGGGTGCTCGGCACCGGAGCCGCCCTCGCTGTGCTCCCCGCGGGCACCGGCGATGACTTCGCCAAGGCCATCGGGGCGGCCAAGTTCGGCGCCGCGGTACGGCTGCTCGCGAACCCGAAGATCCGCGCGATCGACGTGGTGCGGGTGACCGCGGGCAACGTGACGCGTCATTTCGTTAACGTGGCGGGAGCGGGATTCGATTCGGAGGTGAACGAGACCGCGAATGCGATGACGTTGCGCCTGGGCGGCACGGGCACCTACGTTGTGGCGCTGATGAAGACCCTGGCTCGCTTCACGCCCGCGCACTATGAACTCAGGGTCGACGACCAGACGTTGGAGGTCGACTATGCGTCGTGGGCGCGTTGTCCAAGCCGGCGTTCCTGCGGGCGTTCCCACGCGTGTTCGCCGGGACGCACACGGCCCACCCGAACGTGCAGATGTTCCGCGCACGCAACGTGGCGGTGGCAGCCAACCGCCCCGTGCAGGTCTACGCCGACGGCGAACGCGTGGGCTTCCTCCCGGTGACGTTCGAGGTCGTGCCCGGCGCCCTTCACGTGGTGGCCGGGCCTGATGCGAAAGGACTGCGATGAGCGACGGTCTCCTCCTGATCCACGCGTTCCCGCTGGATGCCCGGATGTGGCACGGCCAGGAAGCCGCCTTCGGCGACCGTTTCCGCGTGCTGGCGCCCCACCTGCCAGGGTTCGGCGGAGCGCCCGGCGCAGGTGATGTGATGTCGATGGGGGCGGCCGCGGCAGCGTGCCTGCAAGCCGCCGACGCGGCCGGGTTGGAACAGATGGTGGTGTGCGGCCTTTCGATGGGCGGCTACGTGGCCTTCGAGTTATGGCGGATGGCTCGCCAGCGGATCACGGCCATGGTGCTCGCGAACACGCGATCGGGTGAGGACACCGACGAGGGCGCTGCGGGGCGCAGGGCCCTGGCTAAGCGCCTTCGCACCGAAGGCAATGGGTTCCTGGTGGCCGAACCGCCCCCCCTCCTGAGTGGGGCTGCGCCGACACCGCTCTGGACCCAGGTCCGCGGGATCATCGCCGACCAGTCCGCCGAGGCCATCGCCGCGGCGTCTGTGGGGATGGCCGAGCGACGCGATTCCACGCCGGACCTGAGCGCGATCGACGTCCCCGTGCTGGTGATCACCTCGGACGGCGATGCGCTGATCCCGGCGTCCGCATCCGCGCCGATGGCCGACCGGATCCCGGGAGCGGAGTTGGTGACGATCCCCGGCGCCGGTCACCTGTCCAACCTGGAGGCGCCGGATGCCTTCAACGGCGCGATCAGGGCGTTCCTCGGCGCTCGCGGCCTGCTCGACTAAGGCGAGGCCGCCGCACGACCGCCCGTAGACTGGCTGGGTGACCTCCCCTTCGGCGTTCGCCTCACGGTGCTCATTCGGGCTGGACAGGTTCCAGGTGAGCGCGATCGACGCCGTCGACGCCGGGCTGTCGGTGCTGGTGGCCGCGCCCACGGGGAGCGGCAAGACGGTGGTTGCGGAGTACGCGATCGAGCGCGCGCTGGACCTGGACGGCAAGGCCTTCTACACCACGCCACTCAAGGCCCTGTCCAATCAGAAGTTCGGGGATCTGGTGGCCTTGCACGGCCCCGGCAAGGTAGGGCTGCTCACCGGCGACAACTCGATCAACTCCGAGGCGCCCGTAGTGGTCATGACCACCGAGGTCTTGCGGAACATGCTCTACGAGCGGAGCGACACGCTCACGAGCCTGGTGAGCGTGGTGATGGATGAGGTGCACTACCTTCAGGACCCCTACCGGGGGGCGGTCTGGGAGGAGGTCCTGATCCACCTGCCGCTGTCCGTGAGCGTCGTGTGCCTGTCGGCCACGATCAGCAACGCCGAGGAGTTCGGCGAGTGGATCGGCACGTTGCGCGGAGAGACCCGGGTCATCATCGAGGAACGGCGCCCCGTGCCGCTGGAGCACCATTACCTCGTGGGCCATCGACTGCATCCGATGCACGTCGAGCAGGACGGCGTGCTCCTGCCGAATCCGTACGTGGTCTCACTGGATCAGAACGAGCTCAAGACCAAGACCTACTACCGGCGGGGGAGTGCCCTGCCTCAGCACCAACGGATCTCGCGCCCTCGCGAGGGATATCGACGCGTGTACGTGCCTCGGCGGGAGGAAGTGGTTGAGGTGCTCGCCGAACACGGGATGCTCCCCGCGATCTACTTCGTGTTCAGCCGTGCCGGGTGCGACAAGAGTGTGCGATGGCTGCGCGAGTCCGGGGTGCGCCTCACCACGCGCGCGGAGGCCGACCACATCCGTGAACGCGCCGAGACGCGCGCGGCATGGATGGACGAGGAGGATCTGGAAACGCTCGGGTTCTACGAGTTCTTGGACGGGCTCACGGCGGGCGTCGCCGCGCACCACGCGGGCATGCTTCCGATGTTCAAGGAGACCGTGGAGGAGTTGTTCGAGGCGGGCCTGGTCAAGGTGGTCTTCGCCACCGAGACGCTGAGCCTGGGCATCAACATGCCCGCCAAGACCGTCGTGATCGAGGACCTTTGGAAATTCCAAGGCGAACGCCACGAGATCCTCACGGCGGGCGAGTACACCCAGCTCACGGGCCGCGCGGGCAGGCGGGGGATCGATGCCTTGGGCCACGCGGTGGTGCTGTATCAGCGCCAGGTGAATTTCGAGCGCGTGGCCACCCTTGCCGGCACGCGTACCTACAAGCTCGCCTCTTCGTTCCGCCCCTCGTACAACATGGCGGTGAACCTGGTGCGTAACTACGCGCCGGACCAGGCGCATCACCTGCTCAACTCTTCCTTCGCGCAGTTCCTTGCGGACCGGGGCGTGGTGTCGCTGGAGCGCCAGCGCGCCCAAGACGAGGAGGCGATCGCCGGCTACCGCGTGAACATGGCGTGCGACCTGGGCGACTTCGACGAGTACTGGGGTCTGCTATCGAAGGCCCGGCGCCTGCGCGAGAAGGACCGCAAGGGCCGCGAGCAGCATCGGGCGGACGGGGTGCGCGAAGCGGTGGGCAACCTGCGGCCCGGCGAGGTCATCCACCTTCCCCGCGGGAAGCGCCGCGGCCTTGCGGTGGTGGTGTCCAGTCGCGATGGAAAACCTACCCTGCTGGCCCAAGATCGCTCGTTCTTTCGCGCCTCGGCCAAGGACTTCCAGGACCCTCCTGCGGTGCTCACGCGCATCCCTCTGCCGCGCTCCGGCAGTTCGCGAAGTGCCCGCTACCGCCGGGACGTGGCGGCCAAGCTGGTGACGATCCACGTCAAGCCACCGAAGGCCGCGAAGGATCGTTCCGACCCCAAGGTGGAGCGCGAGGCCGCCAAGCTCGAGGACCAGGCGGCCGCGCACCCGTGCCACACCTGCCCCGAGCGCGCGAAGCACGAGCGTTGGGCCGAACGCGCGAGCGAGCTCGAGCGCAAGCTCTCGGGGGTGGAGCGCAGGATCCGTGTGCGCACGGAGACCCTGGCGCGTCAGTTCGACCGGGTCCTGGCGGTGCTGGAGGCCCTCGGCTACGTGCAGGGATGGGAGCTCGCGGCCAAAGGGCGCACCCTCACGAGGATCTATGGCGAAGGCGATGTCCTGGTGGCCGAGCTGATCGACGCGGGCCTGCTGGAGGGTCTCGAGCCCGCTGAAGTGGCGGCGTTGCTGTCCTCGGTGGTGTACGAGGGGCGCGAACGCACGCCGCTCACCGGCGCGATGCCGACCCAGGCCACGGTGACGCGCTACGAGGCCCTGCGCCGGATCTGGCGGCGTGTGCGTCGCACCGAGGACGAGCACCAGGTGCAGCTGTGTCGCGAACTGGAGCAGGGCTTCGCGACGCCGATCTGGCATTGGGCACAGGGTCGCCCACTGGAGGAGGTCCTCGCCGAGACCGAGATGGCGCCGGGGGATTTCATCCGCAACTGCAAGCAGCTGCTGGATCTCATGCGCCAGATCCAGGATGTTGCGCCACCGGAGACTGCGGCGTTGGTGCGATCCGCGCGCGAGTCGGTGCTTCGCGGCGTCGTCAACTACACGGGGATCGGGTGAGGATGGATACGGCGACGACCAGTCCGTTCGGCCCCCTGGTGGCGATCGCGGACCTCGGCGCGGGCTCATCCGTCGGCGAGGCGCTGTCCGTCCTCGAACGGTCCTTGAAGGAGCGAGGCCTGGAGCACACCGTCGTGAGGACGGGGCGTCGAGGTGAGGCCACGCGGGCGGCCGCCGAAGCGCTCCGAGACGGTGCGCGCTACCTCGTGGCGGTCGGGGACGATCACACCGTGCAGGACGTGGTGAACGGCATGTTCTCGGACGGCCGTCCGTTGGTGCCGGATGCGGTCCTCGGCATGATCCCAGGGCGGCGCGGCCTCGACCTCGCGATGAGTTTCGGCCTGCCGATGGAGGCGGAGCGTGCGGTCACCCACCTCGGCGGGGCCAATACCTATCCGCTCGACGTGATGAAGATGACGTATGTGGGGTTGGACGGTACCCGGATGACGCGGTATGCGACGAACCTCGCCGAGGTGGGCCTCGGTGGGGCGATGGCGCTCATCCTGAGGGAACGGGAGGGCAACACGAGGCGCTTCGCGGCGTTCTGGGGTGCATGGCTGCGATCGCGGCCGACCCACGTGAGGGTTAACGCCGACAAGAAGGCCTGGGAAGGCAAGGCGTACAACGTGGTGGTGGGCAATGGGCAGTTCACGGCGGGGCTGCGGATGTCGCCGCGCTCGTTCCCGGGCGACGGTGTGCTCGACGCGCTGGTGTTCTGTGGGCCGCGATCCGATGCCTACACGTTGCTCCCGCGGATCTACCGGCACGGCGATCACGTGCCCGATTCCCACATCCACGAGCTGCGCGCGAAGATCCGGATCGCGGTCGATGCCGAGCGGGCCCTGCCGATCGTGGCCGACGGCGTGCCATCGGGCACCACGCCCGCTACCTTCCAGGTCGTGCCCCAACAGATCCTGCTCAAGCTCTAGGACGGAGCGGCCCGTGACCCCACATACCGACCGGATGACGCGCGTGGCCGCCGAGGCCGAGCACCAGGGGTTCTCGGCCTTGGTGGTGGCGCCCTCGCCCGACCTCGTGTACCTAACCGGCTACGAGCCCATGTCGATGGAGCGGCCCACGCTCCTGGTGCTGCGCCCGGATCGTGACGCCGTGATGCTCGTGCCCGAGTTGGAGCGTGCATTGGCGCTGGATAGCCCCGTGGGCCGGGCGCTGGAACTCGTGGGCTGGACGGATGGCGTGGATCCTTACGCCGAGGCCGCCGGGCTTCTGCCCTCGAGCGGACGCGTGGCCGTAGGCGACCGGCTGTGGTCCTCGCATCTGCTCGGCTTGCAGTCGGTGTCCCCGGATGTGGAGTTCGCGCCGGCATCACCGGTGATCGGGCGGCTCCGTGCGGTGAAGGATGCGGAAGAGCTCGCCGCGCTCGCGCGTGCCGGCCGCGGCGCCGACGAGACCTTCCGCCAGATCCTCAACATGGGGTTCCTCGGACGCAGGGAGGAAGAGCTCGCCGCAGATCTCGCCGGCCTGCTCGTGCGGAACGGTCACGCAAGCGCCGATTTCACGATCGTCGCGAGCGGTCCGAACGCAGCCTCACCCCATCACGAGCCCGGCGGGCGCACGATCCTTCCCCGAGACGCGGTCGTCATGGACTTCGGCGGGTGCCTCGGTGGCTACTATTCCGATACGTCCCGAACGGTGGTGGTGGGCGAGCCGCCGGACGGGTTCGAGGCGGTGTACGAGATCGTGTACGAGGCGCAGGAGGCAGCCTTCCGAACGGTGCGCCCGGGCGTGCAGGCGCAGGACCTCGACCGCGTGGCGCGAAGCATCATCGAGGACGCTGGCTACGGCGACCGGTTCATCCACCGCACAGGGCACGGGATCGGGCTCGAGGTGCACGAACCGCCGTACCTCGTGGAAGGGAGCGACTGGATCCTGGAGCCGGGCACCACCTTCTCCATCGAGCCGGGCATCTATCTCGAGGGCGCGTTCGGTGTGCGGATCGAGGACATCGTGGCCGTGACGCAGGACGGCGCCGACCGGCTGAACCGATCCACCCGCGAGCTGCAGATCGTCGACTGACGCCGGAGGTGCTCGCACCTCGCCGTGTAGGGGCTGTGCCACACTCCACCGGATGAGCGAGTCCCCTCAGGAGAAGGTTCGGGCGCTCGAGGCGTTCCGGGCCGTCTTCCGCAACCCGGGCTTGCGCCGGTTGCAACTCGCATGGGCGGGGTCGAACCTGGGCACCTGGGGCTACGGCATCGCCCTCGCGGTCTACGCATACGACCATGGGGGAGCCACCGCAGTGGGGGTGGTGGGATTGATCCGCTTGATCCCCGCGGCGGTAGCGGCGCCCTTCATGGGCGTGTTGGGCGACCGCCACCCTCGCCGGATGGTGATGGCGCTCTCTGATCTCGCACGAGTGGTCCTCGTAGGTGCCGGCGCTGCCGCCGTGTTCCTCGACCTCGCTCCTGCCCTCATCTACATACTGGCGGCGCTCGGTGTTGTCGCGTCGACGGCGTTCCGGCCCGCGCAGGCCGCCATCATCCCGAGCCTGGCGACCTCGCCCGAAGAGCTGACGGCATCGAACGTGGTCTCGAGCACGATCGAGAGCCTCGGGATGTTCGCGGGCCCCGCGATCGGCGGAGTGGTCCTGGCCATCAGCGGGCCGGCCTCGGTGTTCGCGCTGGCGGCGGCGACGTTCCTGTGGTCCGCCGTCCTGATCCTGCGGATCCGGGTGGACGACGATGGCCGTACGGAGCACGCCGAAGGAGAGCGTCCTTCCTTCTTGCGCCAGGCGGTGGCGGGCTTCGGAACGGTGGCACGCGAGCGCGGGCCTAGGCTGCTGGTCGGGTTGTTCAGCGCGCAGACGCTGGTCGCGGGCGCCTTGCTCGTGCTCGAGGTGGTGATCGCCCTGGAGCTACTGGACCGAGGCGACGCCTGGGTCGGGGCGCTCTCGGCGGCGTTCGGGGTGGGAGGCATCCTCGGGGCGGTCATCGCCGGGGCGCTCGTGACGCGCGGCCGGCTCGCGATCGACTTCGGCGCCGGGATCCTGCTGTGGGGTTTGCCGCTGATCCTGATCGGGATCTGGCCGCACCCGGCCGTGGCGCTCGGGGTCATGGTGCTGCTCGGGATCGGCAACACCCTCGTGGACGTCTCGGGGTTGACGTTGCTGCAGCGCAGCGTCCCCGACGAGCTCCTCGCGCGGGTGTTCGGGGTTCTGGAAACCGTGTTCCTCGCGACGGTCGCCCTGGGGGCAATCGTCGCCCCTGCGCTCGTTTCCACCCTCGGCTCGCGCACAACGTTGATCGCTGTGGGCGCATTCCTTCCAGTGGTGATCGTGCTCACCTGGCGCAAGCTCGTGGCGCTCGATGCGTCCTCCCGTGCGCCGGAGCGCGAGATCGCCCTGCTCCGCGGCCTGGCGCTCTTCTCGTCGCTGCCACGCCCGGTCTTGGAACACCTCGCCGGCAGGATGGCCTCGAGCACTGTCGCGGCCGGTACCCGGATCTTCGCCCAGGGTGATCCGGGCGATCGGTTCTACGTCGTGGCCTCCGGCCAGGTGGAGATCGATGTGGACGGCAGCGCCGTGACCGAGCTGCTCCCGGGCGGCTCGTTCGGGGAGATCGCGCTCCTGCACGAGGTGCCGAGGCAGGCGGGAGCGACCGCGATGACCGAGACGGAACTGCTCGCCCTGGAGGGCGACGACTTCGTCTCCGCGGTGACGGGGCACGCGCGCAGCCGGGAGGCGGCCGAGGCCGTGATCCGATCGTACGGCCCCGGGTTGGGTCTGCCGGGGTAGCGTCCGGGTCGGCCGGGGTAGCCCCGGGCCGGCCGGGCAGGGCTAGGCCCGCATGTCCTCGTCGCGCGCGCGCACGCGGGTGCCCTCTGGCGTGTCCCTGACCTCCAAGCCCATCGCCGCGAGCTCGTCGCGGAGCCGGTCGGTGGTGGCGTAGTCCTTCGTGGCCCGGGCGGCGTCTCGCTCGGCCATCAGCGCGCGCATGGCCGCCGTCGGTTCCCACGTGGAACGGGCCTCACGCTCCAGATCCAGACCTAGCACGCGGTCCCAAGACGCGAGCAAGGCGTACTTCTGTCCCGAGGCCATGTCCGGGTCGTGGTCCAGCTCGTTCACGACCTTCACGGCCGTGGGCAGGTCCAGGTCGGCCGCCACGGCCTCGCGGAATCGCGCGCCGTAGGCCTTGGCGGCCTCGCCCGTGTCCGTGGTCGACGCCGCCCACTCCGCCATGTGACGGCGCAACTGCTTGACACGCCGGTCGGCAGCCTCCATCGCGTCCCAGCTGAAATCCATCTCGTTGCGGTACCGCGTCTGGAAGGTCAGCCAGCGAAAGCTCAGCGGGTCGATCCCACGCTCTTGCAGCTCGTGCACGCGCACGACGTTACCGGTGGACTTGGCGATCTTCTGCCCGGCGAAGCGCAGGTGCCCGCCGTGCACCCATACCGCCACCACGCGATGGCCCACCGCGCCCTCGGATTGGGCGATCTCGTCCTCATGGTGCGGGAACCGAAGATCCGTGCCACCCGTGTGGATATCGATCCGCTCGCCCAGGTACTTCATGGACATCGCGGAGCACTCGACGTGCCAGCCGGGGAACCCCTCGCCCCACGGCGAGCTCCATTTCATCACGCGGCCCGATCCCGCGGCCTTCCACAGCGCGAAGTCGGCCCTGTGCCGCTTGCGCGGATCTGACTCCAGGTCGCGATGCCCTTCCCTCAGGTTCTCGAGGGTGTTGCCACTCAGCCGACCGTAGCCTGGGAACGACGTGACGTCGTAGTACACGCTGCCGGAGTCCACGACGTAGGCGTGATCCTTGTCCACCAGCGTCCGCGTGAGCTCGAGCATCTCCGGGATGTGCTCCGTTGCCTTGGGATAGCGATCCGCCGGGCGGATCCCCAAGGCCTCGGCGTCCGCGAAGACGGCCTCGGTGTACTTCTGGGCGATCTGCGAGGGCGTGAGGCCCTCGTCCTCCATCGCCAGGAGCATCTTGTCGACGGCCTCGGGGCTCGACTCGTCCGTCATGTGCCCGACGTCGGTGATGTTCATGATCTGCGTCACGCGCAGTCCCTCGAGCTCGAGCGCCCGCCGGATCAGGTCCGCCAACATGAACGTGCGCAGGTTGCCCAGGTGCGCATAGCGGTACACCGTGGGCCCGCAGGTGTACATCCTTACGTGCCCGTCCTGGGCGGGACGGATCTCCTCGGGCGCACGCGTCAGCGTGTTGTACAGGCGCATGGGCAAAGGATACCCGGAGGCCTCAGGGGCGCAGGGGGCGTCCCTCGAATGGGATCGAGAGCGCGATCGTGGTGCGGGTGGACACACCGGCCTTCTCTCGCAATCGTCGGATCAGGTCCTCGAGCTCGCTCGTCGTGCGCGTGCGCACCTTCAGGATGTAGTTCGCCTCTCCCGCCACGCTGTAGCAGTCCTCAACCTCCGGGAACTCGGCCACCCGTTCGGGAAGATCGTCCCGCTGCGAGGGATCGAAGGGGCGTGCATCGATCAACGCCGTGACGAAGAGCCCCACCGATCCGGGATCGATGACGGCGCGGTAGCCGTGGATGACCCCTTGCTGCTCGAGCTTGCGCACCCGGTCGTGCACGGCCGAGGCAGATAATCCGACGCGCGTGCCCACGTCGGCATACGTGGCGCGAGCATCCTCCTGGAGCGCCGAGATGATCTCGAGATCGCGTTCATCGGGCACCTGCTCATCATAGGTGGCGATAGGTGAGGCCTCGCACGAGGAAGGCAGTGGGGGAGCGGGTGGGGTGACCCGCAACACGGATGACGGCCGATTGCGGCCCAGGCCCCGGCGGTACAACCTGTGCACCCGCCCTCCTCCCGGGATCGACGAGGGAGCGCGCGCCGTGATCCATCCGATCGGTCCGGAACCCCGAGGTCCATGCGCGCGACTGATCCCCGTGCCGCGTCCGGACGGGGGCCTTCGGTGGCTCACCGAGCTCGCGCCTGGGGCCGCGGCCGCCTTTGCCGGTGCCGTGGCCCCGCTCGTGTCCGTGATCGAACCCCGGCTCGGGCCGCGAGTCGTGGCGAACCGGGTGGTGGGGCCCAGCCTCGCATTGGAGCCTTGGCGCCGGGCGCACGCCCGCTGGCGTCGTCGCGTCGACACCGGGATGGGTGAGCCGGGAGTGCGTTCGGTGCTCAAGGCCGACGTCCGCGACTGCTACGCCTCCGTCACCGGCCGAGCGATCGCCATCCAGCTCCGGCGTCAAGGGCTCGGAGCGCGCGAGGTCCGCACGCTCATGTTGCTGCTGGGGCGCTTCGAGGAGGACGGCGTTCGCGGCCTCCCCGTGGGTCCGGACCCTTCCGCGGTCCTGGCCAACATCGTCCTGCAGCACGTGGACGAAGCGCTGGCGGCCACGGGTGCACGCCACCTGCGCTGGGTCGATGACATCGTGGTCTTCGCGCGCCACCGCCCGGAGGCCGATGCAGCCCAAGGCACGATCCTGCGGTCGCTGGAGGAGCTCGGCCTGTGCCTGAACGAGAGCAAGAGCGCGGTGCTCACCGATCACGCCGCCGCGAATGCCGCGGTCGGCGGTGGGCGGATCTCCCCGGCGCCCCGTTCCTGCGTGCGATGATTCGGCGCCGTGAAGACCTTGTACCGCGCCACCCGCGTACGGACGCTGACCCACCCCGCGACGGGGGAGTGGCTGCTCACCGACGATCGCCACATCCAGCGCGTGGGATCGGGATCGCCGCCACAGGCCGACCGCGTCGTGGACCTTCCAGGAGCCACGATCGTGCCCGGGTTCATCGATGCGCACGTCCACCTCACCTCCACGGGCGCCGCACTGGACAACGTCGATGTCGAAGCCGCCACCTCGTCGGCCGATCTGCTCGCCGTCGCCCGGGCGCGATGCCGTGAGGCCGAGGGGCCCGTCCTGCTCTCGGGCTTCGACGAGACCCGGTGGGATCGTCCCAAACATCCCACCCTTGGGGAGCTCGACGATGCATCGGGACGCGCACCGCTCGCGATCTTCCGCACCGACGGCCATCTCGCCCTCGCGAACACGGTCGCGCTGACGGACTCCGGCGCGGGCGAGGAGCCGGGCGTGGAGCGCGATGGCGAAGGCAGGTTCACGGGACGGCTCACGCAGCGCGCGAGCGAGCGCCTCAGCCGGTGGGCCGCCGCCGCCCTCAGCGATCATCAGGTCCAGGAGCTGCAGCTGCGCGCAGGCGGGCTCGCCGCCGCGCGAGGGGTGACGTGCGTTCACGAGATGCAGATGCCCCATGGATCGGGGATGCGCGACCTCCAGGTCCTCCTCGGACACCGCAAGCGCCTGCCGATCGACGTCGTGCCCATCGTGGCCACGATGGATCTGCCGCTCGTGATCGACCAGGGGTTGCCTTCGGTGGGCGGGGACCTCCCCGTGGACGGCTCGATCGGAGCTCGCACGGCCGCACTCTCGCTCCCGTACGCGGATATCGACGACGCCGGCACCGCGTACTACACCGCCGACGAGCTCGCGTCCTTCTTCCACGCGGGCCACGCCGCGGGCCTCCAGGTAGGCGTGCACGCGATCGGCGACCGAGGCATCGAGCAGGTCCTCGACGCCTGGGATCGGGTGTATCAGATGCTCGATTCCCGTGAGCGCAGGCACTTCCGGGCTCGGCGTCATCGCATCGAGCACTTCGAGATGACCTCGGCTCCCCAGGTCGAGCGCGCGGCTATGCTCGGGCTCGCCGCGTCGATCCAACCCGCCTTCGATCACCTTTGGGGCCATCCCGGCGGGCTCTACGAGGTGAGCCTCGGCCCCGAGCGGGCCGCGGCGATGAACCCCTTCCGTACGATGATCGAGCGCGGGGTGGAGGTGGGCGTGGGATCCGATGCGCCGGTCACGCCTCTGGACCCGCTGCTTGCCGTGCGCGCGCTCGAGCTTCACCACGCTCCGGATCAGCGGCTCTCCCGGTTCGAAGCGATCCGCCTGCACACCGTGGGCAGCGCCCGCCTCGCCCATCAGGAGGAGAAGAAGGGATCGCTCGGCCCAGGGATGCATGCCGACTTCGTGGCCTACCCCGAGGATCCCTTCGAGGTCGATGCGATCGAAGATCTCGCCCCGCTCCTCACGGTCTCGCTCGGCCGGACGGTGTACGCCGCGTGAGAAGAACCTGACGATCCCCAGGGGGTCCTTGGGGATCCCTTGTCACTTTTTCTCCCAGCGCAGCCTTGACCCTGCGCGAGCCTGCGGCGTACCGTTCGCCTGCGCCACCGCCCCGGCGGAGGCGCACGAGGACCCAAGAAGCCGAGTAGAGAACGTGGCGCCCCGGCGTCGCGGCCCCAAAGGCCTCTTGGGTCCTCACTTCGTCGCCGCCGTGCCGGCCCGCGGGAATGGAACGGGCCCGGCGGGCGTTCGCGTGAGTTCCTAGGGTTGCATCTGCATCATCTGGCAGTACAATCCGCGCGCAACCGAGGCCCCGATGCCCCGGAGGTGACCCGATGAAGGGAACGATGGACGAGACCGACGAACGCGTGAGCGAGGACGAGGTCGTGGAGGACGACGCCGAAGAAGCGGAGCCCAGCGAGGCCGACCTCGCCGACGCCACGGTCCCGCCCGACCCTGCCGCCGTCGGGGCGGGCGCCGAGGTCGAATCGATCCAGGAGCTCCTGGTCAAGCAGGAGGCAGCCGACGAAGAGGACGCGGACGAGGACGAGGTCGTCGTGCCCCTCACGCGCGAGGAGAAACTCGCCGAACCGCTGGAGGCACGCGTCGTGCCCATCCAGTCGACCGAGTTCACCTGCAGGCGCTGTTTCCTCGTCAAGCACCGTAGCCAGCTGAAGGACAAGAAGAAGATGCTGTGCCGCGACTGCGCCTGAGGGCGCGTCCACTCTTCTCGGTCGCGCTACTGATCTCGCTGGGGAGCGGTCTCGCCCTCTCGCTCGCCTTCCCCCCGGCCGGGTGGTGGCCGCTGGCGTTCGTGGGCTTGATCCCCTTGTTGTGGCTGCTGCAGGATCGGGGTCCCGCGCGCGGCTTCCTGCTGGGGCTGGCGTTCGGTCTCGGCTGCTACGGCGCCACGATCTACTGGATCTGGCGGTTCGGGTCGATGGCCTGGGTCGCGCTCACCCTGGAGATGGGGCTGTTCGCCGGCTTCTTCGGCTTCCTGGTGCCTGTCGTGCGGCGACCCGGGCGGCCGGGGTTGAACGCGGTCAGCTGGGCGGCGCTGTGGACGGTGCTCGAGTGGCTCCGGGGACTCTGGCCCTTCGGCGGGTTCACCTGGGGCACGCTGGGGATCAGCCAGGTAGCGAATCACGCCACGGTGCGACTCGCGACCGTGGCCGGCGTCTGGGGCGTGACGTTCGTCGTCGTGCTGGTCAACGGCCTGTTGATCGGCGCGGCCGAGGGCGGGGGAGCGACGGGCCGAAGCCGCCTGGGGCTCGTGGTGGCGGCGGTCGCGGCCGTGACGCTGCCGGTGGTGATCCCGTTCGGTTCCCCACAAGGTCCGTCGGTGGACATCGCGGCGATCCAGGTGGACGTGCGCGAGGCTGCCTCGACGAAGGCCGCCGATGAGGACCTTGGCGTCGCGGCCCTGAACATACGACAGCACGAGTCGCTCGCGGTGGACCCGCCCGACCTGGCGGTCTGGGGCGAAGGGGCGCTGGATCCCGCCGCCACGGGGGATCCGGGCACCGTCCGGGCCGTGCGGCGGGTCGTGGCTCAGGTGGGCGTCCCGACGCTGATCGGGTCGGTGACCGATGACCCGGACGGGCGCCAGCGAACGAACGTGCTCCTGCTGGACGGGCAGGGCCGGCTCGCCGGTCGCTACGACAAGGTGCACCTCGTTCCGTACGGGGAGTATGTGCCGTTGCGCGACGAGCTCTCGTGGATCAGGGCCCTGGAGCAGATCCCGGTGGACCGTGCGCCGGGGGAAGGGGTGCACGCGCTGGCGGTGCCCGGCGTGCCGGCGTTCGGGACCCCGATCTGCTTCGAGAACAGCTTCCCCGCGATCCCGCGCGCCTTCGTGCGCGACGGCGCCACGTTCCTGGTGGTTACGGTCAACAACGCCTCGTACGGGTTCACGGCGGCGAGCGCGCAGCACGAGCAGATGAGCCAGATGCGCGCGGTGGAGACCGGGCGCTGGGTGGTCGATGCGGCGGTCTCGGGCATCAGCAGCTTCATCGACCCCACCGGGCGGGTGACAGCCCGCGAGGCTCTGTTCCGGACCGCTATCCTCAGGGCCACGATCCGGTCCTCCGAGGAACGCACGTGGTACGTCCGGCTGGGGGACTGGCTCCCCTGGTTCGCCCTGTCCTTCCTCGTCGCAGTGGCGCTGATCCCACGGCGCCGGTCCATCGTGCGCCCGGCGCCGACCCCCCTGCCACCCGGCTACCGAACGCTCGTGATCCTGCCCACCTACGACGAGGCCGCCACGATCGAGCGGGTCCTGGACGGCGTCCGCGGGACCCCCGGCGACGTGCAGGTCATGGTCGTGGACGACGCTTCACCCGACGGCACGGGCGATCTCGCTCGAAAGCACGCCGAGGCCGACCCCGCGATCCGCGTGCTCGAGCGTGTGAAGAGATCGGGGTTGGCGGAGGCCTACCTCCACGGATTCCACGTGGGGCTCGCCGAGGGGTTCGATTTGATCGTCGAGATGGACTCCGACCTGTCGCACGATCCGCGAGAGCTGGAGGGGTTGGTGCGCTCCGCCGCAACCTCGCACGATCTCACGATCGGCAGCCGGTACATCCCGGGCGGTGCGGTCACGAACTGGAGCCGGGCCCGCGTCGGGCTCTCGCGCACCGGCAATGCCTACGCGCGGCTGATGCTGGGCATCCCGGTCAAGGACGCCACGAGCGGCTACCGGGTGTATCGCCGAGAGTTGCTGGAGGCCCTGGTGGCCGAGCCGTTCGTCTCGGACGGCTACGGGTTCCAGATCGAGTTGGTGATGCGCACCTGGAGGCTCGGCTTCGACATCGGGGAATCTCCGATCACCTTCCGCGAGCGCGAGCACGGCCAGTCGAAGATCTCACGACGCATCGTGGCGGAAGCACTGTGGCTCGTGACGATTTGGGGCCTCCGGATGCGCCTGGGCTCCTCCCCCGTGCTGGCTGCTCAACGCCCATAACATTCATTATGTAACGTTGAAGTGAAGCGTCGTGAGGACGACCCCGAGTAGCCTGTTCCCCACCCAACCGAGAGAATCGCAAGAGAATCGCATCTGATGACCGTGAACGTCGGCGATGTGACCGTGAACGTCGGCGATGGCGCCCCCGATTTCGAACTGCTCGGCAAGCGATGGGCGCGGACGCGCCCACGTATCGCCTCAGCGAGGCCCTCGGGCGCGGCGGCGTGGTGCTGCAGTTCTTCCCCCTCCCCTACACCGGCACGTGCGAAGCGCAGATGTGCGCCGTCCGCGATCACATCGATGACTACGAGGCGGCCGACGTCACCGTGTACGGGATCACGGGCCACTATCCGCAGCTCCTGAAGGCCTGGGACGCCGAGCACCATTTCGGTGCCGAGATCCTCGCGGACTACGATCACGAGGTCTCGAGGTCCTGCGTGGGGCTCTACGAGGACCACCGCCGGCGAGACTGCGGCTGACGACGAAGTCGGCCGTCGTGGGCATCTCCTCCGATGGTGTGGTGCGATCGGTGTGGATGAGCGAGATCCCCGGCGAGGGCCCCGGACAAGGTGTGGTGGACGCAGCGATCGTAGCGGCGAAGGGCTAGCGCTCACTCACGGCAGTCCCAGCGCAGCTTCAGTCGGCGCGCGGCACGTGCCTCGTCCAGCCTGCGCACGGGCGTGGTGACTGGCGCATCGCGCAGGAGCTCGGGCGTGGTGCGCGCCTCAGCGGCCGCCTGCCGCAGCGCGGCCGCGAACCCCTCGAGGGTGTCCTTGGACTCCGTCTCGGTGGGCTCGACCATCATCGCCTCGTCCACGACCAGGGGAAAATACACCGTGGTGGGGTGGTACCCGAGGTCGATCAAGCGCTTCGCGACGTCCATCGCTCGGATCCCCGTAGCGTCCTTCAACGGCTTGGCGGTGGCCACGAACTCGTGCATCGGCCGGCCCTTCGGGTAGGCGGCCGGGAAGTCCTCGCGGATCAGCGACAGGAGGTAGTTGGCGTTCAGCGCGGCGAGCTCGCTGACCTCTTTGAGGCCGTCGGCTCCGTGGATGAACACGTAGGCATACGCGCGCACCAGCACCGCGAAGTTCCCGTTGAACCCGTGCAGGCGTCCGATCGACGCAGGACGGTCGCGGTCCCAGCCGAACGTGCCGTCCTCGTCGCGGCGGAGCACCGGCGATGGGAGGTAGTCCACGAGGTGCTCCTTCACGCCGACCGGCCCGGCGCCTGGGCCTCCGCCGCCGTGGGGCGTCGCGAAGGTCTTGTGTGTGTTGATGTGCACGATGTCGAAGCCCATGTCCCCCGGGCGGCACCGGCCGAGGATCGCGTTGAGGTTGGCACCGTCGTAGTACACGAGCCCGCCCGCGTGGTGGATCAGCGCGGTGATCCGCTCGATGTCCTCCTCGAACAGCCCGAGCGTGTTCGGGTTCGTGAGCATGAGACCGGCCACCTGCTCGTCCACGAGGCCTTCGAGCGCCGTCACATCGACGAGACCGCGGTTGTCGCTGGGCACCGGGACCACCTCGAATCCCGCGAGCCGCACGCTCGCGGGGTTGGTGCCGTGCGCGGCATCCGGGATCAGGACCTTGGTGCGTCCTTCACCCCGGTCACGGTGATAGGCGCGCATGATCAGCAGGCCCGTCATCTCCCCGCAGGCGCCCGCCGGCGGCTGCAAGGTCGCCCGCGCCATCCCGGTGATCGCGCACAGCGCCTCCTCGAGGCGCCACAGCATCGACAGCGCGCCTTGGACGGAGCTGTCCGGCTGAAGGGGGTGCAGGCGCTGGAAGCCGGGGAATCCCGCCACGGTCTCGGCCATCTTCGGGTTGTACTTCATGGTGCACGACCCGAGCGGATACGCGCCTGTGTCGGTGCCGTAGTTCTCTTGGGACAGCCGCGTGTAATGCCGCACCAGGTCGAATTCGGCCACCTCGGGCAGGCCCGCACGGGCGGCCCGGGCGAGCGCCGGCGGGACCGCCACCTCGGGCACGTCGAGCGGCGCGAAGCTGAACGCGCGGCGGTCCGGGACCGAACGGTCCATGAGGGTCCCACCGTCGTCCGGGCCCTGGGTGCGGATCGGCGCCCCACGACTCATGCGCCGAGCACCTCCCCCATCGCGGCCACGAGGCCGTCGATCTCGGCGCGAGAGCGGCGTTCGGTCACGGCGACCGCCATGACGTCGGGTCCAGCAGATCCGAGCGGTACGCCGGCGAGGAATCCGCGCGGGACGAGCGCCTCGATCGCGTCGAGGGCCGGGAGCGGCAGGCGCAGCGCGAACTCCTTGAAGAAGGGCACGCCGGGGTGCAGCCGCTCCACACCCTCGATCTCGGTGAGTCGCTCGGCCGCGTAGGCCGCCTTCGAGGCGCACTGCACGCCGAGCTCTCGCAGGCCCTCGGGCCCGAGCCAGCCCAGGTACACCGTGGCGGCGATCGCCATGAGGGTCTGGTTGGTGCAGATGTTGGAGTTGGCCTTGTCACGGCGGATGTGCTGTTCTCGCGCCTGCAACGTGAGCACGTACCCGGGCTTGCCATCGACGTCGAGGGTCTCACCCACGATGCGCCCAGGCATCTTGCGTACGTCCGCCGTCCGCGCGGCGATGATCCCCAGATACGGCCCCCCGTAGTTGAGGTGGTTGCCCAAGCCTTGGCCTTCGCCCACGGCAATATCCGCGCCCAGATCCGAGGGCGGGGCCAGGACGCCGAGCGAGAGGGGGTCGAACACCTGGATCGTCTTGGCGCCGCCGGCGTGGGCGACCGCGAACACCTCCGGAACGGGCGCGAGCTCTCCGTAGAGATCGGGATGCTGCACCACGACCGCCGCGACATCGTCCGTCACGTCGGGTGCTTCCGTGAAGATCTCGGGAACGTAGCCCGCTCCCCTGCCGAAGGTCGCGAGCGTCTCGACGTAGCGTGGATCGAGTCCTTCGGCCACGAGCACCCGGCGGCGATCGCCCTCGAACGTCATGTGGACCGCCTCCACCAGAGCGGTGGGCCCATCGTAAAGGGACGCGTTGGAGACCTCGAGCCCGGTGAGCTCGCAGATCATCGATTGGTACTCGAAGAGCACCTGCAGGACGCCCTGGGAGAGTTCCGGCTGGTAGGGCGTGTAGGAGGTATAGAATTCCGAGCGCGCCGCGAGCGCCCACACCACGGAGGGCACGTAGTGATCGTAGGCGCCGGCCCCGGCGAAGCACACGAGGTTGTCCGCACTGAGATTGCGCCCGGCAAGGGCTCGCAGGTCGGCCACCAGCTCCATCTCCGAGATCCCGCGGGGGATCTCCAGACCCTCGGCGAGCCGCACCGATGCCGGGATCTGCGCGAACAGCTCATCGAGCGAGGGGCTGCCGATCGCCGCGAGCATCTCGCGGATCTCGTCCTCGGTGTGCGGGGCGAACGTCACACGTTCCAGTGTACGAATGGGACGGACCTACGGCCCATGGTCACCCGATGCGTCCTCCAAACCGTACTTGGTCACGAGGGACAGGTAGTCGCGCTGATAGAAGATCTTGCAGGTGATCTCGGGATAGCGCTCTCGCAGCCGGCGCACCTTGCGGTTCTTCTTGGTCACGAGCTTCTGGTTCAGCGTGGTGATCTCGATGTACAGATCGAAGTCCGGGAGGTAGAAGTCCGGCGTGAAGCGCTGGGTGACGCGACCCTGGGCATCCCATCCGATGTCGAAGGACGTGGGCTCGTAGGCCCAGGCGATCGCGTAGAAATCCAGGAGCTTGGCGAACTGGCGCTCCGAGGCGTGCGCGAACCCGATCGTGTCGCTGGCGAAGGAGGGTGAGGCGAGGGGGCGGACGCTCACGATCCCCCGGCCGAGGCCCTGCGCGCTCTCGGACGAGCGCCCACGTCGGCCTCGAGATCGTTCCACACGGCGTCGAGCGAGATCGCGAACACGCCCTGACCGTTCTTGAGCAGGTCCACCACCGCCTCGGGCGAGTGCGCCTCGTAGACGCCGTTGCCGTCGGACATGAGCGTGACGCCGTGTGGCCGTTTCCGCATCGCGTTCAGGTGCTCGACCGCCTTGCGGATGCGCTGGAGCGAGACACCCGTATCCAGCAGTCGCTTGATCACCTTGAGCGTGGCGAGATCCTGGAACGAGTACAGGCGCTGGCTTCCAGACCCGTGAGCATCCTTGATCGACGGTCTCACCAGCCCCGTGCGGGTCCAGTAGTCCAGCTGACGATAGGAAACACCCGCGATCTTGACAGCCTCGGGCGCACGGAACCCTTGCTCGCTCATGACAACCTCGTAATCACGTCGATGTGGTTCCGCAGCGTAGGGGAGCTATCAGGGCCTGTCAACGCCTCCCAAACCAGGCATCCCGGTGGGGCGAAGGCTCAAGTCGCCGAGCGGTGCCGTCGATGCCCTCATGGTTACGACTGCTTGATGAGCACCGGAGCGGAACCTGATGAAGCGCCAGATGAAGACATTCACGATCGCCCTGCTCGTGGCCTCGAGCGCCGTCGTGGGCGTGCTTCCCGCGGCGGCACAGGCTCGCGGCACCCGGGCAGCCGACCGAACACAGCGTGTGGCTCGACATGGTGCCTACGGCTGGCAGATGCTACGCGTCACCAACGAGAGCCGTCGCCGTTTCGGACTGGGCAGGCTCAGGCTGGACCGGACCGCCTCCGTCGTGGCCCGGCGCCATACCCTGGCCATGGTGCGCGAGCACCGGCTGTTCCACTCGACCGATACCAGCCGTTACCTGCGCACCGTCGGCCGCTGGTCGGCGTGGGGCGAGAACATCGGGTGGACCACCGGCGGCGTCACCGACTTGCAAAAGGCGTTCATGCAGAGCCCCGTGCACCGGGTGCACATCCTGTCGCGAAGCTTCCACCACGTGGCCGTGGGCGCCGTGAGGGTCGGAACCAAGCTCTGGGTCACCCTGTTCTTCTACGGATGATCACGTGGAGCCGCGGCCGCGCGATCAGGATTCGAAATCTTCCGGACTGACGTTGTCCAGGAACTCCCTGAACTTCTCGACCTCTTCCTCTTCGTCGCCCGGGATCAGGATCGAGGCCTCGTTGAGGACGTCCTCGCTCGCGAAGATCGGGACCGACATCCGCACGGCGAGGGCGATGGCGTCGCTGGGTCGCGATGAGACCTCATGGTCCTCGCCCTTGCGCTGCAGTTGGATCGTGGCGAAGAACGTGGCGTCGCGCAACTCGGTGACGACGATGCGCTGCACGTCCACCGACAGGTCCTCCAAGATCGTCTTCATGAGATCGTGGGTCATCGGTCGCGGCGTGACGACCCCCTGCAGGCAGAGCGCGATCGCCGCGGCCTCGGATGCGCCGATCCAGATCGGCAGGTAGCGCTCGCCGTCACGTTCGCGCAGCAGGACGATGGGCTGGTTCGTGGGCAGCTCCACGCGCACACCGGTCAGCTCCATCTCGATCATCTCCCGCGAGGGTAACCGCGGTCCCCGGGTCGAGCAACCCGCAGACCGCAACAAGGGAAGCGATTCAGCCGCGCACGTCGAACCGCGGTCCGAACAGGGCATCGGGGTCTTCGTCCAGCACCGTGAGGTCATCGATCTGCAGGATGTCGGGCAGGTTGCGATAGCGCCCGCGATGGTCGAGCCCGTAGCCCACCACGAACCGGTCCGGACAGGGAAAGCCCACGTACCGCGGCGCGATGGGTGCGATGCGGCGCACGGACCGGTCGAGCAGCGTCACGACTTGCAGGGACGCCGGCGTGCGTTCCCGAAGGATCGAATGCAGATAGGCCAGGGTGAGGCCGGTGTCGACGATGTCCTCCACGATCACGACGTCGCGCCCGTCGATGTCCACCTCGAGGTCCAGCAGGATCGCCACGCGGCCCTTCTCGTGGCCCTCGGCGCCGTAGCGACTCACCGCCATGAAGTGGACCTCGAGCCGGCGGTCGATCGCGCGCATGAGATCCGCGAGGAACACGGCGCCGCCGTTTAGGACCGTGATCAACACGGGCTCACGCCCCAGGTAGTCCCCGGCGATCGTGCGACCGAGCTCCTGCACCCGGCGGCGGATGTCTTCGCGCCCGATCAGGACGCTCGTGACCTCCGTCATCGTGCTGAGCCTAGCAGCCGGCCCTGGGAGCCCGGCTGTCCGGCTCGAGGTGCTGCGCGCTCACGGCATCAAGCCCCCGACCGCCTGCGCGAGGGCCCTGCCGACCGTGCCCACCGCGCGCGCCCACCAGGGTGGTGCGCCTCCAGCACCCGGGGCTGCGAGCTCGCCCGCCAGGAGCGGGACGGTCCCCACGGTGAGTCCCGGGATCGTGACGCGCAGGTTCCCGACCTGTTGGCCCGGCGCCGGCGGGAACGCCACGCGTGGGTCCACGGTGAGGTCCAGTTCCGCGCCCGAGACGGCGCGGGTCGGCACGAGGCCGGCCACGGTGCCGCCGGCCACCACCGGGATCGTGCCGCCCCGGATCGCGACGTCGCCCATCAGATCCCCGGGCCGGGCGAACGTATGGCGCGAGAATGCCTCGAACCCGTAGTTCAGCAGCGTCGCGGCGTCGGAGTACGCATCGGATGCGGCACCGAGCACGATCGCCACCAACCTCCGGCCGTCGCGTTCGGCCGTTCCGTCCAGGCAATATCCTGCCGCGGCGGTGTAACCCGTCTTGGTCCCCGTGGCGCCCGGATAGAGCCACAGCAGGACGTTGCGGTTCTGGATCACCCGGATCGTGTCGCCGGGGCCGGAGATCCGGCGGGATTTCGCGGCGACGATCGCCGCGAATCCTGGGGTGGCGTGGGCGGCCACGGTCAGCTTGACGAGATCACGCGCCGTAGCGTGCCCTCGATCGTCGAGTCCGTTCGGTGAGAAGAACACCGTGCCGTGCATCTCGAGCCGGTCCGCCCGTTCGTTCATGGCGGCCACGAATGCCTCCGTGCTGCCGGCCGTATGGATCGCGAGCGCCACCGCGGCGTCGTTCGCCGAGCCGAGCAGCATCGCGTACAGGAGGTCGCGAACCGAGATCCGCTCCCCTTCCCGGACCCCGATGACGGAGGACGCCCCGTAGTCGTGCCTGTGGAAGACGGCGGCCTCGGGAACCGTGACGAGCTCGTCCAGGTGACCTTGCTCGAGCACGATCAAGGAGGTCATCAGCTTGGTGAGGCTCGCGATGGGCCGGCTCACATCGGGCGCCCTCGCGTACATGAGGCGGCCGCTCGCCAGGTCGGCCAGGACCGCCACCGGCGCGCTGACCACCGGATCGGCGACCGCGTCCTCGGGCGTGCGCAACACCGTGGGGAAGGGAGAGAGCGAGCCGTGCGGCGGCACGGGGGTGGGTGGTGGCGTCGAGCCGGCCGACGCGAGTCCCGTGGACGCCAAGCCGATCAGAGCGAGCACCAAGGCCACAGCGACGGCGCGACGGGGGGCTCGGGGGTTCACGCGCCTTGCAGGTGATCGCGCAGCGTGGTGCGAAGCAAGGCCTGCTTGAACTTGCGTGAGGTCACGGAAAGTTCGGCGAGCGTGTCGGAGGCCGCGCGGCGCGCGTCGGGGTTCTTCTGGCGGAGCGTGGGAGCGACCAGCGCCTCGAAGAACGACGCCTCACGATCGGTGAAGTGCTTGTACATCGTCAGGTGGCGCGGCTCGATCCCGAATCGGAAGAAGTCCTTCACGATCGACAGCACGATGTAGTCGTCGCCGTCGTAGTAGCGGGCTCCGTCGGGCCCGTGCGAGCACACGATCCCGAACGACTCGAGTTCCTTGATCCGGTCCCGATCGACACCGGTAGCCGCAGACATCTCTTCGATCGACATCTGCAACCCCGTGGGCGCCTCGGCGATCTCCTCGACGGCAGACGCCTTCTTCGCGGCCTTCGCTTCGGCGGCCGCATCGGCCTCGGGCGTGCCTTCCTCGGGCGCGCCTTCAGCCTCGTCGACGTCCTGTTGCAGGAGGCGTTCCTTGATCACCTTGAGCGGAAGGTACTCGTCGCGTTGCAGGCGCAGGATCGATTTCAGCCGCTCGACGTCATCGACGTAGAACTTCCGATATCCCGATGGCGTGCGCTCCGGTTCGATGAGCCCTTCGGCCTCCAGGAATCGGATCTTGGAGATCGTGATGTCGGGGAACTCGGTCTTGACCGACACCAGGACCTCGCCGATCGATTGGTAGTTGCGGGTCCCCGCCATCTGCTCCACCTCACTCCCCTGCCGCGAAGAACGTCAGCTTGAACTTGCCGATCTGCACCTCGTCGCTCGAAGCCAGCTTGGTCTGATCGACCTGTTCCCCGTTGACGTAGGTTCCGTTGAGGCTTCCGACGTCCCGCACGTACCACCCGTCGCCGGCTCGGCGTTCGAACACGGCATGCGAGCGCGAGACCGTGATGTCGTCGAGGAAGACCACGCTCTCCGGATCGCGGCCGACGCGGATCTCATCGCCCTCCAGAAGGAACGTGGAGCCCGCGTTCGGACCGCGCTTCACCATCAGGAGGGCCTGCCCGGGCTCGAGCTCATCGTGCGGGAACGGGAACTCATCGTGCCCTTCATCGTCGGGCTCCACCGGGGTCAGCGAGAGCGTGGCGTCGCCCTGGAGTGCAGCCCCGCACTCCGCGCAGAAACGAGCATCGTCGCGGTTGGGATGTCCACAGCGGGTACAGAACAACGTCAGGTCCTCGCTCGGGTGGGGCTCGGGGCGACCGTCGGGATCCAAGATGAACCCTCACCATGGACGCGTAGTAGACCCTATCGCAGCAGGTTGGAAGGTTCAACCAGACCGAACGTGAACCCTCGACGATCCCGGGTGCTCACCCTCCACCCTCGATCGACCAGGCGAAGTCTCGATGACAGCCCTAGGAAGGTTCCTTGAGGAAGGCCCGGTAGGCGTCGGCGTCGAGCAGCTGCTCGAAGGAACCGGCATCGGCAGGTTCCAGGACCACCAACCAGCCGTCCCCGTACGGTTGTTCGTTCACGAGCTCGGGTCGATCGTCGATCAGCGGGTTCCGCTCGACGATCGTGCCACTCAGCGGGCTGAACACGTCCGATACCGACTTGGTGGATTCCACCTCGCCCAGGGGTTCGTCGGCCCCGACCGTGGCCCCCACCTCGGGAAGGTCGACGTAGACGACGTCACCGAGGGCGTCCTGTGCGAAGTCGGTGATGCCGATGCGAACCCGGCCGCCCTCGGCGCGAGCCCATTCATGTTCCTTCGTGTAGCGAAGGTCTTCGGGGAACTCCACGTCGGCCCTCCCTGTCAGGCGCCGATCGCCGGCGCTTCATCGAAAGAGGACGATAGACCCTCCGCGCGCCCGCTGCCGTGCGTGCTGCCGTGCCTGTTCCATGGAGTTCAGGTGGTGCGCAGGACCGCGCGGATGTCCCGCACGTACACGACGGCCGCCGCGTAGTACTCGACGATGCCCACCGCGAACGAGGTCCAACCGGCGACCAGGAACATCGGCGCGAGCAGGTACCCGAGGGTTCCCCAGGCGATCCACGCGATCGCGCACATCAAGGAGAACGTCGCGACCTTGCCGATCCACCGCACGTCCACGCGCAGGTGCTTGCCGGCTGCCAAGAAGGTGCCCACCACCAGCACCGCCGCATCTCTGACCAAGATCAGGGCGGCGGCCCACAGCGGGAACACGCCACCGATCACGAGGGCGATCAGCCCGGCGGCGATCGCCAAGCGGTCGGCAACGGGATCCAGGACCTTGCCGAGCTCGGAGACCTGACCCAGTCTCCTGGCTGCGAGCCCGTCGACCCAATCGGTCGCCACCACGAGTCCGAACAAGATCACGCCCCAACCGGTGGTAGGCTCGTGCACGATCAGGGCGAAGAACACGGGGATGAGAGCGATGCGCACCGCCGAGATGGCGTTGGGGACGGTGATGATCGCCGTCGATCCCGGTGCGGACTCCCCCGTCCCCTTCATCCGTCGGGCCGGCCGGATTCGAACCGGCGACCTTCTGACCCCCAGTCAGACGCGCTAACCAAGCTGCGCCACGGCCCGTGGCTGGTGCTCGTGGCTGGTGATTGTACCCGGGCGGCTCTTCCTCGGGCGCGCCCAGCACTCGATCTAGTCTGTTACGGACTAGCTTGCGCGCGGGCGAGATGTCCGCGGACGGAAGGTGAGGCGGATCGGGATCCCTTCCAATCCGAAGGTCCGGCGTATGCGGTTCTCGAGGTAGCGCTGGTAGGTTGAATCGGGCGCGCGCGATCCGCCGAAGATCACGAACGAGGGTGGGCCGGCGCTCACTTGGGTGGCATAGTGCAACGTGCCCGCGACGCGCGGGGTCGGGCGTTCGCGCTGCGCCTGCTGGATCACCTCGTTGACCTTGGACGTCGGGACCCTGAGGGTCCATCTGGTGTGCAGGTCGAGCAAGACCGGCGCGAGACGGTGCACCCCCCTCCCGTTGAGGGCCGAGGTACGTATCGCGGTGGCGTCGGCGAACTGCCTCAGGGTGGCGTGCAGGTCCTTGTAGGTCTTGTCCTTGTCTTCAACCAGGTCCCACTTGTTTGCCACTACGAGGAACCCACGACCGGCCTCGATCACACGATTCGCGATCTTCTTGTCTTCCACCGTGTAGCCTTCGACGGCATCGATCACGAGCACTGCGACATCCGCGCGATCGATCGCTTCGGTGGCGCGCACGAAGCTGAAGTACTCGACGCCCTGGACCCTGGTGTGGCGCCGCATCCCCGCCGTGTCGACGAACCGGACCGGTCCTTGAGGCCACTCGACCATGGCGTCGACCGCATCGCGCGTGGTGCCGGCATCCTGGAAGACCACCGAGCGCTCCTGGCCGAGGAGGCGGTTGAACAGGCTGGACTTCCCGACATTGGGGCGCCCCACCAGCGCGAAGCGTGGCTCGGCGGTCCCATCGGTACGTTCGGCTGTCTCCTCGGGCAGGAGCGCAACGATGCGGTCCAGCAGGTCCCCGGTGGCGCGCCCGTGCATCGCGGAGACCGCGAACGGCTCTCCTAGACCCAACCGGAAGAAGTCGTTCGCGTCGGACTCCTCGGCCGAGGTATCGACCTTGTTGGCCACGAGGAGGACCGGCACCTCAGAGCGTCTGAGGCGTCTGCCGATCACCGCGTCCTCTTCGGTGATGCCGGCCTTGGCGTCCACCACGAGCACGATCACGTCGGCTTCGGCGACCGCGTGATCGGCCTGCTTGCGCGCCTCCGCCTCGACCCCGCGCGCGCCACTGATGTACCCCGCGGTGTCCACGAGGTCAAAGCGCCGGCCGCGCCACGTGACCTCGACCTCGACACGGTCTCGGGTGACGCCCGCCGTGCTGTGCGCGATGGCCTCGCGCCTGCCGAAGAGCCTGTTGACAAGGGTGGACTTGCCGACGTTCTGTCGACCGATCACGGCGATCCGGGGGATGGTTCTCGATCCGCTCATGGATGCGGTGCCGCGAGCAGATCTGGGGCGAGCCGATGGACCACGGCGAGCGCCTCCTCGAGCGCTTGGGCGATCTCCAGGTGCGTGGTGTCGATCACGACGGCGCCCTCGGAAGGCTCGAACGGAGTCACGGCCATGTCGCGCCGGTCCCGATCGTGCAGCGACGTCTTCGTGCCGGAACCCTCGGGGCGCTCCTGGGCCCGGCGTTCGGCCCGCGCCTGAGGGTCCGCCTCGAGGTAGAGCTTGACCGGGGCGTCGGCGAAGACCACCGATCCGATGTCCCTACCCTCCATCACAGCGCCATGCTCGGCTCCCAGCCGTCGCTGTACCGCGCGCATCAGGGCCCGGACCTTCGCGTGCCGCGCCACCCGCGAGACGTGGGCCTCGACCATGGCCCCGGTGAGCTCTGCTCGTGGCTCCGCACCATCGATCGAGAGTTCCGGTGGAGCCCCTTCGTCGAGGCTGAAGGTCAAGGTGCCCATCAGCTCGGCGAGACTGTCGGCGTCCTCGGGATCGACCCCGCGCTCACAGGCCACGAGCGTGAGCGCGCGGTACATCAGACCGGTGTTCACGTAAGGAAGGTCCAAGGATCGTGCGAGACCACGCGCGAGCGTCGACTTGCCACTGCCCGCAGCTCCGTCGATCGTGACCACCCGCGGCCTGCTCACGGAGCCACCACCTCGATCCGAGCCCCGAGGCCGCGCAGGATCGAGAGGAACCCGGGAAAGGAGACCTCCGCCCATTGCATGCCGTCGACCTCGCACGGGCGCTGTGCGGCGAGGGCTGCCACCGCGCACGCCATGGCCATCCGGTGGTCTCTCCCCGCCTGCCCGACGCCTCCTTCGAGGCCACCCCCGGCCACCACCAGGTCGTTCCCTTCCACGCTCGCATGGCCGCCGAGGTCGGTGATCCCGCGCGCCACGGCGGTCAGACGATCGCTCTCCTTGACGCGGAGCTCGCCGGCGCCCAGGAACCATGTGTCCCCCTGCGCATGGGCGGCGAGCAGCGCCAGCACCGGCACCTCATCGATCACGAGGGGCAGTTCGTGTGCCTCGACGAGCGCCGGCCCGATGCCGGGGCACGCGGCGACATGCAGGTCGCCCACCGGCTCGCCGAGCTCCTCGCGCTCCACGCGCTGATCGGTCTGGATGCCCATCCGAGCCATGACCTCGAGGAAATGCGTGCGCGACGGATTGAGGCCCACATCGCGGAGGGTGAGATCGGAGCGCGTCAAGGCCGCCGCCGTCACGAGGAAGGCCGCCGAGGACGGATCTCCCGGACATCGGGCTTCGAACCCCTCGTGCTGGAACGCCTTCAGCCCGATCGCGGCGTCTGTGACCTCGATCGGTGCTCCGAGCGCCGCGAGCGCCCGTTCGGTGTGGTCGCGCGTCGGGGCGGATTCCTCCACGGAGGTCGCGCCGTCCGCGGCAAGTCCGGCGAGCAGCACCGCGCTCTTCACCTGCGCGCTGGGCGACGTTGACCGGTACGCGATCCCCTCAAGTCCCCCGCCGTCGATCTTCACCGGAGCGTGCCTCTCGGTGGTGGCGACGCGGGCGCCCATCGAGCGAAGGGGCTCAGCGACCCGCTCCATCGGACGCGAGGAGAGACTCTCGTCACCGACCAGCACCGTGTGGAATGGGGCGGCGGCAACTACGCCCGCGAGGAGCCGCATCGCGGTCCCGGAGTTGCCGCAGTCGAGGTCTCGCGTCGGCGCCACGAGGGCTGAACGACCTTCACCCTCAACCTCAAGGGGGGTCGAGGTGTCCTGCCGTGACGTCCCGTTCCACGTGGAACCGTGACCCTCGGTCGCCGCCGGATCGTTCGAAGCCCAGACTTCGAGTGCAGGTCCAGCGTGATGGGTCAACGCAGAGAGGCACGAGGCCATCGAGCGAACGTCGAGGGAACGAGGAAGCTCGACCAACCGGCTCGACCCTCGGGCGGTGGCCGCGAGGATGAGCCAGCGATGCGCGATCGACTTGTCGCCGGGCACGGTCGCCTCGCCGTGCAGGCGGCCTCCCGGGATGATGCGGACGCGCACGTAGCTCCCTCCTTCCGGCGAGCGGTCAGGCGATCCGGGTGGGATCGAACCCGTGGGCGGCCAGGACGCGCGTCGCGCTCTCCGCGTGGCCGATCACCACCGTCAGGTGCACGGTACCGCGCCCGCCCTCGGGCGAGTGCACGATCTGCAGGTCCTCGATGTTGACGCTCCCTTCGGCAAGGCCGCTCGTGAGCGATGCAAGGGCACCCGGCTGGTCGGGGATCGGGATCGAGATGACCGCGACCCCGGCCCGCACCTTGGGCTTGGCAGCAAGGGAGAGGCGGGCCTGTTTGGCGATCTCGAACGTCCGCTTCACCGCCGCGCCGTCGGAAGCCTGGATCCGGTCCCGAAGCTCGAGGAGCCGACGCACATACAGGTCGATGGCCCCCGCGATCTGCTCCCCGTTCGCGAGCAGGATGTCGCTCCACAGCACCGGGTTGGACGACGCGAGACGGGTCAGGTCGCGGAATCCGCCGGCCGCGAGCAGCAAGATCTCGGGTTCGTCGGCCTCCTCGGTGGCCGCGAGCGCCATGAGGGCGGTGGAGGCAACCTGCGGCAGGTGGCTGACGAAGGCCACCAGGCGGTCGTGGCGTTCGGGCGCCATCCGCACCGGGCTCGCACCGATCCGCGTGACCCAGGTCTCCAGCCGATCGACCATGGCGGCCGCCGAACGCGGGGTGGGCGTGATCACCCAGACGATGCCGTCGAGCACCGAAGCGGAGGCGTGGTCGGGTCCTGACCGCTCGCTGCCGCCCATCGGGTGGCCCGGTACGTATCGAGTGAACGTCTCGTCGTCGGTGCTGCGGGCCACCGCGGCCACCAGGTGGGTCTTGATGCTCCCGGCGTCGGTAACGACGGCACGAGGCGCGGAGGCGAGCGCGCGTGCCACGAGCGCGGGGATCGTGGGGATCGGCGTGGCCACCACCACGAGGTCGGCATCGGCGACCGCCTCGTCCAGGCCGGTCGAGGCCGAGAACCCGCCCCGCGCCGCGGCGCGCTCCGCCGTGACGACGTCCTGGTCCCACCCCGTGACGACACACCCCACTCGGGAGGCAGCCAAGGCGACGGACGTGCCGATCAGCCCCGTGCCGACGACGGCGACCCGGAACGGGGCGGTCGGATCAGCCGAGGTCATCGCGCAGGGACTCCGCACCGTCAAGGTAGACGTGCGTGACGCCTTCCAGGGACGCGTCGGTGTGGAAGTGCATCAGGACGCGCACGACCGAGGGCAGCGAACCCTCGACCGGGATCTCCCGGGCGCACATGAGCGGCACCCGACCCAGGCCCATCGCGCGCGCGGCCTCCGCGGGGAAGGTCGAGCGAAGGTCTTCGGTGACCGTGAACAGGATGCTGATCAGGTCCTCGCTGGCCACCCCATTACGGGCGATCAACGCATCGAGGAGGCGTTGCGTGGCCTCGAGGACACACGCAGTCGTGTCTGCTCCCACCACGATCGCTCCGCGCGCCGCGCGTACCTTCATCGTCTGCTCCCGTTCGGGCCCGTTCCGGCCGGGTAGTCGCCCCGCAAGCGCCTAAGGCTACCTGCCCGCCGCGCGGGACAGGTCGAGCGTCTCCTCGTGCGTGAGCTCGCGCACGGCGCCGGCTGCGAGCCCGCCGAGGGTGATGGGCCCCACGCGCAGGCGGATCAAGCGCGTCACCGGGAGCCCAACCTCGGTGAGCATCCGGCGGACCTCACGCTTGCGGCCGTCGGTCAGGACGAGGCGAACTGCTCCCCGGCCCCGGCTGGCATCCACGATCCGAGCTGACACCGCCCGGGCTGGGCCGTCTTCCAGCTCCACGCCGGCGCGAAGCCGGGCAAGGTGCTTGGGGGTGGGCGTTCCCTGCACCTGCGCGAGGTATTCCTTCTCCATCCCGAAGCTCGGGTGCATCAGGCGGTTGGCGAGGTCGCCGTCGTTCGTGAGGAGCAGGAGCCCCTCTGAATCGCGATCCAGCCGCCCGACGGGGAACACGCGTGGGCCCTCTTGCGGCAGGAACGGGCGGATGTCCGCGCGCCCTTGAGGGTCTTGCATCGTCGTCACGACGTCGACCGGTTTGTGCAGGACGTAGTACCTCACGTTGGGGTCGAGGGTCGCGATCGAACCATCGACGTGGACGACATCTCGCTCGGGGTCGGCCTTATCGCCCAGGGTGGCGAGCCTGCCGTTGACCGTCACCCGACCCTGCACGATCAACTCCTCGCACGCACGCCTCGACCCGTAGCCGGCCCGGGCGAGCGCGCGCTGGACCCGTTCCTGGGCCATCTCAGACCGGATCGTCGGTATCAGGGTCCTGGTCGCCGGTGGGCTCAGGTTCATGGTCGTCCGCCACGCGGTCCGCGAGCGCCCCCTCCTCGGCGACCTCGTCCACGCCGAGCAGCGGCGCCAGGGATGGAAGCGAAGCGAGCGAAGGGAGTCCCAGCCTCTCCAGGAACCCCGGCGTCGTCGCGTACAGCACCGGGCGCCCGGGCGCCTCGTCGCGGCCCGCTTCCTCGATCAGCCCGCGATCGACGAGGGCTCGCAGCACGCCGTCGGTGTTCACGCCGCGGATGCTGCTCACCTGGTGACGCGTGACCGGCTGCTTGTATGCCACGATTGCAAGCGTCTCCAGGGACGCCTTCGTGAGGCGTGCCTGGCGTGAGGAGAGCACGAATCGCTCGACCACGGGCGCGGTGTCGGGGTGGGAGTACATCCGCCATCCGCCGCCGACGTTGCGCAGGACGATGCCGCTTCCCCGACCCTCCAGATCCTTCGCGAGCTGGTCGCACATCGCCTCAACCGTGCGGCGATCCAGCTCGAGGGTCTGTGCGAGCACCGAGGCGGCGATGGGTTCGTCCGAGACGAAGAAGAGGGCTTCCAAAGCTCGGGTGTCCGGGAGTGTGCGCTCGTCGGTACTCACGCCGCGCCCGCCCACTCGACTTCGATCTCTCCGAAGGTGCGGGCTTGCTGAAGCTCGACCTTGCCTTCACGGTACAGCTCGAGGATCGCCAGGAACCGCACCACGACCTGGATCCGATCATCGCAATCGGCGACCAGGTCGCGGAACGTGGCTCCCGCGCCGATCGCGAGCATCCGCGACTCCAGGGCCGTGATGGCTTGGGCGACGGTGTAGCGCACCGGGGTCACGTGCGAGAGATCCAGGGTCGGGGGAGGCCGCAGCAGCTGCGCCGCCACCCGGGCGAGGTCCTCGGGCACGAGCCTGTCCATCGGATCCGGGTACAGATGCGCGTACTCGGGACCCGGGCCCACATCGCGGGCGAAATAGCCGGCCTCGTCCTCCAGGCGCCGGGCGAGCTCCACCGCCACCTTGCGGAACGCCGCGAGTTCGCGGGACCGCGCATACAGCAGGTCGGGAGAGCGACCGAGGATGTCCTCCTCATCGAGCTCCGCGTGCTTGGGCATCAGCCGTCCGACCTTGAGCTCGAGCAGCACGGCGCAGATCGCGAGGAACCACGTGGCCTCATCGAGATTCCAGTCCTCGGCGCCCTTGGCGTAGGCGAGGTACCGATCCGTGACCGAACCCACTCGGACGTCGCACACGTCGATCTTTTGCTCCAGGATCAGGTCGGCCAGCAGACGGAAGGGGCCGGTGAAGACCGGCAGCTCCACGGCGAACCCCCCCCTGGTGACGGCCTCCGCCTCTGTTCCCCCGTCGGTGCTCATGCGAAGTGCATCGCGGCGCGCACGGCCGCAAGGGTCTCCTGGGCCACCGGACGGGCGCGAGAGGCGCCCTCGGCGAGCACCTTGGCCGTCAAGCCGGGCTCCGTCTCCAGCTCCGCGCGCCGCTCCCGGTAGGGGCGGAACGTCTCGATCAGGTGGTCGGCGAGAAGGTTTTTGCAGTCGACGCACCCAAGCTCCCCGGTGCGGCAGGTGGCCTCGATGCGCGCTGAATCCTCCGGGGAGAACCGCTGATGCAACGCGAAGATCGGGCAGATCTCCGGTCGCCCCGGGTCGCCCCTGCGCACCTTCTGCGGGTCGGTGATGAACGACCGGACCTTGGCCCGGATCGTGTCAGGGTCATCACGCACGCCGATGAAGTTGTTCAAGGACTTGGACATCTTGCGCCCGTCGCTACCCGGGACCATGGGGGTCTCGGAAAGCAGCGGCTGGGGTTCGATCAGCACCTCACCGTAGAGGCTGTTGAAGCGCCTGACGATCTCCCGGCTGATCTCCAGGTGCGCCACCTGATCCTGGCCGACGGGTACCAGCTCGCCCTTGACGATCGTGATGTCGACGGCCTGCAGCAGGGGGTAGCCGAGCAATCCGAAGTTCGCGACCTCGCGCTCGGCCATGTCGCGCAGGCGTTCCTTGAAGGAAGGGACGCGCTCGAGCCAGCCAAGGGGCGTGATCATGCCGAGCAACCACGCCATCTCCGCCACCTCGGGGATGTCCGACTGGCGGTAGATCACCGAGGCCGAGGGGTCCAGACCGGCAGCGAGCCAATCCAGCACGAGACCCTCGGTCCAGGCAGCGAGCTCGTCCGTGCGGTCGTAGTGCGTGGTGAGCATGTGCCAGTCCGCGATGAAGTAGAAGCAGTCGTAGGCCGGGTCCGCCTGCAGGCGCAGCATGTTCTCGATGTTGCCGGCCCAGTGCCCTATGTGCAGCGGCCCGGTGGGCCGATAGGCCGTCAGGACCCGGCGGGGCCCTGGCGTGGGGGCGAGGGAAGAGGCTGAGGCTTCGGTCACGTTGATCGCGATGATAGCGCGACCCTCACGCGGGCCTGGGTAGGCCCCGGCGATGACCGTGCCCTCGTCTCGTTCAGGGGTGGCAGCCGATGCCGGAGGAGAGCTCGCACAAGGCGTTCGTGAGCGCGTACACGATGGACTGGACGGGGCCGGCGAGCAGGAACACCACGACGAGCACGAATAGTGGCAGGTACTGGTCCGCGTTTCGATAGACCTCGCGCGCACGGGGCGGAAGCAGCAACCCCACCATGCGGGCGCCGTCCAACCCCGGGATGGGCAGCAGATGGAAGATCGCCAGACAGTAGTTCGCGAACATGACCGCCACGAAGCCCTGAGCGACCTCACCCACAGACAGGCCCCGCAGGACGAGACCCGCAAGCGTTCCCAGGACGACGTTGGCTACGGGACCCGCGAAGCCCACGAGGACGGAATCACGCGCGTAGTTCCGGAAGTAGTTCGGATCCACCGGCGCAGGCTTGCCGTAGGCGACGGGCGGGGGCAGGAAGCCCGATAGCACCGCCCACAACAACAGGATCAGGCCGGGGAGCAGTCCGCTGCCGAAAGGGTCGAACCACGACCTCGGGTTGAGGGTGAGACGACCCCAGAGCCGAGGCGTCGGGTCGTGCAGACGCGAGGCCACCGTGGCGCGGGCGAACTCCCTCACGGTCATACCCAGGATCAGGCCGACCGCGAGGTACAGGGCGAACCTCACTCCGTTCATCCCGCGTCCCCCGTCATCTTCCCGTCCGCCTCAAGCCACGCGTGCACGAGCGCAGGCGCCGTGACCGGAGCGTCCCCGATGCTCACCGCGGCCAGGGTGCGCCGGGTCGCCTCGGCGGCCCCGGCCTCGTCGCGGGCGTGCACCTCACCGATCATGTCGCCGGTCTCGAGCTGGTCTCCGATCTTGGCTCGCACCACGATACCCACGGCGGGATCGATCGGGTCGCCCTTGCGGGCACGGCCCGCCCCCAGCCCGCCGCTCGCCAACCCGATCTCATCGGTCTGCATGGCGGAAACGGTACCCGCCCACCCCGCGATGAGGGGCACGATCACGGGCGCGGCAGGCAGCACCGCGGCGGGGTCGTCCACCACACGCGCGTCGCCACCCTGCGCCCCGACCATGAGACGGAAGCGGTTGAGGGCGCTGCCGTCATCCAGGCACGCTCCGGCGCGCGCGAGCGCCTCCTCGAGGTCCACATGGCTCGCGACCGCCAAGGCGTGCGCGGCGAACTGAACCACTAGCTCGCGAAGGCGTCCGCGGTGCTCGCCCCGCAGCACCGCGATGGCCTCGGCGACGTCGAGCGCGTTGCCCACCGCCTCGCCGAGAGGTTGTGACATGTCCGTGACGGCCGCGCGCGCCGGGCGCCCCAGGCCGCGAGCGAGGTCGAGGCACGTGCGCGCGAGTGTCTTTGCCTCCTCGACGGTCTTCATGAACGCACCGGAGCCTGCCTTGACGTCCAGCAGGATGAGATCGGTGAGGACGGCGAGCTTCTTGGCCATGACGCTCGCGGCGATCAGCGGGATGGAAGGCACCGTCGCCGTGGCGTCGCGCAGAGCGTACAGGGCTCCGTCGGCGGGCACGATCATCGCCGACTGGGCGGCGACGGCGCAGCCGATCGCGTCCACCTGACGGGTCATCTCCTCAGGCGTGAGATCGGTCCGCAGCCCCGGGATCGACTCCAGCTTGTCCAGCGTGCCCCCCGTGTGCCCCAGGCCGCGGCCCGAGAGCTTGGCCACGGCCAACCCGAGCGCCGCAGCGAGCGGGGCGAAGACCAGCGTGACGCTGTCGCCCACCCCACCCGTGGAGTGCTTGTCCACCGTCGGAAGATCCAGATGCGTGAATGAGATCGTCTGCCCGGAGGCGATCTTGGCGCGGGTGAGGGCGAGCGTCTCGGCCCCATCAAGCCCTCGGATGAGGGCGGCCATCAGGAAGGCCGATGCCAGGGCGTCAGAGATCTCGCCCGAGAGGTAACCCTCGATGAAGGCCTCGATGTCGGCGGGAGACAGCGTCTGCCCGTCGCGCTTGGCCGCGACGATCCGGCGGGGATCGATCGAGGTCATCGGTGTCGTTCGGCCCCTCTGACCTGCGGCGTCACGGAGGGCTGGATCATACCTCGAGACATGAGCCGTCGCTCCGTGCCGCATCCCCATCCGGCCCGTCGAACCCTCAACCAGACGTGTGTGTAGGGCATGCTCACCATCCGATCCGATCGGTGAAGCTCGATCCCACCAGACCCTCGACCTCGACCCCCAGGAGATCGGCGACCGTGTATCCGAGGTCGCCGAACGTCTTCCGCACGCCGATCGAGAACGGACCGCCGCTGAGCCCCGCCGCGAGCAAGGGCGTGCGCTCCCGTGAGTGATCGGTGGGGGGCGTGGTGGGGTCGCATCCGTGGTCGCCGGTCACCAGCAAGACCCCTCCTTCGAGCGTGGCGATCACGTCGGGAAGCCGGCGGTCGAACGCCTCGATGGCACGGGCGTAGCCTTCGGGGTCGTTGCGGTGCCCGTACTTGGAGTCGAAGTCCACGAGGTTCGCGAAGACGAGCGCGGGACCGGGGCGCCGCAGGTACTGCAGGGTGAGCTCCACACCGTGATCGTTGTCATCGCAGTAGCGGCCCTCCGTGATGCCCTGGTGGCTGAAGATGTCCTGGATCTTGCCCACGGCGTACACGGGCACGTGAGCATCCTGCAGAGCATCCAGCACTGTGGGGCCGGGAGGCGGCACGGAGAAATCGCGGCGCTCCGGGCTTCGCACGAATGCCCCGGGCTTGCCATCGAAGGGTCGCGCGATCACGCGGGCGACCCGGTGCGGACCCGTAAGTAGCCGGCGCGCCACGCGGCACCATTCGTACAGGCGTGCGAGCGGGACCGCCGATGTGTGGCACGCGATCTGGAAGACGCTGTCACCGCTCGTGTACACGATGGGCTTGCCGGTCAGAAGGTGCTCCTGCCCGAGCTCGGCGATGATCCGTGTCCCTGAGGCCGAGATGTTGCCGAGCACCTGGCGTCCGATCTCGGCCTCGAACGGCTCCATGACCTCCGGTGGGAATCCCTTCGGGTAAAGCGGGAAGGGCTCGTCGAGCTGGACCCCCATCATCTCCCAGTGACCGGTGATGGTGTCCTTGCCCGCCGAAACCTCCGTCGCACGTCCGTGCCCCGTCCCCTCCTCGGCGCGCGCGGCGACGCCTTCGATGTCCGTGAGATGCCCGAGGCCGAGCGCCTCCAGGTTCGGCACGCGAAGGCCGCCGACGGCACGGGCGAGATTGCCGAGCGTGTTCGAGCCCTCGTCGCCGTAGGCTGCGGCGTCGGGCGCCTCCCCCACCCCCCATGAGTCGCAGACGATCACGCATACGCGCGGGACCCGCTGCTCACCCCTGCGCATCATTGGTGCTCACCCCTCCTTCGTGATGGACCCGCGCCGGGCACGTGGGTGCGAGGTGTAGTACACCTCACGAAGATGCTCCTTGGTCACCAGGGTGTAGATCTGCGTGGTGGCCACGCTCGCGTGGCCCAGGAGCTCCTGGACGACCCGGACATCGGCGCCACCTTCCAGCAGGTGCGTGGCGAACGAGTGGCGGAGCGAATGCGGCGTCACCCGTCGGTCGATCCTCGCTCCCGCGACGTGCACCGCGAGCATCCGATTGACGCTCTGGCGGGTGAGCCGCCCGCCGCGCTGATTGAGGAAGAGCGCGCCGCGGCTCGCCGCCGAGGCGAACACGGGGCGTGCGTGCGTGAGATAGGCGGCCACGGCATCGCGTCCGAACCGCCCGAGCGGAACCTCTCGCTCCTTGCCGCCTTTCCCAAGGACGCGCACGGCCCCTTCGTCCAGATCCACGTCGTCGACGTCGGTACCGACGAGCTCGGACACGCGCAGGCCGGAACCGTAGAGGAGCTCGAGCAGGGCACGATCGCGCAGCCCGACGGAGGTCCCTTCCTCAGGCGCCTCGAGCAGGCGCTTCACCTCGTCCACGGCGAGCGGCCGCGGCAGAGAGCGCGGCAACTTCGGCTGTCGCACCGCGGTGGCCGGGTCGCGCGCGGCGATCCCCTCACGAAGGAGGAACCGGTGGAACGAGCGCACCGCCGACAGGGTGCGCGCCACCGAGGACGCCTCGTAGGCCCTGTCCTCATCGCCGTATGTGGAGGCCGACAGCGACGCGAGGAATGACCGAAGGAGCGCTTCATCCACCTGGTCCGGTGCGCTCACGTTCCTTCGCGCCAGGAAGGCGAGGTAGCGCCGGAGGTCACGCCGGTACGCCTGAAGCGTGTGGTCGGACAGGCCCCGTTCGACGGCGAGGTGATCGAGGTAGCGCCCCGCCTCCAGCTCGATCGAGTCGGCCATCGCGCCCGCCTCTCTCCTGTCATGCCTGCCGACCCGAAGCCTACTCAAACTCCCGGCATCGGCAGCGGGGTTGCGGTGGCCGCCATCAGGAGCGCGAAGGCCGACTTCACGTCGCGGACCTTGCCGCCGCGCGCCGCCGCCACCATCCGATCGAACGGCAACGCGATCACCTCGATCCCGGCTTCGGGCGGAGCAGAAGGTTCGGGTTCCGTCCGCGCCCAGAACACATGCACGTATTCATCGGTGAACCCCGCGCTCGCGAAGTAGCCCCCGAGGAACTCGATCGCGGTGTGACGGTAGCCGGTCTCTTCCCGCAGCTCGCGCGCGGCGCACGTGAGCGCGTCCTCGCCAGGGGCGTCGAGGAGACCGGCCGGGATCTCCGTGAGCACCTCGCGGACGGCGGGCCGGAACTGCTTCACCAGCAGGACCTCATCCGAGGGCGTGATGGGCAGGACCGCGGCCGCCCCGAGATGATGCACCACGTCCCATGGCCCGGTCTGCGGCCAATCCTCGACATCGACCCGGAAGGCCACGCCCTGGAAGGCGATCGCGGTACTGCGCGGTTCGTCCACGCCCTAGCCGGATACGACGACCGTGGCGCGGTCCGAGCGCGTGCGCGAGAACGACTGCGCGGCGCCCACGAAGTCGCGGAAGAGCGGATGCGGGCGCGTGGGCCGCGACCTGAGCTCTGGGTGGAACTGACCGGCCACGAAGAAGGGGTGGTCGGGCAATTCGATGATTTCGGTGAGCCGGCCCTTCTGGGAGGTGCCCGAAAGCACGAGCCCGTGCGTCTGAAGGGCTTCGTGGTAGGCGGGATTGACCTCCCAGCGGTGACGGTGCCGTTCCTCAACCACATCCTGTCCGTAGGCTCTGGCCGCCCTCGTGCCGGGCACGAGATAGCACGCTTGAGCGCCCAGCCGCATGCTGGCCCCCAGATCCGTGACGTTCTTCTGTTCGGGCAGCAGATCGATCACAGGATGCGGCGTGGAGGGATCGAACTCCGAGGAGTTTGCCCCGTCCAACCTGCATACGTTGCGCGCGAACTCCACGACGGCCACCTGGAGCCCGAGGCATATCCCGAGGAACGGGATGGCGCGCTCCCGCGCATAGCGCACGGCCGCGACCTTTCCCTCGACCCCGCGCACGCCGAACCCACCGGGGATCAGGATGCCGTCGACGTCGTGAAGGGCGTCCTCGGTGGCCTGGCCGCCGAGGTCGTCTGAGGCGACCCAGCGGATCAGCACGTCGGCGCCGTGGTGAAATCCCCCGTGATACAGCGACTCCATCACGCTGAGGTAGGCATCGCGCAACGTGACGTACTTGCCCACCACCGCGATCTCTACCGGCTCGCGTGCCAGGTTGATGCGCCCCACCAGCTCGGTCCATTCCGACAGGTCCGGCTCTTCGAGGATGCCCAGGTGCGAGGCGATCTCGGCGTCGAGCCCCTCATCGTGCAGGGTGAGCGGCACCTTGTAGATCGAGTCGGCGTCCACGGCGCTGATGACGCCGCTGATGGGGACGTCGCACAAGAGCGAGATCTTCTCCTTCAGATGCCGGCCGATCGGACGGTCGGAGCGGCACACGATGGCGTCGGGTTGCAGACCGAGCGCGCGCAGCTCCTTCACGGAGTGCTGCGTGGGCTTGGTTTTCAGCTCGCCCGACGGGCCGATGAAGGGCATCAGCGACACGTGCACGAAGGCGCAGTTGTCGCGCCCGACCTCGTTGCGGAGCTGGCGGATCGCCTCGAGGAAGGGCAGGGACTCGATGTCGCCCACCGTGCCGCCGATCTCCACCACCACGAGATCGGCGGCCTCGGCCTCGGCGAGGGCACGCACGCGCTCCTTGATCTCATCGGTGATATGCGGGATGACCTGCACCGTCTTGCCGAGGTAGTCGCCGCGCCGCTCCTTCGCGATCACACTGCTGTACACCGCGCCGGTGGTGAAGTTGGAGCCGCGATGCAGATCGGCGTCGAGGAACCGCTCGTAGTGCCCAAGGTCCAGGTCGGTCTCGGCGCCGTCGTCGAGCACGAAGACCTCACCGTGCTCGAACGGGTTCATGGTGCCCGGATCGACGTTGATGTACGGGTCTAGCTTCTGCAGGACGACCTTGAGACCACGGGACTTGAAGAGGCGACCTAGGGAGGCGGTGGTGATGCCCTTGCCGAGTCCTGAAGCGACTCCACCCGTCACGAAGATGAACTTCGGCTGCTTCCTCACCACGGAATGCGACTCTAGCAGAGGCCACGGACAGCTCGAGCGCGAACGGACCGGAAGTTCGCCCTCCTAAGCTGATCTCTCCGCGCTTAGTAGGCCGAGCGGGCCCGGACGGCCTGCTCGATCAGCTCCTCGGCGTGGGAGGCCGCCGACTCGCTTCCCGCCATGCCCGCGAGCATCCGCGAGAGCTCCCCGACCCGCTCATGATCCTCGAGCACCTCCACGGAGGCAAGTCCTCCGTCCTTGCGCACGCGGACGTGCCGGTCGGCGAAGCAGGCGATCTGTGGAAGGTGCGTGACCACGAGGACCTGCCGGCGTGCAGCCAGCCGAGCGAGCCGCCGGCCCACCGCGAGCCCCGCTTCCCCGCCGATCCCCGCGTCGACCTCGTCGAACACCAGGGTCGGCACGTCGTCCAGGTCGGCGAGCACGCTGCGACACGCGAGCATGGTGCGTGAGAGCTCGCCACCGGAGGCGGTCTTGGCCAGCGGCTGCAGGCCCTGGCCCGGTCCGGCCGCGAACCGGAGCTCCACGTGCTCGGCGCCCTTTGACGTGAGATCGGGATGCGGTTCCAGGACGACCTCCACCCGAGCGCCGGGCATGCCGAGCGCCTCGAGCTCCTCGCCTACCGCCGCCGCAAGTGCGGGGGCCGCCTCGGTCCGGCCTGCACTTAGCCCGCGGGCGCGTTCTCCGGCGAGCGCCGCCAAGGACTCCTCCCGGGCGGTGAGCGCCGCGAGCCGTTCGTCGGCTCCCGTGAGCGTGGCGAGCCGCAACGAGGCCTCGGCCAGGAATGCCAGCACGTCCTCGTCGGTCTCGCCGTACTTGCGCTGCAGCCCCTTCAGCGCAGCCAGGCGGTGGTGCACCTCCTCCAGACGCGCGGGGTCGGCCAGCAGGGTTTCGCGATAGGCGCGTACGTCGCGCCTGAGCTCGCTCAGCTCCGCCGCCAGCGCCCGAGCCCGCTGCGCGAGGTCCTGCGTGTCGGGATCCAGGCCGGCGGCCGACTCCAGGACCCCCGCCGCGCCGCCCACGGCATCGGCGGCGCCCTCGTCCCCGCCGAGCGCCGCCTCCACCACGCCGGTCTCTTCGAGGAGCCGCTCCACGTGGGAGAGACGTGCCTCTTCCGCTGCCAGAAGCGAGGACTCCTGTGCATTGGGCGCGACCGCCTCGATCTCGTTGGCCTGATAGGCGAGCAGATCGAGCTCGCGCTCCCGATCCCGGGCGGCCTCACGGAGCTCATCCAACGCGGAGCGAACCTCACGCAGCTCATCGAACGCTTCTCGGAATCCCTCGAGGGCCAGGAGATGGGCGTCCCCGGCGAAGCGGTCGAGGAACGCGGTTTGGGTGAGAGGTGAGAGCAGCCGCTGCGCCTGATGTTGCCCGTGGATCTCCACGAGCGACTCGCCCATCTGCGCGAGGGCGGAAGCCGTGGCGAGCTGACCGCCGATCCTCGCCGCGCTCTTGCCCTCGGCGCTCACGGTGCGCGCGAGGATCACCTCGCCGTCTTCGGCCCAATCGTCGGCCACATCGTCCGGAAACGGCGGGGCGTCGAACCGCGCTTGGATCCTGGCCGCCCGGGCGCCGGCGCGCACGAGCGTGGACGACCCGCGCTCGCCCAAGGCGAGCGCGATCCCCACGGTGACCAGGGTCTTGCCGGTCCCGGTCTCACCGGTAAGGACGTTCAGGCCCGGATGGAGCTCGAGGTCGAGGTCGTCGATGACCCCCAGGCCGGTGATGCGGAGCTCGTGGAGCACGCCCGGAGTCTAGCCCGCGCCACCGACATCCAGGTCTGCGTCGCGCTCACCCGGATCGCCCGGGAGCTTGAACTTCTCGCGCACCAAGGACAGGAACCCGGGCGCGTGCTGTCGCCGCACCAGCCTCGCCGGCCGCGTGGAGGCGCGGATCCGCACGCGCGAGCCCACAGGCAGTTCGATGCTCTGACGCCCATCGGCCGACAGGATCCCGCTCTCCTCCCCCACCACCTCCAGCTGGACTTGACTCCCCGCTCCCAGCACGAACGAGCGATCGAACACCATGTGCGCGGCGATGGGCGTGAGCACCAGCGACGGCACATCGGGGCTCACGATAGGCCCTCGCGCGGAGAAGGAGTATGCGGTGGAGCCCGTAGGCGTGGCCACGATCACGCCGTCGGCGGAGAACGTGGTGACGTAGGCGCCGTCGACCTCCACGACCAGCCGGATCAGCCGGTGACGGGACTGCTTCTCCACCATGACCTCGTTCAGGCCCCACTGCGGAGCGAATGCCGCGCCGTCGACGGGCTCGACGGTGAGGGCGAGCCGCTCCTCGATGCGCGCCGTGCCGGCGAGCACGCTGACGATCAGCGGATGGGCGTCCTCGGGATCGACCTCTGTGAGGAATCCCATGCGTCCGACCTTGACCCCCAACACGGGGCAGCCCGCCACCGAGGCGGCGAACGCGGCCCGCAGGAACGTGCCGTCCCCACCGACCGAGACCACGATGTCGAGGCCGTCGGCTCCTTCGGGGAGCCGGTGCCCTTCGTCGGGGAGCACCAGGCTCCCCACCCCGTCGGCGTCCAGCAGGCTGCGGAGCGAGGTCGTCGCCGCAAGCGCCGCCTCGCGCCGAGGGTGCGTGACGAACCCGACCCTGGTCATGCGCGGCGCACCTGTTGTCCCTCGGCGGCCAGCGCCTCCAGGTCGAGGGCTTCGGGCCGCGCACCCTTGCGCGCCAGCAAGAGGAACTCGACGTTGCCCGCGGGACCGGTCACCGGTGAGGCCATCGCGCTCCGAGGGGCGGCTCCCGCGGTCACGAAGGCCTCGGCGATCTCGCCCAGCACGCGCCTCCAGACCAGGGGGTCCCGCACCACGCCGCCGCGCCGCACGTCATCGGGCCCCGCCTCGAACTGCGGCTTCACGAGGACCACGAACCCGGCATCCGGCGCCGAGAGCGCCACGAGTGCCGGGGCCACCAGCCGAAGGGAGATGAACGACAGGTCGGCCACCACCAGTCCCGGTGAGAACGGCAGCGCCTCCACGGTCAGGGCGCGCACGTTCGTGCGCTCCAGGACCTTGACGCGGTCGTCCGTACGAAGGGACCACGCGAGCTGTCCGTATCCCACGTCGACGGCGATCACGCGGGCGGCGCCCGCCCGCAAGAGGCAGTCCGTGAACCCGCCCGTAGAGGCCCCCGCATCGAGGCAGTCCAGGCCCGCGACATCCACCCGGAACCGTTGGAGGGCGGCATGCAGCTTCTGACCGCCGCGCGAGACGAAGCGGCGCTGAGGAGACACCACGACGACAGGCGTGTAATCGGCCACCATCGTGGCGGCCTTGGTGGCGGGGGTGCCGGCGACGGAGACCAAGCCCGCGAGCACCGCTTCCCGGGCCTCGGCCCGGCTCGCCAGGAGCCCGCGACGAACCAACTCGGCGTCGAGCCGTCGGCGCGTCATGGCAGCGTCCGGACGCCGGACCTCAGGCCTCGGGTGAGACCGGCGCGCGCTCAGTGACGGACGGCTTCTTCGCGGCGGCCTTGCGAGCCGCCGGCTTGCGCGCGGCGGTCTTCTTGCGGCCGGAGGCCGTCATCCCGGCCGCGCGCTCCAACTCCCTCACGCGCTTCTTCAGTCCGTCGACGTCGGCCTGGGTGGCCACCCCCACGACCTGCATCTGGTGCTGGACCTCGCGGCCCACGAACTCACGGATGCGGTCGCGGTTGTGCATCGACCACTCCATCAAGTCGACCGTGGCCTTGGCCACCTGCTCCTTCGCGGCTCCCGGCTCCATCATGTCTTTGGCGAGCTGCTGGGCCTTCGTGGGCGTGAGGGTGCCGAGCGCCCCCTCCAGGGTCTTACGTAGGTCCTCGAGCAACATGGGGATCGTCCTTCCTTCATGGGGTGATGCCGTGGGGTGATGCGCCTGCCCAGTCTACCGCCGAGGATGAGGGGCCTCTCAGGCGAAGAGCGCCTGTAGGTCCTCGCCGACGTGGGTGGGAGTGAACGCGGAACCGGCGAGGTCGGCGCGTGATGCGATGCCTGTGAGCACCAGCAGGGAGTCCCACCCGAGGGCTTGTGCACCCGCGATGTCGGTATCGAGCCGGTCCCCGATCAGGAGCGGAGTCCCCCCGCCCGCCCGCACCAGGGCCGCCTCCAGGATGGGCGCGTTGGGCTTGCCGACGACGTCGGCGCGCACGCCCGTGGTGGTCTCGATCGCGGCGAGCAGCGCCCCCGCTCCCGGCCACGCCCGGCCGTCGGCAGCGGGGAACGACGCGTCGGCGTTGGTGGCCATCAACGCCGCACCGCCCTCGACAAGGACGCAAGCCGTCCGCAACTTCTCATAGTTCGCCCCGCGATCGAATCCCACCACCACCACATCTACGGTGGACACGGCGCCGCGGTGCACCTCGATGCCGGCGTCGGCGAGCGCCTCGAGGATCCCCTCCTCCCCCACGACGAAGGCGGTGCCCACCCCGCGGGTAGCCAACAGGTCGGCGGTAGCCAGGGCGGAGGTCTCGACCTCGGCAACCTCGGCCACCACGCCGACGTCGTGGAGCTTCCCGGCCACCGTCTCGGGGGTTCCGGCCGAGTTGTTAGTGACGAACGCGACGCGCTTGCCCAGTGCTCGCAACCGGGCGAGGGCCTCAGCGGCACGTGGGACCGGATCCGCGCCCCGATACAGCACCCCGTCGAGGTCGAACAGGAAGGCGTCGTAGCGGTCGGCGAGCACTAGGGGTTGGTCCAGGTTCGAAGGCGACTGCTATACAAGAGGCATGCCTCGCGTTTCCCCCTTCGAAGGGCTTGTGTTCGACCCAGCCGTGACCGGTCCGCTCGACCGGGTCACCGCCCCGCCCTACGACGTTATCAGCGAGGCCCGGCGACGTGACTACCTGGACGTCAGCCCCTACAACATCGTCCACCTGGACCTCGCCGAGGGCTCGCAGGACCCTTCGAACCCGGACAGTCGCTACGCGCGCGCGGCGGAGCTGCTTGAAGACTGGGAGCGCCGTGGAGCCCTCACGCGCAGTCCCGAGGCTCTCTACTACGCCTACGAGATGGCCTTCACGCTGGAGGGGGTCGCCCGCACGATCCGCGGATTGTTCGTGGCCATGGAGCTGCAGGCCTGGGGGGGCGGCGTGATACCCCATGAACGCACGATGCCCGGACCCGTGCAGGACCGTCTGCGGCTGCTGCAGGCCATCCGGACACATCTCTCGGCGGTGTACGGCACCGTGGCGGGCCCATGCCCCGGCCTCGCGGACCTGCTGGCGGAGGTGACCGGGAGCCCGGCCCCCTTCGACACCGTCGATGAGCAAGGGGTGCGCCACCGGATGTGGCCCGTGCCCGGGCACCACGAGATCGGCGCCTGGCTCGCCCCGGAACCGCTCTTGATCGCCGACGGACATCATCGGTACACCACGGCTCTGCACTACCGGCACGAACGTCATGCCGTAGAGGGTCCCGGGCCCTGGGACAGCGTGTTGACGCTGGTGGTGGACGCCGCAGCCGAGCATCTGCCGGTGTTGCCGTTTCACCGGGTGCAGCTGAGCGGCCCTGCTCCAGACTTCGGGCACGTGGTGCCCGATCTCGAGACGGCGCTCGCCGCGCTCTCCGACGAGGACGTGGTGGTGGCGACCGTGACGCGCGAGGACGGGGCGATGACGTACCGCACGGCGACCCTGTGCGGCGATGCGCCTACCGTTCGGGCTCTTCACGCCGACTACCTGGACCACCGGGTGCCCGAGGGCTCCCTGCGCTACGTGCACGATGCCGAGGCGGCGGACGCCGCCGTCGCCGGCGGCGAGGCGGTTGCCGCCTACCTGTTGCCCCCCACCACCCAGGAGCGCATCCGCAAGGTGATCGAGCGCGGCGAACGGCTCCCCCAGAAATCCACGTACTTCTGGCCCAAGCCCCGGACGGGCATGGTGATGATGCCGCTGGAATCGCGGCCCTAGCCCCTCCTAACTCGCCGCGGGCTCGAGCTTCTTGATGCCGGTGGCCACCACCTCGGTCAGACTCCTCGCCCCCGCGCCGCTACGGTAGAACCGCCGCACTAGCTGCCCGTACACGAGCACGTCGTCGCCCTTGGCGATACCGTCGACCGCCTGTCGCCCCACCGTGGTGTGCCACGCAGCCACCGGGAGTGGCAGCAGACGCTTCCCGAGCTCAGGGACCGACAGGCGCAGCTCGGTGATCTCATCCCCCGAGGGCAGCTGGCGCTGCACCGGGTCCGCGGCCACCGTGCCCGCCAACACCACGACGTTGACCGTGACCATCCTGGCTCCCTTCCACACGGGGGGAGGAGCGATCACGACGCTAGCACCGGGTACCGACACCTATGGCACACTCGCGCGTGATGAGCTCGGCGCCCACGACCTTCGCAGCGTCAGACGGCATCACCGGCATCGATACGGCGACCGGAGGACTCACTCAGTTCAACTCCGTGTACCTCATCGATGCCGACGAGCCCACCCTGGTCGAAGCGGCCTCGGCGGCTGACGCCGACCGCGTGCAGGCCGGGCTGACGGCGCTCGGGGTCGGTCGCGATGACCTCGCCCACGTGGTGGTGACCCACATCCACCTGGATCACGCGGGGGGCGTCGGCAGACTGCTCGCGCGCTACCCTCGCGCTCGTGTCTGGGTCCACGAACACGGCGCTGCGCACCTCGCCGATCCCTCGCGCCTGGTGAGCAGCACGGCACGTACCTACGGCACGGAGCGCATGGAGTCGCTATACGGCCACACCCTTCCCGTCGATGCCGACCGCATCCGCGCGGTCACCGGCGGGGACCGCATCTCGCTCGGAGACAGGCATCTGGAGGTGATGCACACGCCCGGGCACGCCTCGCACCATGTGGCCCTGCGCGATCCCGCAGGCGGAGTGATGTTCACTGGCGAGGCGATCGGCTCACACCTGCCCTGGGCCGGCGTCTACCGTCCCGCGCTCCCGGCACCCGAGGTCGACGTGGAGCAAGCGCTGGCGAGCATCGATCGCATCCTGGCGACCCGTCCCTCGGCCTTGCTCACCTCGCACTTCGGGCCGGTCGCCGACGTCGAGGAGGGCTGCGCACGCGCGGCGCAGCGGATACGCACCTGGTCTGACACCGTCCGCCGAGCGCTCACCGATCGCCCCGACCTGACGCAGGACGATCTCACCGCCCGGCTCACCGAGCTCGCCGCCCAGGACTACCTGGCGGATTCGGGTTCGCCGATCGACCTCGCGCGCTACGACGCAATCGGGAGCATCCGGATGAACGCCGGCGGGCTCACTCGCTACTGGCGGAAACGGTGGGAGCACGATGCGCTCGAGCAAGGCGAGGCGGCCAACGCGCCGACCGAGAACCCGACCCAGAAGCCGACCTAACTGAGGTCGGCGAGGCGCTCGGCCGCGTCGAACGCCCCGGAGTCGTGCCTCATGATCTTGCGGAACTGCTCCGCCGCTTCCTGGGTGCGCCCCGCGCGCGCGAGGATGTCCCCCTTCACGTACCACAGTCGCAGCGTGTAGTCCTCGGCCACGTCGTCTCTGGTGCGGGCACGCGCGAGGAACGCGAGCGCCTCCGGGAAGCGCCCCTGGTCCGCGAGCGCCGACGCGGCCACGATCACGGCCTCCGCCTTGGCCTCGTTCGAGACCTTGGCGCGCAGCTCCTCCTCGGCGAGGGGGACGGCGTCGGCGGGCTTGCCGAGGGCGCGCAGGCAATCGGCGATGATGTGGTTCTGATCGGCGCGACCGGCCATGCGCTTGTACGCCTTCATCTCGGTAAGGGCCTCCTGCCAGCGACCCTGGCCGTAGAGCGCGAGCCCGAGCACCTCGCGGACCGAGACGGATCGGGGCGAGCACGCCTTGGCCTTCTGCGCCTCGGCTATCGCCGCTCCGTCATCGCCGCGCTCGAGCAGGTCGATCGCCCTGGCGAGACGGGAGACCGCGTCCTTCAGCTCTGTGGGGCGCGTAACGCGCTGGAGTTCCTCGGCGACGTCCCGCGGCAGCGCGGCCTGGGAAGCCGGTGCCTGGCGCCGGCTCTTGCCTCCGGGCCGGGCGGAGAGGGCTTTGGGCATCAGGCTCCTAGGGTACGCCGATACGAGAACGGGCCGCCCGAAGGCGGCCCGTTCTCAACGATGTCCCGGCAGCGACCTACTCTCCCACCCAGTCACCCAGGCAGTACCATCGGCGCGGGAGGGCTTAACTTCCGGGTTCGAGATGGGACCGGGTGTATCCCCTCCGCTATGGCCACCGAAACGGCGGTTCTCGGTGAAGACCCGTCCGTGAGGACCGATCCCTCGAGACGATGCTGAGGGTGCGTCCCTCGAGCAGAGCTCGGGAACTTCGATAGCGAGCGCGAGCAAGAGTCAAGTCCTCGGCCTATTAGTACCGGTCAGCTCCACACCTTGCGATGCTTCCACTTCCGGCCTATCAACCTCGTGGTCTGCGAGGGGCCTTACCTGGTTAACCCAGTGGGAGATCTCATCTCGAGGGAGGCTTCGCACTTAGATGCTTTCAGCGCTTATCCCTTCCGAACGTGGCTAACCAGCCGTGCCGCTGGCGCGACAACTGGCACACCAGAGGTTCGTCCACCCCGGTCCTCTCGTACTAGGGGTAGCTCCTCTCAAATCTCCTGCGCCCACAGCGGATAGGGACCGAACTGTCTCACGACGTTCTAAACCCAGCTCGCGTGCCTCTTTAACGGGCGAACAGCCCGACCCTTGGGAC
>CAJDTY010000004.1_pt2 | contig 90203 bp, 87 predicted proteins | sample 7390291 | NCBI WGS metagenome assembly CAJDTY01 (sample SAMEA7055671, study PRJEB34461) | soil metagenome | biome: terrestrial ecosystem; feature: Peninsula; material: soil | place: Antarctica | collected 2016 | reverse complement strand
AGCACGCTGAGCGCTTCCTCGCGCACGCGCACCCGCCGCTCGGTGCGCGGGGCGGTGGCGAGCCCGCGCGCATCCACCCGCAGCCGCAACTGCTCGCGCAGGTGCCGGCGCACCGATGCCAGCGCGTCTGCGCTCACCTGCGCCTGCTGCTGCTCCCCCACCCGAACCTCCCGCGACGATCACCGACGGCACACCTCAAGAGGGGAAGAGCGAGGGAGACCGCGGGGCCGAGCGAGCGCCCCAGCGGAAGGGAGTGCGAACGATACCGGCGGCCTCTTGGACCGTGAATCACCAGTTCGGCCGATTCCAGGTTCTTGGCGGGGGACGGTAACCACGAGACCAGGGGGATGCTCGTTCATGTTGGGGTCGCAAAAGCGCACACGCGAGGAGCAGCCGACGGATTCCCTCCGAGACTCGCTGCGCGAAGACCGCGGATGATGCCACGATGTGCCTGACAGCTGGACCATGGTGCGTGCGAAGGCTTCGCCGCCGGTGACCGGTACCCAGGCCGACGACGACGGTGCCCGCGAAGCCGGAGGCGGCTGAGCGTCAGACGTAGGCGACCTGGCGCGGGGTCACCCCACGCGGTCGAGCAACGCGATCGTGCGCTCGAGGACGAGCTTCGCCGAGTCCTCGTCGTACTCCCCCCACGAGCTATCCGTGAACAGGTGCGCCGACCCGGGGTAGATGAAGAGCTCGCCGTCCTTCGCCTCGGCGACGAGCCCCTCCGCGCCCTCACGGTCGACCCACTTGTCACCTTCGCTCACGTGGATCTGCAGCGCCACGTACTCGGGCCAGTAGTCGCCGAACTCCGACGGGGGGGTGTCGCCGGCGTGGTACAGCAGCGCTCCGAGCGCACCCGGCCGGGTCTGCGCGAGCCGCTGAGCGTAGACGGCCCCCAACGAGAACCCCCCGTAGACGATGGAAGCGGGGAGGCGCCCGGCCGCCTGTTCGCTCCGCTCGATCATGGCCTCGAAGCCGATCCCCTCCTCGTTGGCCACCCCCTCCTCGATGGTCGAGAACGCCTTCCCTTCGAAGAGGTCGCCGACCGTGACGGTGTGCCCGGCGGCGCGGATCTGGTCGGCGAACGCCCGGACGCCTTCACTCACGCCCAGCGCATGGTTGAACAGGAGCAGCTCGGTCATAGTCATCCCTCCCGATCGGTGGCAGTTAAGCCATACTCCCAGACCCATCCATCATCCTGTCCGGCGTCTGCGCTGCTCACCGGTCCTTTCTACCAGAGGGGTACGACATGAGCGCAGCCCAGACGCGAACTAGTGAAATGATCTGAGCGACCTACGAGAATGGCTCTAGAGCCCAACTGCGGCGCAGCGCTTCTGAGCATCTCCGAAGACACGCAACCTCGTTCACCACCTAGTGAGCTCGCGCTGGAGAAGGAGCGACCCCGGCGCGAAGCACGCGAGCGCCTCCTCGTGCACCCACGAGGCGCGGTAGCAAGCCATCCCCTCGCGAACCGCCTCGGTTCAGGGCTTCCGCAGTTTCCAGATGTGGTCGCCCGGGAAGTCGCGAGCCCACTCCGCGGTCGTGTACGTGGTGTAGGTCGTGGTGGCGCCCGGACCGGGGCGCAGCTCGATCAGGTCCTCCACCGCGAGGCCGGCGCATCGGAACACCCGGATCCATTCGCCGTAGCCCAGGTACCATTCGACGCTCACGCCGTTCTCCTCGACGTACTCGGAGCGGCCCAGCTCGAAGTACGGGCGATGCAACTCCCGGTCGGGCGGCGATTCATCGTCGGGCCAGCACACCGCCACCCACGGCGTCGCGATGTTGAACGCGAGCACGCCGCCTGAACGCAGCACGCGCGCGCACTCCGGGATCGTGACGCGGGGGTCGGTGAACGAGGTCGCACCATGGTCGCACACCACCAGGTCGAAGCTCCCGTCGGCGAACGGCAGCTCCTCCGCGCTCGCGCGCACGAGCGGGAACCGCTCTGCCGTCTCGGCGACGTTGGCTCGGGCCGCCGTCAGTTGGTTCGCCGAGAAGTCCATGCCGATCACGCTCGCGCCGCGCTTGACGAGGTTGATCCCGAACTGGCCGGCGCCACACCCGAGCTCCAGCGTGCGAAGGCCGGCGACGTCGCCGAGCGCGTTCACCTCGTCCTCGGGGACGGCCCAGGTGCCCCAGACCACTCGGTCCCAGCGGTTCAGCTGCGCGGCGTTCCGCTCCTGATACCCGGCGCTGTCGGCCTCCCAGCTCGCGAGGTTCGCGCGGACATCGTCTCGGCTCATGGTGGCTGAGCCTACCGGTGTGCCAACGCCCGTATCAGGGCTCGCTCGTCGGGGTCGGATAGGCCGGCTCGGCGTACGAGGTCCCGGTCCCTCTGCAGCTCCCAGGTGAGTGCGTCTGCCAGGGTCTCGGCCAGAGCCCGGGTGGCGAGGCCGGCGGCTCGTGCCTTGCTGCCGTCGTTGGCATTGAAGCCCAGCCAGTCGGGGTCGGTGAGCCACAGAGGTAGCGAGCGCTCACCCATCCACGGCTCAACGCCTTGGGCCAAGAGCCACTGCGGGTCGGCGCGTGCGACGGGTCCGGTGTGGCCGGCGACGATGCGGGCGGTCTCCAGGTGCCGGGGCAGCGGGATCGTCTCGCCGGTCGCGTTGAAGATGCCGGCGACTCCGCGGCTGCCGGCATCGACCAGCCAAACGGCCAGGTCACGCACGTCGATGACCTGCGTCGCCAGTTCGGGGGCGTCCGGGACAAGGACGGTGCCGTCTTCGGTCGCTGGTCGGGCGAAGCGCAGCGGCCAGTAGCCGGTGCGGTCGAAGACGTCCCCGGGTCCGCCGATGAGGCCGACGCGCGCGATCATCGACCGGTGGGGTCCGAAGGCTCGCAGCACGTGCTGCTCGCAGGCGACCTTGGCCTGTCCGTAGGTCTCCATGGTCTCCATGACGTCGCCGTCGAGCGCCGGCAGGAGGGCGGCGTCCTCGTTCTGGCCTGGCGTGCTGTGGTCGGCGTAGACGTTGCCGGAGGAGACGAAGACGTAGAAGTCGCTGCGGTCGGCCAGCTCCGCCACAGCGTTCTTGACCTGGCCGGGCTGGCGAGACACGTCGATGACAACGTCCCACTGGTTGTCCGCGACCTCGTCATAGGCACCAGGCTGTGTGCGGTCGGCGCGCACGAACACCGCCCCGGCCGGTGTGTCGCCGGAGGCGCCGCGGGCCAGGCAGGTCACCTGGTGCCCTAACTCCAATGCGGTGCTCGCGACGTGTCCCCCAAGCCAAGCCGTCCCGCCCAACACCAGCAGCCGCATGACGCCAGTAGACATCACCCGCCAACACCCGGACTACATGATCCGCCAGGGGCAGGAACCACCGCGCCGTCGTGAAGATCGCCGGCGCCGGTCAGATCCGGTAGCCGATCTCGCCGTGCTGAGACGCGTCCAGGCCGCGCTCCTCGTGTTCCTCAGTGAGGCGAAGCCCGATCGTGACGTCGGTGAGCTTCAGGATCCCCATCGTCGCGATGAACGAGAAGCCGACCGTCACCGAGGCCAGCACGAGCTGCTTGCCGACCTGAGCCGGGCTCGCGGAGGCGCCCGCCGCGTTGATCACGAGGCTCGCGAACATCCCGGTCATGACCACGCCGATGATCCCGCCCACCATGTGCACGCCCACCACATCGAGCGAGTCGTCATAGCCGAACCGATCCTTCAGCCCGACCGCCAGGAAGCAGATGAGCCCCGCAACCAACCCGATCGCGAGCGCGGCGAGCGGCTGCACGTACCCGGCCGCGGGCGTGATCGTGGCGAGGCCCGCCACCGCGCCCGTCGCCGCGCCGATCGTCGTGACGCGCCCGGTGCGGATCCGCTCGAGGATGATCCAGCCGAACACGGCCGCGGCGGCGCCGAGCTGCGTGTTCACGAAGGCGCTGGCGGCGAGCGCGTTCGCGCCGAACGCGCTGCCCGCGTTGAAGCCGAACCACCCGAACCACAGGATCCCCGCGCCCAGGATCACGAACGGCACGTTGTGCGGGGACATGTCGTCGGATCCGTGGCCCCGGCGCTTCCCCAGGTAGATCGCGGTCGCCAGCGCGGCGGCGCCCGCGCTCGCGTGGACCACCGCCCCGCCCGCGAAATCGAGCGCGCCCACGCCGCTCGCTCCGAGGAACCCCCCGCCCCACTCCCAGTGCGCGACCGGCGCGTACACGACGACCGACCAGATCCCAATGAACATGAGGTAGCCCGAGAACTTCATCCGCTCGGCGAACGCGCCCGCGATGAGCGCAGGCGTGATGATCGCGAACATCAGCTGGTACACCATGAACGCGGTCGCCGGCACGGTGGGCGCGTAGGCATTGGGGTCGGCACCGACGTTGTGCAGCCCGAAGAAGTCGAGACCACCGATCAGCCCCGCGTGGTCGGGACCGAAGGCGAGCGTGTAGCCGACCAGGACCCAGAGCACCGTCACGAGCGCGAGCGCGATGAACGACTGCATGATGGTGCCGACGACGTTCTTCGAGCGCACGAGCCCGCCGTAGAAGAACGCGAGGCCCACGGTCATGAACATCACGAGCGCGGCCGAGGCGAGCAGCCACGCGGTATCGCCGGTGTCGATAGGATGCATCACGCCACCTCACTCAGGATCGCGTTCGGTCCACCAGGCGGCCGTCGATACGCCGCCCGTTCGAGGGTTCGGATGCTACCCCGTGCGGACGCATCGCGCGCACGATGAGCGTTCGTCGGCACACGTTGGGGTCACCGACGGAGGGGACCTCCAGCAGATCTTCTCGACACCATCAAGGTTCGTCGATTTCCCGTTCGGCTACTCGCCCGGACGGCTCGCGCATCCTGTTCAACAGGGTCGACCAGTCCACCGAAACCGCCCGGGCGCTCTGTTCTCGGTGCGCTCGAGCGGCGCCGATCTGCTCAGGGTTGAGCTCTCCGCGACTGTCGGTCGTCGGTATCGACTTCGTCGATCGAATCTCGGCAGACTGGTCCCCCCGACGGGTCAAAGGCTGAGCGCCGAGGCTCCGATCGCGAACGTGTTGCGTTGGATCTCTGGGTGGTCGAGACGTCAGGGACCAAAGCGCATGTCGTTCACCATCGACGAAAGGCGTCGAGGTGCCCTTCGCCCGAGACGTCGTCGACCTCGATCGCGAGGGTTCCGCGGAAGGATTCCGGCAAGGTGCGGGACAAAGAGGCGCATCACCTGTCCGGGGATGGCAGCGTGCCCCAGCCCGGATGACGCGACTCCGGTGATCCGACACACGAAGCGCCCCTTCGCGAGCTTGATGTCGAGCACGACAGCGTCGAGTTCGAAACCCACCATGAGGTGGTGCCGCAGGTGGGCCACGCTCGGAGGGTGACCGTCTCCGGTTCGCACCGGCCGACGATTCGACGAAATCGGCGCCTCCACCCGCTCGCCGGGACGGCACCCGATTCCAATGCCATAGCGAGAGAATGCGAACCCCGCCGACGATGGCTTCTACACGCTGCGGTCCTCCGACGGAGGGGGTCTCAAACAGATCCTCTCCACACCGCCGGGGTTCGTTGACTTCCCCTTCGGCTATTCACCGGACGGCTCGCGCATCCTGTTAAACAGGATCGATCAGTTGACCGATCAGGGCGTTCTGTTCTCGGTGAGCTCCTGCGGCACCGCCTGCTCAGGCTGAGCCTCCGAGACTTTCCGTCTTCGATCCGAGGTTCTTCGATGCCGTCTCGGCGTCATGGTCCCCGGACGGGACGCAGGTGACCTTCGCCGGCGACTGGAACCGCTTTCCGGGGACGGCAATTCGCTCTCTACATCGCGAACGCCGAAGGCACGGGCCTGCGTCAGATCACCCCGTCCGGCGTGGGAGCCGTCTCAGCGCAGTGGTCGCCGAACGGGCACCTGATCGCGTTCTCCAGCAAGCGTGTCAGGGGCACCCCACCCCCCCAGGTGTGGGTCGTTCATCCCGACGGGACCGGGCTCCAGGAGCTCACATCGGATGGCAGCACCTCGATAGCCCCGATCTGGTGACCTGACGGCGCGAAGCTCCTCTCCCAACGGTGGGAGCGGAACTGAAGCGACAGCATGTGGACCGTGAACGCCGACGGCACCGGATTCTCGAAGCTGACAGACATACCTTCTGGAGCCACCTACTCATGGGGGACGGCTCCAGCCGAGCAGAAGGGACGAGCCGGCTTCAGCTGTGCCGGAGCCGGGCCTGTGCCCGTGAGACACCGGGCCTGACGCGGGGAGAGGGGCGGGGTCGCCGCCCCTCTCCATCTCCGAGCCGCCCTCTACCGCGCCGCGAAATCGACGAACTGCAGGTAGAGACCTGCCGGAGCGTACAGGTCGCGCATGTCCGTCCAGACGGCGTTCGCGTTGCCATCCGATCCGTACGCGAGTCCGATGTAGTCGCCGTGGAAGCGGGTGCAGGTCTCGCACCCCGACGCGTTGGTACCCGCCTGGAAGAAGAGCGATTCACGTGCATGCGACGCCGCCGTGGTCACCTGCTGGGCCGAGAAGCTCCCGCCTCCCGCCGGCGACTCGCTTAGCGTGGCGCCGTACGTGTTGTGACTGGCGTCGTAGCTTCGATCGTTGTAGACGACGCCCACGGTGCCATCGGCGGGGCTCACGTCGACCCACGGGAACCATTGATCGTTGCCCGCTCCGGGATCCGCCGGATTCACCCGGACCGGTGCGCTCCAGCTCCCTCCCCCGTTGGTGGACTTGGTCAGGAAGACGTCGGTATTCGTCACGGGGTTGTCGACGTCGTGGATGCCATTGCGGTTGTCGAAGAACGTGAAGTACAGGCGTCCGTTCTGCGTCGGATCCGCGATCAGGTTGCCCGTGATCGGCGCGCGCAGCTGGTAGTTCGTGAGGGTCTGGCGGCCGTCCACGTTGAGCGGGAAGTCGCGGCTGCCGTCCTCGAGCGCTGCGATCATCTTCGGTGTCGACCAGCTCTGTCCGCCGTTCGTCGACTTCACCATCAGGTACTGGTCGTCGAAGACCTCGCCGGTCTCCCAGAGTGCTTGGTTCTGCTCGTTGATGAAGGAGACGTAGACGGTCCCGTTCGGGCCGACGGTGGGAACGGAGAACTGATCCTCGTCGCAGGCACCGGCTGCGCCTGCGACCTGGAAGGTGCAGAGTGCACCATTCGAACCCGAGATCTCATGAGGTGCACTCCAGGAGAGGCCGCCGTTGCTGCTGTGGGCCTCCCAGATCGGGGACTCGGTCGTCGCGCCGGAGGCCGTCTCGAAGGCCGTCCACGTGAGGTAGGTGCGCCCGTAGAAGGGCGAGCTCGGGTTGTTGTCGGTGGTGATCCATTCCTTGTCGTTGAACAGACCGTTGTCCGAGCAGCTCGTCGGGCCACCGCCGTCGACCGCCTCCACAACGGTGTTCCAATGGAGGCCCCCGTCACCCGAGATCGAGACCACCACGTCGCCGTCGCAGCCGTCGTTCTGGAAGTTCAGCGACGAGTGGATGACCACGCCGTGCTTGCGGTCGAAGGTGGTCACGGGGTCGCTGCCAGTGCGCCGCTTCTTGCCGGGCGCCTCCACTGACATGTTGCCTGTTCGCCAGGTGCGGCCGCCGTCGAACGTCGTGTAGAACTCATCGCAGCATGACTGGTAGTCGTTCGAGCTGGCCACCATGTGGCCGGGATCGGTTGGATCAACCGCGATGTTCGGCTCGTTGTTCGGCAGCAGCCCGTCGCAATCGAGGTTCACGTTGGCTGAAGGGTCGCCGTTGGCACGGCACTCCAGCTTCGAAGGCGTCTTCGAGTCCTGGACCCCCGCCTGATCGCCTCGGTTCGACATCACCTCGGACGTGGCGGCAAGCGGTCGGAACTTCGACCCCTTGGGCGCCTTCAGGGGATCCGTCGTCGCGTTGACGGACTGGCCGAGCGCGAGCACGAGCATGGTCACCGACAACAGGGCGATGTATGCCCGCTTCGTGGAACCTTCCATCGGATCCCTCCCAGGTCGATCGAGGACACGTCTTGTCCTTCTACACCCGGGCCGCGCCACCGCGCAATCGACTGCGAGGCGGGCGCTAGGCGTCCCCCGACGCGTAAACCACGTCGCCGCCGAGTATCGTGAGGTCGACGCGGGTGTCCAGGATCCTGCGGGGTTCAGCCTCCAAGGCGAGCAGATCCTCGCTCAGGAGCACGAGGTCGGCGTACTTGCCGGGCGTGATGGAGCCGCGGTCATTCTCGGCGAAGCACGCCATCGCACCGCCCATCGTGTAGGCGCGCAACGTGGTGGCCATGTCCAGGGTCTCCTCGGGGATCCAGGGATCAGAGCCGTCGAGGTTCGCGCGGGTGAGCGCGCTGTAGATGCCCACCATCGGATCCATCTCGGCCACGTTCCAATCGCTCGAGAACGTGAGCCGTGCCCCCGTCTCGTGCAGCGAGCGGAACGCCCAGGCGTGGCGCCAGCGCTCGGGACCGACGTTCGCGCGCCAGTCGCACACGATCTCGGGAGCGCAGTGACGCGGCTGCATGCACGGCATCACACCGAGCTGCCCGAACCGGGGCACGTCCTGCGGGGTCAGGCATTCGGTGTGCACCATCAAGTGACGGCGGTCGCCGGGGCCGTTGGCTGCGCGGGCGGCCTCGATGCCATCGAGCGCCGTGCGCAGCCCTCGGTCGCCCGTGCCGTGGATGTGGCATTGGAACCCGCGCCGCTCCAGGTCGATCATCAGCTCGGCGAACTCCTCCGGCTGCCAGAACAGCTCGCCGCGTTCCGACGGCTTGTTCGCGTAGGGCTCCACCATGGCGGCGGTCCAGGGCTCGATCACGTCGTCGATATAGAGCTTGATGGGCGCCACGCGCAGCCGGTCGTCGTCGTAGCGCGTGCGCATCGCCTCGAACTCGTCGCGCTCGGCATCGGTGGTGCCCACCGGGTGGAACATGGCGGCCACCAGGCGGGTGCGCAGCCGATCCTCGCTGCGGGCTCGTTCGAAGATCCACAGGTCGTCGGGCGAGTTCTGGGGCTCCACCACGGTGGTGATGCCGAACGCCGCGGCCATGTCGATGCTCTCCATCGTCCGGTCGTACTGCAGCTCCCGGGCGTAGCCGGGCACCACGCCCTCGAGCGCGGCCTGGCCTGTGCGCGAGATCCCCATCACCGCGAAGCCCGTCACGAAGCCCGTCGGCTCGCCCGAGCGCGGATCCATCTCCGCGTGCCCGAACGGCAGCGCGGGTGTCTCGCGCGTGATGCCGAACACGTCCATGGCCTCGCGGTTCATCCACACGTTGTGGACGTCGTAGGAAAACAGGAACGCCGGACGCCCGCCCGTGAGCCCGTCGAGGTCCTCCCAGGTAGGCAGGCGGCCTCCGGGCATGGCGCCGTAGTTCCAGCCGACGCCCTCGATCCAGGTCTGTTCGGGGTGCGCGTCGGCGTGTGCGCGCACGCGACCCCGGAGCTCCTCGAGGGTCTGGGCGCCGGACAGATCGACCTCGAGCGGGTTCGAGCCGAGGCGCACGTGGTTGTGACTGTCGATGAACCCGGGCATCACCGTATGTCCGCCGGCATCGATCACCTCGGTGTTCGAGCCGGCCAGCTCGGGGACCCGCTCGTCCGAGCCCACCCAGGCGATGCGGTCTCCGCTCACGCCGACTGCCTCGGCCGAAGGCATCGCATCGTCCACGGTGTGCACGCGCGCGTGCACGATCAGCGTGTCCAGCTCCATCCAGATCCTCTTCGCTCTCCGGCTGCCCGTAGGCTGACACGGTAGCCGCGCCGTGGCACGTCGCGAAAGGATCCTTGTGATGAGCGAGTTGACGCACGACCTGTCCCGCTTCGTGGAGCCGTTCCGGGTGGAGCCGGGGTCCACCGTGACGCTCCCGGGCGTGTTCGACCCCCGGTTCTGCGCATCGATGAAGAAGAAGGACGCCGACGACACGCTGCGAGACAGCGTCGAGTTGTTATCCGGCTACCAGGAGCGGCTGGCCGCCCAGAGCATCTACGGCGTGCTGGTGGTCCTGCAGGCCATCGATGCCGCGGGCAAGGACGGCACGATCAAGCACGTGATGGGTGGCCTGAACCCCCAAGGTGTCACCGTGCGTCCGTTCAAGGCCCCCTCGCCCGAAGAGCTGGACCACGACTACCTCTGGCGCTACCAGCGGGCCCTTCCCGAGCGCGGCCAGATCGGCATCTTCAACCGCTCCCACTACGAGGAGGTGCTGGTGGTGCGCGTGCACCCGGAGTTCCTGGCCGCGCAACCGCTGCCTCCCGAGGCGCGCGGCGAGCACATCTGGCACCGCCGGTTCCGCGAGATCAACGACTGGGAGCGGACGCTCGTGGAGAACGGCATCAAGGTGGTGAAGCTCTTCCTCAACCTGTCCAAGGAGGAGCAACACCAGCGCTTCATCGCGCGAATCGACGAGCCCGACAAGAACTGGAAGTTCAAGGCCGCCGATGTCAACGAGCGCGAGCGTTGGGACGACTACCAGGCCGCCTTCTCCGAGATGCTCTCGCATACGAGCACCGAGTGGGCTCCCTGGCACGTGATCCCCGCCGACCGCAAGTGGTTCGCCCGGATCGCGGTCGCGGCGGTGATCGGACACGCGCTCAAGGAGATCGACCCCCAGTACCCAGCGGTGAGCCCCGAAGATCGGACGGCCCTGGAACAGGCGCGCGCACAGCTCGAAGCCGAAAGCTAGGGCGGGCCGGGTTCAGGCTGGGGTTCCGTTGGGGGCTCCACGACCCGTGCCGCCAGGCGGTCGAACACCCTCGCGACCCGTCCGCGGCCCGGGAGCAACCGGCCGTGATCCTGGGCACGCGGCACCGACCGCTCGAACGGCACCACGGCGAGCGGCTCCACGCCGAAGACGCGCGTGACGTCGGACGGTGCGACCTCGCCGCGCGTGGCGCGGTTCACCACGAAGCCCACCCGCTCGCCCGCGCCCAATGGGTCGAGCGCCTCGAGCGCTCGAGAGGCGGCGCGGAACGACAGAACATCCAGGGACAGCACCTCCACCACGCGATCGGCCGTCTCGATACCCGCCCGCGCGAGCGGATCGAGAGCGCGCGGCAGGTGCAGCACCACGACGTCGGCGGCCGCGGCCGCGGCGCGCACCACCGAGCGCAGGTCCTGGGCGCGCACGTCGCCGGCGGTCTCGGGCGCCGGGGGCAGGAGCACGCGGAACCCGTCGGGATGGCGCCAAAGGACCTCGTCGAGGTGATCGCCGCCCACTTCGTCACCGAGCGGCAGCAGGTCGGCGAACGTGTGGACCCCCTCGCCGGGCGCGCCCACAGCGGCCGCGACGTCGCCGTAGAGCGGGTCGGCGTCGATGACCACGACCTCGCTCCCGCGCCGCACGCACGCCGAGGCCAGGTGGGTGGCCACGAACGTGGCGCCCGCACCTCCGCGCGCGCCGTGCACGGCCACCACCACGGCTCGCCGCGCCTGGGTGGCGGAGGCCGCCACTGTGGACGCCGCCGCCCCCGCGAGCGCCTCGCGGTCCGCGGGCCACACGAAGAAGCCCAGCGCGCCCGCGCGGATGGCCGCGCGCAGCGACCCCACCGACTCGCGCGTATCCAGGGCCAGCAGCGAGTAGCCGAGCACAGACGCCGGATCAACGAGGGACGGCTGGGCCCCCACGGCGTCGGGTTCGAGCTGCCGCACGGCCGCGGAGAGCTGGCGATCGTCCTGGGCCGTGGCCACCACGCGGGTCTTGCCCGTGCGATCGAGGAAATGCATGACCTCCTCGGCCACGTCGGGCGCTTCCAGCGCCAGCACCACGCGCGCCACGTGTTCCACAGACGACCTCCGGGTTCGCGGGGGAGGCGACCGAGCGGGACCAGCCGACGCTAGCGCCATCGGCCGCCGCCATCCGTGACGGGCGTCACGCCCAGCCGCTCCCCGCGCGTACGCTGCGACGGATGACCGGCCCCCTCCCCTCCGCCGTCTACCGGAGACGACGCGTCCTCGTCGCCGCGGCCGTACTGGCGCTCGTGGTGGTCCTGGCTGGCGTCTGGCGCGGGGGATCTGGTGCTCCCGACCCCACGTCCGCTCAGCCTGCCTCCGGGAGCCGGAGCACCTCGGCCACATCTCCGGCTCCCTCGAACGTCCCCCTCACCTACCTCGCCTGGACGCCGGGCGGGTTCCCGGCGGAGTTCCGTGCGCGCTCCGACGGCCTCGCCGGGGTCGACGCGTCGGTCGTTGTGGCCGGGGACACCCGATGGATGACCGAGTCGCGCGCAGCTGACCGCACCGTGGTGGACCGACCGACGTCACCGTTCGCGATCCCGATCGACGCGTTCGCCGTGGACCCCGCGGCATACGCACCGTTCCTGCCACCCGACCTTCAGGCGTCCGTGACCGACAGCTTGCGCAAGGGGGAGGCGGTGCTCGGACAACGCAGCGCGGACCTTCGCGGGATCGGCCCCGGTGGCGTGATGCACTTCGGCGGCGAACAGGTCACGGTCGGGGCCGTAGCGCCCGATGAGGCCGTGGGGTGGAGCGAGCTCCTGGTCTCGCGCAAGGTGGGCGCGCGGCTCGGGATCGAAGACGATCGTTACCTGCTCGCCCGGATGAGCGGTACCCCCTCGGACACCGCCTTCGGGGATCTCGTGGGCACGCTGTTGCCGGCGGGAACCCTGCTGCGCGTCGCCACCTCGGCCGAGACCCCGTATGTGCGGGTGGCGAGCGGCGTGGACCCGCCGGTCGTGATGAAGGCAGCGTTCGGCGAGTTCGCCGCCCACCCCGACCCAGCGAACCCCGCCGCGCTCACGATGGACCCGGACTGGGTCGCTCAGCATCTGCAGACCCGCACGGTGCCCCAGCTAGGCCCCATCACGTGCAACCGTGCGCTCTTCCCCATGCTGATCGCTTCGCTGCGCGACGTCGCGGCCGCGGGGCTCGGCAGCCTGATCCACACGAACTCGGGGTGTTACAACCCCCGCACGGTGGCGCGCAACCCCACCGCACCGCCCTCGAACCACGCGTACGGCGCCGCGGTTGACATCAACGCGCCCGAGAACCCGTACGGCGCCGCGCCCACGATGGACCCGCGCATCGTGCGCATCTTCGAGCGCCATGGCTTCCGCTGGGGAGGAGACTTCCTGATTCCCGACGGCATGCACTTCGAGTACGCCGCACCGTAGGCTTACTCGCGATGGTGAACTGGCGCGGACTCGAGTCGGCTCGACCGAACCTCGCTACAGCAGGTCAGGATCTGCTGTATCAGTTCGGCGTCGGGCTCGCGTTCTTGGCAACCGTTCGCGCCGACGGCGGACCGCGCGTGCATCCGATGTGCCCGATCCTGCACGGCGACGGGCTCTACGCGCTGCTCGTGCCGTCGCCGAAGCGCTCGGACCTGGTTCGTGACGGACGCTTCTCGATGCACTCGTTCCCGAGCGACGAGAACGAGGACGCCTTCTACCTGTCCGGCGCCGCATCCTTGCTGGAGGACGCGAAGCCCCGAAGGGCCGTCCTTTCCAGGTACCGGGAGGAACGGAAGGATCTCGACCTGACAGAGGCTGCCCTGGATGCTCAGCTCCTGTTCGAGTTCGACATCGAAACATGCCTCCTGACCCGGACGACCGGTCACGGCGATCCCGAACCTCGCCACACCGTCTGGCATGCGTGACGATCGGGCCGATCACACCCTCTGGCTACGCGGTAGGGTGGCCCGATGGCGATGGTGATGCTTCGCGCGCCACTGCGGGACCGCGCCGGCGGGACCGCCGAGCACGACCTGCCCGGCGCCACCGTGGGCGAGGTTCTCGGCGAGCTCGAGCGCCGCTTCCCGCCGATCACGGGCTGGATCCTGGACGAGCAGGGCCAAGTCCGCGCACATGTGAACGTCTTCGTGAACGGGGAACGCATCCGGGAGGACGCGCCGCTCGCAGCCGGCGACGTCGTGCACGTCCTCCCCTCGATCTCAGGAGGTAGTGAATGACCGAGCTGTTGGTGGGCACCAAGAAAGGTCTGTTCGTCCTGCGGGGCGAGCCGGAAGCGGGGGCGCCGTTCGCGATGATCGACCGGGTGTTCCCCGGCGACATCGTGGAGTTCGCCCTGCGCGACGAGCGGAGCGGGCGGTACTTCGCCTCGGTGACCTCGGGCTTCTACGGCCCGCGCCTGATGTACACCGACGATCTGGCGAGCGACTGGCAGCAGGCGGAGGGTCCGGCGTTCCCTGAGGGATCCGAGACCGCGCTCGAGCGCATCTGGGTCGTGAAGCCGGGCGAGACGGAGGGCCTGCTGTACGCGGGCGTCGCCCCCGCGGCGCTCTTCGTCAGCTCCGACGGCGGCGCGTCGTGGCAGCTCAACGAGCCGCTCTGGAAGGAGCACCAGGCCGGCGACTGGCAGCCGGGCGCTGGCGGGCTCGCCCTGCACTCGATATGCCCCTGGCCGGGCGACCCCCAGCGCCTCGCCGTGGGCGTGAGCGCGGCCGGGGTTTGGATCAGCGAGGACGCCGGTCAGACGTGGCGCACCGGGTACGAAGGTCTGGTGCCCGGGTACATGCCCGAGGAAGCGCGCGAAGGCACCAACGTCCTGTGCGTGCACAACATGCACCGCGCCTCCCTGCGGCCGGAGCGCCTGTTCATGCAGTTCCACGGCAACGTGTATCGTAGCGACGACGAGGGCGGGAGCTGGCAGGAAATCCACGCGGGCCTGCCGAGCGGGTTCGGCTTCCCGCTCGTGATCGACCCTGCCGATCCCGACAGCGCCTTCGTGATCCCGCTCGTGGCCGACGCCGACCGCGTCACGCCCGAGGGGACCGTTCGCGTGTTCGCCACGCGCGATGCGGGGGCCACCTGGACGGCCATGGGCGGAGGGCTCCCCGAAAACGAGGCTTACCTCACCGTGCTCCGCCAGGCCTTCGACCGCGAGGGCTCGGGCAAGGACATGGGCCTGTACTTCGGCGCCACCAGCGGCGACGTCTTTGGCTCCCCCGACGCAGGGAACACCTGGTTCTCGGTGCACGAGCGCCTCGCTCCGGTCACAAGCGTGCGCGTGTCCTGAGGTCCACGTAAAGCATGTCAGAGGGCCTCACTATGGTGGGGTCATGGCACAGGTGATCTCACTCAGCGAGTACCGGGAACGTCGCAACCCCCTAGAGGCCTCGTTCGAACGTCTGGACCAAGCCGTCGGCAGACTCGATCCGCTCGTGCGGGGGCGCCTGGAGCGCCTCACTTCTTCGGTGGAGCGTGAGCTCGCCCAGATCGCCTCGGCGGTCTCGGGGGGCCAACCGCGTGAAGCGGCGGACCGCGCCGAGCGGCTTGCCGACCTCCTCGAGCACCCCGCCGCGCACGGGTAGCCGCGCGCCAGCAGCACCAGGTCCGGTCGACGGCTACCCTAGGGTACTCATGCTGCGCCGTATGGTGGCCGTTCGTATCGCAATTGTTCTTGCGACCGCCGCTGCGCTCCAACCGGCGGCTGCCGCCTCCGCGTCTCCCGCGCGCACCTGGCTGCCTCCTGCCTACCTCGCGTGGCGCACCGGGGGACTCCCCTCGGGTCTCGCGCCCAAGCTCGCGCGGCTCACCGGCGTAACACGCGTGGTGGTGGTCGCCGGCGACACCGCGTGGATGGTCCGCTCGGTGCGTGCGAGCGGCAACGTGGTAGATCGCCCACGGGCACCCTTCCGGGTTCCGATCGACGCCTTCGCCGCGCGACCGTTCGCGATGGCTCCGTTCCTGCCGTTGGGCTATCGCCGCGAGGTCACGAGGGCTCTCGCTCGAGGCCGTGGCGTGATAGGTGCGACCAGCGCCGCGATGCGCCGGCTGGGTGTGGGCGACCGCATGGTGTTCGGCGGCAACCATCGCATCGTGATCGGGGCGGTCGTGCCCGATGACGTCGCGTCCTGGAGCGAGCTCCTCGTCTCGCGTGAGACCGGTGCCCATCTGGGGATCCGCGACGATCGCTTCGCCCTCCTGCAGATGACCTCGCATCCCACCGAGCGGACGCTCGCCGGCAAGATCCGCCGGCTGGCGGGACCCGGCTACCCGATCCGCGTGCGGGCGCCCGGCCGCGCACGGTTCCGCCGTCATGCGGACTCGGTGTGGCCCCCGGTGCTGATGAAGAAGGGGTTCGGCGAGTTCGTGGCTCGGCCCTATCCGGGACGCCCGGGCTACCTGCAGATGGGAGGCTCGTTCATCCGGCGGCATCTCGCGACGCGCACGGTGCCGCTGCTCGGCCGAACGACCTGCAACACTAGGGTCTTCCCGCCGCTCGTGGCCGCCATGCGGGAGCTGAGGCGCAGGGGTCTCTCGGGCGCCATCCACGGGTTCGCGGGCTGCTTCTCCGCGCGCACGGTCATGCGCAGGCCCAACTCAGCCCCGTCGCACCACGCCTGGGGAGCTGCCGTCGACATCAATGCCGCGCAGAACCCCTACGGCGCGCGGTCACATCAGGATCCGCGCCTGGTGGCGGTGATGGCCCGCCACGGCTTCACCTGGGGCGGAACCTGGACGGTCCCGGACGCCATGCATTTCGAGTACGAGATCCCGGGCTTCGCACCGGCGTAGCCCGCTGGACCCGGACGCGATGCGAGGAGAGCAGGTATCAAGCGTCTCGTCTGCACTTGCTCGGGAGCCGGGGACGAACCGCCCCGGGTCCTGAGCATGCCTCCCGCGGCATGACGCGCGCGTGGGTTCTGCTCCCCTCGCGGCTACCTCTCGGCAACCACCGCGAACGTACACCCGAGGTGCGGGAGCGGGCAAACCCCCACATCGCGGGGCCTAGGACTCGCCCTGTCGGGCTGCGCGAGAGCGGAGCATGACCCAAGCCAGCACTCCCGCCACGGCCACCGCGCCCACCGCCGCGGCGGGGATCGTGGCCTTGGGCGTGGGCATGGTCTGCGCGATGCGCGTACGCAACCGCACCGGCCGGCGGAAGTCCTGGATCAGCCATCCACGCTCCTCGGCCTCGCGACGAAGCTCCCGGTCGGGGTTCACCGCCACCGCATGGCCCACGGACGCGAGCATCGGCAGATCGGTGATGGAGTCGCTGTAGGCGTAGGAGTCCTCGAGGGAGATGCCCACGCGCCCGGCGAGCCCCCGGATCGCCTCGGCTTTCTGCTCGCCGTAGGCGTAGAACGCCAGCTGGCCCGTGTAGTGACCGGTATCGTCGATCTCCGCGCGGGTGGCGATGACCCCGCTCACGCCGAAGTGGCTCGCCAGCGGGCGCACGACCTCCTCCGGCGAGCTGGACACGATGTAGATACGCCGGCCCTCGCTGCGATGCAGCGCGATCAGGTCCAGGGCCTCCTGATACACGTACGGGTCGATGACGTCGAAGATGACCTCCCGCACGAGCTGCTCGACCTGTTCGCGATCCCATCCACGCGTGAGGCTGAGCATGCCTTCCTTGAGACGTTCCATCTTGTCCTCGTCCGCGCCGACCATGAGGTAGACGAGCTGGGCGTAGGCGCCGCGAAGGAGCTGCGCGCGAGAGACCATGCCGGCCCGGTACAGCGGCCGGGACAGGGCGAGCGAGGACGACCGCGAGATGATCGTCTTGTCCAGGTCGAAGAACGCGGCTTCCATCGTCGCCATCCTAAGGTCGGTCACCGACGCACCTTCCCGAGGGAGGTGCGGAACCCCTTGAGCCAGACCAGCTCAGCCCGCGCGAGCGCCTCCTGGCGATCCAGCATCGCGGCCGCCACCGCACGGGAAGCGCCCTTGCTCCCCGCGCTGCGCACACGCTCGTCGCGGATCGCCTCGGCGAAGTCGCGCACCGCTCGCTCCCGGGCATCCACCGCCCGGCGTGCCTCGGCGGCCGGCATCAGATGCAGGAACCCGAGCGCGAGGCCCGCGCCGGTATCGTAGGGGGCCAGCTCGCCCATGCGTTCGGCCAGCCCTTGCGAGAGCCGTTCGCGGCCCGTCTTCGTGATCCGGTAGACGCGCCGGTCGGGTCCCTCGCTCCCCTCCTGCGCCTTGCCACCGATCAGACCGCGGCGCTCGAGCCGTTGCAGCGCTTGATAGACCGAGGCCTTCGCGATCTCGGCCCAGAGGCTCATGCTCCGACCGCGCATCCTCTCCAGGAGGTCGTAGCCGTAGAGCGGCTCCTCGGCGAGGCATCCGAGCACCGCCACCTCCACCCTCGACACCGACATGAGCGCTCCCATCTAGTCTGATATGGACTAGCTGAGTGTAGCGCATCGGTGGCCCGCGGTACGGTGAGGCCGTGGCGCCGCAGCGAAGATGCGCATGGGCCGCAGGTTCATCGAACCCGCTGATGCTCACGTACCACGACACCGAGTGGGGCGTGCCCTCGCGCGAGGACCGTCACCTCTTCGAGATGTTGGTGCTCGAAGGCGCGCAGGCCGGACTGTCGTGGCAGACGATCCTCAACAAGCGCGAGGGGTATCGCGCCGCGTTCGCAGGTTTCGATACGAGGAAGGTGGCGGGCTTCAGGCCGGCCCGGATCGAGCGGCTGATGCAGGACTCCGCGATCGTGCGCAACCGCCTGAAGGTGGAGTCGGCCGTGCAGAACGCCAAGGCGGTCGGCGCCGTCCAACGCGAGTTCGGCTCGCTCGCGACGTACCTGTGGCGCTTCGTCGATGGGAGCCCGAAGGTGAACCGTGTCCGGCGCATGGAGGACTTGCCAGCAGAAACGGATGCGTCGCGCGCGATGAGCAAGGACCTCAAGCGCCGCGGGTTCCGGTTCGTGGGTCCTACGGTCTGCTACGCCTTCATGCAGGCCACGGGTCTGGTGAACGATCACGAGACCACCTGCTTCCGCTACCGCGAGGTGTGAGACCTCGCCCCCAACGCGCTGCGGGCGCCTCGGAACGCGAGGAGCACGGCCGCGAACCCCAGCACCCCGGCGATCGCGAGCGTCGTCCCGATGACCGCGAACCGTGGGCTCGTATCCAGTCGGGCACCGAAGAGCGCCATGGCGAGCGTCCTCGTCCGGTCGCCGGCCCGCAGGGCGCTCGTCAAGACGAACTCCCCCATGCAGAGGCCGAACACCATCGCGAGCGCAGCCGCGATCACCGGGGCGAGCTGAGGCAGGATCACCCGGCGAACGACATCCCCCGGCGGCGCGCCCAGGTCGGCGGCACACGCTTCATGCTCGAGATCGAGGGCCAGGAGGCGCACGCGGATCAGGATCGCCACGAACGGGATGGACCACGTGGTGAGCGCGGCCGCCTGGGCGTTCGTTCCGAACCATCCGAACCCTCCGAAGGGGAAGCCGCGCAAGGGGAAGGCGAAGAGGAGCCAGTACGCGGCCGCAAGCATCACCGGAGCCGACACGAGCCCGATGAGGAGCGTCGCGTCGATCAGCCTAGCGATCGGGGAACGCCATCTCCCGAGAGCCAGCGCAAGACTCGTCCCCAAGGGCACGGCGACCGCCGTGGCGACGCCGGCCACGAGGATCGAATGCAGCAGGGCGGTCCGGGTCTCCGGATCGCGGACGATCGACTCCTGGGACCCGACCGCTCCGATCCACCACCGCAGCCCGAAGCCCTCCCACGTCGTCACCGACGAGCCCCGGTTGAACGACATCACGATCGCGATCACGATCGGCGCCAGCGACCACACGAGGTAGGCGACCGTGACGGCTCGCAAGACCGGTGCGCGAGTCGCGCGACCCTTCATCGCCTCAGCGTCGTCGAAGCGAAGCAGCGTAGCAAGGGCGTGGGGGCCGATAGGGCCACGGCCACGTCGTCGGGCGCCAATGCGCTCAACACCTGTGGCGGTCGAAGGATCGCCGGGGCCGGTGCGCCCGCTATGCTCGGTGGCGGAGGTGTCAGGGTTCCTGGTGGGCCCCGCGGTCTTCAACACCGACGTGGGGGCGAAAGCTCCCAGGCGGGTTCGATTCCCGTCCGCCTCCGCTACCAAGGGGTGTCGCCCGGCCGCTTGCCCGCGATGCGATCTGCGCTTCGTCTAAGAGCAGGGCGTGTCGTCGGCGCGCTCATGCGACCGCATCATCGCGTTCCGCGTGGCTCGTGTCCTGGTGGTGGCACTGGCCCCCACGGTGTCCCAGGCCGTGCTCTGCCCTCGGAGATCTGAGTGTTGCTACCCGGGCTAGCATCCGACGATGGAGATCCTTCGCTACGACGACCCGGCGGCGTTTCGCCGAGACGGCTCGCCGGTCCTGCTCGCTGACGCGGCCCGCAACAACCTGCCCTTGGCGATCCTACAGACCCTGCAGGATCAACCGGAGGTCTACCCGGTCTTTCACCTGTGGATGGCCGTGCATGATGAGCAGCCACGGGGTCTGGCGCTGCAGACAGAGCCCTACAACGTGGTGCTGGCCGAGCCGCTCGAGGACGAGGCCGTCACCGCGCTGGCCGAGGCGGTTCTCGCCGACGCCGGACCCCTGCCGGGCGTCACCGCGAACCGTCCGTGGGCCGGTCGATTCGCGGAGCGCGTCACCGCGATGACTGATCGGAGGGCCGAGCGCATCCTCGATGAGGGCGTGTGGGAGCTGACGGCGGTCACGGACGTGCCGACGCCGGGCGGCACCGCTCGCGCCGCAACGCCCGGTGATCGCGAGCTGCTGCGTCGCTGGCTGCGAGCCTTCGCGCGCGAGGCGCTTCCATCCGAGCACCCGTGGGACGAGGCGCGCGCCGATCTCGACATCGATCTGCGGCTGGCCGGGCGAGGTGGTGGGTATTGGTTGTGGGACGACGGGACACCGGTTTGCCTGTCGGGCCATCGCGACGTCCCTGGAGTCGGCTCGCGGATCGGCCCGGTGTACACGCCTCCTGAACACCGAAGCCGCGGCTATGCCACGCGGCTTGTCGCCGAACTCTCGACGGCCCGGCTTGCGCTGGGGGATCCCGCCTGCTTCCTGTTCACCGATCTGGCGAACCCCACGTCGAACGGAGTCTACGCCCGGATCGGTTACGTGAAGGTCTGCGACGCCGTGGAGTACACGTTCCGCGAACCGTGAGGCAGGAGCCTGGGTCGTCGCCCACACGTTTGCAACGATGGACCCTCCTCCGGGCGGCGGGGCGCCTGCCTCGCGCGGTCGAGTGTGACGCTCCGGCCGGCAGCGTGCGTTACGAGTTTGTTACGTTGGGCGGATGAGCGGGCCCTTGCTGGAGGACGCGTTCGCGCACCACGTGTGGGCGACGCTGCGGTTGATCGATGCGTGCCTCGCGCTCAGCCCGCAGCAGCTGGAGACCGCCGTCCCCGGGACCTACGGCTCGATCCTCGAGACACAGCGCCACCTCGCCGTGGCCGACTCCTCGTACCTGTTCGTCACGAGTGGTGAGCGCACCCCCCTCATCGAAGCGGATCACATGGGCCTGCCGGAGCTCCGGGCCGCGATGGGGGGCCACGGCGCCGCCTGGTCGCGGCTGCTGGCGCAGGACATCGATCCGGACGCCGTCCTCGTGAGGCGCCGTGACGACGGGTCCGAGACTCACGCCCCGATAAGTATCCGGCTCGCACAGGCGCTGCACCACGGGACCGATCATCGGAGCCAGATCTGCACCGCCCTCACGACGCTCGGCGTCGAACCGCCGGCCATCGATGTATGGGACTTCGGCGGACAGGATGGCCGCGTCGTCGAGGTCCCACCCACGTCCTGACAAGCCTCCGAGGACGACCTACGGAGGGCGGAGCGTGTTCGAGAGAGTCGGAGTAGACTCCGGCCCTGAGGAGGTGGTGCCGATGCTCGAGTCGGCCACGTCGCACGCCGTGATCGCCGTGACGGACGTCGAACGCGCGAAGAAGTTCTATGGGGACACGCTCCGCCTGCGGGTCAAGGACGAGCGGTCCGACGGGGTCACCTACGAGTCGGAGGGCGGCTCGTGGTTCCTGGTCTACCCGTCGCAGTTCGCCGGGACCTCGCAGAGCACCTGCATGGCTTTCGAGGTCGCAGACCTCGACATCGCCGTGAAGGAGCTCCGCGAGGCGGGGGTGACCTTCGAGGAGTACGACATGCCGGGGCTGAAGACCGTTGACGGCATCGCTGAGATCCAGGGCGAGCGAGGCGCCTGGTTCAAAGACCCGGACGGCAACATCCTGTCGCTCGGCCAGCGCACCTGAGACGCCCGCGGACGCGGCAGAGGACGCCCTTCCCATCTCGAGGTGATGCTGTACCCGGGATTGGCTACGTCCGATTGGAGCGCCCGCTCCAGAACTGGTCATGAGACCTTCGGGCGGACATTTGCGCTTGCCCTGCGGCGTCACCATGGTCCTGCATGCGCTTTGCCCCGCGCCGAGCGAGGCGTTTGCGATCACCCGTCTCGACCAGCCTGAGGCAGACGGCGCAAGCGAGCCACGCCTCCTCGCCGCGCACCTCACGAGCTGTGTCGACGGAGACCTTGAAGTCCGGCCCCTCGAACCAGGCGACGACGGGACGTTGACCGCAGAAGCTGCAACGGGCGAACACTCCCCGAAACGTAACACTGCCGATTCCCCCGTGGGACTTCCTACGGCCAACCGACGCCCGGTGCGGGAGCGTCGACGGTCAGCACCTGCCCCGTTCGCAACCCCTCCGCCATGTGGTCGGTACCACGCCACTCGGTCGCCACCATGAACAACGTGCTCCCGTCCACGCCCCCGAGCATGCAGGCGAAGCAGCCTCGGTCGAGGTCGATCGTTTTCAGCACCTCACCACCTTCGCCAACACGCACGCAACGCTTGTTGGGTACGTCCGCGTACCAGACGGCACCTTCCGCATCCATGCAGATGCCGTCCGGGTATCCGCCGTCGAGATCGGCCCACACCCGCCCGCGCGACAGGTCGCCGTCCGCCGCGATGTCGAACGCGGTGAGCTTGTTGCCATAGGACTCCGCGACGATCAGCGTCGAGTTGTCGGGCGTCACGGCCATCCCATTGGGGAACGCGACGCCTTCGGCCACCTGCCGAGCCGATCCGTCGCGCGTGACGAGGGCGATCGTTCCGGGGGCGAACTCGCCGCCAGGGAACTCGAAGCCGGCTTCGTTGAGGTAGGCGTTTCCACGACCGTCGACGACAATCTCGTTCCACGCAAACCCAGAGAGGCTGCTCAGGTCGGCATGGATGGCCAGCGACCCATCGGGCTCCCGCCGCAGGAGGTGCCCATCGCGCGACGAGACGATGAGCAGCGTCTCGTCCGGAAGCCAGTCGATGGACATCGGGAACGACGGGAAGTCGACCCGAAGCATCACTTCGTTCTCGCCCTCGACATCGACGGCAACGACCTCTTGCGCTCCCCAGTCGGCGAACCACAGACGCTGATCGTGCCAACGCGGCGATTCGCCGAACGCGATGCTATCCATCAAGACTTTCGGTTCAGGCACTGAAGACTCCGTCAACGTCACTCGAGGGGGCGGTCCTGTCGCTGAGGGATAGGCTAGCTGCGACCGGCTCCCTCTGCCGTGCCGACCCGTTCCTCTCCGCCCGGGTACCATTCGACCCATGGCATCCCGTATCCCCACGCACGCGAGTCCCATGGCCCGCCTCCACGAGATCGCCGAGCGTGCCAACATGACGTTCGAGGAGCTCCTCGTCTTCCTCGACTCCCCGGCGGGTCGGCGTCTGCGCCGCGTGCTGGCAACCGGCATGATCGTATCCGTGCCGCTGATCATGCGGATCCCCGGCCTGCGTCGCTCGCCGATCGGACGGGTCGTGGAGCTGGTGGGCGGCACGGCGCTGGTGCTGAAGCTCGCAGAGGTCATCCGCGATTGGGAGCACACGCAGGTACCGCATCGGCCGCGTGGCCCGGTGGTGGACGTCCCCCCCGCCTGACGAACGCCGGAAGCCGCTGATTCACGCCGCCGTCATCCACATGTGCGAGCATTCGAGTCGATGAGCGCCGGCTTACACGCAGCCCCCGACGACCGGCCCTTCGCCGTGGTGGATATCGGCTCCAACTCCGGCCGGATGATCGTCTTCCGACTCCGCGACGGCGAGCACCTCGACGTGATCGAGGACGCGCGGGCGCCGCTGCGCCTCGCGCGCGACCTGCGCGACTCCGACACGCTCGGCCCCGAGGCCGTCGACCGCACGCTAGAAGCCCTGCGCGACTTCCAGGCCGTCGCCATGGGCGCCGGTGCCGTCCGCATGATCGCCGTGGCCACATCGGCGGTGCGCGACGCCGCCGACGGAGCCGACCTCTTGGAACGCGCGCACCGCATGGGCGTGCCTCTTCAGGTGATCGACGGCGATCACGAGGCGCGGCTCGGGTTCCTCGGAGCGGTCCACGACCTGCCGGTCACGGGCGGACTCACGATGGATGTGGGCGGCGGCAGCGTGGAGCTCGTGCGGTTCCGCGAGCGCCGGCTGGAGCGTGCGTGGTCGATGCAGCTCGGCTCCCTGCGCGTGAGCGATCGGTTCCTCGAGTCCGACCCTCCCGCCGACGGCGAGCTGAAGGCGCTGCGCCGGTTCATCACCGCCGCGCTCAACGACGCCGGCATCACCGAGCTCGGCGGCGGCGAAGCCCTGGTGGGTATCGGTGGCACCGTCCGGAACCTCGCGAAGGTGGACCTGCGCCGGGCCGACTATCCGCTGCCCCTGCTTCACGGGTACTTCCTGAAGGAGCGTCGCCTCGAAGGCCTGATCGAGGACCTCGCCGGGCGAACGATGCGCCGGCGCGCGCAGACGCCCGGCTTGAACCCCGACCGCGTCGACACGATCGTGGGCGGCGCACTCGTGGTCCATGGCGTGATGCAGCACGTCGGCGCCAGCAAGCTCGTGGTCTCGAGCCGCGGTCTGCGTGAGGGCCTCGCGCTCGCCACCGGAGGCGGCGGCATCCCGTCGCCGCATTGGGTGCGAACGATCTCGGTGGCCACGCTCGCCGCGCGGTTCGCGACCTGGGACCCCGCCCTGGCCGACCGGCGCGCCGGCCTGGCCGCACATCTGCACGAGGCCCTCGATCCGAACGCCCCCCTGCCGGTGCGCGAGATGCTCGGGCATGCCGCCACGCTCCTGGACGTTGGGCGGGCCATCGACTACTACGACCGCTTCGAGCACGCGGCGATGATGGTGACGGCCGCGGACCTCGCCGGGTTCACGCACGCAGATCTCGGCGCGCTCACGTCGATCCTGCGCCAAGCCGACGACGACACTCGCTTGGGCCCCTACGGTCGCATGATCGATCCTGCGGATCGGCAGGCGGTCCTGAGGGCTGCGACCGCGCTCACGCTCGCCGACGAGTTGAATCGGCGGATCCCCCCGGACGCGCAGGCCCCGCTATCCTGCAACTGGTTACGCGGGGGGTTCGAGGTCGTTGCCCCGGTACCGTCGGGCTGGCAACCGCGCGGCGTGGCCGCCAGGTTCCGCAAGATCTTCGGCAGGCCGCTCCTCGTCGTGGCCAATGAGACGATCGGCCAAATGACGGACGAGACGGCTGCAGAGACGCTTCCTCCGACTCCCTCGCGCGCCTAGCGCTCAGGCAGATGCTTCCTTCGCGGAGGCGTACGCTGCCTCGACCACCTGCATCACCTCGCGCCCGTCCTCACGGGCTCAGGCGCCGCCCGCGGCCAGCCTGCCGGCGACGTCGTCGAGCGGGACCCAGCACTCCACCTTCGTGCCCTGCCCGGGGATGCTGTGCACCCGGCACCAACCACCAAGGAGCTCGGCCCGTTCGACCATCGTGGACAGGCCAAGGTGCCCCGGTTGCGGATCGGCAACCCCCGCCGGGTCGAAGCCCTCGCCGTCGTCGCTCACGCGGATCGCGATACCGTCGCCTTCCGAGGCGACGCGCACCCTTACCCGGTCGGCCCGTGCATGCTTGCGCGCGTTGGTGATGGCTTCCTGCGCGATCCGATAGAGCATCGCGCGCAGATCCGGCGATGGCTCGAAGGCAAGGTCGTCGGTCACCTCGGTGACCCAGCCGGTCTCGCGCGCGGCGTGATCGAGATAGATCTGCAGCGCGGCTGCAAGGCCATCGCGATCCAAGGCCACCGGCCGAAGTTCGAACAGCAACGAGCGGAGCCGCTCAATCGAACGCGCGACGGTCTCGTGCAGCTCCGTGAGCTCCTCGGGGCGCGCGGCGCCGGGCGCCTTCGCAAGCATCTGCAGCCGCAGATCCACTGCGCTCATAACCTGGATCGGATCGTCGTGGATGTCGGCGGCGATCCTGCGCCGCTCTTCCTCCTGGGCGCTCTCGAGGCGTTGCGCCAGCTCGCGGCGTTGCTGGATCGTCCGGCGCAGCACGTCGAGACTCCAGCGGAGCTTCTCCTCGGCTTCCTTCTGCGGCGTGATGTCGAGCATCAGTCCCCTCCAGTGCACGGGCGTCCCCTGGGCATCGGAGACTAGGACGGCCTCGTCATGGAGCCAGACGATGCGACCGTCCTTGGCCTGCATCCGGTACTCGGCGAAGAAGGGTGTGCCCGTGAGATTGGATCGCTCGTTCTCAGCGACCACCTCCTGGAGGTCGTCGGGGTGGATCTTCGCGATCCACAGATCGGCGGTGGTGCCCCACTCCTCCTGCGTGTACCCGAGCAGATCTACCGCCTGCGGGCTGGTGTAGAAGTTCGTGGAGAGCTGGTCGGGCTTGTCGATGTAGAAGACTGCCGGGATCGACTCGACCAATGCGCGATAGACGTCGAGATCCTCGGGCAGGTTCGGCCCCGGGGTGTCGGGTCGGGAGGTCACAGTCGGGTGATGATCCCCGCCAGGAGCGCGATCCTAGGCACCACGCTCTCCAAGTCGATCCATTCGGGTGGTGCGTGGTCGTCGCCCCCAACCGGTCCGAGGCCATCGATCGTCGGAGTCCCGGCGGCGCTGGTGGTGTTGGCGTCCGAAGCCCCACCGGTGGCGGCATCCTCCAACGCGAACCCGAGGTCTGCCGCCACGTCGATGGCGAGACGCGCGAGGCGCGCTCCCCCTTCCTTCTTCTCCATCGGTCGGTGCCACCCGTTGCCCTCCAGCGTGATCGCAACATCCGGCACAACGGTCTCGGAGCAGACGCGGTCGATCTCGGCCTCGGCGACCTCGAGCGTTTCGCGCTGAGGCGACCGCAGATCAACCTGCAGCACGCACCGCTCGGGGACCACGTTGGTGCGCGTCCCGCCCCGCGCCACGCCCACGTTCACAGTGACGCCTGTCCATCGCTCGTTCAGGGCCTGCAGGGCGATGATCTTGTGCGCGGCCTCCAGGAGCGCGTTGCGACCCTTCTCCGGCTCCACCCCGGCGTGGGCCGCGCGACCCTGGATCGTGATCGTGTAGTCCGTGATCCCCTTGCGCGCGCTCACGATGTCGCCGTTCGCGCGCGCCCCCTCCAGGACGAAGGCGACGTCGTGCTGAGGCGCCAGCTCCTTGATCACCGGCCCGCTGAACGGGGAGCCGACCTCCTCGTCAGGGTTGCAGACATAGGTGATGCGCTCGAACCCGTCGAAGCCCGCCTCCTGCAGCACCTGGGTCGCGAAGAAGCCGATGAGCAGCCCGCCCTTCATGTCGGAGACACCCGGGCCGCGCGCGATCGTGCCGTCGACGCTGAACGGGCGCTCGGCCACCGTGCCCTCGTCGAAGACCGTGTCCATGTGCCCCACGAGCAGCACGCGCGGACCCCCCGCCCCGTCCAGCCTGCCGATCACCAGATCGCCGAGCCGCAATTCGCCGTCCGCCGGTGCATAGATACGCCTCTCCACGCCCCAGCCGTGCGTTCGGAACCGCCCCTCACACAGGTCCGCGATCGCGTTGACGCCCGCGACGGAATAGGACCCGCAATCGACGTTCACCATCTGCTCCAACGCGTGGACGAACCCGTCGTAGTGCGTGGCGGCGAGCTCGCGCAAGGCAAGAGCATCCATGAGCCGGACGGTAGCACGGGCGCGTTGCGCTCAGGGCACGGGCGCGTTGCGCTCAGGGCACCGGCGTGATGACCGCCGGCCGTCCGGCGCAGGTAGCATCCCGCCGATGCGGGAGATGAATTGGATCTGGTCCCTGGGGGCGCCCCTCGTTCGAGGGATCCTGACGCTGATGTTCCGGGTGCGGATCGAGGGCCTCGAACGCGTGCCGCGTCGTGACCGGGCCATCCTGGCCTGCAACCATGTGAGCGTGCTCGACGGTCCCGTCCTGGCGGCGGTCGTGGGCACCGGGCGGCGTCGTGCCACCAGGTTCCTCATCGCCTCGGAGATCTTCGACACGGGCTGGGGGTGGATCCTTCGGCAAGCGCGTCAGGTGCCGATCCGGCGAGGCAGGGGGGACACCACCGCGCTGGACCTCGTGGTCGAGGTCGTGAAGGGCGGGGCCGTCGCGGGCATCTTCCCGGAGGGCCGCGTGAGCGACGATCCCTCAGCGGGCCTGCAGCGGTTCCGCTCCGGGATCTCGCGCGTGGCGATCCCCAGCGGAGCCCAGGTGATCCCGGTAGGGATCTGGGGCACTCACACGACCTGGCCCAAGGAGGGCTTCCGATGGTCGCAACTGCGGCGCCGCCCGGTGATGGCGGTGGTTTTCGGTGACCCGATCGCGCCGCCGTCACCCGGCGACCGCGAAGGACCGCCGGGTGCGTTCCGGCGACGGCTCGGGAGCGCGATCGACGCGCAGATCCTGCGCGCCCGCGCGATCACCGAGGACCTCCCGTGAGCGGCGAGCTCCGCAATCCCTGGACACGACACCGTCGCGACACGGTCTATGAGAATGCTTGGATCGAGGTGTGGCACGACGAGGTCAGTCGGCCCGGCGGTCATCCAGGCGTCTACGGCGTAGTGCACCCCCGCACGCGCGCGGTGGGTATCGTCGCGATCGACGAGGCCGACCGAGTGCTGCTCGTGGGCCAGTACCGCTACACCCTGGATCGTTACTCCTGGGAGATCCCCGAAGGCGGTGCACCGTTCGAGGAGGACACCCTCCAGGGCGCCAAGCGTGAGCTGGCCGAGGAGACGGGGTGGCGTGCCACCACCTGGCGCCGGATCCTCGAGTTCTCGCTCTCCAACTCGATCTCGGACGAGACCGGCGTGCTGTTCGCCGCCACCGGCCTCGAAGCCGGGGAGCCAGCGCCCGACGAGACCGAGGAGCTCGCGGTTCGCTGGGTGCCGTTCGACGACGCCGTGGCCATGGCCGAACGCGGAGAGCTGTTCGATTCCATCACGCAGATGGGGTTGTTCCGGATGGCGTTGGAGCGGCGCCCGCGCGCCTAGGACCCCGAGGACACCTCCTCGGGAAGCCAGAACCATCGCAGGTGCTCGAAATCCCCGCCAACGTCCCGACGCCCGGGAACCCCCGGCACCGGCGGTTCCGCCAGCAGGGCCCGTGCCTCGTCGAGGTAGCGCGCCAACGCCGACTCCGGCTCATGATGCCGATGCCCGGTGAACGCCATCGCGCCCCCCCGGTACCCGATATCACTCAGGGACATGGGGGGCTCGGGCTGTCCGTCGAGGTGGCGCCACATCCCGCTCGGTGCGTCGAAACGATAGCGAGGCAGCAGCTTCCACCCTTGCGAAGCCACCAGATCGACCGCCTCCAGGACGTAGTTGAACACGGCCTCGGTGAGGAAGTAGTTGAAGTTCACTCGCACCCATCCCGGCTTGATGCCTTCACACCCTCGAGCGATCTCGCGCTCGAATCCTCGTGAGGTCTCCAGGTCGATGCCTAAGAGTCGATGTCCGTATGGTCCCGCACACGAACACCCGCCACGAGACTGGATCCCGAACAGATCGTTCAGCACCGCCACCACGAAGTTGTGGTGCAGGTAGCGCTCATCGCGGCGCACCACGAACGAGACGATCGAGAGCCTCGGCAGGTCGTGGCTCCCGAGGATCTCGATGCAGGGGTGCTCCTGCCAGCGACGCATCGCGCGATGGATGAACGACTCTTCGCGTTCACGGATCGCTTCGAGCCCCACCGCGTCCTTGAGTTGGAACACCAGCCCCGCGCGGATCGACTCGACGATCGCCGGCGTCCCCCCCTCCTCCCGCCGCTCGATGTCGTCGAGATAGCGGTGCTCCCTGGGGTTCACGTACGCCACCGTGCCGCCGCCGGGCACACCGGGCACGCGGTTGCGGAACAACTCCCTGCGCGCGACCAGCACCCCGGGCGTGCCCGGGCCTCCCACGAACTTGTGCGGCGAGATGAATATCGCGTCCTTGAACGCGAGGGCGTCGGCACCTTTGGCCGGAACCATGTCGAGCGCCACGTACGGCGCCGCGGCCGCGACGTCCCAACACGACAGCGCGCCGTGTCGATGCAGGAGCGTCGATATCGCGTCCATGTCGCTGAGGATGCCCGTGACGTTGGAGGCCGCCGAGAAGCTCCCGATCTTCACCGGCCGATCGGCGTGAGCCGCGAGCTCGTCCGCGAGCACCCGCAGGTCGATCCGCCCGTCTTCGTCCTCCGGCACCGTGACCAGGTCCGCGATCGATTCGCGCCACGGGAGCTCGTTCGAGTGGTGCTCGTACGGTCCGATGAACACCACGGGACGATCCGCCGCGGGGATCTGGTCACGGAATCGGTATCGGTCGCTGAGCCCGGCCGGCAGGCGCAGCTCCATGCAATCGATGAGCTTCGCGATGGCGCCGGTGGAGCCCGAGCCGCAGAAGATCACCGCGTGCTCGTCCTTCCGGGCCCCCACCGCGTCGCGGATGATCTCACGCGCGTCGTCACGGAAGCGGGAGGTCTGCAGGCCGGTCCCGCTCGATTCCGTGTGGGTGTTCGCGTAGAGCGGCAGCACCGTTTCGCGGATGAAGTCCTCGATGAACGCGAGCGACCGACCTGAGGCGGTGTAGTCGGCGTACGTGACGCGCCGCAGGCCGAACGGGGTGGCGATCGCCTCGTCCTCCCCGATCACCGAGGCACGAACGGCATCGACCAGGGCATCGATCAGACCTTCGTCGGGCACGCAGTCATGGTAGTCGCACGCCGACGGGCAGAGAGGAAACGAAGAGGCCGGGGTCGCCCCCGGCCTCGTGTGTTCCGTTGCGGATGACGCTCAGCCGAGCGCCACCGCGTTGATGAGATTGGAGTCGCGCAGCTTGCGCAGGGCCTCACGCTCGATCAGGCGCACGCGCTCGCCGGAGAGGCCGAGCACCTTCCCAGTCTCGCGCAGGCTCAGCGGCTGCCCGTTCTCCAGGCCGTAGCGCAGCGCCACCACGTGGCGCTCACGCTCATCCAGGACACGGTCGACGGCGTCGCCGATCTCCTCACGGAGCAGCTGGTCCTCGACCTCATTGAACGCGGCGTCCGAGTCGACCTCCTCGATCAGGTCGCCGAGCTCGGTGTCCTCGCCCACGGGCGATTGCAGGGACAGTGGCTCACGACGGCCCATCTCGGTGAGGTCGTCGATCTCCTCGACCGTGGTGTCAAGAGCCTTGGCCAACTCCTCGCGAGAGGGCTCACGACCCATGGACTGCGCGAACTGGAACCGGGTGCGATTCAGCTTGCGCAGGCGGTCGTGGATGTGGACCGGGAGACGGATGCTGCGCGAACGGTCGGCGATGGCACGCGTGATGCCCTGGCGGATCCACCACGTGGCGTACGTGGAGAACTTGAATCCGCGACGCCAATCGAACAGCTCCACGGCCCGCATCAGGCCGATGTTGCCTTCCTGGATCAGGTCCAGGAGCGGCAGCCCTTGACCCTGGTACTTGCGGGCCACGGACACCACCAGCCGGAGGTTCGCCATGATGAAGCGCTGGCGGGCCGCCTCGGCCAGACGCACCTCGCGGCGCGCCTTAGCGATGCTCTTCTCGGAGCGAAGACGTCCGGCCCGCAGACGCTCTTCGCCCTCCTTACCGGCTTCGATCGTCATGGCGAGCTCGACCTCCTCCTCCTTGGTGAGGAGTGGCTCGCGGGCCGCCGCCTCCAGATAGAGGCGCAGGTCGTCTGCGTCGTCGGTCCCCAGGGGACGCGCTGGCTCGGGCACTTCGTATCACACTCCTACTCGAAGGGGCGAACTGCATGGCGCAGCAGCGCTCGTCCTCGAGAACTCGATTCCTCGGTCAGCAGCCGGGCGGGAAGGCGCACACGCGAGCACACGCTTTGGCAGCCGCTTGTTCGTATGGTATGGCGTCACCGGTGCTCTTGTAAAGCTCAGGGGCTGTGAAGGTCTTGTGAAGAGATTCACAAGCTCAAGCGGATCGCTACGCGTGCCGATTGCCAACCCCCACCTCCCGCGGGCACTTGGTCCTGTCTCAACGCTCCCGGTCGAGGAAGTGTTCCCCCCGGGATCGACTCCTACCCGGGCATACGGCGTCGCCAAGGCCTCGGTTTCCGTGAGGTCACAAAGGGGCTACGTGGGTCCGGGGATGGGCCTGGTTCGCGAGAGGCGCCTGAACCGGGTCGGGTCCGGCCGAGGCAGGGACCGCTCGGCCTCTGGCCCACGAGCGCATCCGCGAGATGTCCTCCGCACGGGTGCGCGAGAGCGGCGTGGTGTGCGATATCTCGTCCAGGATCCGATCCGTGGTGAGATCGGCGTCGTCGGCGTAGGCGCGGTACAACGCCCCCACCACCGCGCCCTCCGGCTCGGAGCCTGAGAAACCGTCGGCGGCCGCGGCGAGCAGAGGCACGTCGAAGGTCGCTGGGTCGCGGCGCCGTCGCGAGAGGTGCAAAGCCAAGATCGTCTCCCGCTCCGGGGTGGCGGGTAGGTCGATGAAAAAGATCTCATCGAACCGACCTCGTCGCAGGAGCTCTGGCGGCAGGTTCGTGATGTCGTTGGAGGTGGCCACAAGGAACACCCCCGGCGGCCGGTCCTGCATCCATCGCAACAGCTCGCCGACGACCCTGATGCCGACGCCACCGTCGGCCGCGCCGCCCCGGGCCGAGAACCCCTTCTCGAGCTCATCCACCCACAGGACGACCGGCGCCATGGTTTCCACGGTGCGCAACGCGCCGCGAAGGCGCGCCCTTCGGACTCGCCGACATACGGACCGAAGATCGACCCCGGATCCAACAACACCAACGGCATGTGCCAGGATCGTGCGAGCGTTTTGGCGATCAAGGATTTGCCGCACCCGGGTACACCGGCGAGCAGCACACCGCGCGGAGCCTCCAATCCGAAGGAGCGCGCTGCGGGCTCGAACCCACGTCCTCGGATGCGGAGCCAATCCTTGAGCGCCTCGAGCCCGCCCACCGCGTCGAGGTCGCCCGCGTCGGAGGGGACGAGCTCCAAGACGCCGTCTTCTGCCAGCAGGCTCGCCTTGGCCTCGCGGACGTGCTCGGCGATGCTGCCGGCGCGGTCCTCCATGCTCGCGCGCGTGATCAGGCGCTCGGCCTCCGGAAGCGTCAGCCCTTTGGCGGCGTCGGAGAGCTCCACGACTTGCTCGTCGGTGACCGCCGGCGCGAGCCCTCGCTCCCCCAAGGTCGCCAGGGTGCGCCGCACCATCGCCACCACATCCTCGGCCGAGGGCGTGTAAAGGGTCCAGGGGAGCGCGAGGTCCTCGAGCGCCTCGGGCACACGATCGTCGGGGCCGGTGAGCACCACCGTCTGACCGAGTTTGGGACCGAGCGCGAACTCCTTGATCCTGCGAAGCACCGCGGGATCGGCGAGGGCGGGAGCGAAGTCGAGCAACACGAACGCGCCGGGATCCGTCAGCTCGCCGATGAACCCGAGTGCTTGCTTCGGATCCTGCGTTCCGGGCTGCGGGCCCATGCCGTCGCGCGCCAGACCGTGGGTGAGGGACCAGGTCCACACGGGCAGGTCGAGGGCCTCGGCCGCGGAGCGAACGAAGCCCATGAAGCGGGGTTCGTCGTCCATCCGCGCCACCACGAGCGGGAGCGCGAAGCGAGCAAGAGGCGTAGATCGGCGACCGCGTCCATCGCCACATCTTCGGCCGATAGGGTTGTCAGCGTGAGCTTGGATCTGCCCAACCTGCAGACGGTCTACCTGGACGGTCCCGTGGTCTACCGCGCGTGGGACGGACCCGCGGACACCACCTTCGTGATGGTGCACGGGCTGGGCGGGGCCCACATCAACTGGGTACGCGTGGCGCCGGAGCTCAGCGGTCTCGGGCGGGTCCTGGCCCTCGACCTCCCCGGTTTCGGGTGGAGCCCGCGCGCCGGGCGGGGGTCCGGACTCATGGACTCGCGGCGCGCGCTGTCGCGCTTCATCTCGGAGATGGGGACCGGGCACGTGGTGCTGTGCGGCAATTCCATGGGAGGCGCCGTGGCGATCCTTCAGGCGGCTGTGGAACCCGGATCGGTCGAGGGCCTCGTGCTGACGTGCTCGGTGTTCCCGTGGACGCGCGGGGGGTTCCCGCACCCGGTGATCATGGCCTCGTTCGCGGGCTACCGGCTGCCGCTGCTCGGCGAGCGGATCGTCGCCACCCGGATGCGTGCCATGAAGCCCGAGCAAGCCGTACGTCTGGGCTTCCGATTCACGGTGGCGGATCCGGCGTCGATCCCGGCCGACGTGGTGGCGCTGCACGTGGACCTGATGCGTGAGCGTCAGGGTGATGCCGACGCGATCCCCGCCTTCACGCACGCGGCTCGTTCGCTCCTGCGGCTCGGCGAGCATCGACAGGCGGCCCGGCGGGCCTTGGACCGCCTGACGGACGACGTGTTGGTGATGCACGGGCGCCGCGATCGCGTGGTGCCCGCGGCGTTCGCCGAGGCGGAGTTGCGGCGCCACCCCAGGTGGCGAGGGAGGATCTTCCCCGATCTGGGACACGCGATCATGCTCGAGGCGCCCGGCCGATGGGTGGCCGAGGTCGCCGACTGGCACGCCGAACGGATCCGCTGAGGCTCAGGCTCCCACCGCTTAGGCTCAGGCTCCCACCGCTGAGGCTCAGGCTCCCACCGCTGAGGCTCAGGCCTCCACCGCTGAGGCTTAGGCCCCAGCCGCTGCGGCGAGTTCGTCGACCGCCCGCTCGATGCCGCTGCCCAGCACGTCGAGATCCTTCACCGCGTCCCAGTCGGCCGTGAGCCCGAACGCCATCGTGCCCGACAGCGACGTGCACGCGATCGACAGCGCGCAGTTCTCGGCAAGGGGCATGGCGGGGTAGCTCATCAGCAGCCGGGCGCCGGCGAGGTAGAGGGGGAACTGGGCCGCCGGCACGTTGGAGACCACGAGGTTGAACCATTGGCCGCGCGAGACCAGCCGGGCTGCCATCGCGTGGAGCGCGGGCGGCGCGTATGCGCCGAGCCCGATGATGGAGTCCGCGCTCATGGCCAGGCCCGACTCCTTCAGTTGCACCGTGGCCGCGCGCACCCGGCGCAGGCGTGTGCGCGAACCCATGGCACCGATCGGGATGTCCACGAATGCGGGCGCCACCCGATTGCCGACGTCGCCTTCCTCCGCTCGGGAGCGGACGGAGACGGGCACCATCACGCGCAGGGTCCGTCCCTTGGTGATCTCCCCCCGCGCGGAGAGGTGATCGTGCAATCCTCCACCGACGGCCGCGAGCACGACGTCGTTGATCGTGCCGCCGAGCGCATGGCGTATCTCGCGGAAACGCTCGAAGGCCACCTCGGCCATGCCGAAACGACGAGCGGGACCGATCTTGACGTCGAAGGGCCCGTGTGGCGGCGCCCCCATGCCCACCAGGTGGCCGAGTCCGGAGATCGTCTCGGCCACGTCGCGCCACGCGTGGCTGGGGGTGTCGGCCACCCTGCCGAGCGCCTGCAGGGGGTGCAGCACGAGGTCTTCGACCGCCTCGCGCATCAGGTCGTTCGAGGAAGGGGCGGGATCCGGATGCCAGGATTTCTTGGGTCCGGGCCCGGTCGGCGCGTTCGGATCGAGGTCGAAGAGCGCCGAGGCCACCATCATGCCGGAGATGCCATCGGCCATCGCGTGATGCAGCTTCAGCAAGACGGCCGTGCGGCCCTCGGCGAGGCCTTCGAAGACGTAGAGCTCCCACAGCGGCTTGGACGGGTGGAGTGGGCGGGACAGCACGCGGCCCACGGCCCGCTCGAGCTGCAGGCGTCCGCCCGGCGCGGGGATCGCGGCACGCCTCAGGTGGAAGTCCAGATCAAAGCCCTCGTCGTCGACCCACAGCGGCCGGGCGAGGGAGAAGGGGACCCGGAGCACACGCTGACGCAGGCGGACGGCGAGGTGGAGGCGGGCCTGCACCACGCGCTGCACGTCCTCAAAGGTGAGCGGCCCATCATCGCGCGGGGCGAACACCGAGACGCCCGCCACGTGCATGTGCATGGCAGGACGCTCCAGATACAGGAAGCTCGCGTCCAGGCTCGAGAGGCGTTCGGCGACCATCCATGCAACTTTACTGTCCCAACGCACGCGGCGGTCTCGGGGTGCTACGGTCCCGCGCGATGCGTCCACGCCGGCCCCTCGAGCTGTTCCTCGCCACCGCGATCGCGGCCCTCGGGTTGGCTCCGCTCACCGCCGCACACGCCGAGGACGACGGCGCCACCGACAGCATCGGCGTGGGGCCTGGTCGCGAGCCGGTCCCGGGCGGGTTCGCGCCGACCGTCCGTGTTCCCCAGCAAGCACCCACGATCCAGGCGGGCGTGGACCGAGCGAAGCCCGGCGGGATGGTGCTGGTCTCCCCGGGCACCTATGAGGAGGCCGTCACGGTCACCACGCCCTACCTCACGATCCGAGGCACTGACCGGAACGAGGTAATCCTGGACGGGACGTTCACGCTGGCGAACGGCATCCACGTGGTGGAGGCCGACGGCGTGACGCTGCAGAACATGACGGCGCGCAACTACCTGTTGAACGGCTTCTATTGGTCGGGGGTGCACGGATATTGGGCGCAATACCTCACCGCCTACAACAACGGCGACTACGGGATCTACGCCTACGCCTCGGACTGGGGGCAGTTCGACCACGTGTACGCGAGTGGATCGCCCGACTCCGGCCTGTACATCGGCCGGTGCTACCCCTGCCATGCGGTCATCACCGACGCGCTGTCCGAGCACAATGCCTTGGGCTACAGCGGGACGAACGCGGGCGGGGACCTGGCCGTCGTGAACAGCGAATGGCGCTACAACATGGCCGGCATCGTGCCGAACACGCTGGACTCCGAGGCACTCGCGCCCCAACGCGAGATCACGATCGCCGGCAACTACGTGCACGACAACAACTCGACCACGGCCGACAGCAAGGACCTGGAGTACCCCACGTTCGGCAACGGGATCTTGGTGGCCGGCGGGCGCGACAACCTCGTCTCGGGCAACCTCGTGGAGCGCCAGCAGGTCTACGGCATCGCGGTGATGCCGAACCTTGACGCTCATCTGTGGGTGAGCTCCGGCAACCAGGTGCGTGACAACGTGGTGCGCGATTCGGGCGGCGCCGACCTCGCGTTGGGAGCGCCCGCCGGCGGTGGAGACTGCTTCAGCGGGAACACCGTGGAGGGGACCCTGCCGCCGGCGATCCAGCTGTTCCGGGGCTGTGGCTCCCTCGGCGCCAGGATCGGAGGCGGCGATCCAGCCGCGACGGTGAACCTGGGCACGCGCTACCTCGACGCCCTCGACGGTGCGTTCCCCAGCGGAGACTGGAGGGCCCAGCCCACGCCGCCGGCGCAGCCAGGGATGGTGAACCCCGAGGCCGCTCCGCCGCAACCTGCCGTGCCCGAGCAGGCCGTTCCCCAGCAGTACCGCATCCGCCCTGTGGACGCGATCGACACGGCGCCCGGGCCGAGCATCAGGCCGACCATAGGGAGGGGCGTAACGATGTACGGGATCCCGGTGTTGGCCACGTCGTGGTGGAGCCTGTTGATCGGTCTCTACGGGTACGTGCTGCCCGGATTCGTGTACGGGGCCTGGCTCACGATCGCGTTGTGGGATCTCATCCGCCAGGAGTCGGCGCCGATCTCGTTCCGCGCGCGATGGATGCTGGCGGTGATCCTCGTCCCGTTCATCGGCCCGATCCTGTACTTCGCCTTCGGACGCTCTCCGATCCCGAAGCAGCTGCGGGTGATGCTCGTGGCGGGGGGGATGGGTGCGTGCCTCGCGATCGCGTTGCTGGCCGCGCTGCTGGGAGGCTAGCCTCCGGGCTCGACGAGCTCGATCCGCATGCGCTTGTTGGCCTTGCCTTTGGACTCGGTCTTGACCACGCGGATGCGGCCGACCTCGCCGGTGGAACGCACGTGCGTCCCGCCGTCGGCTTGCTTGTCGATGCCCACGATGTCGACGATCCGGATCGGATCGACGTGTTCGGGGATCAGCGAGACCTTGGTACGGATCAGGTCGGGGTCGCCGAGCGCCTCTGCGCGCGGCAGGAAGCTCACGTGCACCGGCACGTCCTCGCTCAAGCGGGTGTTGAGCTTGTCTTCGACCTCGCGGCCGAACTCCTGGCTGATGCCGCCCAGCTCGAAGTCCATCCGCGCCGAGCCGGGCTCCATGTTGCCGCCCGTCACGCGCGCCCCGTAGTCGGTGAACACGACGCCGCTGAGCGCGTGCAGCGCGGTATGCGTGCGCATCAACGTGTGGCGGCGTGCCCAGTCGATCTGCGCGGTGACAGGCGTGCCCACGGCAGGCGGCGAGGCGGCCGGATCCACGGCGTGGACGAGAGCGCCGTCCTCGCGGGACTTGACAGTGTCGGTCACCGTCACCTGGCCCGTACTCCAGCGCAGGGCTCCTGTGTCCCCGGGCTGGCCACCCCCGCGCGCGTAGAACACCGTGCGATCCAGGACCACGCCGTCGGGGCGGACCTCGGTCACGGTGGCCTCGCAGGTCGCGAGGTACGCGTCGCGTGTGTGGAGTTCGTCGGTCACGATGGGACCATCGTAGTGCGACGAGCCGAGGCCGGCAGAGGGCCGTGCGGACGAGCGAACCACAGCCACGCCGCCGGCACGGCCGCGAGAGAGAGGTTGCGCGCGATCAGCACTGCCTGGCTCCACTCCGTATGCCCATTGGTGACCCCCGAGAACCAGGCCGCCATGACGAGACCGGTCAGCCAGATCGGCACCAGCGCCACCCTGCCCACGCACCGAACGTCGGCGACCGCGATCGCCGCCCAGGGCACGAGCCAACACAGGTACTGCGGCGAGAGCACGGGCGAGACCACGAGGAGCAGAGCCACCGCAGCAAGTGCGGGCGCGCCGGCGGGATCGACGTCGCGATCCTTCGCGCGCACCCAGATCGCGGCAAGACCCGCCAGGAGGATCGCCAGCAACGCGACCCGAGACCATCCGGGCATGAGCCCAGACCGGTTGGCGCCCACCTCGAAACGATAGGTGCCGGTGAGCGCCCACACCACGGCGCCCACGCTGGATCCGAGCTCCCATCCGGTCGCTCCCCGGAACGACATCACCTGCCACGGGCCACGCGGGCCGCCCACCAGCACCCAGGCTGCCAAGCCGGCGACGAAGGTCGCCGTGAACGCGCCCAGCGATCGAAGACGACGATCGAGGATCAGCGCAGGCAGCAGCACGAGCGGCCAGAGCTTCACCAGCGCCGCCGCGCCGAGGGCGAGCCCGCCGGCGCGTTCGCGATCCTTGCGAACGAGCGCGAGCGCTAGGACGACCAGCGCCATCGACACCAGGTCCGAGCGCCGGTAGATGAAGACCAGCAGCGGAGCGCCGTAGAGCAGGTACCGCGTGCCAACGATCCGGCCCCATCCGCGCCGTAGCGCCCCGAACGCCACCAGGTCGGCCCCGAAGGCGATCAGCGCCAGGACGACCCGGGCGCCGCCGGCCGATCGGCTCCCCACCAGCCGGATCACGGGAAGGTCCCCCACCGGATATTCGAGCGCGAAGTCACGATACGCCCGGCCCGGGGTGGACTCGATCTCGCGCATCCGCTCCGCCTCAGGCGAACGCAAGACCGGGACGTTCACCACCACGAGCGCGAGGACGATGACTCGAAGGCCCAACAGGAGGCGGTCGGAACGGCTCATGCGCCCCTGGGCACGCTCGTGCGGATCAATGAAGCGATCACGGCGCCCACCAGGATCAACGTGCCCCCCGCGGCCACTGCGGCCGTGATCGGCTCGTCGAGGAGGAAGGCCGCGAGCAGCGCCACCGTGAGGGGCTCCATCACCCCGATGATCGCGTTGCGCACGGCTCCCACCCGCTGCAGCCCCGCGAGCATCGCCGCGAATGCCCCCGCGGAGAACACCATCATCGCGAGCAGCCGCCACCAGGATCCGGCGGGCGGCGGCACCAGCGCGCCGAACGCGGTCCCGTACACGATGTTGGCGACCGCGGCCCCGACCCCGAGCCATGCCGCGGCCGTGAGCGGCTCGGTGCGCGTCACATGCCGGTCGGTGCCGACGAGATAGGCCGAATACGCGAACGACGTGCACAGCGCCAGCACGATGCCGAGCGTGGTGATATCGGTGCTGCCCCCGCCCAGAACCACGATGGCGCTCCCCCCGATCGCGGCGGTCAGGGCAACGAACAAGCCCGCATGGGGGGCTTTGTGGTCCAGGGCCACGGTCACCAGCATCACCCACACCGGATAGGTGTAGAACAGCAGCGTCACCGCGGCCGCGCTCCCGTGGTTCAGCGCCGAGAAGTACAAGGCGGCCTCCGAGCCGTAGCCCACGGTCCCCGCCACCGCGAGCGCGAGCCGTTCCCCCTGCTGCGGCAGCAACGGCCTTCCGGTGACCGCCAGCAGCCCGAACAACAGGACCGATTGGCCCGTGAAGCGCAGGGCGAGCATCGAGAACGGTAGGCGCCCCGCCTGCACCTGCTTGCCGAGGATGACCACCACGGCGAACAGCACGGCCATCAGCGCGCACAGTCCGGACCCGGTCAGTTCGCCGCGCCGGTCGACCGCCCTGCGGGTCGCCTCGGCAGGCACCGTGCGACCTCGCTACTCGGCCGGGATCGCCGGGGCGCCGTCGATCTCGATCAGGTCGTCCTGCGGCGCGAACTCGCTCCTGATCCTGCGCGCCCAGGCGGCCACGAGCGCGGTGAGCCCCAGGAAGATCGCGCCCGAGACAATGAGGATCACCCGCGTGCGGGTGGGGTCGTTCTCGATCCAGATCAGAGACAGGATCAGCGCCGGGACGATGAATCCGACGTTGTAGGCGATGTCGAAGAGCGCGAACGCGCGGCCGCGGAAGTCGTCGGGCATCGTCTGCTGCATGATCGTGTCGGCCGAGATCTTGCCGAGGAAGAACGAGAAGAACCCGACGAACAGCATCGCGGCGAAGCCGGCCATAGAGACCAACCCGCCGAAAACCAGCGTCCCGGCCCCGAGCAGGAACATCGACGCGAGCAGCAGACGGATCGGGGGGATACGGTCCTTCCACTTCTGCGCCAGGATCAGGCCGAGCGCGCCGCCGACGAGCCCGCCGCCGCCCGTGATGGCGAGCGCCGTGTTGCTGGCGTCACCACCCTGGACGAGGTTCTTCGCGTACAGCGCGAACGTGAACAACCCGAACCCCCAGAACTGATACCGCAGCATCTGGAACGACGACAGCCCGAGCGCCGCCGCGGGCCTGGCGGCCATCTCCTTCAGCCCGGCCACGACGTTCTTCGCCACCTGCGACGCCTCGCGCGAGAAGCGCGTATCGCGGGCCACGGTCTCGACGTGCCGCATCCTGCGCGCCACGACCGAGGCCACGACCAGGATGCCCGCGCCTGCCACCACGACGATCCAAGCCGGGAGCGCGGCCCCGGCGCCGAGCGCGAACGCGATGCCCACCACCTGGAACAACGCTCCGCCCGCCTGCGAGAGCCCGTTGCCCTGGAGCAGGTCCTTGCCCGAGAGCACGTCGGGCATTGCGGCAGACTTCACGGCGAGGACCACCCGCACCGCCCCCTGGGCTGCGAGCATCGCCACGACCAGGGCCACGGTGGCGGTCACGTTGCCCTCCGACGTCGCCTCGCCGAGCGGCAGGATGAACCCGCCCGCCACCACGACCACGACCGCGGCGGCCACGACGTTCGTCCAGCTCACCACCTTGCGACGCTGGAAGCGGTCGATGAAGACGCCGATGAACGGCGAGATCAAGGTGTAGGGCACGTAGAGCGCGAGCACGACCTTGAGCAGGTAGTCGGCCGAGGGGACCGTGGAGACGTCGAACCCCTTCTCGCCCCCGAACGCGATCGACTTGCCGATCGCGCCTTGGATCACGCCTTGGCCGGCCTGACCGAGGAACTGCACCCCCATCAACGTGGCGAAGTCGCGGTTCGCGAAGACGCCGAAGAGCGTGTTGAAGAACCCGCCGACGCGCTCCAGCGCGCCCAGGACGGGGACGCGCGCGAATCGCATCGCGGCCGCGAACCCCAGGGTCGCCGCCACCACCACCCAGGCCTTACCGAGTGAGAGGGGTCCCCTCCACACGGCGAGGACCGCGATGCCCGTGAGCAAACTCAGCACGATGGACATCCCCGGGATCAGCGCGATCCGGCTCGGGGTGTCGTGCAGCTCGAAGAGCGGCGCCGCGATGAGCCCTGGAAGCACGGCCAGAAGGAGGATCCCGAACAACACGCGCAGCAGGTGTGCAGGGTCGCTGAGAGGCCCTGGAGGATCGCCGAACGCGGCCTGCTGCGCCTCGCTTGCGGCGCGCGCCTCGGCCACCACGTCGGCCGGGGGGCTCCACAGGCCCGGCGCACTCAGCACGTAGGTGTCCGGACCGACCTGGGTGCTGTGAGCCTCGACCTCGGCCTTCACGGTCTGCTGCCGGTCCGGGGGCAGGTACCCCCAGTAGTACTGCCCCACCACGAACACCACGGGGTCCTGCGGGTAGGTGGTCTCGCGCACCTGCAGTTCCTCGAAGTAGCGTCGCGACCACTCATCGTAGTTCTGACTGCCGGTGGCGCTCCGCGTGGGCGTCCCCGCGAGGAAGTCCTGCAACGTCCCGAGATAGGTGGCCGACTGCCGCTCCCGATCCCCCCCGATCCCGGTGCGGAACACGTTGGTGAACGTCTTTGCCCACCCGTAGGCGGTGTTGGAGCCCGTGGCGTCGTTGGCGTCGGTGTAGTTCATGACCAACACGATCGGACGCTCCCCGGCCGCGGTCACCACCTCGCCCACCGCCGCCAAAGAAGTACGCACGCCCTCGTTCGCCCATTGGTTCGCCTCGCTCGTCCAGCGGTGCGAGAGCCCGTCGTTCAGGAGCCACACCAGCGAGCCCAGGACGAGCAGGACACCGAGGGCCCCCGCGATGAGCGCCGGGCCGCGCCAACGCAGGAAGCACCGGACCGCGACGAACGCCCCGAGCCCCACCAACGCGACCGGCGCCGCAGAGGCGTTCATGAACCGGTAGTACGGCAGGGTGCTCGTGAGGATCGTGAGCACACCGATGAACGGGAACATCCACCAGGCCGAGACCACGGAGTACTGATCGGCGGGCTTACGCGTGCGCCGGGAGACCAGGATCGTCGAGACGACGGCCACCACGATCAGCGGCGCGATGATCACAGGGTGCAGCGAGCCGATCCATTCGTTCAACCGGCCGGTGAAGAAGGCCTTGGTGTAGGGCGGCGGTGCGGCTGCGTCGGAGATCTTGGCCTTGACGCCCCAGACCCCGATCACCCACATCGCGAGACCCACGATCATGCCGGAGCCGGTGGCGATCAGGAGCGGGCCGTCGCGGCGAAGCGCGGCTCCGAGCGAGAACCGGCTGGTGAGGAGATGGAAGCCGAAGACGCCCATCAGCGTCAGCCCGAACAGCACGGCGGTTGTGGGGTGCGTGAAGGCCACCGCGACCGCGATCAGGAACACCGCCACGCGCGCGCCCCAGGAGGTCTGCGCCGCGCCCGCGAACGCCACGATCAGGGCTAACAGGAAGAGCACCGTGATGTTGTCCAGGTAGCCCACGTAGGGCGTGGTGAGGAAGAGCGCCGCGGAGGCCAGCAAGGTGATAAGCACGACCAGCGGGTCCTTGCGAGCGCGATAGGCCCCGGCGCCGAAGGCGAGCCCGGTGAGGATCGGGATCGCCACCATCATGAGGGCACTGAAGCTGTACTCGCTGATGCCAGCGATCCGCTGCAGCAGCGCTCCGGCCAGCGGCACCGTCACCCGGTAGCCGCCGCCGAAGACGCTCTTGGGTCCCCAGTCCCCCGCGATGTCACCGGGATTGGCGTGCAGGATCACGTTCGCGCGCCACGTGTACCAGGCAGGATCGCGCGTGGGCGCGGTCCGGGTGGCGTGCGTGATGAGACCCCACCCGAGCACGAGCATCAGGAGCGTGGCGACGCCCACGATCATCCACCACGCGCCGAGCCACCGGGCACCGGGGGCATCCTCTTGCGCGGCACGAACCTGTCCGTTCGCGCTCTGGGTGACGGTCATGGTCGTGGCTCCGTGACTAGTGATCGTGGTGGGGCCGGTCAGCCAGCGCCCGGTCGGCGGGATCCGCAAGAGGATAGACGACGGGTGGCGCCCCGCTCGGACGCCGCGGGCGGGTGGTCTAGGGCTTGGTCTTGGCCTCTGGCAGGCAGGGCAGTTCCCGCATGAGCGTGGAGGGGAACGCCGCGGCGAACACGGTGTCGTTCTCCTGACCCGGGTTCGGAGTGATCCCGCCGTCCGCCGTCTGTGCCTGGGTGAGCGTCATGACGTAGCGCGACACCTCGGCCAGGGTAAAGCCGTTGGCCCCGAGCTCCTCCTCGTTCAGGTAGACCTGACTCGGCTGGACCAGGTCAACGACGGGAACGTCCGAACCGTTCAGGTCGAAGTTCTGCTCGATCAGGTTCAGCAGGTCGCCGGTGGAGATCTCGAATCCGCCGGATACGGCGGGAGACGGCATGGCGCCGTGATCGGCGGTGAGCACCATGGCCCAGTTGCCTTTGCCGACCTGTTGATCGAGGAAGCCGACGAAGCGCTTCAACGCCAGGTCCTGGGACACGACCGCGTCGTTCATCTCCGGGGAGTTCATCGACCACACGTGGCTCACGTAGTCGATCTCCTTGAAGTTGAGGTACAACAGGTCGGGCACTGCGTCCTTGCCGAACCCCTCCTGCTTGACCACAGTCTCGACCACATGCTCCTGGTAGGGCGTGCGCGCGGGCGTGTCGAAGCCCTTCAGCAGTTGATCGATGCTGTTGTCGCGCCACTTCCCGTCGAGCTTGCCGTCTTGCTGGTCGAGCGCGACCTTGTCCTTGGGCAGCCCGGGCACGTCGTTCGCGTACGCGGGGAGCTTGTAGTAGCGGGCGTCGCGCAACGGCAGGTTCCACTCGAAGCCCTCGTCGGTGAGCGTGTCCCCGCCGATCACGGACCGCGTCAGGGCGATATCGCGATCCCCGCCCTGCAAGAACGCTCCGTGGCCCAGCATGCCGAAGTGGATATCCACGGTGCCCACGATGCCCACCACCGGGGCGTTGCCCATCGCGAGGTCGTAGCGGTCGGCGAAGGTGGGCAGCACGAGGAACGAGGGACCGTAGCTCCAGGGGGACGTGAGCTTGCCGGCCACCCGGTAGTGGTGGCCCACCAGTCCGTTGTGGGGCGGGAAGGCGCCCGTCCCGATCGTCGCGTGCCCCTGCGCCGTGGACGTGGGCGAGGAGCCCACGGTGGCGTTCGCGTAGAAGGTGCCTTTGTCCATCAGCGACTTCAGGAACGGCCACGACGAAGGATGGGCCTGCAGGGTGTCCATGCCGCCGGCATCCCACACCAGGGTGACGAGGAGCTTCGGCGGCTCGGGGTTCGGCCGGTCCTGCGGCGCGAGGACGGCCTCGGTCATGGGCTCGCCGTCGATCGGCTTGAAGTCATACCCGAGCACCTGGCCCTGCGTGGGGGCGATGCCCGCCAGCGTGACGGGCCGCTGCACGGGCGGCTGCGCCTTGATGTAGCCCGGTCCGTACCAGAGCATCGGCACGTCCTGCACGTAGTCCCAAGGTCCCACGTGGGGAAGCCCTGCCCCCACGAAGTCCGGCTCCTTGGGGATCCAGATCACATCGCCGCCGTGATCGGGGCTCCAGCCCCGCCAGGTGCGCTCGAGCAGTTCTCTCGGCAACGCGCACGCCGCAGCGATCAGATCCTGATCGGAGGACCGGGCGCTCGCCTTCCCGGGCGGCCGCAGCATGACGGCACTCCCCCACACGAGAAGGACGAGGACGAGCGCGAGCAGGCGGCGGACACGGACGGGCGACATCGGCGTCCCTTAGGAAACAGACCTGCAGGCGCATCGACAACCCAGGCGGTAGCGTGACGGGGTGTCTGTTCCTTCGGTTGGCCCTTCGGTCGGCCCCTTGGTCGGCCTCGCCACCGGCAGGCGGCTCACCGCCCTGTTGGTCACGCTGACGCTCCTCGGCGCACCGGCCCTGGCCCTGCGGGCCTTCTGCGTTGGCCGGTCGTGCGAGGATCCTGTGAGCACGGTGGCGGCGCCCTTCTGTCCGCTGCCGGCGGACCTTCGCACCCTGGTGGCGGCGGGGTTCCGCCAAGGGCGTTCCCCGGATGTCATGGCGGTCTCAGGGGGCCGCCCGGTGGCGACCTGGGCGGCGGGCTCATCTGCGGCCTGGCCCGCGGCGAGCACCGAGCGGGCGCCGGTTCCTATCGCCTTCCTGGGCGACGGCGTGGCGCCTGGCAGCCTGCCCGTCGGCATCGGGCTGATGGACGTGGCTCCCACCCTCGCGGCTCTGCTCGGATACACCCCGCCTCACCCTGAAGTGCGAGCCGGCCGGGCCGTCGAGGGCGTGACGGGCAGGGGCTCGAGCCCCCTCGCGGTCGAGATCGTGTGGAAGGGTCTCGGCAGCGCGGACCTCGGCGAGGGCTGGCCCGGCGGGATCGCGCCCCTCGTCCGCGCCGGCGGCGCGACCTTGGACGGTGACGTCGGCTCCCTCCCCATCGACCCGGCGGCCGTCCTCACCACGATCGGCACGGGTGGCACGCCCGCCCAGCACGGCATCACTGGGACGCGGCTTCGCAGCAAGGCCGGGGGCGTCGCGCGAGCGTGGAGCCCCCGCGCACCCGAGGCGGTCATCACCTCGCTCCCCGACGATCTCGACCGATCGTTCGGCGAACGATCGCGCGTGGGGCTCGTGGCCACCGACCCCACCGATCGCGGGTTGATCGGTGACGGTTGGTACCTGGGCGCCGATCGTGACCGGATGATGGTGGCTTCCGGCGACCCGATCACGGCCGTGGCGCGGATGATCGACAGCGGCTATGGCACCGACGGCGTCCCCGACATCCTCGGCGTCGTGCTCCGCGGCCCGGTCCATGTAGTCGACCGCCGGACCTTGGCCATCGTGCGCGCCGTCACGGACCGGGTGCCGCGGGCAGTGTTCGCGATCGCCGCCACCGGGAGTGCGGCGAAGCCCGAAGGCGCGGTGCTGGGCGCCGATGTCGCGGAGCAGGTCGACGACGCGCTCGGTGAACGAGTGACCAAGGCCGACGCCGCCGGCGGGGTGTTCCTGGATGCCGCGGCTCTCGCGCGCGCCGGCCGATCGTCGGATGCCGTGGTCGAGGCCATGCAGGGTCAGACGGACCCCGGTGGGGCGGCGCGGTTCGCCGATGTGTTCCCGGCCTTCTCCGTGGCGTTCGCGAGGTACTGCTGATGGCGCTCGATCTCGCCCGTCCCCGCGTACACCCGCCGAACGCTCGCGCGTCGCGCCATGGCGCGCTTGCGGTGCTCGGGGCGCTGGTCGCCGTCGCCCTGCTCGTGCGCGTCATCGACCCGTCCCGGATGCCGTGGCTCCAGAACCTCCTGATCGTGTTCGGCTCTCTCTTGGTCGAGGCGATGCCCTTCATCCTGCTCGGCGCCACGGTCTCGGCCGCGATCGAGGTGTTCGTGCCCGCGTCGGCGTTCGCCAAGCTCGGGCAGCTCCCGAAGCCGTTTCAGCTTCCGGCGGCCGCCGCCGCGGGCATGGCGTTCCCGGTGTGCGAATGCGGCTCTGTGCCGGTGGCGCGGCGCCTGGCCTCCAAAGGGCTGGCTCCCGGGGCCGCCATCACGTTCATGCTCGCCGCGCCGATCGTGAACCCCGTCGTGATCGCTTCGACGTTCGTGGCCTACCGAGGCAGAGACACGATGTGGCTGATGGTGCTCGGGAGATTCACGCTCGGGTTCGCGGTCGCCATCGTGGTGGGCTGGTTGATGGGCGCGCTCAAGGGCAGCCGGGACCTGCTGCGGCCGCGCGCGAGTGATGCGGCGGCGCGCGACCTCGCCGCGCCCGAGGCCCGCTGGCGGCGCTTCGCGGACCACTTGTCGGGCGACGTCGTCTTCATGGGGCGTTTCCTCGTGATGGGCGCAGGCATCGCGGCCGCGGTGCAGACGTTCCTGCCGGCCTCGTTCCTCAACCGCGTGGCCTCACTGCCGATCCTCAGCCTGGTGGCGATGATGCTCCTGGCCACCCTGATGTCCCTGTGCAGCGAGTCCGACGCGTTCGTGGCGGCCTCGTTCGTGGCGTTCGGTCCGGCGGCCCAGCTCGCGTTCCTCGTGAGCGGGCCCATGATCGACCTCAAGCTGGGTGCGCTCTACGCAGGCACGTATCGCGCCGGCTTCTTGCGCACCGCGACCATCGCGATCTTCGCCACGACCCTCGTGTTCACGATGTGGATCCAGGTGATCTGGGGATGACCCGGACCTGGAGCGCGGCGCGTGTGTGGACCGGTCTCGCGCTGGCGGCTTGGGCCGGGCTGTTCTGGTTCGTGATGGGCACCGACAGGACCACGCTGTATCTGTCCGGGCGCACCGGCTGGCTGGTGCCGATGGGGGCGGTGCTGGCGACGATGGCCGCGGGACTTCGACTCGCCTCGGCCCGCACCCCGGGGCCCGAACCTCTTGCCGCCCGTGAGGCCTGGATGCTCGGCGTCATCGTGCTGCCCGTCGTGATCCTGCTCGCGATGCCGCCGGCCACACTGGGCACGTTCGCGGTGGGGCGACGCAGCGGATTCGTCGGCTCGGGCGTGAGCGCCACCTCCAACATCGCCAACGGCGAGATCACCTTGATCGACGTCGCCGCCGCGCAGAGCTCGAAGCAGGGCCAGGCAGCACTCGCCGCGCACGCGGGCGAACCCGTGACCTTCGAGGGTCTCGTCACCACCGAGCCCGGCGCCGGACCCGGCGAGTTCCTGCTCACGCGGTTCATCATCACGTGCTGTGTGGCCGACGCCACCATCGCGCAGGTCAAGGTCGTCGATGCTCCGGCGGGCCAGCTCGAGAACAACGAGTGGGTGAGCGTGACGGGCAAGCTGTACCCGCTCGGCAGCGATGTGCTCGTCGACGCCAGCGCGGTGAGCTCGATCCCCCAGCCGAACCGGCCCTACCTCACCCCGTAGCGCACGCCCCGCACAGCCCGATCAGGTCCAGGCGATGGCTGACCTCGGCGAATCCCGCCTCAGCACCCATGCGATCGAGCGTGCGGTCCAGTGCGCGCTCGAAGTCTGCGGGCAGCGGGAGGTCCTGCACCCGCCCACAGCCCTGGCAGATCAGGTGGTGATGGTGCCCGGTGAGTGCCTCAGCGAGCTCGTACCGGCCGTGCTCGTCCTCGGTCATCACCCGGCTGACCACACCGGCCTGCTCGAGCCCCACGAGGTTGCGATACACCGAGCTCTGCGCGAGATCTCGGCGCCCGCGCAGGATGTCGGGCAGGGCGAGCGGGCTGCCCGCACGCGCCAGGATGTCTACGAGACGTCGCCGCTGGCCTGTGTACCGCTGGCCGCTCGCGCGAAGGCGCGACTCGACCGTTGTGTGCAAGTCGGCGACGGCGCGCACGTGGGAAGCGGCCATCAGTGCGCCTGCTCCGCAAGGCTTCGCGGCGCCGCGCCCTTTGCGATCGCCACCAGAGCGAACAATCCCGCCGCACACAGCACGATCGCTCCGCCGGGCGCGATATCCAGCACCCGGCCCAATGCAAGCCCGACGACGGCGGAGCCCGCTCCGATCAGCACCGCAGCGCGCAGGGTCCCTCTGAACGAGCGCGCGAGCAGTTGTGCGGAGGCGACCGGTAGCACCATGAGCGCGGCGATCAGCAGGATCCCCACGATCTTCATCCCGGCCACCACCACCGCAGCAGTCACCCCTGCCAGCGCAAGGTTCACCGAGTTCACCGGAAGGCCGGCCACACGCGACCAGTCCTCGTCGGTCACGATCGCGAACAGGACCCGGCGCGTGAGTGCGAGCCCTGCGATCACTATCGCGCCGACGGCGAGCACCGCCAGCAGACCTGCGGTGGTGATCGCGTAGGGATCGCCGAACAGGTACGGCAGCGTCTCGAAGTCGAGGTCGCCTGCGCGGCTCGCCAACACGGCCCCGATCGCGATCCCCGCGTAGAAGAACAGCGCCAGCGCGAGATCGCCGGAAGCCTTGCGCTTGGACCGCAACAACTCCACGCCCATCGAGCCCACCACGGCGAAACCGAGTGCGGTCCACACGGGCCAGATGCCCACGAGCAGCCCCGCACCGACCCCCGCGAACGCCACATGCCCGACCCCGTCGCCTACGAGCGAGAGTCGCTTCTGGACGAGGAACACGCCGATCATGGGCGCGAACACGCCGATCGCCACACACGCCACCAGCGCGCGCTGCATCACCGTCGTGTCGAACGGGTACGGGAGCGGCATGGCGGCGATCATCGGAGCTCCTCGAGCCACAGCGGCAGGTCTTCGGGGTGGATCCCGAGCGAGACCCCGGAAGCCGCGAGCTCCGCGGGCGTCCCGTCGAACAGCACCGTGCCCTTGAGCACCACGATGCGGTCCACGTCGTGCGCCACGGCCGAGAGTTCATGGGAGACGAGCAGCACGCCAGCGCCGTGCTCGTCGATCAGGTGGACGAGCGAGTCTCGGAACCGGCGCTGCGACTCGGCGTCCACTCCCGCGATCGGCTCGTCGAGCACCAGGAGATCGGGTTCAGATGCGAACGCGCGTGCGATGAACACACGCTGCTGCTGCCCCCCGGAGAGCTCGTTGATCGGCCGATCGGCGAGCTCCGCAAGATCGACGGACTGCAGGGCGTGGGCGACGGCGTCGCGGTCGGAACCGGAGGGTGCGCGCCACCAGCCGCGCTCCTTCAACCGCCCCGTCGCGACGATCTCTGCCACGGTGGCCGGCACCTCGGAGGCAAGCGTGGGCCGTTGCGGCACGTAGCCGAGCTTGGGCCGGTCGCCGAATGACTCCGGTAACACACCGAAGAGCCGGACCGACCCACGTTGCGGACGCAAGGTCCCCAGCAACAGCTTCAGCAACGTGGACTTCCCGGATCCGTTGGGGCCCACGAGCGCCACGAATTCTCCCGAGCGCACCGTCAACGAAACATCCTCGAGCACGGCCTCGCGCGCGTACCCGAACCGGACGCGATCGGCCTGCAGCAGCACGGCACCGGCCTGGGGAGCAGGTCGCTCGGCCCGGATCAGGCGGACCCCTCCATACGCCCGGTTTCGGGTGTACTGAGAATAGTTCTCATAACCATTCCGAGCCTAGCGATGCACCGGGTCCCTGTCAATCCTGTAGTAGCGTCCCGCCATGACCGTGCGCATCGGGATCGGGCTGTTCACGGGACAGCGTCCTGCCGGGTCGGAGCGAACCTTCGCCAGGGAATACCGCGAGATGCTCGAGCTCGTGCGCCTGGCCGAGTCGCTGGGGTTCGATTCCGCATGGGTGAGCGAGCACCACGGCGCCTCCGACGGTTACCTCCCCTCCTTGCTGGTGATGCTCGCGGCGTTCGCGGAGGCCACCTCGCGCATCCGGCTCGGGACGGGCGTGATCCTCACGCCGTTCCACGATCCGATCCGTCTAGCCGAGGACGCGGCCGTGGTCGATCAGCTGTCAGGAGGCCGTCTCACGCTGGGCCTGGGCATCGCCTGGCGCGGGGAGGAGTTCCGGATGATGAACGTGCCCATGACCGAGCGCCTACCGCGCACCGTGGAGACGCTCGAGATCCTGCGGCGAGCCTGGACCGGACAGCGCTTCTCCTTCGAGGGCTCGATCTACCGGTACGACGACGTGCGCGTTAGCCCGCCACCTGCGCAAGCTGGGGGCCCGCCCATCCTCCTCGGCGGCTACGTGGACGCCGCGCTCAAGCGCGCCGGCTCGATCGGCGACGGGCACCTCACCGACGCCGGGGATCTCGACCACGTCCGCCATGCGCTGCATCTGATGGACGTCGGAGCGCGCGAGCGGGGCCGCGACCCCAACGGTCAGCACCTCGCCCTCATGCAGAACGTGTTCGTGGCCGAGGAAGGCACGGACGCCTGGGCCCTCGCGCGATCCGGCGTGATCCATCAGCTCGGCGCCTACGAGGCCTGGGACGCGGGCCATGACACGCCCACGCACGACTCCCTGGAGCCGAGCGTGGCCGACGAGCCCGGCGTGCGCGCCTCGATGCCCGCCGGCACCCCGGAGCAGGTGGCGCATGTATTGCGGCCCACCGTGGAGGCGTTCGGTGCAAGGAGCAACTTCGACTTGATCGTGCGCCTGCACTACCCCGGGATGGACTTCGATACCGCGGCCCGCGCCGTTGAGCTGTTCGGCGAACGCGTGATCCCCGCGCTCAAGGGAAGCTAGTCCGTAACGGACTAGCTGGCGAGACGCACCCGTCCTCCGAGACGGCCTTCGAGCGCGGCCGGCGAGGCCGCCAATACGCCGTCGTGCACCAGCCCGGCCACCGCCTCCGCCACGCGCTCGGGCGGATGGGTGCAGAGACGGACCAAACGCCCAAGCGTGATGCAGGACTGCGCTCGCAGGACAGCAACGACGGCGCCTCGCACCTCGCGCATCGAGCCTTCGAACGCCGGTTGGGTCCGCGCCGACGGGCGCCCTGCACGTCCGCGCGCGCGGAACAGGCACACGGATGCGAGGGGACATTCGCGGCAGCGCGGCGTCGTACGGCAGACCGACCGGCCCAACGTCATCAGCGCCTGGTTCCAATCTCCCGGCCGAACAGCATCCAGCCAGGCGGAGGCCGAGGCGGCGGCCTGCGGTTCGGGGATCTCGTCGCGTTCGGCGCCGTGGTCCACGCGCGCCATCACCTTGCGCACGTTCGTGTCCACCGCGGCCACCGCCACGCCGAAGGCGATCGAGGCCACGGCCGCCGCCGTGTAGGGACCGACGCCCGGGAGCGCGCGCAAGGTCGCGACGTCGCCTGGGACGCGGCCGTCGTGGTCGTGCACGATGATCCTCGCGCACTCGTGCAGCGCCACCGCGCGGCGGTGATAGCCCATCCCCGCCCAGGCGCGGATCACCTCTGCCCGCGATGCCGCGGCCAGCGCTTCAGCGGTGGGGTAGGACGTCATGAAGCGCGGAAAGGCCTCGGCCACGCGGGATGCCTGGGTCTGCTGCAGCATGACCTCGGACACGAGGACCGCGTAGGGATCGTCCTCGGAGCGCCGCCACGGATAGTCGGGGCCACGATCTTCGAACCAGGCCAGGAGCTCGTCCCGCACGATTTCGCGCCTGGGCTCAGGCACGCTAGGCTCGGGAGAGGGAGGCGAGGCCGTGGGATCCGTTCGAGACGTGATGAGCAGCGAGCTGCTGATGGTGGCGTCCACCGTGACGGTCGCCGAGGCCGCCACCAGCATGGGCACCCGAAAAGTGGGCTCGGCGCTGGTGATGCAGGGCAGCGCGCTGGTGGGGATCTTCACCGAGCGCGACGTTCTTCGCGCGGTGGGATCGGACTTCGACGCCGAGCATCACGCGATCTCCGAGTTCATGACGCGCGATCCGCACACGGTGGGGGTGGACGAGGAACTGCACGACGCACTCTCGACGATGCTCGCGTTCGGCTTCCGCCACCTCCCGGTGATGGAAGGAGCCACGGTGGTGGGTGTCGTGTCCATGCGCGACCTCACACGCGCGATATCAGGTTGAGGCCGCGGGCATCTCCACCCACGCGCCTAGAAGCCGGCCTTCTGGTCCCGGCTCGGAAGCTCCTCCACCGTCTCGCGGAGCGCGGCGTGGACGGCACGGAACACATCGGCCACGAAGCCGGCACTTTGCCCGTCCTGGCCGTTCATCGTTCCGCGCACGGCGGACGCGGTGATCTCGCACGCCTTCTCGAACACGTGCCAATCGGTCTCACGGGTCATGGCGAACCTCCGGGATCGTCGCGGGTGGCCTCTGGCGGTCTTGGCGGCTCAGGCTACCTGAGCCCGCGCGGAACCGGCCCCGTCACTCGAAGGCGCGGATGCCCGTGATCGCGGCGCCGAGCACCAGCGTGTGGATCTCTTCCGTGCCTCGTAGGTGATCACCGACTCGAGGTTGTTCATGTGCCGGATCACGGGCGCGTCGAACGTGATGCCGGTGGCCCCCAGGAGCCCTCGTCCTTGGCCCACACGATCGCGACGTCGCTCACCCACCCGTTGGTGGTCCACTTCTTGTGACCGGCAAGGATCCAGTCATCGCCGTCGCGGCGCGCCCGCGTCGTCATGCTTCCCGGATCGCTTCCGGCCTCAGGCTCGGTGAGCGCGAAGCGGCCGATCGCCTCGCCCGCCGCCATCGGGGGCAGCCATTCCTGCTTCTGCTCCTGGCTGCCGAAGTGGTGGATCGGGAACATCGCTAGGGGTCCCTGCACGGAGACGAACGAGCGCAGCCCCGAATCTCCGTACTGCACCTCCTGATTCGCCAGGCTGTACTGCACGGCTGAGGAGCCTGCGCATCCGTAGCCCTGCAGGTGCATCCCGAGGATCCCCAGGCCCCCGTAGCCCTTCGAGAGCTCCAGCGGGAACTCGCCGCGCTCGAATCAGCCCTCGACGTACGACAGGACGTGCTCGGCGGTGAAAGCACGCACGCGATCGCGCACGGCCAGCTCGTCCTCGGACAACAGGCGGTCTGTCTGCATCAGGTCCAGGGCGTCGAGGTCGTCCATGGCCCACAAGGTAATGCCCTACGCCATCGGATCGAGGCGGTGTCGATTTCAGCCGGACCCCGTTCGTCGATAGGGTGGAGCCGAAGGAAGGTCCGTCGGCCACGGAGGAGGGGCTCATGCGCTACCTGCTGTTGATCTACGGCGACGAAACCGGCCGTCCGGAGATGAGCGAGGAACAGGGCAACGCCGAGATGAAGCGCTGGTTCGATTACAGCGGCTGGCTCGGGGAGAAGGGCTGGATGCGCGGGGGCGACGCGCTCCAGGACACCGAGCACGCGACGAGCGTGCGGCTAAGCGGCGGCGACCGCGTGGTGACCGACGGGCCGTTCGCCGAGACCAAGGAACAGCTCGGCGGGTATTACCTCATCGAGGTAGACAACCTCGATGACGCGATCGAGGCCGCCGCACGCTGCCCGGGCGCGGAGTTCGGCACCATGGAGGTTCGACCGATCATGGAGTTCGATCTGCCCGAGGGGCCGTGACCGATAGGCCCGGCGAGGTCTTCGAGCGTGTGTTCCGGCGCGAGTCGGGGCGCGCGGTCGCGACCTTGATCCGGGTGGTGGGCGACTTCGACCTGGCTGAGGAAGCCGTGCAGGACGCCTTCGTCACCGCGCTCGAACGATGGCCGCATGCGGGCGTGCCCGACAATCCTGGAGCGTGGATCACCACCACGGCGCGCAACCGCGCGATCGACCGCCTGCGCCGCGAGCACGTGGGCCGCGACAAGCGCGAGCGCGCTGAGCTCGAGCAGGCCCTCCGATCGATCGGCGATGACGACGTGCCCGAGATCCCCGACGAACGCCTCCGGTTGATCTTCACGTGCTGCCACCCGGCGCTGCCGATCGAGTCACGGGTGGCGCTGACGCTGCGCACGGTTGGAGGGCTCTCCACGCGGGAGATCGCGCGCGCCTTCCTGGCGCCCGAACCCACCGTCGCGCAGCGCTTGGTGCGCGCGAAGGCGAAGATCCGCGATGCGGGTATCCCCTATCGCGTGCCACCCCGCGACCTGCTTCAGCAGCGGATGTCGGGCGTGCTCGCCGTCCTGTACCTGATCTTCAACGAGGGCTACAGCGCAACGAGCGGCGACGATCTGATCCGCACCGAGCTGTGTGACGAGGCGATCTCTCTCTCGCGCGTGCTGGACCGGCTGCTCCCCGAGCAGCCCGAGGTCCTCGGCCTGCTTGCCCTCATGCTGCTGCACCATTCTCGGCGCGGCGCCCGGATGGACGTGAGCGGATTGGTGCTCCTCGAGGACCAGGATCGCGCACGCTGGGACCACGCGATGATCGACGAGGGGCTCGCGCTGCTGGACCGGGCGATGGTGCTCGGCGCTCCCGGTCCCTACCAACTCCAAGCGGCGATCTCCGCGCTCCACGCCCAGGCTCCGCGCCCCGAGGACACGGACTGGCCGCAGATCGCGAGTCTGTATGGAGCCCTCGCCCGGGTGGCGCCCTCACCGGTCGTGGAGCTGAACCGCGCGGTCGCCGTGTCGATGGCCGACGGCGCCGGCGCCGCGCTCCCTGCGCTCCGGCGGCTCGCAGAACCCCTTGACGGCTACCACCTGTTCCATGCCGCCCACGCCGATCTCCTGCGCCGGCTCGATCGGCCGCAGGAGGCTGCGGCGGCCTACCGGCGCGCGCTCGAGCTGGCCACCAATCCGGCCGAGCGGGCCTTCCTGGAGGGCCGCCTGCAGGGCACCTGACCGGCCGTTAGAGTCTGCTCCGATGCTCTTCCCCACCGTCGATTTCGCGATCTTCTTCGCCGTGGTCTTCCTCGGGCACTGGCTGCTGAATCCCAGACCCCTGCCCTGGAAGCTGTTCATGATCGGGGCGAGCTACTTCTTCTACGCGTGGTGGGATCCGGCCTTCATCGCGCTCCTCGCGGGTGTCTCGGTGCTGGCCCAGGTGGGCGCGCTCGCCGTGGCCCGTCAGGAGAACGAACGCGCGCGACGCTGGACGATGGGGGTGACCGTAGGACTCACCCTGCTGCCCCTGCTGTACTTCAAGTACTACGGCTTCTTCTCGGTGAACGTGACGAACGCATCCGGCTCGCTGGGCCTGCACCTGTCCGTGCCGCTCGTCCAGTTGATCCTGCCCGTGGGCATCTCGTTCTTCACGTTCATGGCGGTGGCATACATCGTCGACGTGTACCGGCGTCACTTCGAGACTGTCTCATGGATCGACGCGTTCCTGTACCTGTCGTTCTTCCCGCACCTGGTCGCGGGACCGATCGTGCGGCCCGACGAGCTGATCCCCCAGCTGGACGTGCGCCGGGATCCTCGGCACGTGGACGTGGCGGGCGCCGCGTACCTGATCTTCGGCGGGCTCTTCAAGAAAGTGGTGGTCTCCAGCTATCTCGCCACCGTGATCGTGGATCCGGTGTTCGCCGATCCCGGGCGGCACAGCGCGCAGGAGGTGATCTTCGCGGTGTGGGGATACGCGGTGGTGATCTACGCCGACTTCAGCGGTTACACCGACATCGCGATCGGCATCGCCAAGCTCCTGGGGTTCCAGTTCCCACAGAACTTCGACCGCCCCTACAGCGCCCGGTCGCTGCAGGACTTCTGGCGTCGCTGGCACATCACGCTCTCCCGCTACCTGCGCGACTACCTGTACATCCCGCTGGGGGGTTCCAAGAAGGGAGAGGTGCGCACGTACGTGAACCTGATGGTCACGATGGTCCTGGGGGGCCTGTGGCACGGCGCCGCGTGGACGTTCGTGGTCTGGGGCACGTACATGGGGCTCGGGCAGGTGGTCGGCGCGTGGAAGCGCGCGCACGTTCCGGCGCGACCCGAGACCCCAGCGCTCGTCTGGGGCCAGCGCATCGCGACCTTCAACCTCGTGTGCCTCGGGTGGATCTTCTTCCGGGCCGATTCGCTCGCCACGGCATCCTCGATGATCGGGCGGCTCTTCACGGGCTGGGGTGAACGCACGTTGCTGCTGAATCCCCTCATCGTGTGCACGATCTCGGGGATGCTTGCCCTGCAATATCTTCCGCACGGTCCCGCGGTCGTGCTGCAGCGGCGAGTCGCGAAGCTTGGCCCGGTGGTCATGGGCGGGGTCTTCGCGGTGGTGCTGTTCTTCATCGCTACGATGGGGCCCCAGGGAGTCGCTCCGTTCATCTACTTCCAATTCTGATGCCCAGCCGCACCGATATCCCGCCCGCCTCCGCGCCACCGCGCCCCCGCGCCAAGGGCCGCACCACGATGCCTGCCGGCAAGGTGCTGGTGGTGATGGTGGTATGCATCCTCACCTGGGGCTTCTTGTATGCGCCAAGCCTCAAGCGCTCCTCCGAGGCGCAGCCGCTCGGCGCCCGTCGCACGGTTTCCCTATGGGTGCTCTCGCCGCTCGCTGCGGTGAGCGGGTTGCTGCAGGTCACCAAGGTCACCGACGCGCTGGAAGGAGCCGTGGGCAAGGATCCCAACGCCGCACCGGGCGGGATCGTGGCGCCCGACCCCGACCCGCTCCCCGCCGGCACGGGCTCGCCGAAGCCCACCAAGGTCCCTGTGAAGACCGATGCGATCCGCACGCCCACTCCCGCCGACAAGCTCCGTGTGGCGGTGGTGGGCGACTCGCTGGCGTCCGGGCTCGGCGTGTTCCTCGAGCGAGCGTTGCAGCCGCAGCTCACCCGCGTCACCAAGCAGGGGCGCATCTCCACAGGTCTCGCGCGCCAGGACTACTTCGACTGGCCTGCGGCCATGCAACAGATCATGTCCAGCTACCGGCCCGACCTGGTCGTGGTGATGACCGGCGTGAACGACAACCAGGGCCTGCTGAGCGCCGGCGGCCAGTTGCAGACCCCGATCGGCACGCTGCAATGGCCCCAGGCGTATGAGCAGCGGGTGGAGGACTTCGCGCGGATCGCGGTGAACAATGGCGCGCACGTGGTCTGGGTGGGCCTGCCCATCGTCTCGGAGACCAAGCGCTGGCCGCTCTTCCAGCGCCAGAACGAGATCTACGCGCGCGTGGCCGCCCGCACGCCCAACATGGCTTACGTCGACACGTGGAACCGATTCGCCCAACCCGACGGCGACTACACCGCGTACTTCCGCGACGGCAACAAGGTGGAGCTGATCCGCGAGTCCGACGGCATCCACTTCAACGGCACGGGCTACGAACTCGTCGCCCAAGCAACCCTGCAGGCTGCCGCGGACGAGTTCAAGCTGGCGTCCAAGGTGAGGGAGTCCGGCTGATCAGACCCGGGATCGAGACCTCCGGCAGCTCGGCGAGCGCTGCGTCCTCATCGGCCGGGTCGAACTCGAAGTCCGGCAACCGCCCGTTAGTGAAGTCGTCGTAGGCCTGCATGTCGGGATGATCCCCTGCGTCTGCGCGAAGAGCCGGGCCGCCTCGAACATCTGGTTCTGCGTGTAGGCCCTGGCCTCCATGTGACCGTGGCGCACGAGCATCGACGGCTCGCCGCGTCGCCGTGGTAGCGCAGTCCGCCCGCGTGCACGGGCGCCGGCACGAAGTCGTGTCCGAGCGTGTACATCGGCATGATCGGCGCGATCTTCGCGGTGTCGCCGTAGTCATAGGCGAACCGGCCTTTCGTCAGGGTAGGGCAGGCGGCCGGCTCCGTCGCGAGGAACCGCGTCCGGCCCTTGCCGCGCAGCTTCTCCGCCATGAACGGGTAGGAGATGCCCGCATAATTGGAGCCCCCGCCCACGCAGCCCACGATCACGTCGGGCTGTTCACCGGCCATCTCCATCTGCAGCTGCGCCTCGAGGCCGATGATGCTCTGGTGCAGGAGCACGTGGCCGAGCACGCTTCCCAACGCGTGGTTCGTGTCGCCGTGCGTGGCGGCGTCTTCGACGGCCTCGCTGATCGCGATCCCCATCGACCCGGTCGAGTCGGGGCGCTCGGCCAGGACCGCGCGGCCGTTGCCGGTCTTCTCGCTCGGTGATGCCACGACGGAGGCTCCGAACGTCTCCATGAAGATGCGCCGGTACGGCTTCTGGTCGTAGGACGCCTTCACCATGTACACGTCGCACGCGAGCCCGAAGAACGTGCACGCCATCGCCATCGCGGAGCCCCACTGACCGGCGCCCGTCTCGGTGGCGATGCGCCGGATCCCGGCCTCCTTGTTGCAGTAAGCCTGGGGCACCGCGGTGTTGGGCTTGTGGGAGCCCGCGGTCAAGACCCCCTCATACTTGAAGTAGATCCGAGCCGGGGTCTTCAGCGCCTGCTCCAGACGCGTCGCGCGGAACAGCGGCGAGGGCCTCCAGAGCCGGTAGATGTCGATCACGGCTCCGGGGATGTCGACCCACTGATCCGTGAGACCTCCTGCATGATCAGGGCTTCGGGGAACAGCGGGGCGAGATCGGCCGGGCCCACCGGGTCCCCGGTCTGCGGGCTGAGCGGAGGGAGCGGCGGCATCCCCGCCACCACCATGTCGGGCACGATGTTGAACCAGGCCGTCGGCATCTGCTCCGGGGTCAGGTCGAACCGGGTGCGCATCTCGCTCATGGAAGGCCTCCTTTGGGAACCAGATGGGGCGCGAGCCCATCGGCTCCGTGGCGACCTCGCCACCGGTGCGACGCGCATCCGTCAGCTAGCCTGGACGGATGGCCCGCGCCGTCTCCACACGCCTCGCGATGCTGGGCGCGGGGGCCATCCTGTTCGTTGGCTCCGGCGCGCTGGCGCGTCGCGGGCTTGGCGAGGCTGAGACCGCCGCCTTCCGCTCGGTGAACGAGCGCTCCGATGCGATGCGCCAGCCCAACTGGGTGCTGATGTTGGGCGGGACCTTTGGCGCCATCCCCGCGGCCTCGGCGGCGGCGCTCACCGCGCGCCAGCGAGGGCTCGCCGCGCACCTGGCCGCCGGCGGGGTGGCGGCCTACGTCCTGGCCAAGATCGTCAAGCCGTACGTGGGAAGGGGGCGTCCCGGGAACCTCCTGGAGGGCGTCGCGTTCCGCGACGAGATCGGCGGTGATCGCGGCTGGGTCTCGGGCCATGCCGCGGTGTCATCGTCCCTGGTGCTGATCGCGGGGCCCTCGCTCCCGGCTGCGGCGCGCGCCTGCGCCTACACGTGGGCGGCGACAGTGGGCGCCGGACGCTTGTACGCCGGCGCGCACCTGCCACTGGATGTCGCCGGGGGCCTGGGGCTCGGCATGATGATCGCCGCGGTCCTGGAGCCGAGCGATTAGCCCTCGGTGCCGCCGGGCTCCGTGGCGACCTCCACCCATCCGTCCACCACGCGCGCCTGGAACACTGGCACGGGATCTTCCGCAGGACCCTCGATCGGCTCTCCACGCTCCACCTCGAACACGCTTCCGTGGCACTGACACTCCACCGTGGCCGTCCGGTCGTCGAACGAACCGGCCTCCGAGAGTGAGCACCCCTGATGCGTGCACTCGTCGCCGAACGCGTAGACGTGCGCCTCGACATGGGCCACCGCGACCTTGCCCGCGGGCGTGTCGAAGCCCCGCACTTCCCCCTCGGGGATCTCTGCGAGCGCGCCCACTCTGATGAAGTCCACCCTGTCGCCCCTTTCCTTCGTTCGTGCAACCCCTAACGAGACCTCACGCCTGGGAGAGCGCCGAGAACCCGCGTTGGAGCGCCGTGAACGCACCGAGCGCCGCGAGCACCACGAGCACGAAGGGCATCGTGCCGGGGATCAGCAGTCCGACCAGCAACGCGAGGAACCGTTCGAGCCGCTGGAAGAGTCCTTCGCTGAGCTGCACGCCCACGGCTTCGGCCTCGGCCCTGATCTGGCTCACGGACAGGCTCACGATGAGGGTGACCAACGCGAGTGAGGCCTGCCAAGGTTCCCCCTTCTCGGCGAGGTTCCAGAACAGGCACGAGAACAGGATCATGTCCGAGACGCGGTCCAGCACCGAGTCCATGAAGGCGCCCGAGCGCTTGGCCTCGCCGCGGTGCCGCGCCACCGATCCGTCGAAGACGTCGCAGAGCCCGGCCACCAGCAGCAGGAACCCCGCCACGAGCCAGTTCCCGGCCAAGATCTGCCAGCCGGAGAGCACGTTGAAGACCAGCGAGAGCAGCGTGAGCTGCCACGGGCGGATGCCCGTCCACACCAAGAAGGCCAGGATCGCGCGGTAGGGCCACGCGAACGCCCGCTGCATCGCGCCGCCGGCGGCGCTCTCGTTCTTCCTGGGCGCCGGCATATCCCGCACCCGAGGGACTTCGCGGTGCGGATCGTGCGGGCGCGTCGCCACTAGCCCATCACAGACTAGCTAGGCCAGATGCGGTTGGAAATCCACGACGACGTAGCGGAAGCTTCCGGCCGGCGCTTGGTAGACGACCTCGTTGCCCTTCGTCGCGCCCATCAAGGCCGCGCCCAGTGGCGAGGTGACGGTCACGGTGCGGGATCCGGCCGCGCGCTCCTCGGCATGCTCAGCGAGCAGATAGGTCTCATCGTCCGGATCGTCTTCATCCAGCGGGCGGATCGTAACGAGCATGCCCGGCCCGACCTCGGTGGCTCCCACCGGCGCCTGCACGATCTCGGGGTCGCGCAGCATGTGCTGGAGCTTGCGGATCTTCGACTCCATGAGGCCCTGCTCGTCTTTGGCGGCGTGGTACTCGGCATTCTCCTTGAGGTCGCCGTGCTCGCGCGCGATCTTGATCTTCTCGGTGATCCGTTCGCGCCCCGTGGTGGTGAGGTCCGCGAGCTCGGTCCTTACGCGCACGTAGGCATCGAGCGTGAGCGTCGCGGTGGGCTCCTGACCGGGCTTTCGCGCCGGACGGTTCTGCAGCTCATCAGGCAGTTCGACCATGGTGGGGAGTCTACCGAGGCAGGCGCGGCCTCAAGCGTCGCCTCACCTTCGGCTCACTCCTCGCTGAGGTACACGTTCTTGACCTCGGTGTAGAGGGCCGCGGCGTGCATTCCCATCTCGCGGCCCATCCCGCTCTGCTTGTAGCCCCCGAACGGTGCCTCGGTGAACACGCTCGAGGACGAGTTCACGCTGAGGGTGCCCGTGCGGATGCCCTTGGCCACCCGGATCGCGCGGCCCAGGTCCCGCGTCCATATCGAACCGCTGAGACCGTACGGCGAATCGTTCGCCAGGCGCACGGCCTCCTCTTCCGTCTCGAACGGGATCACGCACGCCACCGGTCCGAAGATCTCCTCCTGGGCCACGCGCATGTCGTTGCCGACGTCCGCGAGCACCGACGGGCGCATGAAGAAGCCGGGGCCGTCGGGGACCTCGCCGCCCGCAACGCGCCGCGCGCCTTCCTCCTGGCCCAGGGCGAGGTACTCGATGCTCGTCCGGCGCTGACCCGCGCTGATCAGCGGCCCCATCTCGGTCGCCTCTTCGAGCGGCTCACCCACCGCGATCGCCTCTGTAGCTCGCGCGAAGCGCTCGACGAACTCGTCGTAGATCGGACGCTGCACGAGCGAACGCGAGCGCGCGCAGCAGTCCTGCCCGGCGTTATCGAAAACCGACCAGATCGACTTGGGCACGCACACGTCCAGATCGGCGTCGGAGAAGACCACGTTTGCGGATTTGCCCCCCAGCTCGAGCGAGACGCGTGCGATGTTCTTTGCGGCCTCCTGCATCACCTTGGTGCCAACCTCGGTCGACCCCGTGAAGGAGATCTTCGCCACGCGCGGATCGGAGATGAGCGCGCCGGCCGTCGTGGAACCGGGGCCCGGCAGCACGCTGAGCGTCCCCTCGGGCAGCCCGGCCTCGTACAGCAGATCGGCGAGCGCGAGCGCGGTGAGCGGCGTTTGCGAAGCGGGCTTGACGACCGCGGTGTTCCCGCACGCGAGCGCGGGCGCGATCTTCCACGTCGCGATCACCGCGGGGAAGTTCCAGGGCGTGATGAGCACGCATACGCCCACGGGCTCGCGCAGCGTGAGGTCGATGCCGGGCGGCACGATCGGGATCGTCTCGCCGAAGATCTTGGTGGCCGCGCCGCCCCAGTATTCGAAGACGTTGGCCACGATGTCGATCTCTGCCCGCGCCGAGCCGATCGGCTTGCCGCCGTTGCGTGCCTCGAGCCGCGCGAGGTCCTCCTGACGCTCACGGATCAACAGCGAGGCGTTCGTGAGGAGCCGCCCGCGCTCGCGCGCGCTCATCCGGCGCCACGCACCTTCCTCGAAGGCCTTGGCGGCGGTGTCCACCGCGCGTCGGGCGTCCTCGGGACCGCCCTCGGCCACCTCGGCCATGGGCTCGGCCGTCGCCGGCTCCGTCACGTCGAACGACTTCCCGTCGGCGGCGGCGACGCGCTGCCCTCCCAGCACCAGCAACTCGGTCATGGCACGTACTCCAGTGCGTCCTCGGCGAGACCCGGCCACCGCTTAGCGTGGGTGGCGGGCACCACCACCCACTCCTTCATCGGCCTGCCCATGCCGGACGGGTCGAACACATGCGCCCCCTTCAAAGCGAGCGCGGCCTCATGCGCGTCACGGCCCAGCTTGAAGACCATCGCGTCTCCCCAAAGGCTCGCGAAGGTCTTGGATCGCGCCTTATAGCACGGCACTCCGAACATCGTGCCGAGCGTGACGCCCTCCGGCGCGAGAGCGGCGCCGATATCTTCGTAGCGTTCGCGGTTCTTGGCTGACGGGGACGGCATGTCCATCGGCATGGGGGCCTCCTCAGTCGGTCTCGTCACCACCTTCACGGCGCACACGCTAGCGCGCGGGGCGTAGGCTTGCGCGCGGTCCACCGAGGAGGAGGCAACGCGATGCGTCTTGACGGCAAGGTCGCGCTCATCACCGGAGGCGCGAGCGGCATGGGGATGGTGGCCGCGAAGCTCTTCGCGGCAGAGGGCGCGTCCGTGGTGCTCACCGACCTCCACGACGACGCCGGCGCCGCCACGGCCGCCGCGATCGAGTCCTCCGGCGGTGCCGCCCGCTACGTGCACGCCGACGTATCCAGGGAAGCTGACGCGGAGGCGATGGTGGGCGCCACGGTCGAGCGATTCGGACGCCTCGACGTGCTCTACAACAACGCGGGCGTGATGCTGGGCGAAGACGGATCGATAGACGCCATGGACGGGGCGATCTGGGACATCACCCTGGGCGTCAACGTGAAGGGCGTGGCCTTCGGTTGCAAGTACGGGATCCCGGCCATGATCGCCGGGGGCGGCGGCTCGATCATCAACGTGGCCTCGTTCGTGGCATGGCTGGGGGCGGCCACCTCGCAGACGGCGTACACGACGTCCAAGGGCGCGGTGCTGGCGATGACGCGAGAGATCGCCGTTGAGTACGCGCGCAAGGGCATCCGCTGCAACGCGCTGTGCCCGGGCCCCATCGACACGCCTATGCTGCAGGAGTTGCTCTCGGATCCGGCACCACGCCAGCGGCGCATGGTGCACATCCCGATGGGCCGGCTCGGCAAACCCGAGGAGCTCGCGAAGGCCGCCCTGTTCCTCGCGAGCGACGACTCCTCCTACATGACGGGGTCCTCGCTCATCGTCGACGGCGGCATCACGTCGGCCTACGTCACACCCGAAGACTGAGATCGCGGCGTCTAGGAACCGAACACGGGTTTCAACGCGCTGTAAACCCGGCCGTAACGCGCATACGCCTCCTCGTACGCCTGGTGCGTCGCTTCATCGGGCTCGTGCACCTCGGGCCGGAAGGCGACGAAGGCCTCCGTCGCCTCCGCGCACGAGGCGTACAGCCCCGCCCCCACCGACGCCAGGATCGCGGCCCCCGCTGCAGTGGTCTCGACGGACTCGGGCACCCGCACGGGCAATCCGGTGACATCCGCCTTGATCTGTCGCCATAGCGGTCCCTTGGCACCCCCGCCGACGATCGTGAGCCGGCGGACCTCCAAGCCCGCGCCGCGCATCGCCTCGAGGATGTCACGCAGCGCGAACGCGCTGCCCTCCAGGATCGCGCGCGTCATGTGGTCGCGCGTGTGGGCGAGGGTGAGCCCGTAGAACACCCCTCGGGCGGCACCGTTCCACTCCGGCGCCATCGCTCCCTGCATGCAGGGGAGGAAGACCAGTCCCTCGGCACCCGTAGGCACGTGGCCAGCCTCGGTCGAAAGGAAGTCGTAGGCGTCGCCTAGCCCCACGGCCTCGGCGTCGCGCTCGATGGGGGCGAACTGATCGCGCCACCATCGCAGGTTCCCTCCGGACACGAAGCCAGGGTTCTCGAGCAGCCACCCATCGGGATCGGCGTGGGGATGGCACTCGACCAGCATGGTGGGATCCGACCGCGGTTCCGCGCTGGCCGCGCACACGGGCTCGGCGGTCCCCACCACGTCGCAGACCTCGCCGGGCGCGTAGACCCCGGCTCCCAAGGTGGCGGCCATCTCGTCGCCGCACCCCACCGTCACGAGCGTGCCCGGAGCGAGACCGCTGGCCTCGGCGAACGCGGCAGTGACGGCGCCGACCGCCTCCGTGGCCGCTCTCACGGGGGGGAGCATGGCGATATCGATCTCGGCGATATCCAGGATCGGGGTCGACCATCGCCTCGTCCTTGGGTCGAGCAGCGCCAGGGATGACGCGTTGGACGGATCGACGGCCGTTTCGCCCGAGACATGACGCAGCGCGAACGTCCCCGGCGACATCAGCCAAGCGGCCTGCGCCCAGATCTCCGGTTCCTCGTCGCGGACCCACAACGCCTTGAACACGGCATGGGAGGAGTCGAGGTTCGCACCGACGGCATCGTAGAAGTCCTTCCGATCGATGCGGTCGGCCAGGGCCGCAGCTTGCGGCTCCGCTCGCCGGTCCATCCAGATCATCGCCGGCCGCAGTGGCCGACCCTCGGCATCGCAGATGACCATGCCATCGAGCTGCGAGGCGAACGACAACCCCTTGATGGCGGACGCCCCCTCCGGGCACGCCTCCGCGAGCCAGCGACATCCTCGCTCCAACGCTGCGCTCCACAGGGTGGGGTCCTGCTCGGCCCACCCCGGATGAGGGAACGACGGGTCGTAGGCCTCATAGGCGGACGTCACGAGCGTACCGTCGGCATCGAAGAGCGCTGCGTTCGTGCCCTGGCTGCCCACGTCGCAGCCGATCACGTACGGACCGCTCAAGGCACGATCACCATCTTCAATCCGGTCCCCGCGCGGATCGTCTCGAACGCCACCGCGATCTCGTCCAAGGGGAACCGATGCGTGACGACCCTGGCAAGCTCGTCCTGGCGCCGGCCCAGGTAGTCCATCGTGATCGCGTACTGGCGGTGGGTGGCTCCGTAGGCGCCGCGGATGTCCAGCTCCTTGTAGTGGAGCTGGTTCATGTCGAGCGGGCTCACCGGGTCGTGCTTGGGCAGCCCCGCGAAGTACACGACGACCGCCCGTTTGGCGGCCATCTCCAAGGCCGCCTGTTGCGCGGGCTTCGCCGGCGCAGCCACGCTGACCCGCTCGGCACCGTGGCCGCTCGTGCGCGAGAGCACCTCATCCACGCCGTTGTCATCGCCGGCGACCCATGCCTCGTCGACGGCGTCGCCGATGGCATCGAGAGCGATCTTGAGACGCTCACCGGAGACATCGGTCATGTAGACCCTGCTCGCACCTCGGTCTCGCGCCATCACGGCCTGCCAGCACCCGATCGGCCCGGTCCCCAAGATCACCACGGTGTCCCCCAGCCTGATATCGAGCTGCTCGATCCCGTTCAGCGCGCATGCGAACGGATCGGCGACGGTGGCCAGATCCGACGGCAGCTCGGGCGGGAGCAGGATCAGATTCTTCATGGCGATGGGCGGGACGGCGGCCACCTCGGCATAGGCGCCCGGGAACGGCTCGTAGCCGTAGAGCAGATGGTGCTCGCACAGATTCTGGTAGCCCTCCAGACACCACCGACACTCCCCACAAGTCAGGATCGATCCCAAGAAGACCCGATCGCCCGCAGCTACGCCGGGAGGGAGGGTGGCCGTCGCATCTACTTCCTCGAGTATCCCCACGGGTTCGTGGCCGAGCTGCCAAGGGGTCGGAGCTTTCGGATCACCGTTGAAGAACGTGCGTGCGTCCGTGCCGCATATCCCGCACGCTTCGACCCTGAGCAGCGCGCCACCGGGTTCCAGGATGGGGTCCTCAGCGTCGTCACGCACCTCCACGATGTTGATGTCCGTCATGAAGGCGGCCCGCATCACGCCATCTCCTGGTGAAGGGCATCCAGGGCCTTGCCCGCGGTCCAGCGCTCTCTGATCACCCGCGACAACGCACGAGTGATCGCTTCGGGATCCACATGCATGAAGATGTTGCGACCCACCGAGCACCCGATGGCGCCGGCAGCCATCGCCTGTTCCATGCGGGCGAGCAGCTCGGCGTCTTCGAGGCGCGAGCCTCCGGCCAGCACCACGGGTATACCGTTCGCGGCCTCCACGCACTTCGCGAAGGATCCCTGATCCCCCGGCCAGTTCGTCTTGACGATGTCGGCACCGAGCTCCGCACACAGTCGGACGCTGCGGCGCAGATACTCGAACCCGTATTGCTGTTTCAGCTCCTCGACGGTGGCATAGGTCGTCGGGAACTCGGCCTCGGCGATGAACGGCATCCCCAGCACCGCACATTCGCGCCCGACGCCGGACAGGATGTCGATCATGCCCGACTCGGCGTCACCGCCGAGCGCCGTGAACAGGACCACCGCGTCGGCCCCCAGCCTGAGCGCCTCCTCGACCTCGGCGATCTGCACGACCTGGGGCCGGTCGCCGTCCGGATTCGCGCTGGCTGAGAGCAACAGAGCAAGGGACGTGGTGGGCGCGAAGCCCTCGCTCGCGACGCGGATCATGCCCTTGCTCATCATGATGACATTGGATCCGCCCGCCACCGCCTCCCGCGTGCGCAGCGTGATGTCGGCGAGCGGCTCCAGGAACACAGGGGACGTCATCCCGTGATCGAGCGCGCAGATGACCGAGACCCCGTCCGGATCGATCACCCGTTTCAACCGCATCTCCTTGCCCACGCTCGCCGTCACGATGTCCTCCTTCCCGGCCCTCGTCGGACCACGGTGAACTCGAATGCATCCGCCAGGTGATGCTCCAGCGACAACAGGAGCGGCTCGCCCCCGCTCCCGTAGTCGATCTGATTCAGGTAAAGGAGCATGCCGCCGGTCCGGATCCGCAACCGGCGGGCAAGCGCCTTGTCCGCACGAACTGGCTCGATCGTCACCACGCCGTGCGCCACCGCTTGATCATGACGCTCGAGCAGGTCGTACAAGGAGCCGTCCAGCGGCATCTTCGTGATCTGCGAGGATGACAGCCGGCTCGCGGAGATGATGTCCCTGGAGAACACCACGGGCCGTTGGTCCGCGGTCCGGACCCGTTCCAAGATCACGACAGGATCGCCTTCGCGAAGATCGAGGGCGCTCGCTTGATCGCCCCTGGCACCCTGTGTGTGGACCGTACTTTCGATCGTCCCGGGGCTCATCGCGGCAGCCCTGATGGCCTCGGTGACCCCGAAGTTCACATCCAGGTTGTTCCGGAGCCTCGGCCGGTGCGTCGTGAAGGTCCCCGCACCGCGCGTTCGGGTGACGAACCCGTCCTCCTCGAGCGATCGCAACGCCTCCCTGAGCGTGGGACGGGACACACCAAGCTCCTCCGCCAGCTCCGGCTCGGGCGGAAGCTTCGATCCGGGGGGGATCCGACCGGAGGCCATGCGAGAAGCCAACTCGTCACGTATCCGGAACGAGAGACGCTTCCTCACGCGATGTCCTCCCGGGGTCGGGGTACGCCCTGAGGATAGTTTGTCTGACAAATAGCGTCAAACCGGCGCGCTACGATCCTTTCGTGTCCTCAGGAACCATCCTCCTTTCCGTTGGAGCACCCCTATGGCCGCATACATCAAGCGGGTGGGACTGGTGGCCGATCGTGGGGATCATCGTCGTGCTCGCTATCGCCAGGAGGTCCCTGGGCCTCTGGTTCACCGTTCCGGTGGTCGTTGCCGCCATCGTCGGCGGTCCCCTGATCGCCTGGCCGATCCACAGCTGGGGCGTGCTCCCGACCGCTTTCGTGATCATCGTCATCTCGAAAGGAGCCAGGAGGATCGTGACGCATGGAACTCCCCGGCCCTTCGATCCCGGAGTTTGACAGACAAGCGACCGATGGTGCTAGATACGCGTAGCACGCACGGCGCCATCGATACGGAGGGGGGATCCGCGTGTCGGAGAAGCAGCGCAAGGTTGGCTCCGTCACCTACCAAGAGGTGGGGGACGAGTACTTCCAGCAACGAGGCCTTAGACGTCATGCCGGAGTGTGGTCGCTGTTGGCCCTAGGGGTCGCGGCCGTCATCTCCGGTGACTTCTTCGGCTGGAACCTCGGCCTGCTGTCGGGAGGCTTCGGAGGCCTCGCGATCGCCACCGTGGTTATCACGATCATGTACATCGGCCTCTGCTACAGCATCGCCGAGATGTCGCCGGCGCTGCCGCACACAGGGGGGGCGTACTCGTTCGGCCGTTCCGCGATGGGGCCATGGGGTGGATTCATCACGGGCCTGGCGGAGAACATGGAGTACGTCGTGACGCCCGCCGTGGTCGTCGTGGCGATCGGCGCTTACATGAACGCGATCGTCATCGACCTGTTCAACGTCGATGTCCCGCTGCAGATATGGTGGCTGATCGCCTACGTCATCTTCGTCGGGATCAACGTCTGGGGGATCGAGACGACGATGCGGTTCACGGTGGTGATCTGCGTCCTGTCGATGGCCATCCTGGTGGTGTTCTTCGTTGCCGCACTCACCGACTTCAGCGTGAACCACCTCACGAACATCCCTCCCGAAGCGGGCAACTCGAAGTGGCTGCCGTTCGGCGCCGGGGGGATCTTCAAGAACCTCCCGTTCGCGATCTGGTTCTATCTGGCGATCGAGGAGCTGCCGCTCGCGGCCGAAGAGGCCCACGATCCCAAGCGAGACATCCCGAAAGCCACCATGTGGGGTCTCGGGGTGCTCATCATCTTCGGCGTCCTGACCCTGATCCTGAACACCGGCGTGTCGTCCGGTGCCGCGGGTATCGGCGACACGGCCGAGCCTTTGTTCCAGGGCTTCAAGGACATCTTCGGTGAGGGGACCGGCGCCGCCCTGTTGGCGCTGATCGCGGTGGTCGGCCTGGTGGCCAGCTTCCACACGATCATCTTCGCGTACGGGCGGAACATCTTCTCGCTCTCGCGCGCCGGCTACTTCCCGCACTGGATGTCCATCACGCACGGCAAGCGCAAGACGCCCTACGTCGCTCTGCTCCTGGGTGGCGTCGTGGGCTACGGCCTGGCGTGGTGGATCAACGAGTCGGTGGGTACCAACGTCGGAGCCGCCCTGCTGACCATGGCGGTGTTCGGAGCCGTCATCTCCTACTTCATGCAGATGCTGTCGTTCATCCTGCTGCGCCGGAAGCTACCGAACATCGAACGGCCGTACCGCAGCCCGGTCGGCGTGGCGGGTGCCGCGGTTGCGGGCGCGATCGCGCTGGTCGCACTGGTGTCGCTGTACCTGGACAAGACCTACCGGCCCGGCGTGGTCGGTACGGCGATCTGGTTCATCCTCGGGATCTTGTACTTCGCGATCGTCGGGCGTCACCGCCTGGTGCTCTCGCCGGAGGAGGAGTTCGCTCTCACCGAGGGTGAGAAGGGCCATCCGGAGCGCGGCGGGTACGGCGAGGAAGCAACCACGGGGTCCACCACGACCTAGGGTCGCGACGCATCGAGGGAATGCACGGGGCGGTGGGCCAAGCCCACCGCCCCACGTGTTTGTGGAGGGGGTATCGAAGGAGATGCAACGAGGCATGCTCGATGCGAAACAGCTCGGGGAGCTGACCGACGCCGGCGAGATCGACACCGTCCTCTGCATGTTCACCGACCTGCAGGGTCGGTTCATGGGCAAGCGCGTGCTGCCGCACTTCTTCCTGGAAGACGTGCTCGGCGAAGAGGGCCTGCACGCCTGCTTGTACCTGCTGGCGATCGACATGGAGATGGAGCCGCTCCCCGGTTACCGGTATGCCAGTTGGGAGACGGGCTACGGCGACTTCAAGATGATCCCGGACATCGCGACGCTCCGCCTCTGCCCTTGGCTCGAGAAGACGGCCATGGTCATCTGCGACGTGGCCGACGAGGAAACGGGCGAGCCCGTCGAGGTCGCTCCCCGCCAGATCCTGAAGCGACAGATCCAGCGCGCAGCCGAGGCTGGGTTCGTGGTGAAGACGGGATCCGAGCTCGAGTTCTACCTGTTCCGGGACTCCTATCAGGAGGCCGCGGAGCGCGGATATCAGGGACTCAGACCGAGCTCGACCTACATCATGGACTACCACATGCTGCAGACCACCAAGGACGAGTGGATCATCCGGCAGATCCGCAACGCCATGGTGGCCGCGGGCATCCCAGTCGAGTTCTCGAAGGGCGAGTTCGGGAAGGGGCAGCATGAGATCAACATCACGTACAGCGACGCCCTGTCGAACGCCGACCACCATGCGCTCTACAAGAACGGCGTGAAGGAGATCAGCGCCATGAACGGCGTCGCCACGACGTTCATGGCGAAGTGGACCATGTCCGAGGCGGGCTCCTCGTGCCACCTGCACTCCAGCCTGTGGAACCCCGACGGCAAGGAATCGCTGATGTGGGATGGCGACGGCAAGGACCACATGTCTGAGACCTATCGCCACTATCTGGGTGGCTTGATGGCGACCTCAGGGGAGATGGCCATCACGTATGCGCCGTTCGTGAACTCCTACAAGCGGTACCAGCTCGGTTCCTGGGCACCCACGGCCATCGTGTGGAGCCGCGACAACCGCACATGCGGGTACCGCACCGTCGGCGAGCACAAGACCTCCCGCGTCGAATGCCGGATCCCCGGCGCGGATGCGAACCCCTACCTCGCGTTCGCCTCGACCATCGCGGCCGGCCTGTGGGGCATCGCCAACAAGGTCGAGCCGCCGGAGATGTTCCACGGCAACGCGTATGATGCCAAGGACGTTCCGCGCGTTCCTTCCTCGCTGCACGAAGCGATCGAGGCGTTCCGAGGGAGCACGGTCGCCCGCGATGGGTTCGGCGACTTCGTGTTCGAGCACCTGTTGAACACGGCGGTGCAGGAACAGATCATCTTCGACAACAACTGCGTGACCGACTGGGAGCTGGCCAGATACTTCGAGCGAGGGTGAGGCAGTGAACGTCATCTCCTATCGTCCCGAGCCGCGCGACTACGCCTGGACGTTCGGTGGCGTCGTCCCGATCATGAAGGTGAAGCCGGGCGATGTCCTCGAGCTTTGGACCGACGATTGCTTCGCCGGCGCGATCCGGACCTTCGATGACCTCGTCTCGGCAAAGATCGCGTTCCCGTTCCTGAACCCGCAGACGGGGCCATTCTACGTGGAGGGCGCCGAGCCCGGCGATACGCTCGCCATCCATTTCGTTTCGATCGAGCCCTCACGGGACTGGGGCGTGTCCACGACGGTCCCGTTCTTCGGCGGCCTTACCTCGACGCTCGCGACCGTCACGCTCCAGGATCCGCTGGAGGAGATCGTCTGGATCTACGAGGTCGACCGCTCACTGCGGACGGTCCGCTACCAGGCCCGTCGTGGCGACTATGCCGTCGACCTCCCGCTGGAACCGATGCACGGAACGGTGGGTGTGGCACCACCGAACCTCGAGGTGCGCCTGGCGCTCGCGCCGGGATCCTACGGAGGCAATATGGACACCCCGGAGGTTCGGGCCGGGACGACGTGCTACCTCGGCGTCAACGTCGAGGGGGCGCTGTTCTCACTCGGGGACGGCCACTACCGCCAGGGTGAGGGCGAGACCTGTGGCGTGGCGGTCGAGGGAGCGATGGACACGGTCATCGCCGTCGACCTGATCAAGGGTCGGACCACCCTGTGGCCGCGGCTGGAAGATGAGAGATACATCATGTCCGCAGGCTCGGCGCGGCCGCTCGAGGACGCCTTCCGGATCGCGCACGCCGACCTCGTCATGTGGCTCGTCGAGGAGCGCGGGCTCGACAAGTACGACGCCTATCAGCTCGTGACCCAGATCTCTGAGAGCCCCATCGCGAACGCGTGCGATACCAACTACACGGTCGTCGCGAAGGCACCGAAGCGCTACCTGCCTTCCAGCGAGGTCTATGGATCGGCGAGGATGCGCCTGAAGGAGATGGCGGCCGAGTATGCGAAGGAGCGGGGAAGCTCCTGAGGTCGGCGATGGGCTAGACAGGCACGCCCTCGGGTGCAACGATTCCCCCGACGTGAGCCGGTGCAGGTCCGACCGCTCCTCGGCCGCTCCTGCACGGAGAAGAGGGGGTGCCGGATGGCAAGCAGGACCGACGATCAGGCCATGATCTCGGAGAAGGTGGCGCCCGTCCTCGTCGCGAGGACGCTTGGGCCGTTCGACCTCGTCGTGATCTTCGTCGCGATCGTCCTGTTCATCAACAACTCTGCGGGATTGCAGGCCGCCGGACCTTCGGTGTTCGTCTTCTGGATCGTCGGGTTCGCCACGTTCCTGATCACCGGCGCGTTCGTCACCGCCCAGCTCGGCCGGATGTTCCCAGAGGAGGGATCGCTCTACGTCTGGACGCACAAGGTGCTGGGGCCGTTCTGGGGATTCTTTGCCGGGTTCGTCGCGTGGTGGCCGGGACCGATCTCGATGGTCTTCATCGGCATCCTCGTGGCGAACTTCCTCCAGCAGATCGCCGCGTTCTTCACGTGCAACGGCGAGCCATGTGCGATCCTGACGAAGAATTGGGAGCTCGGCGTCGTCGTCCTCATCGTCCTGTGGTTCAGCGCCACCATGTCGTACCTCAGGATGCGGGTCACCCAGAACTACGTGAACGTCCAATTCTTCGCCTACGCGACGGCGATCTTCCTGATCGGCATGGCCGGCGTCATCTGGCTCCTGAAGGGGCATCCGTCGGCGACGTCCTTCTCGGCCGGATGGAACCCGTTCCAAGGCGACAAGCTCGCCTTGGGCCTCCCTGCGAACCTCACCTTCTTCTCGTTCGCGATCCTCGCCCTCCTCGGGATCGAAACGCCGCTGAACATGGGCGTCGAGGTGACCGGGGGCGAGAAGACGATCAAGACGTTCCTGTTCTGGGGCTGCATCATCGTGATGGGTGCCTACCTCTGGGCGACGTGGGGCAACATGGTCGTGATCGAGGCCGGAGGGGCAAACGGAACGACGGGCGGGGCGCAAACCGTTGCTCTTGCGATCGGCAAGTGGGCCGGCGTCCTCGTCGCGGCGATCCTGGCGTGGGTGTTCCTCACCGTGTCGGTCGTCTACAACTTCTCGTTCGCGCGGCTGCTGTTCGTGTCGGGGATGGAGAAGCGCCTCCCCCACCAGATCGGGAAGGTCAACAAGAACAAGGTGCCGGCGAACGCCGTGACCCTGCAGACCTCCATCGCAACCCTCATCGCGATCCTCGTGTTCTTCGTGCTCGGAACCGGCGGCAGCGACCCGTACAAGGCCTTCTACGCGCTCTACGCCGGCGTGACGATCGTGTGGTGCATCTCGACGGCGCTGCTGTTCCTCGACATCTTCTTCGCGAAGCGCGCCGAACCGGAGAGGTTCGAGCAAGAGCGACGGATCCCGGTCGGATGGTTGTTCGTCTGCGGCGCGGCCGGGTTCGTCGTCAACATCCTCGCAGTGCTCTTCATCTTCGTGGGCTCGTGGTACCCGACCGGGTACCCGACGCTCGCCGAGTGGGACAGGTGGATGTTCGGCATCACGGCAGTCTCCGTGACCAGCGGCATCGCGATCTACCTGATCTCCCAGAGTACGCGACGCGGGAAGACCGACGCGGAGTTCATCGCTGAGTCGTTCGCACCCGTGGCCGGCGGCGAGGAGTAGACACCGGAGGCGCACGCACCCTCCCTTGGTTCTCAGGCGCCGATGCCGTGCAGCCCCCGGCATGCATCAGCGAGGACCAACCGCCCGAGGCGCTCGGCCTGCTCGACGGAAACGTAGTCGCGGTCGACGAACCGGCCGAGGACGCGCGGGAGTGCCGCTCGAGCGAGGAGGGCCGACGCCCAGAACGCCTCAGGCTCGCCGGCCTCGTCCGAGCCGTGCAGGAGCTTGGCAGCCGGGACGGTGCCGATGAGCATCTCGAGGGCCCATTCGACCTGTCCCCAACCCCACGGGATCAGCTCGGAGAGCTCGAGGAAGACGTTCGGCAGGACCGAGGCGATGTACGCCGCCTCTCGGACCCACGGATAGCCGGCGTGCACGAGCAAGACCGGCTGGCCCTGGACGTCGAGCAAGAGCGGGAACAGACTCTGCGGCGTCGCGTGCGCGAGGTCGATGTCGGGATCGCCCCCACCGCAGTGGAAATGGAACGGCCGGTCGTTCGCCTTCGCGACCGCGAGCGCGCGGCGGATCAGGAAGTCGCGGACCGGCTTCGCGTGCTCCCGGGTCTCGCGCCACTCATCGGTCCTCCATCGCGGGAACGCCGCTGCCGCCTCGGAGGGCGATGGGTCGCCCACGTCCAGCCCCGTCCGGTACGCCACGATGGACTTGAACGCGACGCAGTTCGGGTCGGACGCCGCCTCGGTCGCCGCGGCCTCGACGCCGGAGACGAGGTCCTCGAACGACCCGTGACGGCGCTCGTCGATCCACGGCTCGAGGCGCGCCACCCTATGCACGGTCACGCCGATCGTGCCAGCGAACGTCGTCGCCGGGATCGGGGGCTGGGGGTAGCCCTCGTCGGCGAGCACGGCCACGACGCCCGCAGCCTTGAGAAGGCCCTTCGTGTACGCAACGGCGTCGGCTCGGAGCGCGACCTCGCGAGCGGCCGTGACGGCCTCCCTCGTCGGCTCGCACCCCAGGTGCCGAGCGAGCCAGCGGACGATGACGATCCCCAAGACGGTCGAGTCTGTCATGCCGTCGGCGACGGCCCAGAGCTTCGGGTCAAGCCGAGACGACGAGTGGAACGACTCACCCAGGAACGTCGCGCGTGTGTCGAAGCCTTCGGAACCCTTCGCGAGCAGATCCTCCAACCGGTACGGATGCGTGTGCGCGTCGACGACCTCGGCGCCCGACAGATCTATCTCGCTCATCCGATCCTCCTCAGCGGGACCGCTCAGTACCGCCATCGGTGTGCGCGGACGACGGCCTCAGGGTCCTTCCCTTCGAAGGCGGCGCGCTCGCCGCGCCGGGTCGCGAGGAAAGCCTCGAACAGAACGTCACCCATCTCTTGACGGAGCAGCGACGACCGCTCGAGCTCGCGGATCGCGGCGCCGAGCGAGGACGGTAGCCGGCGGATCCCCATCGCGCGCCGACGGGAGGCGGGGATCGACGCGGGGTCGTCGAGGACGGGCTCGGGGAGCGACAGCTCGTGCTCCAGCCCCTCGATCCCAGCCGCGACGATCGCCCCGAGGGCGAGGTACGGGTTGGCGGCCGCGTCCATCGACTTCACCTCGAGGTTCGCCCCCTGCGCGCGGCTCCCCACCATCCCGGTGACGAACCGGAGCGCCGCCTCACGGTTCTCCCGCCCCCAGCAAGCCCACGGTCCACTCCAGCGATGCGGCTGCAGCCGCTGGTAGCTCGCGACCGAGGGCGCAGTGACGGCCGTGAGCGCCGGCATCGACGCGAGGACGCCGGCCGTGAACGCCTCGGCCTTCCGGGTCATCCCTTCAGGCCCGCGACCGCCGTGGAACAGGTTCCGGCCGCGGCGGTCCCACAGGCTGAGGTGGAGGTGGGCTCCGTTACCGACGAGCCCAGCGAACACGACCGGCGCGAACGAAGCCGCCAGGCCCTGGCTCCGCGCGACGGCGCGGATCGTGTGCCGCACTATGAGGTTCGCGTCCGCGATCGCGATCCCCGTCCCGTGCGGGACCGAGAGCTCGAGTTGCCCGGTCGAGTATTCGGGGTGGAACTGCATCACGCCGGTACCCTGTTCCTCGAGGGCGCGGATCAGCGCCGTCGCGAACGGCTCGACGTCGGCGAGCACGATCGCACTGTAGGCAGGGCCTATGTGCGCGGGAACGGGGTCGGGCTCGCCTTCGGATCCCCCCATGATGACGCGGCGACCGAGGAAGAACTCCATCTCGTAGCTGCCGCGGAGCTCGAGCCCCAAGCTCCCGAGCCGCTCGATCATCCTTCGCGCGAACGTCCGGGCGCAGGCGGGAAACACCTCGCCCTCCTGGTCTAGCTGGTCGACGGGAGCGAGCGCCCAGCCCGGGCTCGCGGCGAGCGGAACGACGGCTTCGGGGTCGGGCATCAGGCGCGTGTCGCCCGTCGGCCCCCCGATGTCGGGTGAGGACGTGATCGAATCGTCGACGAGGAACACGGAGAACACGTTGGACAGGCCGACGCCGAAGCGAACGGCCTCCTCGAAACGGTGGAGCGGGACGCACTTCACGAGGGTGACGCCCGCGTTGTCGACCATCGCGAGCGCCACCGCCTCGACGCCGGCGGCCGCGAGGCTCCGCGAGGCCTTCGCCGCGGCGTCCGAGGCGCCCCCGCGGGCCGTCGATCGGCCGCGCGTGCCGGTCGCCGAGCTCAGAACATCTCCAGGTACTCGGTGCGCTCCCAGTCCGAGACCCAGTCCTTGAACCGGGAGAGCTCGTACCGGCGCATCGTGGAGTAGGCCGTCACGAACTCCTCGCCGAAGAACTCCTTCGCTGCGGGCTCCTGATCGAGCGCATCGAGCGACTCCTCCAGCTCGGTCGGGAGCTTGTCGAAGGAGTCGTCCTCCTCCGCCGGCACCCCGCGCTCGGCCGGCTCGGGCACGGGCAGGCCCTCCTCGATGCCGCGGAGGCCGGCCTGGATCAACGCCGCGCCGACGAGGTAGGGGTTCGAGAGTGCCGAGGCCGCCCGGTACTCGATGTGCGTGTTCGCGGGGGCACCCCCTTTCACCCGGACCAGAGCCGAGCGGTCCTCCAGCCCCCAGGAGATGTTCGTCGGGCTGAACGTATGACGACGCCTGCGGCGCAAGCAGTTCACGGTCGGAGCGATGACCGCGTCGATCGCGCGCGCGTACCTCAACAATCCGGAGATGAACGAGCGGCAGGTATCCGCCATCCCCTGCGGGTCGTCCGCGTCACAGAAGGCATTCTCGCCTGAGTCCTCATGAAGGAGTGACAGGTGCGTGTGGCAGCCACTGCCGGCGTGGCCTGCCCACGGCTTCGTCATGAACGTCGCGAGGTAGCCGTCCTGCTTCGCGATCTCCTTCACGCCGTTCTTGAACGTGAACGCGTCGTCCGGCCCGGCGAGCCCACGGCCCGGCGCGAAGTTGATCTCCCACTGCGATCCGGCGTACTCGCAGTTCGCGGTGATGATGTCGACCCCGACCTCCTGCATCTCCTCGACGATCCGGCGGATGGTGGGGACGAAATCGTTGCGGAGCGTGTTGAAGATGTGGTAGCCGGAGAACAGCGGCTCGTGCGTGTCGGCCGTGAGGAGGAAGAACTCGAACTCCGAGCCCATGAGCGGTTCGAAGCCCATCGAGCGGGCCTTCTCGAGCGCCCGGCGGAAGACGTACCTCGGCGTCGCCTCGAGCGGCATGCCGTCGTACCAGCGAGCGTCGCAGATCAACCGCGCCGTCCCCTCCGCCCATGGGAGCACCGCCGCCGAGTCCGGGTCGGGGAACAGCAGCTGATCGCCGTATCCGCGCTCCTCGTGGTACAGCGTCCCGGGGACGACGTCCGAGCGCGAGTCGAGGACGCTCGCCCCTCCGTACATGTTGAGGCCCCGCTCGGCGTAGTCGAAGGCGTGCGCGATCGGGATCGTCTTGGACCTCGAGATGCCGTGCATGTCGGGCAGCTCGAAGCGGACGAACCCGACACCCTGCTTCCGCCAGGCCTCGAGGATCTCCTTCACGTCGCTCATCGATCGGCTCCTCCTTCGTCACCGTCCCGTGGCCAGGGCGTCCCGTTATCCCAAGCGTCGATCTGGAACCCGGCATCCTTCGCCGCGCGCTCCACGTCGGGCCGGTCGTCCTCGGCGACGTACAGGGCGATGCCGCCCTCGCGCCCGTCGCCCCGGTCGAGCGCCGACGCCATCGCCTCCGGCGGCTGGAGGTGGTGCGCGTCCCACCCGAAGTGCGGATAGCTGTCCCGCACGATCAAGAACGACCGAGCGGAACCATCTAGCGTCCCCGCGATCGTCACGAAGTGTCCGACGTCCCAATCGGGTGCCGGCGGCGGCACATCGTGGCCCGCGACCCACGCGAGGGCGTCCGCCAGCGGGAGGCACGATCCAAACAACTCCCCGGTCCGCACGTTCGCAAGCGGCACCGCGCCCCAGGCGGGCTGCTCCCGGCACAGACGGAGCACCTCGGCCACGCGCTCGCCGGTCCAGGCTGCCCGGAGCGGCACGAGGGAGCGGGTCCCTGCCGAGGCCTTCGCGACCGCTTCGATCAAGCCCTGGATCGATGTGCCGCCGTCCTCAGGGCGGATCGCGACCGGGAGACGCAGCCCGTAGTCCTGTCGTGGGGTCGCGCCCCGCGGGACCGAGTCGCGCGAACCCCCGGGCGGAAGGACGGTGCCGGCGTCAACGGCGAGCGACTCGGCGTCGGCCGAGATCCCGTCGGCTGCCAACAGGATCGAACCCCAGTGCGTTGCGCACAGGTTGTCGAGCTGCTGCCCGGCCGCCAGATGCGCTCCCGCGAGGCGATCCGCCCCGGGCAGCCACCGGACGACGAACATCGATCCCTCCATCCCCTGCTTCCCCCACAACGGTTCCCGAGGTGCTGGGTATACCGTGGCGGGCGCTTGTCCGCAATGGGCCAGCGACACGCCACGCGAGCTTGGCGCAGCCCTTGCCGTACTCTAGGCTCCTGGCAGATCCCGCCACTCGGGTCATATGAAGGAGGGCCGGATGGCCCAGGCGTTCATCGAGAGTCAACGAACGCACGTGCTGCCCCTCGAGTTCGGTCGCGCGATGCCGACGATCGTTCACGGCGAGGGCGTCTGGGTCGAGGATGCCGCCGGTCGACGGTACCTGGACGCGATGAGCGGTGGCTCGATGGCAGCGACGCTCGGGCATGGGCGCCGCGATATCGTCGCCGCTTTCAAGGCCCAGGCCGAGGCACTGCCCTACATACACAACGAGCGGCTGACCAACACTGCCCAGGAGCGACTCGCTCACGAGCTGATCGAGGTCGCGCCGGAGGGATTCGGTCGCGTCCGATTCACGACGAGTGGCGCCGACGCCAACGAGATCGCGCTCCAGCTCGCGCGCAGCTATCACGTAGAGCGGGGGGAGCCCGAGCGCTGGCAGGTGATCTCTCCCGCTCAGGCCTATCACGGCCCGACGATGGAGACGCTCGCGTTGACCGGTCGGCCGGGGCTGCAAGGCCCGTTCGCGCCGTACCTCCCCCACCATCTGCACATCCCTCCGAGCACGTGGCGCTTCGACCCGACGGGCGAGGCGGGCCTCGATGCCCTGGACCGGGCGCTCGAGGAGGCGGGGCCGGGCAACGTCTCAGCGTTCTTCTGCGAAGTGATCGGCTCAGCCGCCCTGCCCGCGTATGCGCCGCCTCGACGCTTTTGGGAGGGTCTGGCCGAGCGGCGCGAGCGCCACGGCTTCCTGCTGTGCGTCGACGAGGTCGTGACCGGGGGGGGTCGCACAGGAAACTGGTTCGCGGGCGCCGAGACGGCGTGCGTGCCGGACATCATCGCGACCGCCAAGGGTCTCGGCGCTGGCTATGCGGCGATCGGGGCGGTGCTCTGTGGTGAGCACGTGTACGAAGCAGTTGCCCGCGGTTCGCGGCGATTCACGCTCGGCCATACCTGGGACGGGGCGCCGCTCGCCTGCGCGGTGGGACTGGCGGTCCTGGAAGCGCTGCGATCCGAGCGATTGATCGAGCGCGTCCACGAACGGGGGCCGAGCCTGCGCGACGAGCTCGCGAGCGCCCTGTCGGGCATCCCCCTCGTCCGCGAGGTGCGTGGCCACGGATACCTGCTGGGCGTGGAGTACGTCGACCCTCGCGATGGGGAGTCGTTCCTCCCGCCGGAACTTCGGGTGGCCGGCAGGATCGACGGCGTCGCGTTCGAACGAGGTCTCATCACCTTGTCCACGCAGCCGACCCGCGACGGCTATGCCGGTGATCAGACGCTCTTCGCGCCTGCCTTCACCTCGACCGACGACGAGCTCGCCGAGATGGTCGCTCGGTTCGCCGAGACCGTCCGCCAGGTCGCGAAGGAGGTGGACTCGGAGCTGTCCTCGTCTCAGCCGCTGTCACCATCGTCCATCGGAGGCCGTTCATGAGCACGCAGCACGCGAGGTCGACTCGCCTGCGAGCCCTGGTCGTTCAACACGAGGAACCCACGCCGCCCGGGTTCGTCACCGAATGGCTCGCGGAGCACGAGGCCATCGTCGAAACGTTCCGGATCGACATCGACAACCGCGAGGTCGACCCCACCTCATACGACCTGATCGTGTCGCTCGGATCGGAGTTCGCCGCGTTCGACGACTCGAAGCCGTTCGTACCGCGCGAGGCTCGCCTCATGCGTGCAGCCATCGACGCCGACGTCCCGGTGCTCGGTCTGTGCTTCGGCGGGCAGCTCCTCGCCCGCGTGCTGGGGGGCGAGGTCTTCCGTTCACCCGACTCCGAGATCGGTTGGTTGCCGGTTGGCAGCGAGGTGACGACCGAGATCATGGACGAGTGGGTCCGCGTCTACCGTCATGAACTGGACGCCGACGGCGTCGATCCCGACGCGCTGCTGGAGGAGACGACACGGCGCGCGCCGGAGACCAAGCGGAACGCACGGCAGCTGCTGGATCGCTACCTGCGCGACGTCGCTCGGGTGGGCTCAGGGGGGACAGCGGAGCGGGTCGAGGGGTGATGGGATCCCGATCGCGCGGCACGATCGGATCCGACGACACCGAGGTGTTCCCCCGGTTCCTCGACCTGGCCTACTCGAACATCGAGCGGGGAGATGGGATCTGGCTCACGACGACCGACGGTCGGCGCGTCCTCGACGCCTGCTCTGGGGGGGCCATGGTCACGTGTCTCGGCTATGGGGTTGCGGAGGTCGTCGCAGCCGCCGTGGAGCAGGCCGAGCGCCTCTCCTACTACTACAACCACCATTTCACGAGCGAACCCCAGGAGCGCCTGGCCGACCGACTTCTCGAGGTGGCTGCGCCCGAGATGGCGCGGGTCCGGTTCGTGTCCGGGGGGTCCGAAGCCAACGAGACGGCTCTGCAGCTAGCACGCCTCTACTACGTGGAGCGAGGTCAGCCCGAGCGCTGGCGGGTGATCTCACCCGCGCAGTCCTACCACGGCTCCACCATGGGAACGCTGGCCCTGAGCGGTCGGCAGTCGCTCAAAGAACCTTACTCGCCGTACCTCGCTGACCATCTCCACATCCCGCCCTCGACGTGGCGATTCGACCCGAGCGGCGAGGCCGCGCTGCAGGAGCTGGACCGGCTCTTGGAGGAGGCTGGGCCGGAGACGATCGCCGCGTTCTTCTGCGAACCCGTGAGCGCAGCCGCGCTGCCCGGCTACTCGCCTCCGGAACGCTTCTGGCAGGGTCTGGACGCCCGCCGGAAGGAGCACGGCTTCCTGATCTGCTTCGATGAGGTCGTCACGGGGATCGGCCGGGTGGGGAGCTGGCTGGCGGCTCACCAATTCCCGCTCGAGCCCGACATCGTCGCCGTCGGGAAGGGACTCGGGGCGGGGTACGCGCCGCTCGGCGCCGTGCTCTGCCGGCAACACGTGTACGACGCGGTCGACCAGGGTTCACGCGAATTCGATCTCGGGCACACCTGGGACGGCGCTCCGCTCTCCACGGCCGTAGGCCTGGCGGTCCTCGACCTGATCTTCGAGCGACGTCTCGTGGAGCGGGTCCACGAACGGGGGCCGAGCCTGCGGGACGAGCTGGAGGCCGCACTCGCGGGCTCAGACATCGTTCGGGAGGTGCGGGGCCGGGGGTTCCTGCTCGGCGTGGAGCTCGTCGACCCGCGCGACGGGGAGTCGTTCCTGCCCGTCGAGTTCGACGTCGCATCCCTCGTCGACGACACGGCGTTCGAGCACGGCCTCCTGGTCACGTCGACCCATCCACAAGCCGACGGATTCGCGGGCGATCAGACGCTGCTTGCGCCCGCGTACGTGAGCACGGACGCCGAGCTGGCGGAGATCGTCGATCGCTTCCGGGCCGTGGTCGAGGACGTGGAGCGCACCATCGAGGACTCCCTGTCGAGGTCGGCGAAAGGACTCGGATGACCGACGGCGAGGAGTTCGTGCTCCTCGGGATCCCCGACGTCAACGGCTCTATCCGAGGGAAGGCGCTCCGGCCCGAGGCGTTCGAATCCGCCGTCCGGCACGGAACGGTGATGACGGACCTCATCCTCGGATTGGATCCGGTCGACGTGCCGATCACCGATTACGAACGATTCGGGATCCGCTCGGGAGCCGCTGACCTGATCGTGCATCCAGAGCCCGACACGCTCCGCGACCTTTCCTGGCGACCGGGTTGGCGCGTCTGCCTCGCAACCCCCTCTTGGCCCGATGGCTCCGTCTGCGACTTCGCCCCTCGCGAGGTTTACCGCTCGGTAGTGGGGGACGTCGCGAGCCTCGGGTACGACGTGATGTCGGCGATCGAGTACGAGATCCGCCTCTGGGACCCCGAAGGGAACCCGATGTCGAGTGGCATCAGCTACAGCCTCACCGAGATCGGGCGCTACGAGCGGTTCATCGAGCATCTCGTCGGGGCGCTGGACGCGTTGAGCGTCGGGTTGTCCGCCGTTCACACCGAGGCCGGGTCCGGACTGCTCGAACTCAACCTGGCGCCGGGCCGCGGGCTCTCCGCGGCCGACGACACCGTCCTGGTGAAGTTCGCGGTGAAACAGGTGGCCGCGTCGCTGGGCATGCGCGCAAGCTTCCTCGCCAAGACCGAGCCGGGCGAGGAGGGATCGAGCGGACACGTCCACATGTCGTTCTGGGACGGATCGACGAACGCGTTCGCCGCGTCCGACGCTGCCGACTTTCCGCCGCCCGTCTTCGCAGCGGCCGTCGCAGGTGTGCTCGAGCATCTGCCCGCTGCCTCGCTGCTGTTGAATCCGACGATCAACTCGTACAAGCGCCTCGTCCCCGGTTGGTTCGCGCCGATCAACGCCACCTGGGGCTACGAGAACCGCTCATGCGCGGTCCGCGCGATCCGCTCCGCCCGGCCGGATCTCTGGCGGTTCGAGTGCCGCAGGCCCGGCGCCGACGCTAACCCGTACCTTGCGCTTGCCGCCATCGCCGCCTCCGCCGTCGAGGGTATCCGCACGGACGCCAAGCCGCCGGCGCGCATCGAGGGGGACGCCTACGCGAGGTCGGACCTGCCGGAGCTGCCGGGGTCGCTCGAAACGGCGCTGCGCGCGTTCGAGGACGATCCGGCCTTGAGACAAGCCCTGGGCACCCCGTTCAGTGAGTACTACGCCACGTCCCGTGCCTGGGAGCTCAAGGCATGGCGCGAGACCGTTACGGACTGGGAACGCGAGCGCTACGAGCGAGCCGTCTAGCATGCCCTAACGGCTGCCGGTCGAGTCCCATTGGCGGCGCCCTTGCCGGCAGAGCCGCCATGACCTCTCGAAGACCGGCTTCAGGGAGAAGGAGCCAGCGCGCAAGGGGCCGGGCGCGGTACCGTCTGTGCGTGAACGGCGAGCGGAGCCACCGGTGAACATCGTCGTCTTCGTGAAATGGGTTCCCGCCCCGGAGGGCACGCCCGAACTCGGCCCGGATCATCGGTTGGTGCGGGCTGGAGCCGAGGGAGCGCTCGACCCGGGCGACGAGTTCGGCGTGGAGGCCGCGCTCCAACTCGCCGAGGCACATGGCGGGGAGGTGACCGCGATCTCCATGGGGCCGGAAGAGGCGCTCCCGGCCGTCCATCGGGCGCTCGCCATGGGCGCCCACCGAGGGGTCCTCGTCACGGACGAAGCACTCGCCGGCGCCGACGCGCTGGCGACGGCGCGCGTGCTCGCCGCCACCGCAGGCCGCGAGTCGCCCGATCTCGTGATCGCTGCCGTCGAGTCCACCGACGGCTACACAGGGACCGTGCCCGTCACCGTGGCCGAGCTCATGGATCTGCCCGCCGTCACGTTCGTCACCAAGCTGGAGTTCGCGGACGCAGAGCTGCGCGCCGAGCGACAGATCCCCACCGGCTATGAGGTCGTCGCATGCGGGCTGCCGGCGCTGGTGACGCTCACCGCCGGGGCGAACGAACCGCGCTACCCCAGCCTCAAGGGGATCATGGCCGCGAAGTCCAAGCCCCTGGAACGCCCGAGCACGGCCGACCTCGGGCTCGATCCCGCCACGGTCGAGGCGAGCCAGTCGGTGGTGGGGGTGGCGCCGGCGCCCGCGAAGTCGGGTGGCGAGATCGTCGCCGCCGGCGACGATGCCCTGGCGCGCGTGATCGAACTGCTCACCGAGGCGAAGGTGATATGAGATGACGACCGTGTGGGTGGTTGGGGACGTTGCGCCCGACGGCGCGAGCCCCGCGTCCTCGGAGCTGCTGACCGCCGCGCGGACCACCGGTGACACGGTCGAGGCTGTGGCGCTCGGGCCGGGCGCGGCGGCGGCTACCGCCACGCTCGGCCGGTTCGGCGCAACGCGCGTGTACACCTGCGCCGACGACGCGGTCGCCGGCGCCTCCCGGGCGGCGGCCTCGGTGCTCGAGCGTCTGGTGCGCGAACACACGCCCGATCTCGTCCTCTTCTCCACCTCTTACGCCGGTCGCGACCTGGCCGCCCGCCTGCAGGCGCGGCTCGGCTCGACACTCATGGGCAACGCCACCGCCGTGCTCGGCATCGACCGCGCCCGTACGGAGATCTTCGGCGGATCCCTCGTCGTCGAGGTCGAGCTCCGTGGCCCGTCGCCGGCCCTCGTGCTCCTCAAGCCTCGCTCCGTCGAGGCCCTGGAAGCCGAAACCATCCCCGAGGTGGTCGAGGTGTCCGCGGACATCCCGACCGGCGTCCGCGAGGTGCGCGTGATCGAGCGGCACGAGCAGGCCACCAGCGGTCCGTCCCTCGACGGCGCGAAGGTTGTCGTGGCCGGAGGCCGTGGGCTCGGCGGCGCCGAGGGCTTCGCGATGCTGGACGAGCTCGCCTCGGCGATCGGCGGCGCGGCCGTGGGCGCTTCCCGGGCCGCGGTCGACGCCGGCTGGGTGCCCTACGGCTATCAGATCGGGCAGACGGGCAAGACGGTCAAGCCCGCGGTCTACCTCGCGGTCGGGATCAGCGGCGCGTTGCAGCACGTCGTGGGGATGAAGGGCGCCGCGCTCATCGTGGCCGTGAACAAGGACGCCGAGGCACCCATCATGAAGATGGCCGACCTCGGGGTGGTGGGCGACCTCAACCAGGTGGTGCCCGCTCTTACCGCGGAGATCCGCCGACGGACCGGCTCCTAGCCGCCGCGGCCCTTGCGGCCGTCCTCGTAGGGGCGGTCGGCCTCTTCCTCAGACGCGCGCAGCCCCGCGCCGATCTGATGCGCCGGGCGCGTCCCACGGAACGAGGCGGCGCCACCGGGGCTCGTGCCTCCCGTGAGTTCAGTCACGTGCTCGGGCAGCGGAAACTCTTCCAGAAGGCAGTGCCCGGGCTCATGCACGCCTTCATCTTCTGGGGATTCCTGGTCCTGCTTCCCACCATCGTGGAGGCGATGCTCGCGGTAGTGAACCCTGCCTGGACGCTCCCCTACCTCGGGCACGCGGCCTGGTTCGCGTTCGCGGCCGACCTGTTCGCGACGCTCGTGATCGTGGGGGTGGCGACCGCGTTCTGGATCCGCAAGATCCAGCGGCCGCCACGGTTCGACGGGAGCCACCTCGGCGAGGCGGACCGGATCCTGCTCGCGATCCTCGGTATCGTCGTGACGCTGCTGCTCTGGACCGCCACACGGATCGCCCTGGGCGACGCCTCCCATCCGGCGGCCTCACCGGTCTCGAACGCGCTTTCCGGACTCTTTGCGGGCGGGCGCGGCACCGAGGTGGCCGAGCGCGTCTTCGTCTGGGCCCACCTGCTTCTCGTGCTCGGGTTCCTCGTCTACCTGCCGGGCTCCAAGCACCTGCACATCCTCACGGCGGCGCCCAACGTCTGGCTGGCCAAGACGGGACCCAGCGGCAGGCTCGAGCCCCTGAAGATCGACCTCGAGGGACCGGAGGAAGACCTGCGCTTCGGCGCCGCCACGGCCGCGGATCTCTCACGCAAGCAGGTCCTTGACCTCTTCAGCTGCACCGAGTGCGGGCGGTGCCAGGAGGTCTGCCCCGCCTGGGCGACGGGCAAGCCGCTGAGCCCCAAGCTGTTGATCATGGACCTGCGAGATCACGTACTGGCTACGGCATCTGCGGCTCCCGGGCCCCTGGTCACCACGAGCGGGACGGGGATCGTCGAGCTCCAACCGCTGGTGCCGAACGCGGTCGAGGACGAGGTCGTGTGGGACTGCGTTACATGCGGCGCCTGCGTACAGGCATGCCCGGTGGACATCGAGCACATCGATACGATCGTGGACCTGCGCCGGCACCTCGTCATGGCCGAGTCGCGCTTCCCCACCGAGGCCGGCGCGCTCCTGCGAGGTATGGAGGGCCCGGGGGAGAACCCGTGGGGGCAGCCGCAATCGGCACGCCTGGAATGGACGGAAGGCCTGGACGTGCGCGTGCTCGAGCCCGGTGATCCCGCCCCTGAGGTCCTGTTCTGGGTCGGGTGCGCGGGCGCGTTCGACGAGCGCGCGCGGGAGGCCACCCGCGCCACGGCCCGTCTGCTCGCCGCCGCCGGCGTGGACTTCGCCGTGCTGGGGCCGCGCGAACGCTGCACGGGCGACCCAGCCCGGCGGATGGGTCACGAGTACCTCTTCCAGACCCTCGCAGAGAAGAACGTGGAGACCCTCGGGCACGCGGGCGTCACGAAGATCGTGGCGAGCTGCGCGCACTGCTTCAACACGCTCGCCAACGAATACCCCGACTACGGTGGGCGCTACGAAGTGGTGCATCACTCGGAACTGCTCGCCGGCCTGATCGAGGATGGTCGCCTCCAGCCGCACGCCGGTACGGAGCGCGTCACGCTTCACGATCCCTGCTACCTCGGGCGGCACAACGGTGTCTTCGATGCCCCGCGCGAGGTGCTCGGAGCGAGCGCAGGCACCACCGTCGAGATGCCCCGCGCGAAGGAGGGATCGTTCTGCTGCGGCGCGGGAGGGGCGCGCATGTGGATGGAGGAGCTCGAGGGAACGCCCCGGATCAACGACGTGCGATTCCAGGAGGCGGCCGCCACCGGGGCCGACACCGTCGCCACGGCCTGCCCGTACTGCTACGTGATGCTCGACGACGCCGCCAAGGGCGCGGGCAGCGACGTTAAGGTCGCCGACATCGCCACGCTGCTCGCGGCCGCGGTGCTCGACACCGACGCGTGATACCGGCAGCTCAGACGAACGCGCGGAGGCCCGTCAGCAGTTCACCGATCACGAGCGTGTGGACCTCCTCCGTGCCCTCGTAGGTGATCACCGACTCGAGGTTGTTCATGTGCCGCATGATGGGGTACTCGAGCGTGATGCCGTTGGCGCCCAGGATCCCCCGCGAGGCGCGCGCGAGCTTGATGGCCTCCCGCGTGTTGTTGAGCTTGCCGATGCTCACCTGCTCCGGCTGCAGCCGGCCCTCCTCCTTCAGCCGGCCGAGGTGGTAGGCGAGCAGCGTCCCCTTGTGCAGCTCCAGCGCCATGTCGGTGAGCTTCTTCTGCGTGAGCTGGAACCCACCGATCGGCTTGCCGAACTGCTCACGGGTCTTGGAGTACTCCAGCGCCGTCTCGAAGCACGATCGGGCAGCACCCATCACCCCCCAGATGATCCCGAACCGGGCTTCGTTCAGGCACGAGAGAGGGCCCTTCAGGCCCTGCACGCCCGGCAGCACGGCCCCCGCGGGCAGCCGTACGTCGTCCATCACCAGCTCCGAGGTGATCGAGGCGCGCAGCGACATCTTCTTGTGGATGTCGGGGGCTGAGAAGCCGGGGAGGTCGCACGGGACCACGAAGCCCCGGACCCCGTCGTCCGTCTCGGCCCAGACGATGGCGACGTCCGAGACGCTCCCGTTCGTGATCCACATCTTGGTGCCGGACAGGATCCAATCGTCGCCGTCGCGCTTGGCGAACGTGCGCATGGACCCCGGGTCGCTGCCGCTGTCGGGCTCTGACAGCCCGAAGCACCCGATCGCGTCGCCCGACTGCATCCGCGCGAGCCACTCCTGCTTCTGCTCGTCGCTGCCGTGGGCGTGGATCGCGTACATCGCCAGGGCGCTCTGCACGGAGACGAAGCTCCGAAGGCCGGAGTCCCCCGCCTCGAGCTCCATCTCCACGAGGCCGTATGCCACCGCACCGAGGCCGCCCATGCCTTCGAGCTGCATGCCCAGGAAGCCGAGCTGCCCGAGCTCCTTGGCCAGCTCGCGCGCGGGGAACTCGCCGCGTTCGTACCAGTCCTCCACGCGCGGCAGGATCTTGTCCTGTACCCACTCGCGCGCGAGGGAGCGTATCTGCCGCTCCTCGTCGGAGAGCAGATGGTCGATGTCGAGGAGATCGGTCGGCTTGAGGGTGATCTTTTCGGCTGCGCTCATCCTGCGACGGTAACACCGGCGCCCGTCGCGCGCGACGCCGTCAGCTCTTACACTCAACGGTCATGAGGCCGCTGCTGCTGGTGCAGAACGACCCGGTGGAAACCTACGGTGTGGCCGTGCGGGCGCTCAAGGGCGCCGGCGCCGAGGTGCACCTGCTCGATGCCACCGACCCCGCGGCACCTCGGCCGCAACTCGAGGACCTATCCGGCGTGATCATGTTCGGCGGCACGGTGAATGTGGACGCGGTCGACGCGCATCCGTTCCTCAAGGAGAACCGCGACCTCACCCGCGAGGCGGTGGCGCGCGGCGTCCCGTACCTCGGGATCTGTCTGGGTGCGCAGATGCTCGCGCGGGCCATGGACGCCCCCGTGCGGGTCGCCGACGTCAAGGAGGTGGGCTTCGAACCGCTCCGCCCCCTGGCCGCGGCCGCAGACGACCCGTTGCTCAGTGTCTGGGCCGATGGCGACATGGCCTTCCAATGGCACCAGGACACGATGGAGCTGCCGGAGGGGGCCCAGGCGCTCGCCGCCGGCGACATGATCGCCGTGCAGGCCTACCGGTTGGGCGAGACGGC